>Ga0182018_10002165_pt1 | contig 20330 bp, 18 predicted proteins | sample 812P2MmetaG_FD_120490 | JGI IMG/M metagenome (GOLD analysis project Ga0182018, IMG submission 120490) | Permafrost microbial communities from Stordalen Mire, Sweden - 812P2M metaG | ecosystem: Environmental > Terrestrial > Soil > Wetlands > Permafrost | place: Sweden: Stordalen | collected...
AACGACGAGAGCGTCGCCGGGCTGGCCGCACGCGTACGCCGCCCATTGATGCGGCTGCTCGCCGACCATCCAGGAGACGGCGGCATCTGCGTGAGCCACGGCGACCCCATCCAGGGATTCTGGGTGACGGCGGAGGGACGCCCCCGCTACGCCCTGCATCGGCTCCAGTGCGCCAAAGGCGGATTCCTCCAGCTTGATTACGAGAGTGAAGCGCTACGCCGGCTGACCTACCTCTCTCCCGCTCAGGTCGCGGAACTGGCCCCGGAGCCTGATCAGACCGAGGCCGGTTCTCGCTCAGGTGCCTGAGGTTCACCGCTCGAGTCCGACGACCAGCGACGATCCAGGCTGACCGGCTGGCGTCGCTTGCGCTGCCGCCGCTCCAGGAATGGACGCAGGTAGAGCTTGGTGAGCAGCCCGGTCATGATCAGGATGAATGCCGTGTAGACGAGCAGCACACCCTGATCGTCGTTGACCTGGAAGAGCGAATACTGGGTCACGGACGGGAACGAGATGGAGAAGTCGACGCTCTTGCCGTTCTTTGTGTCGATGGGGAGCTGCAGGGTCTGACCCATGGTGATCGCCATCACCTGCGCGTCGCTGAAATACGGCGTCATGTCCGCCGTATTGAGCTGATTGACGTTCTGGGGCGTACCGCTGTTGAGCCCAAGATTACCGACGTACAGCTGCATCTCGATCACCGGGTTGCGCGGCGCGACACCGCCCGGTCCGTACTGGATGGCGGTGGGGTTGATGGACCCGCTGCTGCTCACCGATGGGATCACCGTCGCGTCGGGGAAGAACGACATCTTGGCGCCGAGCTGCACCGCCTGTGATGCCCCGCTGATCGTGTAATTGAAGTCGGGGACCTTGAGCACGCCGTCGCCGATGGCTTTGTTGCCGACATTGTTGGAATCGTCGAAGAACTGGATGGAGCCGTCGTACACGGTCTGACCCTGGGGATTCTTGACCACGATGGTCGGCGCCCATCCGTAATCCTGCTGGTAGATGTTGACGTTGTCGACACTGAGGAAATCGTTGACCAGGATGTTCTTGGTCTCCACCTTCTTGCCGCGATCGTAGACGCTCACGTTGCTCACGTAGTTGCTGGCTTCGCCGTTGGACGCGTAGGTCGCTTCGAAACTGTTGAGCCGCAGCGTGAACGGCGCGTAGTTCCCATTGAAGAGCAGCCCCTGCTGGAGAGTGTCGTATCCGGCGGGCGTGTTCGTGAATTCCTGGCCCTGGGTGAGCGTGACGAGGCCCTGGTACCCGGTTGCCTTGCCCCAGATCACCGCGACGAGCAACAGGAAGAACGAGCTGTGGAACAGCCATGAGCCCCACTCGCCCCAGTACTGCGGCGTGCGCTTGTATCCACGCAGGGTGCGCATGATCAGCGCGCGTGCACGCCGGATCACGCACCAGCCGAGCGATATGTAGAGGAGCCCGAGCAGCACGTAGAACACCGGCGAGACGAACACCTGCGTGAGCGGGAGCTGCAGGTCCGCGAAGAGCACGTTCAGGTTCGGCCACGAGGTGAGGAAGGCCTCGACCTTGGTGGGATCGGACGTGTTCTGCTGGGGAACGAACGAACCGATCAGGACGATGACCAGGATGCCGAGGAGCAGGAAGATCGCGGTCCGCATCCGCGTGTATTCGTGCCAGTACCGCCCAGCCTTCTCCCTGACCTTCGTCCTCACCGCGAAGCGCCTGAGCGCAATAAACCCTTTGGATCGAAGGCACCTTGCAATCCCGGCTGCCAGCTTCGCGCCCCCGGCGGCTTCGACGTCGCCGTGCGGCCCGCGGCCGGCTCGAGCCGGAACGTGACCGCCGAGATGACCGCCAGGCGACCAGCGCTCCCCAGGAGCACCGCGATCAGGTCATAGCCGACGACATCCTTGAGCGCGGCGCCACCCGCCTTGACCGCGTCGCCATTGGAGAGGACCGCCTCAACTCCTGACATGGAGCGGCGTGGCACCTCGCCCCGAGCCACCAGCGTGCCCACGTGGGCCGACCCGGTCTCCGCGCCCAGACCGACCACCACCAGCTTGGGCTCGGCCACCGCGGAGCGGACCCGGGCCACGGTGGCGCCCGCCCCGGCGCGAACCGTGAGCCCCGCTGCCGCGACCTGGATATCGGCGAGGCGGTGGACGCTGAGGATGATGCCGCCCCGCTCCGGCGCTCCCCCAGGGTTCGCGGGCGGGCTGCTGGTCACGCTGATCGGAACGCCGTGCTGGTGGCACACGCCGGCGACGACCGCGAGCGACGCCTCGTCAGCCGGGCTGACCACGTCGCCGGTGATCCCGTCAGGACCCACGATCTCGGTAAGTTCCTTGAGCAACTCGTCGTTCACACGATCAATCCTTTGAGGGACGCGCTCGCCGCCGTGTAGACGAGCACGATCATGACTCCGAGGATGAGAGTCCCGGCGGTCGTGGCGACCAGGACGGCGCTGCCGGCGAACCCGGTCCGCGACCAGCGGTACTCCTCGGCGCCGGCCGCCGGCCGCTGGTACATGAGCAGCCCGACCCGCAGGTAGTAGAAGGCCGACACCACGCTGGTGGCGATGCCCCAGAGTGCGAGCGGGACTTGGCCCGCGTTGATCGCCGCGGTGAACACCAGGAACTTGCCGAAGAATCCCGCTGTCGGTGGGAAGCCGCCGAGCGAGAACAGGAAGAGCGCCATGCTGGCAGCCACAAAGGGTCGCCGGTGCGCGAGACCGCGCAGGCCTTCGTAGCTGTCGAGATCCTCGCCGCGTCCGGCCATGATCGTGATGACGGCGAACGCGCCGATATTGGTCACCGCGTATGCCGCCAGGTAGTACAGGACCCCAATGGTCCCGAACGAGCTCGACTGTCCCGAAGGCAGCAGCACGGGTCCCACCGCGACGCCGATGAGGATGTACCCCGCCTGAGCGATGCCCGAGTACGCGAGCATTCGCTTGACGCTCGTCTGCGTCAGGGCGGCGATGTTGCCGACGACCATCGACGTGATCGCCACCAGCGCCACCACCGGTTCCCAGTGCTGGTAGAAGTGCGTCCCGCCGCCATCGAATGTATACGTGAAGACGCGAACCAGCGCGGCGAACGCGGCCACCTTGGTGGTGACACTCATGAAGGTCGTGACCGACGTGGGCGCCCCCTGGTACACGTCGGGCGTCCACGAATGGAACGGTGCCGCTGACACCTTGAAGGCGAAGCCGATGAAGAGGAGCAGGACACCCGCGAGCAGCAGCGGGTCGACGGTGACCGTGGTCTGGCTCTGGATCGCCGCGGCAATCTGGGCCAGCTGCGTATGCCCGGTCTCCCCGTAGATGAGGGCCATGCCGAAGAGCAGGAAACCCGAAGCGAAGCCGCCCAGGAGCAAGTACTTCAGCGCCGCTTCCTGCGAGCGTTCCTCGTGGCGCGAGAAGCCGCTGAGGATGTAGAGGGCAATCGAAAGCAGCTCGATGGCAAGGAAGATGACCATCAGGCTGGTCGCGCCCGCGAGCAGCATCATCCCAATCGTGGCCGCGAGGATGAGTGCGTAGTACTCGCCGTAGTGAATGCCGCGGCGGTTGAGGTAGTTCGGGCTGATCATGACCACGAGCCCGGCACTCACCAGCAGGATGGCGTCGACGAAGAGCGCGAACCGGTCGTAGGCGAACGAGCCTGAGTAGACCAGGCGGCCTGGGTTCGCGTCGAACCATGCCCAGACCACGACGCCGAAGGTCGCGGCGATGCCGAACAGCGCGAATCCCGCGAGCCAGGTGCGCTTCGAGGGTGGAATCACCAGGTCGAGCACCATGAGCATCAGGAACGCACCGCCGAGGACGAGCTCGGGAAGGATGCCGACGAGGTCACGGCCACCGGGAAACGAGAGCGGCACCGGCGATGCGGCAATCAGCATCACTGCGTCCCCGAGTTCGAGGCGGCCGGCTGGATGAGGCTCACCGTGGTGTTCACGGATCCGTTGGAGACATCGGTGATCGGCTTGGGAAACAAGCCAATGAAGATCATCAGCGCGACGAGCGGAACGAGCAGCAGCCCCTCGCCGAAGCGCAGATCACGGACTCCTTCGGTTCGCGGTTTGGGGGGATCGTGCATCAAGCCTTGGTGGAGACGCAGCATGTACCACGCGGCCAGGATCACGCCACCGCCGGCGAGCACGGCGTACACCCAGTTGAGCTGGAATGCGCCGAGCATGATCGTGAACTCGCCGACGAAGCTGTTCATGCCCGGCATGCCAAGCGATGCGAGTGACGCAACCAGGAAGAAGAAATACAACCAGGGCATGCGGCGTTCCAGTCCGGACAGCTCACCGAGGTCGCGTGTCCCGGTGCGCGCCTCGACGAAGCCGACGATCAGGAACAGCGCGCTGATGATGATGCCGTGGTTGACGATCTGGATCACCGCGCCGTTGATCCCGTTGGTGGTCAGAGAGAAGATGCCCAGGGCGATGAAGCCGAGATGGCTGATGCTCGCGTAGGCGACGATGCGTTTGAGGTCGCGTTCCGACAGCGCCATGAGCGCTCCGTAGATGATGCTGAGCACCGCGAAGCCGGCCAGCACGAAGCGGTACTTCTCCATCTCGCCGGGGAAGAGAGTCAGCGCGAAGCGGATGAAACCGTACGCGCCGAGCTTGCTGACGATGCCGGCAAAGAACACCAGGACGGCCGGCGGGGCCGACTCGTAGAGATCGGGCAGCCAGGTGTGCAACGGTACGATCGGGATCTTGATTGCGAAGGCGAGCGCGAAACAGATGAATGCCAGTTCCTTGGGCGTGAACGTCGTCAGGTGAATGATCGGAATGACGAACGCGGTCCCTGAGCTGATCGGTGACGCCAGGATGCTCTCCAGGTCGAACGAGCCGGAGGGCGACTGGACGTAGAGATAGATGATCGCCACCAGCATCAGCAGGCTGCCCGCGACCGTGTACACGATGAACTTGATGGTCGCCGGGCCCCGCTTGTCGCCACCCCAGTTGCTCAGCAGTACGTAGAGCGGAACCAGCATCCCTTCCCAGAACATGTAGAAGAGCAGCAGGTCGATGGACAGGAGCACACCGGTGGTGGCGGCCTCGGTGAGCAACACCAGCGTGCAGTAGAAACGCAGCCGATCGGTCGTCTTCCGCGAGATCGCGAGCGCGCCGAGGAGAAAGACTCCCGCGTTGAGGGCGAGCAGCCACGCCGATATCCCGTCGATTCCGAGGTGATAGGTGGCGTTGATCGCCGGCAACCACGCGTGGGTCTCCTCGAAGTGGAGCGGTATCGGGCCGTTGCTTGCCTTGTTGCCGGGCATCCAGAGCAGGAGCAGGGTGACGATGACCGCGACCGCGAGAGTGGCGAAGATGGTGAAGCCTTTGACCGCTCCGGTCAGGCGGCGAGGGATGAGCTGCAGCAGAATCGCCGCCCCGGCTGGGATGACGATCAGCAGCGTGAGCCAGGGGATGTGGTTCATCGCGCGATGAACACCCACACGACGACGAACAAGACGGCAAACACTGTGAAGATCGACGCGTAGTCACGGATGAGCCCGGTCTGCACGGTGCGCAGGTCGAGGCTGAAGCCGCGCATCAGGTCGCCGAGGCCCTCGACCCAGCCGTCCATGACGTCGGGCTCGACCACCTTCCTGGCGGTGCGCGCCACCGCTTTCAGCGGTTGCACGAGTGCGCGGTCGTAGATCTCGTCGAAGTAGAACTTGTTGTAGGAGAGTAGCGGGATCGCCCGCGGCAGCCTCGACACCACCAGCGCGGGATCGGGACGGTGCTCGTACCACAGCCGCATCGCCAGGCCGATGCCGAGCAGGCTCGCCGCAGTGCCGATGACCAGACCGATGAGCGCGAGACCGAACGCGGGGTCGTGGAACAACGGCGATTGCGCGCCCGCGAACACCGGGTTCAGGAAGTCGCTGAACACGTGCAGCGTGTTGGGAAGCGGGAACTGGAGTGGCCACGCGACGACAACCGCGAGCACGCCCAGGATGACCACCGGGATGAGCATCGCCTTGCCCACTTCCTTGACGCCGAAGCCACGCGCGGTCTGGGGCTCACCCTGGAACACCGTGAAGTACAGACGGAAGGCGTACAGGCCGGTGAGCACGTTGACGCCGACTCCCACCGCATAGAGGATCCACGGCGCCGCGCCCGGACCTGAGACCGTGCCGAACCCGAGGAGATCTTCCTTGCTGAACCAGCCCGAAAAGAGGAAGAAGCCGGCGAGCGCGAGAGACCCGGCACCGAATGCCAGGTGCGTCCATTTCATGCGCGAATGGAGACCGCCCATGAGGCGGATGTCCTGCTCGTCGTTCAGCGAGTGGATCACGTTGCCCGCCGCCATGAAGAGCAGCGCCTTGAAGACGGCGTGCATCGCGAGGTGGAACATGCCGGCGGAGTAGGCGCCGATACCGACGGCGTAAATCATCAGGCCGATCTGCGACATCGTCGAATAGGCGATCACTCGCTTGATGTCGATCTGGGAGAGCGCGATGATGCCGGCCATAACGGCCGTCCCCATGCCGACGCAGGCCACCATGCCTTCCGCGACCGGGGCGAGGTTGAACAGCACATGGAAGCGTGCGATGAGGTACACGCCGGCGGTGACCATCGTCGCGGCGTGGATCAGTGCTGAGACCGGGGTCGGGCCCTCCATCGCGTCGGGCAGCCAGGTGTGCAGCGGGAACTGCGCGCTCTTGGCGAATGCGCCGATGGCCAGCAGCACGCATACCCCGGTGACCAACAGACCGCCCGCGGGAAATGCCGCGGTGCGCGCGAAGATGTTCGGCAGGCTGAGCGTGTGGGTGTGGAGCACGATGAGGAACGCGGCGATCACCAGCGCGACGTCACCGATCACCTGCATGATGAACGCCTTGCGAGCAGCCAGCACCGCCGAGGGCCGGTCGTACCAGAAGCCGATGAGGAGGTAGCTGCTCAGCGCGACCAGCGCCCACCCGATGATCAGGATCAGCAGGTCCGCCGCGAGCACGAGCGCCAACATCGAGAAGATGAAGAAGTTCATGTAGCTGAAGAACCGCGCGAACCCGGGGTCGTGGTCCATGTAGCCGACGCTGTACACGTGGATCAGGAAGCCGACACCCGTGATCACCATGAGCATCAGCGCACTCAGGGCATCGAGCGTGAAGTCCATGCCGACCGAGAGGTTGGTACCGCTGCCGAGGCTGATCCAGTCCCAGAGACGGATGGTGATGGAGGCGTGGCCGGCGGGTGCCCCGACGACCTGGGCGAGCACGAAACACGAGACGACGAATGCCGCGAGGATCGAGACCGTCCCCGCGATGTTCACGAATCGCCGGCCCAGCACCGGGCCGAGGAGGCCGTTCAGCGCAGCGCCGATCAGCGGAAAGAGCATGACCAGGATGACGAGCGTGGATGCGGTGCTGACGCTCACTCTTTCATCTCGCTCAGGTCATCCACATCGAGCTCGCGGCCGAGCCGGAAGATCTGCGTGATCAGCGCCAGCCCCACCACGACCTCGGCGGCGGCGACGACGATCACCATGAAGGCGAAGATCTGACCTTCCTCGCTGTTGAGGAACCGGCCATAAGCGACGAGGGCAAGGTTGGCCGCGTTGAGCATCAGCTCGATGCACATGAAGACCACGATCGGGTTGCGCCGGATGAGCACGCCCATGGCGCCCACCGTGAAGAGGAATGCCGCGAGGCCGAGCAGGTACGGAAACAGATTCGGATTCAGCATCGCCGATGCTCCGTCACTCGCTCGAGCGCCTGGTCAGGTAGACAGCGCCGATGGCCGCAACCAGCAGGAGCATCGAGGTGATCTCGAAGGGCAGGATGTAGTTGGTGAACAGCTGCCCGGCGACGGTCTGTACGTTGCCTGCGTTGTCGACGGCGTTGGGCGGGAAGCTGAACGTGTGGTACGGATTGCTCCCGCTGCCCACCGCGACGGCGTGAAATCCGTTGGTGTTGTACGTGATTCCGTTGCGGGCCGCGACGAACACGAGGCCGGTGACCACCAACACCCCAAGGATGCCGATGATCGCGCGCAGGTCCAGGGTGGGACGATCCTCGTCGTCCGGGCTCAGCAGCGCCACGATGAAAACGAAGAGGACCATCACCGCGCCGGCGTAGATGATGAGCTGCACCGCGAAGAGGAACTGCGCGTCGAGGAGCAGGAACAGCACCGCCAGCATCCCCACGGTGAGCACGAGGCTGAGCGCCGAGTAGATGGTCTGGCGCGAGAGCACCACGCCGAGCGCGCTCACGGCAGCGAGCGCGATCACGATGGCGAAGAGGACGTTCATTACTTCCTGCTTCCTCGCGGCTCGATCACCGTCGGCACGTCGACGGGCACACCCAGCTCCCCCGGAAGCGGTGCGGTCTCGTGGTCGAGCGTGTTCTCCTGCGCGGCCCACGCCGCGCGCGGCCGGACACCAGGGTCGAGTTCCTCGCGGCCGGTCTGATCGGCGCCAGCACCGACCGGGCTCGCCGGACGCTGCGCCTCGGCGAAGCCGGGCCACGACTCGAGGAGCTCGGCTTTGGTGACAACGGTCCGCTCGCGGCGGTAGTCCGCCAGCTCGAACCGCGGTCCGAGCGTGATCGCTTCGGTCGGACATGCCTCGGCGCAGTACCCGCAGTAGATGCAGCGCATCAGGTTGATCTCGTAGCGCTCCGCGTAGCGCTCACCTGGAGAGATCGGCGCTTTGGGATCGTTTTCCGCGGCGAGCACGTAGATGCACCCAACCGGGCAGGCGGCGGCGCAGAGCTCGCAGCCGATGCAGCGCTCGAGCCCGTTGTCGTACCGGTGCAGGATGTGCCGTCCGCGATGGCGTGGCGACACCGGTTTCTGCTCTTCCGGCCACTGCACGGTGATGGGGTGCGCACCCATCTTCTTCAGCGTGAAGGCGAGGCCCTTGGCGATCTCCTTGATCATCGCCGCACCTATGCCCGAAGCGCGACGACCGCGCCGGTGATGACGATGTTGATCAGGCCGAGTGGCAGCAGCACCTTCCAGCCGAAGTTCATCAACCGGTCGTAGCGGAGCCGGGGCAGCGTCCAGCGCACCCAGATCATCACGAAGAGGAGCACGAACACCTTGCCGAGGAACCAGATCGGACCGGGGATCCAGTCGAAGGGATGGAAGGGCAGCAGGGGCAGCCACCCGCCGAGGAACAGCGCGGTGGCGATCGAGCAGACCGTCACCATGTTGATGTACTCGCCAAGGAAGTACAGGCCGAAGCGCATCGCCGAGTACTCGGTGTGGTAGCCGGCGATCAGCTCGGTCTCGGCCTCGGGAAGGTCGAACGGCAGCCGGTTCGTCTCCGCGAACGCGGCCGTGAAGTAGAGCAGGAACGCGAGCGGCTGCAACACGATGAACCACAACCCCTGCTGCGAGCCGACGATCTTCTCGAGGTCGAGCGAGCCGGAGAGGATGACCACGCCGATGAGCGCGAACGACACCGCCATCTCATAGGAGATGAGCTGCGCCGACGAGCGCAGGCCACCGAGCAGCGAGTACTTGCTGTTCGACGCGAAACCGCCGAGGAACAGCGAGTACACACCGAGCGACGTGATTCCCAGGATGAACAGCAACCCGACGTTGATGTGAGCGATGTCCCAGTGGAAGTCGTACCCGGCAAAGTTGTTGGTGCCCCAGGGAATCACCGCGTACGCGAGCAGCGCGGCGCCACCCGCCAGGCTGGGCCCCACGAGGTACAGGAGCTTGTCGCGCTGAGCAGGTGCGACGTTCTCCTTGAAGAAGAGCTTCAATCCGTCGGCGGCCGGTTGCAGCATCCCGAACGGACCGACCCGGTTGGGACCGTACCGGAGCTGGATGCGCGCCGACACCTTGCGTTCAGCGAGCGTGAGATACGCGAAGGATGTGAGCAGGAAGACGACCAGCACCACGCACTTCAGCAGCAGGACCTTCCAGTCGTCACCGCCGATCATGCGACCACCTCGGCGGTGAAGAGCGCACGGCCACCGTTACCCGCGTGCCCGTACGCCGGGACCTGCTCGCGGAGCAGCCGGTTCACCGCCAGCGGATCACCGGATCCCCATCCGACGGCCCCCATCTCATCAGCCAGGGTTGTCAGCACCCGTGTCTCCGTGGGGGTCGCGGACGCAGGCGGGAGCCCGGCGCGGATTCGCTGCACGCGTCCTTCGACGTTTGTGACGCTTCCGGCCTTCTCGAAGATCGCGTGCCCGGGGAAGAGCACGGTCGCGTACCGCGACACGATGCCCGGCCTGGTGTCGAACGCCACCACGCACGCGGCCTTGCGGAGGGCACGTTCGAGCAGGTCTCCCGCGGATTCAAGTGCGGGGTTCGGACCGAGCATCAGCAGACCGCGCATCTCGCCGGCCGCGAGCCCCTCGAGGATCTGGCGACCGTTCTTGCCCCGCTCCGTCACGGCGGCATACGCAGGACCCACGTTTGGCAGCAAGCCGAGATCCTTGGCGCCCCGCCCGTTCATCCCACGGGTGATGGTGAGTCGACGCACCGAACCCGCCGCCGCGAGCGCGGTTGCAAGCTCGCCCGCATGAGCGCGGTTGGTCTCATCGGCGATGAGCCCGATCCGCTTGGCACCAGTTGTCGCTGCGACAGCATCCGCTGCGGAGACATCTTTCGAGAGCCGGATGACGCGCGCGCCCTTCTTGTGCTCGGCCTTGTACAGCCGCAGCGTGAGCACCGGTGCCTGCTCCTCGGGCTCAGTGCCCAGGACGACGAGCGCATCGCATTCCTCGATCTCGGCGATGCCGAGCCCGTGCTCCACTGCGGAAAGACCCTCGAAGGCATCGAGTTGATGGTCGACGTGCGGCGTCCCGATCAGCTGGCGCGCGATCCGCTCGAGCAGGAACAGCTCCTCATTGGTGCTCGCGCTCGAACCGAGCACGCCGATCGACGCGGGACCGTATTCATCGGCGATCTCCCGAAGACGGCGCGCGGCCTGACTGATCGCTTCCGGGACCGAGACGTCGCGCGGCTCGTCATCGCTGCGCACGACAGGACGGCGGACGCGCTCCGAGCTGTTCCAGCGATCGAAGCTGTAGCGGCCGCGGTCGCAGAGCCACATGTCGTCGACGAGCGGGTTGTCGCGCGACGCGAAGCGACGCACTTCGAAGTCGCGGCTGTCGACGTTGATGTTGCAGCCGTATGAGCACTCGGGGCAGACACTCGCGGTCCGCTGCAGATCCCACGGCCGCGACACGAAGCGGTACTTCCTGTGGGTGAGCGCACCAACTGGGCAAACCTCGGGAAGGTTGCCCTGGAACTTCGACTCCAACTGGCGATCGTCAAAGGTCGACACCAGCGTGTCCACGCCGCGCTGCTGGAGGACGATCTCCTTCTCCCCGGTGATCTCGTCGTAGTAGCGGACGCAGCGCCAGCAGAGGATGCAGCGCTCCTGGTCGAGCTCGATCTTGTCGGAGAGGGGGATCGCCTTCTTGAAATGGACCTTCTCGGTGATGGGGAACCGCGAGATGCCGGGGCCGTATCGGAAGGTGAAGTCCTGGAGGTCGCACTCCCCGCCCCGGTCGCACACCGGACAATCGAGCGGGTGATTGAGGAGCAGGAACTCGAGCATCCCCTCGCGAAGCTTGGTGACCTCGGGCAGGTTGGTGCGGACCACCATGCCGTCACCCGCGACCGTCGCGCAAGCGGGCTGCGGCTTTGGGAACTTCTCGATGTTGACCAGGCACATCCGGCATACCGCGACCGGGTCCATCTTGGGATGGGCGCAGTAGATGGGAATGTGGATGCCGGCCTCGGTCGCCGCGTCGAGCACGAGCGTTCCTTTGGGAACGCGGAGCTCACGTCCGTCGATGCTGATGCCGACGCGGCCGTCGTCCGGCTGCTCGGGCGGCGTTCCCGTCTCCGCCACCGCGGTCACGCCACCAGAGCCGTGGCCTGCGCCCTCACCGGGCAGCGGCCGGCTCCGCAGTGGGCTTCGAACTCGTCGCGGAAGTACTTGTAAGCCGACATCACGAACCAGGTCGCGGTGTCACCGAGCGGGCAGAAGCACCGACCGTCCATGTTCGAGCAGATGTCGGTGAGGCTGGTCAGCTCCGCCGGTGTCGCATAGCCTGATTCGAGCCGGTGCATCAGCTCGGATTCGAAGTAGGTGCCCTCGCGGCAGGGCACGCACTTGCCACACGATTCGTGGCGATAGAAGTCGACCAGTCGCATCGACACGTCGACGAGACACGTGGTCTCATCCATGAAGATCATCGCGCCCGCGCCGAGTGACGACCCAGCCTCCTGCACCGCATTCATGTCGAGTGGGAGATCGAGATGCTGCGGCAGCAACACCTGCATCGAGCCTCCGCCGGGCTGGAACGCCTTGAGCGTGCGACCCTGCCAGATCCCACCGCACTCCTCGTCAAGGAGCTCGCGAATCGGGGTCCCGAGCAGCATCTCGTAATTGCCGGGGCGATTGATGTGCCCGCTGCAGCAGAAAACCCTTGTTCCCGCACTCTTTTCGGTGCCGAGCGCTTTGAACCACTCACCGCCGCGCTGCACGATGTGGGGCATGTTGCAGAGCGTCTCCACGTTGTTGACGACAGTGGGCTGTCCGTACAGACCTTTGATGGCCGGAAACGGCGGCTTGAGGCGCGGCTGCCCGCGAAGCCCCTCGAGCGACTCGATGAGCGCGGTCTCCTCTCCGCAGATGTACGCACCTGCGCCGCCATGCACGATGACGTCGCAATCGAAACCGCTGCCCAGGATGTTCTTGCCGATGTACCCGCCCGCCCGGGCCTCCTCGACTGCGCGCTCGAGCAGGAGTCGCTGGTCGTGGTACTCACCGCGGATGTAGATGAACGAGGTGTTCACCTGGAGCGCGTACGACGCGATCAGGAGTCCCTCGATGAGCTGGTGCGGGTTCTCATCGATGAGGTACCGATCCTTGAAGCACCCCGGCTCGGACTCATCGGCATTGCAGCAGAGATAGCGTGGAAAGACGTCCTTGGGCAGGAATGACCACTTCATCCCGGTCGGGAACCCCGCCCCTCCGCGCCCACGGATATTGGAGGTCTTCACCTCCGCCATCAGCGTCTCCGGGGTGAACTTCTGGAAGGCATCCCGCAGGCCCTGGTAGCCGCCGACCTTCTCGTATCCTCTGAGCGTCTGGAGATCAGCCGCGCCGAAATCCTTCGTCAGCAGCTTGTACTCAGCCATCGACGCTCGCCCGGTTCGGTGCGGGTGTTCTCATCGGCCGCTGCATCCTACTGAGCGCCCTTGCCCGGACGTCGCGGACGCTTCTTCACACCCGGCCCAGTAATCGCCGACTGCTCCGGCTCTTTATGCGTTGTGAGGGGGGTCGGGTCTGTGCTCTCCGCTTCCGACCCCGCACTGTTGGGCTCAGTGAGGGCGGGTCCTGTCGTCGCGGGGACCCCTCGCCGTCGCGCTTTTTGCGCGCCGGCGCTGCCCCCCGCAACGCCACCCGCCACGGCTGCGGGTTCCTCGTGCGGGGTCGGCTGCGATCTCAGCGCTCCCAGGACTTGGTCGACTCTGGCTGGTGTCAGGTTCTCTTCGAAGTGGTGGTCCACTTGCATCGTCGGAGCTCCCCCGCAGCCGCCCAAGCACTCGACGGTGCTTGACCAGGTGAATGCGCCGTCTGCGGTGGTCTCGCCACTGGCACACGCGAGGCTTCTTTCCAAGTGGTCGACGATGGCTTCGGCGCCGCGAAGCGCGCACGAGACGTTGATGCAGACGATGACTTCGTGGCGGCCGTGGGGGCGTTGGAAGTACATCGAGTAGAAGGTCGAGACCGCTTCGACCTCACTGGGGGTGACCTGGAGGATGCCGGCGATCTCGCTCATGGCGTCAGGGGTGATGAGGCCCTGCTCGTGCTGGGCGGCCCAGAGGGCCGGGAGGATGGCGCTGCGCGCGAGGGGGTACCGGTCGCGGGCACGCTCGATCGCGGTCCGCGTCTCGGCCTGCAATGTCATCGGTCGACGTCCCCGAGCACGATGTCGATGGAGCCGATCACGGCCACCACGTCGGCGATCAGCTCGCCGCGGACCATGTGCGGGAGTGCGCTGAGATTGCTGAAAGAGGGTGCGCGGACCTTGCAGCGGTAGGGGCGGTTGGTCCCGTCGCTCACGAGGTAGAAGCCGAGCTCGCCGCGCGGCGATTCCACCGCTTGGTACACCTGCCCGACGGGGACGCGCATCCCCTCGGTGACGAGCTTGAAGTGGTGGATCAGCGACTCCATGCTGGTGTTGAGCTCGTTGCGTGGGGGAAGGGCGACTCGCCGATCGGTGGTGTTCACCGGGCCGTCGGGAAGGTTCTCGAATGCCTGGGTGATGATCTTCAGCGACTCGCGCATCTCCTGCATGCGCACGAGGTAGCGGTCGTACACATCGCCATTGCGACCGATCGGGACGTCGAAGTCAAAGTGCTCATATGAGCTGTATGGCTGCGCCTTGCGAAGGTCATAGGGCACGCCACTGCCGCGGAGCACCGGTCCGGTGGCTCCGTAGGCCATCGCATCTTCCGGAGTCAGCGTGCCGAGACCGATCGTCCGCTGCCGCCAGATCGGGTTCTTGGTGATCAGCAGCTCATGCTCGTCGATCAGCTTGGGGAAGGTCTTGATGACGGCACCGACCATCTCGTAGAACGGATCGGGCACATCGGCGAGCAGACCGCCGACGCGGATGAAGGACGTGTGCATGCGCACGCCGCTCACCAGCTCGTTGATGTCGAGAAGCTTCTCGCGATCTCGCCACGCGTACACGAACGCGGTCGTGGCGCCGAGGTCGAGCGCGCCCGTGCCGTACCAGAGCAGATGACTCGCTAGCCGGCAGAGCTCGCACATGATCACGCGCAGGTACTGTCCGCGCAGCGGGACCTCGATACCGAGCAGTCGCTCGACCGCGAGCGAGAATCCCAGGTTGTTGAAGAGCGGCGACAGGTAGTCCATCCGGTCCGTGTACGGGATGCACTGCTGATACGTATGCCGTTCGAAGTCCTTCTCGAACCCGGTGTGCAGGTAGCCGATGTCCGGACGGCACTCACGCACGACCTCACCGTCGAGATTCAGCACCAGGCGGAGCACCCCGTGGGTGGAGGGGTGCATCGGCCCCATGTTCAATTCCATGGTGCTGTCGCCGATCTCGACCAGGTCGATGGCATCCAGTCCGGGCTCGATGCCGAGGCGCTCGCGGGCGGCGTCGTACTGCTCGCTCAGCGGATCGAGATCGGCCGTGGGACTCCCCAGGGGCGGGAGCGCGGTCATCGCGATCCTCCTGGCATGTCGCGTGGACGTTCCGCCGCGGGGAGCGCCCACTCGAGGTTGTGCGTGAAGGCGATCGGCTCGCCGAACGACGCGTAGTCCTTGCGAAGCGGGTGGCCGTCCCAGTCGGTGGGCAGCAGGATCCGCTTGAGGTCGTGATGACCGGTGAAGTGGATCCCGAGGAGGTCGAAGCATTCGCGCTCGTGCCAGTCCATGCCGGCGAACACCAACTCGAGGCTCGGCACGATGGGGTCGTCCTCGGTGACCTGCACGATCAGGCGGCAGACGTCGTTGTACTGGAGCGACCTGACCATGTAGACCACGTCGAAACGTGGTTCGGCAGGCTCACGGTCGGGCCAGTCAACCGCGGTAACGAAGAGCGGAGTCATGTACGCGGCGTTCGGATGATCGCGGAGCAGGGTGCAGACCGCGACCAGGTCGGTGCGATCCACCCAAAGCGTCACCTCGCCGGCTGCACTCTCGCGACGGCGAACCGCAGCCGGAAGCTCCCGCTCGAGGAGGTCCGCTGCCCGCGCGCCGCTCATGGAGGACCCCACGGCGGTCATCGCGCCTACCCGAGCAGCGAGCCGGGGAGTTCCCCGGCGATCTTCTTCTGCAGCTTCATGACCGCGTCCAGCAGTCCCTCCGGGCGCGGCGGGCAACCCGGGATGTACACGTCGACCGGCACCACCTTGTCGACCCCCTGGACGATCGCGTAGTTGTTGAACATGCCGCCGCTGGAGGCGCACGCCCCCATGCTGATCACCCACTTGGGCTCCGGCATCTGGTCGTAGATGTGGCGGAGCACGGGGGCCATCTTCTGAGAGACGCGGCCCGCGACGATCATCAGGTCGGACTGGCGAGGGGATGCCCGGAACACCTCGCAGCCGAAGCGGGACATGTCGTAGCGCGAGGCGCCGGTGGCCATCATCTCGATCGCGCAGCAGGCGAGCCCGAACAGCGCGGGCCAGAGCGAGCTGTACCTGCCCCACTGGATGACCTTCCCGATCGTGGTGGTGACGAATCCGCTCTGGAGCGCGGTCCGTTCTGCCGCACCGGCCCGTGGGAGGGCGATTGTCCCGGCATCGGCGTCGGCGAGCAGGATGCTCCGGCCTCCGGCTCTCGGCACGATCAGCTCGTTGTTCAGTCCCATCGCAGCGCCCCCTTGCGCCAGACGTAGAGCAGTCCCACCAGCAGCGTGGCGATGAAGATGCCCATCTCGACGATGCCGAACACCTTGAGCTCTCTCACGATCGTGGCCCAGGGAAAGAGGAAGATCGATTCGACGTCGAAGATGATGAACAGCATCGCCGTCACGTAGAAGCTCACCGAGAACCGGCGTCGCGCGCTCTCCCTCGGCACCATTCCCGACTCATAAGGAAGGTCCTTGGTTGGCGAGGGACGCTTCGGACCGAGCACCGCGTTGAGCAGCTGTGCGAAGACAGCAAACGCCGCGCAGATGCCGAAGAAGAAGAGGATCGGCGCGTAGCCCGACAGCATCGCGGCCGATCGTAACAAACGATCCGCGACTGACGAAGTAGTGCACTCGAATACGCTTGGAGCCGTCTCCGCGTGGATTCGGGAGCAACCTCAATGAGCAAAGCTGTGCCGTCGTCGGTCCCGGCACTCGTGACCGGCGCGTCTTCGGGGCTCGGCGCTGAATTCGCCCGCCGGCTCGCCACTCGCGGGCACGACGTGACCATCGTCGCGAGGCGCGTCGATCGCCTCGAACAGCTCGCCGGCGAGATCAGATCCCGGCATCGAGTCGACGTCGCGGTGCTCGCGGCCGATCTCGAGACCAGGAAGGGTCGCGCGGCCGTGGCCTCGCTGCTCCGCACGCAGTCGCCCTGGATCCTCGTCAACAACGCCGGGTACGGCACGCGCGGATCGCTCGCCAACCTCGATCCGGCGCGGGAGCGCGCCGAGGTCCAGGTCAACGTGGTGGCGCTCCACGAGCTCACGACGGCGGTGCTCCCCGGCCTGGTCAGGGCAGGGACCGGCGGGGTCATGAACCTGTCGAGCTCGTCCGCGTTCCAGCCGATCCCCTACATGGCGACCTATTCCGCGACCAAGGCCTTCGTCCTCCATTTCACCGAGGCGCTCGCAGAAGAGGTCCGCGGGACCGGTGTCCACGTCCTTGCCGTCTGCCCGGGGCCCGTGCGGACGGAGTTCGACACCATCGCCGGCACCCAGGACTACATGCGCATCACCCGGCCCATGACGATGGACGTCGAGCGCTGCGTGACCATTGCGCTGCGCGCATTCGACCGCGGGGCGGCGGTATCGATCCCCGGCGTGATGAACTTCGCACTCGCCCAAGGCCCGCGGCTCGCGCCCCGGGCGCTCACGCGTCGCACCATCGGCACCTTCTTCGGACAGCGACGCTGACCCGACTCCGTGCCAAACGTTTGACGATCGGGGCGGTGCAGGGGCGAGTTTAGTAGGCTTCGGCAAGTGACTTTGACCGCCCTTGACCGACCGCCGCTTCAGGACAACCTCACCGAATCCGACGCCCAGGCTCGCGCCGCGCTGCTGTCCAACCTCTCCTATGAGGTGTCGCTGGTACTCAGCGACGACCCGGGAGCGGAGACCTTCCAGAGCGCAACGACGATCGTCTTCGACGCCGCGCACGAGGGATCCGAAACCTTCATCAACATCGCGGCGCGCTCGATCGACGAGTGCACGCTCAACGGCAAACGCCTCAGCGAGGCGCAGCACGCGTTCAACGGCAACGTGCTGTGGCTGCGCGGTCTGCGCGCCGGCTCCAACCGCCTGACCGTGACCGCGCAGTGCGAATACCAGCACACGGGCGTCGGCATGCACCGGCTCCGCGACCCGGTGGACGACGAGGTGTACGTGTACACCCACTTCGAACCGTTCGACGCGCACAAGGTGCTGGCGTGCTTCGATCAACCCGATCTCAAGGCCGGCGTGACCATGAGCGTCACCGCGCCGAGCGCATGGCGGGTCTGCGGCAACGGCCGCGTGCTGCGCGTCGAGCCGCGCGGCGCCGCGAAGACCTGGCACTTCAACACGACACCGCCGCTGCCGCCGTACCTCATCGCGGTGGTTGCCGGCAAGTACCACACCGTCGAGCGCACCCACCGCGACATCCCGATGGCGCTGTGGTGCCGCGAATCGCTCGCCAGTTGGATTGACGCGCAGGCCGACGAGATCTTCGACATCACCGCCGCGGGTCTCGATTTCTTCGAGAAGTACTTCGGCCTCACCTACCCGTTCGACGAGTACAACCAGCTGTTCGTGCCCGAATTCAACATGGGCGCCATGGAGAATCCGGGCTGCGTCACCTTCAACGAGGCGTACATCCACCGCGGTCAGGCGAGTGAGGCGCAGCTGCAGCGGCGCGCCGAGACCATCCTGCACGAGATGGCGCACGTGCACGGCTTCGGTGACGTCACCACGATGCGCTGGTGGGGAGACCTCTGGCTCAACGAGACCTTCGCGACCTACATGGCCAACCTCGCCATGGAGAAGTCCACTCGCTTCACCAACGCGTGGGTCGACTTCGCCAACAGCGTCAAGTCAATCGCCGCGCGTCAGGACCAGCTGGTCACGACGCACCGCATCGCCGACCACGTGCCCGACACCGTGTCCGTGCGCCAGAACTTCGACGGCATCACGTACCACAAGGGCGCCTCCGTCATGAAGCAGCTGGTTGCGTGGGTCGGCGACGACGCATTCATGCGCGGCGTGCAGGACTACTTCAAGCGGTACCGCTGGGGCAACGCGGACCTCCAGGAATTCCTCGACTGCCTGCGACGCGCCTCAGGACGCGACCTGACGAGATGGGGTCAGGACTGGTTGCAGACCACGGGGCTGAACACCTTTCATGCCCATCTCGCTGAGCAGAACGGCAGATACACCGCCTTCGCGGTGGAGCAGACCGCCATCCCGGCGCATCCGACGCTGCGCGCGCACCGCGCCGGTATCGGCCTCTATGACCGCGACGCCAAAGGCCTTCTGCGCCTCCGCCGCCGCGTCGAGACCGACCTCACCGGCGCCATCACGCCCATCACCGAACTGATCGGCGAACGCACTGCCGACCTGGTGCTGCTGAACGACGGAGACCTCACATTCGCCAAGCTGCGCTTCGACGAGCGCTCGCTGGCGACCCTCAAGGCCGACCTCTCCAACCTGAACGACGCGCTTGCTCGGGCGCTGTGCTGGGCGGCGATGTGGGATCTCACCCGCGATGGCGAGATGCCGGCTCGCGAGTTCGTGGAGCTGGTGGCTCGCCACGCTCCGGCGGAGCAGGATTCACTGCTCGTCGAACGGGTCACGAGCCAGGCGCGCTCGGCGATCGATCTCTACGGTGACCCCGCCAACCGCGGCGCGGCCCGCGAACGGCTCCACCAGGTCGCGGTGGCCCAGGTCGCCCGGCCCGACCTGAGCGCCGAGCTTCGTCTCATCTGGGCCCGCATCCTGGTCGGCACCGCAGCGTCCGAAGAGTCGCTGACGAGGGTTGCCGGCATGCTCGACGGTACCGAGACGATCCCCGGCATCAACCTGGACACCGATCTCCGCTGGCTCATCGTTGGCCAGCTTGCCGAGGAGGGTCGCGCGGACGTGGCGATGATCCAGGCGACCATGGCCTCCGACCCGAGCGATATCGGCCGGCGCCGGGGTACCGCCTGCCTCGCAGCCCGGCCCAGCGCGGAGGCCAAGGAGGAAGCCTGGCTACGCGTCGTCGACGCGAGTGCTCCGATGCCCAAGGCATGGAAGGGGTCCACCGACGGCGAGCTTTCTGTCGCCTCGATGACCGCGATCCTGCGTGGTTTCTACATCGGCTCCGTCGGGGTCGGCGGCATGATGGCCCACGGCCCCAACCCGGAGTTGCTCCGTCCCTACGTGCAGCGCTACCTCGACGCGCTCCCCGCGATGTGGGCGGACCGCACCATCGACGAGGCCGAGGCGTTCACCGAATGCCTCTACCCGAATCATCTCGTCGATGACCAGGTGGTCGCGGCGATCGATCTCGCCCTCGAGGGCGGCGAGCTCCCGGGCCCGGCGGTGCGGATCCTGCGCGAGGGCCGCGACAGCACGTTGCGAGCCCAGTACGCCCGCGAAGTGGATCGAGCCTCCAGTCAGGTCAGCGCCTAGCTAGCTGGCTGCGCCTCCCATCAGCGCC
>Ga0182018_10002167_pt1 | contig 20324 bp, 19 predicted proteins | sample 812P2MmetaG_FD_120490 | JGI IMG/M metagenome (GOLD analysis project Ga0182018, IMG submission 120490) | Permafrost microbial communities from Stordalen Mire, Sweden - 812P2M metaG | ecosystem: Environmental > Terrestrial > Soil > Wetlands > Permafrost | place: Sweden: Stordalen | collected...
CAACGCGGGACAAACCAAGCAGGCTTGGCCAAAGCCAAGTCATCCATACCAACAATGCCCGGTCGCTCCCATGGACTTATCGCGCGAATCGAGCGGATGGGATTTTCGGGAATGACAGTGAGGCCAGCAAGGCCAGAACGAAGCAGATCAGCGCGATCATCGCGCCAATTTAGCCGATTCTATCGCTCAGCAATCCCGGATGGGGTTTTCAGTACACACAAGCATAGCAGCGCGATCATCTTCACAGACGCTAAGCGATTCTGTCACCAAATCAATACGGATGGAGTTCTCGGTACACACAGGAGATCGGGCCGGACCCGATGCCTATTCGGCCGCCGTAACCCGCGCTGCGTTGTGTTCTTCGCCGTACAGCCGGCTGATGATGCGCCGGGCCTGCACTGCGCCGGCGTCAGCCTTGATGTCTATCTGTGGCGGGTTCGGAATTAGATTCAAAGTCCGTTGCTGCGCGGAAAATACCGCGACGTCTTCGAGGAACGCCGTGCGGATTTGCTCGAATATCCTGTTGGTGGTCTCGGGATTCTTGACATCGAAATCGTGCGCTTGGCCCCAGAAATAATGCGCGGTCGTTTGCGTCTCAGGCGTGATGGCGTTGAGATTACGCATGGTGATGCCGCCGATCCTTTTGCCCTCCGGGGCGCCGGTGCCCGTAGGCGTCGCTCCGAAAGGCCGGCGGCACGAAGTCGATAATCTGCCAACGGTCGACGTTGCCCGTGAACCCACCGACTTTCTTATAGGTCGGGGGCGGTTCCTGATCGATGACCCAGCGGGTTACGATGACGTTGTTCGGCGTACGATCGACTTTCACCTCGGCGTTTTCGGCAATCGCCGCGTTGCCGATCGTGGTTTCATGCACAAACGCAAGGTGGGTAAGATCAAGGAGATTGTCGACGACGAGCTGCCAGTTTGATTCCACATGCAAATAGGAGCCCTTGGCGCCCCAGTTCGAATCGTCCAGCCAATGGAAATAGGGAATCGTCGCTGGGTCGGCAAGTCCGGGGTCTCCCATCCAAATCCAGATCCAGTGGTAGCGTTCAACCAGCGGATAGGTCTTCGCTTTGGCGCCGTTCGGAATATGGTCTTGACCGGGAATGCGAACGCATCGGCCGTCAACGCCAAACTGCAGGCCGTGGTAGTGGCACTGCAGCGCGTCGCCAACGAGTTTTCCCATTGAAAGCGGCAAATGTCGGTGCGGACAGCGGTCTTCAAAAGCAACCGGCGCACCGCTTTCAGTGCGGAAGAACATAATGGGTTCTCCCAGAATCATGCGGCCAAGGGGTTTACGGCCGATTTCGGTGTCGGTCGCCGCTACATACCAGTAGTTTCGGAGAAACATGGACATTCTCCCTCGCGTGTCTGCGCTCTCAGAGCCGCAGATTTGGTTCAGCCGACGCTCTTTTCATCGTTCTTGATTCCTATTCCGGCTACGGGGTCATTGACCCGAAGCCATTCCAGCAGGTCTTGCAACTGCTTGTCACGGCTGCTTACGACCGAGCCATAGTCGGCGCCGAAAATCGGATCGAGCGGGCGACGGGCATGCGCACCGAGCACCCAAGCCTGCTCGCCGGCCTCCTATTTGACCACGACGGCGAGCGGCTAACGCCGACATATGCGGTCAAGAAAGGGACGCGATACCGGTACTACGTCTCGACCGCGCTCCTTACCGGGACCAGAAAGGACCGTTCAAGCGGCAGGCGTATACCGGCCGGAAATCTGGAAGGCCTAGTGATCGGAAGGCTTCGCGCATTTTTCGCCGATCCTGGAGCGGTCCTCGACGCCGTTACGACGAAGCGGACAGCAGTTCAGGGCGAAGCCAACTGATCGAACGCGGCCGTCAAGTCGCCGAAGAACTCGAATCCCTGGCGCCGAACGAGATCAAAGCGACGCTGATGACGTTGGCCTGCCGTGTGGTGATCAACCCCGACCGGGTTGAAATCAATGTGTCCCGGCATCGTCTCGGTTCATTCCTCGCTGGGCAATCGATCGGTTTGACCAAGCAGGATCAGAATCCCACCCGTGACGCCGACGATGTCGTGAAGCTGGTGGTTCCTGTACAGCTCAAGCGGGTTGGGCGCGAAATGAGAATGCTCGTCGAGAATTCTGATGATCAGACGTCAGCCGATCCGGGCTTGTTGAGGATCATTGCTCGCGCTCACGACATCCGGGCTCGCCTCATTCACAATACCAAGTTAACCGTGCATGACATCGCTCGCGAAGAGCGAGTCACGGCAGCCTACGTCTATACTTTGCTGCGTCTCCCCTGGCTCGCGCCGAACATTACCTCGGATATTGTCAATGGTCGGCAACCGCAACAACTCAACGCCAAGACCTTGATGCGGCAAGCGTCACGACTGCCCGCTATCTGGGCTGAGCAGCGAGCATTGCTCGGCTTTCGCTGAGAACAAGACAATCGCTTCTGAAAATTGCCGCACGCTGTCGACTGCGTTAGTTCTCCTTCAGCCACGCAGCGCGCAAAAAAGTAAACCACGAAATGGCGCCCGAGAGATTTTCGCGACTACCGCGGCGGAGATCACGCGTGGAATCGTCTCTGTGGCAAATCGGGCGCGACTCCGTCGGCAGAAGACCGCGAAAATGGCCACTAGGGCGCCTCACCGACCGACAATAAAAATACTACGATATCAATCTCTTAGAGCTGGCTGGGGCGCCTGGATTCGAACCAGGGAATGGCGGAATCAAAATCCGCTGCCTTACCACTTGGCTACGCCCCAATGCACCATCGGATTGCCGCCGGCCAGCCGCGGGCCATTGGCGGGCGCAACATAGCGGCGCCACCGCTACCGATCAATGTTTGCCAAGAGCCGCGTCGGATGATGGCAACGCTATCAACGCCCGTGAGACGCCATATAATAGTGTCTGCCGGCATGGCAGTCGCCGGTCCTAACACCCTGTACATTCAAGCGGAGGCTACCCGTGACCTATCGCGCCCCCCTCGCCGACATGAGCTTTGCGCTCAAATACGGGGCAGCGCTGGCGTCGGCGCTTGAGGAAGGTTTCTTCGGCGACCTTACCATGGATGACGTCGACGCGGTGCTGACGGAGGCAGGCCGCATGGCCGGCGAGGTCATCGCGCCGCTCAACCGCGTCGGCGACCGCATCGGCACGACCTTCAAGGATGGCGCCGTCACCACCGCGCCCGGCTGGAAAGAGGCCTACCACACGTGGTGCAAAGGCGGCTGGAACGGCCTTGCGTCGCCAACCGAATGGGGCGGCCAGGGGCTGCCGCAGGTCGTCAACGCCGCTTGCACTGAAATGTGGAACGCCGCTTCGATGGCCTTCGGGGTCGGTCCGTTGCTGACCATGGGCGCGATCGATGCACTCAACGCCCACGGCAGCGCGGAGCTCAAGCGCGCGTATCTCGAAAAACTCGTCACCGGCGAATGGACCGGAACAATGCAGCTCACCGAGCCGCAAGCCGGCTCCGACGTCGGCGCGCTGCGCACACGGGCGGAGCGCGCTGGCGACGGCACCTACCGCACCACCGGCCAAAAGATCTTTATCACTTATGGCGAGCATGACCTCACCGACAACATCATTCACTTCGTGCTGGCGCGACTGCCCGACGCGCCGCCCGGCACGCGCGGCATTTCATTGTTCCTTGTGCCCAAGTTCCTGCTCAACGCCGACGGCTCGCCCGGCGTCCGCAACGACCTGCGCGCCCATTCCGTCGAGCACAAGCTCGGCATTCACGGCTCGCCGACCTGCACGATGATCTTCGGCGACAACGGCGGTGCCACGGGATTCATCGTCGGCGAAGAGAATGCCGGCATGGCGTCGATGTTCACGATGATGAACCGGGCGCGGCTTGCCGTCGGGCTACAGGGCGTCGGCGTCGCCGAACGCGCCACACAACAAGCGATCGCGTACGCGCGCGAGCGCCGGCAGGGCCGAATTCCCGGTATGCCGGCGACGGAGATGGCGCCGATCATCGCGCATCCCGACGTCAAGCGCATGCTCATGACCATGCGCGCCCTCACCCAGGCCGCGCGCACTATTTGCTATGCGACCGCGATGGCGCTCGATCGCTCCGAGCGCAGCGCCGAGAAGGCCGCGCGGCAGGCGGCGCATGCGCGCGCCTCGCTGCTGACGCCGCTTGCCAAGGCGTTTTCGACCGACATCGGAATAGAAGTTGCCTCGCTCGGCGTGCAGGTACATGGCGGTATGGGCTATATCGAGGAAACCGGCGCCGCGCAGCTTTTTCGCGACGCGCGCATCGCCGCCATCTACGAAGGCACCAACGGCATCCAGGCGATCGATCTCGTCACCCGCAAGCTGCCGCTCGCCGGCGGCGCGGTGGTCGAAGGCTATCTTGGCGAATTGCGCCGCATCGTCGATGCGGTGAATGCCACCAACGACCCGGCGCTCGGCTGGAGCGGCGTGCGGCTGGAGGAGGCCGTAGAAAGCTTGACGCGCGCGACGCGCTGGATGCTTGCTCAGGTCGACAAGAACGCGGACGAAGCATTGGCAGGAGCAACTCCCTATCTACGGCTGTTTGCCGTCGCGGCCGGCGGTTGTTTGTTGGCGCAGCAGGCGCTCGCGGCGCAGCGGCTTAACGCCGATGCCGGCCCGCGCATCGCGCTGGCGCGTTTTTTTGCCGAGAACTTTTCCGTCCACGCGGCAGCGCTTGAACGCACCGTTGTCGAAGGCGCGCCGGGGGTGATCGGCGCCGCCGCGGTGCTGGCTCAATAGAACGTAACTCCCATGTCCACGCTTCTGATCACCCATCCCGCTTGTCTCGAACACCTCACACCGCTCGGTCATCCCGAGCGACCCGACAGACTGCGCGTCGTCGAGCGCGCGCTAGAGGCGGAAAAATTCCAGTCGCTCGCGCGCGTGCAAGCGCCGAGGGCGGCGTTCGAGATCATCGCGCTGTGCCATCCCGTGGACTACATCACGCAAATCCGGGACGCCACTCCGAGGGAAGGCATGGTGCGGCTCGACGCCGACACCTCGATGTCTCCCGGTAGCTTCGAAGCGGCATTGCGCGCGGTCGGCGGCGCCGTTCATGCGGTCGACGAGGTTTTGACGAAGAAAGCCGCCAACGCCTTCGTCGCCACCCGGCCACCCGGCCATCATGCCGAGACTGCGCGGCCGATGGGCTTTTGTATATTCGACAATGCCGCTATCGCCGCGCGCTATGCGCAGGATCATCACGGCATCGCCCGTGCGGCCATCGTGGATTTCGACGTGCATCACGGCAACGGCTCGCAGGAGATCTTCTGGGCGGACAAGACGGTGATGTATTGCTCGACCCACCAGATGCCGCTTTTTCCCGGTACCGGCGCGGTCGGCGAGTCCGGTGACCACGATACCGTCGTCAACGCGCCGCTGCGGCCGGGCGACGGCGGCGAAGCTTTCCGCGACGCCTTCGAGGGCCGCATTTTGCCGCGGCTGCGCGATTTCAGGCCGGAGCTCATCATCATCTCCGCCGGCTTCGACGCCCATATGCGTGACCCGCTCGCCAATCTTAATCTGGTCGAGGCAGATTTCGCTTGGGCGACGAAAAAAATCATGGATGTCGCCGACCAATGCGCCGATGGACGGGTCGTCTCGCTGTTAGAGGGCGGCTACGATCTCGAAGCGCTGGCGAACTCGGCCGCCGCGCATGTCACCACGCTGATGCGTGGATAGCGCGAGCGATCTGATATAAGTGAGGATGAGTCGGAGAGCCGGCGATGGCACAGCAAAGTATCCCCAATAATCAAAGCAATCAGGATAACGCCGACATCGGACAGCTTTCGTTCGAACGGGCGATCGACGAGCTCGAATCGATCGTCAAGCGGCTTGAAGACGGCAAGGTACCACTCGAGGAATCGGTCGCGATCTACGAGCGCGGCGAAGCCCTCAAGCGCCGTTGCGAGGACTTGCTGCGGCAGGCCGAGGCGCGCGTGCAGAAGATCACGCTCGACGCGACCGGCAATCCCACTGGCGCCGAGCCGCTGGATGTGGAGTAAATGGTTGCCGCCTGGGCCGCTCCGGCTCGTGTTGCCGCCAAAGGAACCAATTCGCCGCTCCCCATTGAAACCTAATGGTCCCTACCGAAAGTTACTATGTTCAACCCTTGGCTCGCACTGACTTTGAAGTCTTTTCAACTTGGACTGGACGCGCAAAGTGTCGTTGCGCTTCGCATGTTGCGACTCGCATCCGGCGGCGCGCACAGCCAGGACGAATTTAGTCGCATGTTCGGCGAAAAGATTGCGGCCCTCGCCGAAGCTCAAATGGTGACAGCCGCAGCTCTTATGTCCGGCCAGGAAGATCACGTTGTCGCCGGAAAAGCGCTTAACGTTTTCAGAAAGCACGTGCGAGCCAACAGGCGACGGCTCTCTCGTCGGTAGGAGGTTTGGTGACGCATGATCTTCGTGCGCTAGCGCGAGGCAACGCTTCGTGGTGGCTGATACAGCACCACCACGTAGCGCGATCCGCATCGCGGGCAGCGCAGGCGGCTTTCGAGCCGGGATAGCGGAAACGCCCGCCCCCGCGTCCACGCCAAGGTTTCGATGTCCAACTCCTTGCGGTAGTTGCACTCGCGACTCGATTGCGAGCGCGGGCTCTCGGATCGACCGTAGCTGCAGCGGACGATGACGCTCCAGCCCTGGGAATAAGCGTCGCCAAGCGTTTCGACAGACATTGTTAAGGCTCTCCAATTTTCCGTCTAATCGGGGCCTTGACTTAGTAGAACAAAAAGAGAACAATCCGCCGTCTGAGTCAAGGGGCGGAAGTAGCTATGGACCCGGACAAAAAAAGCGCTTGGCTGCGCAAGCTCGACGAGGAATGCCCGCATCAGGTGGTGCTGCCGCGGCGGCAACTCGCCGATGACAGCGAGATCATGGATTTCCTCATCGCCTATGTTGGCAAATTCGACATGTATGTCGAAGACGATTACGCGGCGTTTGTGCGGTACTGCTTCGAAGATCCGCTTGACGCGGAAATCTTCCGCTCGCGCTTCGAGCCGAAAGTCGAACGCTTCAAGCTCGCGGGGTGAACGCGCAGCAAATGTGCCTCTGCCGCAGTCGGAATATCTCAGCGACGGGTTCGCCGAAAACGCTCATCTGCTGCTCAGCCGCTGACACGCGCTCAGGATCGCGCTGTGTTGGAGCGGCTTGACGACGAACACGCTGCCGGGGACACAACGTTCAAGATCGATCCAATCGCCTGACATATAGAGAACCGGCGTGTCCGGCCGCTCGCAACTAGCGGTACGGTTCCGTGCATTTGTAGGGTTTTCTGGACGTTCGACGATTTCAATAGGAAGCTCCCGCCACAAGGCCTAGCATCGCTTAACGCCTGCCGCGACCTTTGGGCGCCGGCGTTTGAGAGACCCTGATGTGCTCTTGCCCCGTGATGGGAAAAGAGCCATGAGCCCGGTTTCAGCCACTTGCGATTCTTCGCCGCAGCGCAATCGGCTCCTGGCAGCGCTCGCGCCCGCCGATTTCGCGTTATTACGGCCGCACTTGCATTCTACGACGATGGCGCTCCTCAAAGACATGGAGCGACCCAACCGACAGATCGAAACTGTCTATTTCATGGAGGCCGGCATCGCCTCGGTCGTCGCCGTCCAATCCGACGAGACGCGCGTAGAAGTCGGCCTCATCGGTCGCGAGGGGATGAGCGGGATCGCAGTTGTACTCGGCGGCGACCAATCGCCGCATTCGACCTATATTCAGGTTGCCGGGGAAGCGCAACGGATCACGATCAACGAACTGCGCAAGGCCATGCGTGCGAGCGAGGCGCTGCACGGCTTGCTGCTCAAATTCGCCCACGCCTTCATGGTGCAGACGGCGCAGACCGCCATCGCAAATGCGCGCGCCCACATCGACCAGCGTTTGGCGCGCTGGATTCTGATGGCGCATGACCGGACCGGCAACACCGACCTGCCGCTCACCCACGAATTCCTGGCGCTGATGCTGGGCGTCAGGCGCGCCGGCGTCACCGAAGCGCTGCAAAGCCTCAAGCGTAAGAAGCTGATCGACACCGGCCGAAATCAGATCATGATGCTCAACCGAAAAGGCATCGAGCGGGCGGCAGGGCATTCTTACGGCCTGCCCGAAAAGGAATATCGGCGGCTCATCGGGTAGGATTTGGAAGTCTTGTTACCGCCGCGCCTTGCGAACTTCGGGCAACTTCTGCCGTGCTCTGCCGATTTCGGCCCAAGCATCGTCCTTAAGACGCTTTTTCAGATCGAGCACGGTGAAATCGTTGCCGCCGGTGGTGCGCGGTAGCCGCTCCCAGGTAACCGGTGTCGACACCGGCGCGCCGGGACGCGCGCGCGACGAATAGGGCGCGATTGCCGTCGCCTCGCGCGAATTGCGGAAATAATCAATGAAGATACGGCCCTTGCGCAGCGCCTTGGTCATCTTGGCGAGGTAGAGCTTCGGGCTGTCTGCGGCCATCGCCGAAGCGATGCGCTGAGTGAACAGCTTGGTCGTGTCCCAATCGGCGTCATCGATCGGCACCACGACGTGTAACCCTTTGCCGCCGGAGAGCTTGACGAAGCTATCGAGCTTTTGCGACTTGAGCCGCTCGCGCGTCTCGCGAGCGGCGGCGATCATCTGCGGCCAGGCGACCCCCTCCCCCGGATCGAGATCGAACACGATGCGGTCGCAGGTTTCCAGGCTGTCGAGCCGCGATCCTCGCACGTGAATCTCCAAGGCGGCGGATTGCACCAACGTAATGAGATCGTCGAGCGTCTCCACACCGATCACGTCGTGATCCTTGCCGGGAACGACGTGGCGAAGCGGCGACGATTTCACGTTCGAGGCGATGTGTTTCTGAAAGAAAGTCTCACCGCCGAACCCCTCAGGCGCGCGCACCAGCGATAACGCGCGGCCGACTATGTGCGGCTTTATCCAATCCCAGACCGAAACATAATACTCGGCCAGATCCTTCTTTGTAACGCCGGCATCCGGCCAATAGACGCGATCGGGGTGCGTCAAGTGAATCTTGTTGCCGTCGGCGCTGCCATTTTTTTTGCTTTTTGGGTTGTTGGCCGCGCTCGTGGTGAGCGTCCGTGTCGTATTTCTGGCCGGCTGAGCTTGCGACACCGGCCGCGGCGCCAGAACTTCGCGCACAATCTCATTCGCCGCCTTGTCCTCGCGGATGCCCTTGAACGAGCCCTGCCGCAGCACCCCGCCATGGGTCATGCCGGAAAACTCGGCGTCGACGACAAGCTTCGGCTCGACCCAAATGACGTCCTTGCGCCGCTCGTCCGGCGGCAGCTTGATCGGCCGCCGGTCGGTGCGCAACGCCGCCAAACGCTTGAACAGATCGTGCGCCGTTTTTTGCGTATAGCCGGTGCCGATGCGCCCGGCGTAACGAAGCTCGCCGTCCTCGTGTATAGCCACCGTCAGGGCGCCGATCGCTCTGGGCGAAATCGTCGATAGTGTGTAACCGGCGACGACGAATTCCTGGCGGCCGTGACATTTGGTCTTGACGAAATTGTCCGAACGACCGGAGCGATATGGTGCGTTGCGCCGCTTCGACACGATACCTTCGAGTCCCATGTCGCAGGCGTGGCGCAGAATGACCGGCCCGGCCTCGTCGAAGTGATCGGTGCTGCGGATTACACCGGTTTTGCCGTGCCCTTTCAGCAATCGGGCGAGCGCCGCTTTGCGCTCAAGGAGGGGCTCTCCGGTCAGATCGCGGCCGTCGAGATATAGGAGGTCGAAGACGTAATACACGAAGCGATCCGTGCGTTCGTCCTTCAAGTCGGTCTGCAACAGCGAAAAATTGCTGATGCCGTTGTGATCTTCCACGACCACTTCGCCATCGAGCAGCACGGTCGTGACGGGCAGCGCGGCAACTGCGTCGGCGACGGGCTTGAAACGGTGTGTCCAATTCTGCCGCTTGCGCGTCAGCAATTGCACCTTGCCGCGATCGAGCCGCGCTTCCATGCGGTAGCCGTCGAATTTGATCTCGTGCAGCCAGTCCGGTCCGCTCGGCGGCTTGTCGTAGAGCATGGCTAGGCTGGGCGGAACAAACTCAGGCAGCCTCAATTTAGTCGCATCGGGCGCTTGCGTCTTTGCACTGCGGTTGCCATCGGCGCTACGCGCGGTGAGCGTCGCTTTCGTTCTTGATCTTGCGGTCGGTCTCGCCGCGATTTTTTTGATTTTTTGCTTAAATGCCGTCTTGTCTTCCGATTCGTCGTCGGCGCCGCGGTTTGAGTGCCAGACGCGCTTTTTTCCGCCCTTGCCCGCGGCGATCTCCTCGATCGAGCGGCCAGTCGTGACCGATCGCGACTTTTCCTCCAAAATATCCTTGTCGCGCGGCCCGCGGGCGTCCTCATCTTTGCCCTTGATGAGCAGCCAATTCTCGTGGCGCTCGTGTGCTCGCGAACGCATGCGCACGAGATGCCAGCGGCCGTGGAGTTTTTCGCCCTCAAGATCGAAAACGAGATGGCCCTTGGCGTAGCTTTTATGCGGATCGCCCTCGGGAGCCCAGGTCCCTCGATCCCAAATCATCACGGTGCCGCCACCATATTCGTCTTGCGGAATTGTACCCTCGAAAGAGTTGTAATCGATCGGATGGTCCTCGACGTGGACGGCGAGGCGCCTGTCGTTGGGATCGAGGCTTGGGCCGCGCGTGACCGCCCAACTCTTCATCACGCCATCGAGTTCGAGGCGCAAATCGTAGTGCAGCCGCCGCGCCGCATGCTTCTGAATCACGTAGCGGTGACCACCGCTGGGACCCTCGCGGCCGCGGGGCTCCGGTGTCACGCCGAATTGCCGCTTTTTCCGGTAAGTCTCGAGAGCCACGAGGCGTTAACTCATGCGTTTAGCGGCTTTTCGCCGTCACAGCCGCCCGTATGGCGCACACAAAGGGGTGCCGGGAAGATGACCAAACGCGTTCCGCACCTACGCATTAGCCCTGGCAAAACACGCTACCCCAGCTAACATATGCGGCTCGGGCACAACGTGGGAGTCCCTTTGGGGTTCCGGCAAACGAACGCGAGCCAAATTGCGTTCTCGGCCTGAAGTGGTGTAAAGACTGGGCGTTTATGCCGTAAGCGCCGATATGCAGGCTAGTCCGACCCTAATAGTCGCTAATTAGGCCAAAGCGGCCAACGAGGCTAATAAGAAGGAACATTCGCGTGACCGTTCAGTCCAAGACCCCGTTGCTCGATCTCGTCAAAATTCCAAGTGATCTTCGGCAACTTGAAGAAGGCCAATTGCGCCAGCTTGCCGACGAGTTGCGGCGGGAGACGATCGACGCTGTCGCGGTCACTGGGGGTCACCTTGGCGCCGGCCTCGGCGTGATTGAGCTGACTGTGGCGCTGCACTACGTGTTCGACACGCCGGCCGACCGGCTCCTCTGGGATGTCGGCCATCAAGCTTATCCGCACAAGATTCTCACCGGCCGCCGCGACCGCATTCGCACGCTGCGCCAGGGTGGCGGCCTGTCCGGCTTCACCAAGCGCGCGGAGAGCGAATACGATCCCTTTGGCGCCGCGCACTCGTCGACCTCGATCTCCGCAGGCCTCGGCATGGCGGTGGCCCGCGATCTCGAAGGCAAGAAGAACAACGTTATTGCCGTGATCGGCGACGGCGCCATGTCGGCCGGCATGGCCTACGAGGCCATGAACAACGCCGGCGCGATGAACTCGCGCCTCATCGTCGTGCTCAACGACAATGACATGTCGATTGCGCCGCCGGTCGGCGCGCTCTCGGCATATCTCGCCCGCCGCGTTTCCGGCCGCACCTATCGCGGCCTGCGCCACATGGTTCGCCAGATTGCCAAACGCCTGCCGAGCAAGATGCTGGAAAAGCGCGCGGTGGCGATCGAGGAATATGCGCGCGGCCTCGTCACCGGCGGCACGCTGTTCGACGAGCTCGGCTTCTTCTATGTCGGGCCGATCGACGGCCACAACATCGATCATCTTTTGCCGGTACTGAAAAACGTACGCGACGCCGAGAACGGGCCGTTCCTCGTCCATGTCGTGACGCAAAAGGGTAAGGGCTACGAACCGGCGGAAAAATCCGCCGACAAATATCACGGCGTCGTCAAGTTCGACGTCGCGACCGGCGCGCAGGTGAAATCGAAACCCACCGCGCCGGCGTACCAAAAAGTCTACGGGGAAAGTCTCATCAAAGAAGCCCGCAAGGATCCCAAGATCGTCGCCATCACGGCGGCGATGCCCTCGGGCACCGGCGTGGATCTGTTCCAAAAGGAGTTTCCCAATCGCACGTTCGACGTCGGCATTGCCGAGCAGCATGGCGTCACTTTCGCGGCGGGGCTTGCAACTCAAGGCTTCAAGCCGTTCGCGACGATCTATTCGACATTCTTGCAGCGCGCCTACGATCAGGTCGTTCACGACGTGGCCATCCAGCGCCTGCCTGTGCGCTTCGCCATGGATCGCGCCGGCCTCGTCGGCGCCGACGGGCCAACGCATGCCGGCGCCTTTGATATCGCCTATCTGGGCTGCCTGCCCAATTTCGTGCTGATGGCGGCGGCCGACGAAGCCGAGCTGGTGCACATGGTGTCAACGGCCGTCGCGATCGACGATCGACCTTCGGCGCTGCGCTATCCGCGCGGCGAAGGCCGCGGCGTGCCGATGCCGGAAGAAGGCCGGCCGCTTGAGATCGGCAAGGGGCGTATCGTGCGCGAAGGCACGAAGGTTGCGCTATTCTCGTACGGCGCGCGGCTCGGCGAATGCCTCAAGGCCGCGGACGAACTCAACGCTCACGGGCTCTCGACGACGGTCGCGGACGCGCGCTTCGCTAAGCCGCTGGACCTCGATCTGCTGCTGCGGCTGGCGCGCGAGCATGAAGTGTTGCTCACCATCGAGGAAGGCTCGATCGGCGGGTTCGGTGCCTTTGTGATGCAGGCGCTCGCCGAGCATGGTGTCCTCGACCGCGGGCTGAAGATTCGCTCCATGGTGCTGCCGGACGTATTCCTCGACCAGGATTCGCCGAACGCGATGTACGCCAAGGCCGGCCTCGATGCCAAAGGCATCGTGACCAAGGCGTTCGAAGCACTGGGACAGAATCTGCGCGGCGACGTGGTGAAGCTCGCCAGGTAGCTAAACTCTTGGACGCCATGCCCGACCTCGCGCCAGGCATCCACGTCTTAATGCGAGATTGAAGGCGTGAGTGGCCGGGACAACAAGCCCTGCCACGACTCGCGCATAACCGGCTTCCCATGACCGCCCGCCAACGCGCTGATCGCCTCCTGGTCGAGCGCGGCTTGTTCGAGAGCCGCACGCGAGCGCAGGCCGCTATCGCAGCCCGGCTGGTCACCGCCGACGGCGTTCCAGTGCGTAAAGCCTCGGATGCGATCTCGACGGCCGCCGCGATCGAGGCCGCGCCGGAGCACCCTTATGTGTCACGCGGGGGCGTCAAACTCGCGGCCGCACTCGATGAATTCGCGCTCGATGTGACCGGCCGCGTCTGCCTCGACGTCGGCGCTTCCACAGGGGGCTTCGCTGAGGTGCTCGTTGCACGCGGCGGCCGGCGCGTTTACGCAATCGATGTCGGCCGCAGCCAGCTTCATCCTCGCCTGCGTGAACGAGATGAGATTGTCTCGATGGAGCAAACCGACATCCGCACGCTCGATCCAGCACTGCTGACGCAACCGCCGGACTTTGCGGCGGTCGATGTAAGCTTCATCTCGCTCAAGCTGGTGTTGTCACCGATCGGCAAGCTTCTCAAACAGCGAGCGTCGATCGTTGCGCTAATCAAACCGCAATTCGAGGCTCAACGACGTGATATCAAGAAGGGGATTGTACGCCGGGCCGCGGTTCATGAAGCGGTTTGCGATGATATCGCCGCGTTTATTGTTTCGTTGGGATGGCGCGTCGGCGGCCGCGTGCCATCCCCGATCCTCGGCGGCGACGGCAATCGCGAATTCTTCATCGAGGCGGAGCGTGGTTGAGCGGCTCCTGATCGCCCGGCTCGGTCATCGCGGCGACGGAGTCGCCGACAGCCTCGCCGGTGCGATTTACGTTCCCGGCGCGCTGCCGGGCGAGACGGTCGAGGTCGAAGGGGTCGCGGGTCATCCCGACCGGCGCCGGCTCCTTCGTGTCGAACAGGCGAGCACGGAAAGCATTGCACCGATCTGCCCGCATTTCGGCGTATGCGGCGGCTGCGCCATACAACACTTGGATGCCACCCGATACCGCGCCTGGAAGCGCGACCTCGTTGTCGAGGCGCTGCGCCAGGCTGGCGTCGACGGGCCGGTCGCCAACCTCATTGACGCGCACGGCGAAGGCCGTCGCCGGGCCGTATTCCACGCGCGGAGCGGGGCGCGAGACGTGCTTGAGGTCGGATTCTCCGCCCCGCGCGCGCACCACGTAGTCGCGATCGACCGCTGCCCGATCCTGACGCCAAGCCTCGGCGGCGCACTCAAGGCCGCATGGGCGCTCGCCGAAGCGCTCGATCCGGCGAAAAAGCCGCTCGACATCCAAGTCACCGCGACGGATGCCGGCCTCGATGTCGACGTGCGCGGCTCTGGTCCCTTGACGCCCATGCTCCTGACTGCGCTCGCGCGTATCGCCGCCAAGCATGATCTCGCGCGGCTCACGCGCCACGGCGAACTGATTGCGCTCGCGCGCACCCCGATGTTGCGCATGGGTAAAGCCACGGTGCAATTGCCGCCGGCGGCGTTTCTGCAAGCGACGGCCAAAGGCGAAGAAGTGCTAGCACGGCTCGTACTCGCCGCTTGCGCCGGCGCGGCCACCGTCGCCGATTTGTTCGCAGGCGTCGGCCCGTTCGCGCTGCGGCTCGCAGAGCGCGCACGGGTCGTCGCTGTCGACGACGATGAGGCAGCGCTTTCCGCTCTCAAGCGTGCCACCGCGTCAACTGCCGGCCTCAAGCCGGTGGAGATCGAGCGACGCGATCTGTTTCGGCGACCACTCGGTGCGACGGAACTCAAGCGTTTCGATGCCGTGGTCTTCGATCCGCCGCGCCAGGGCGCCGAGATGCAGGCGCGCGAGCTGGCGGCAAGCGGCGTACCGCTCGTCGTCGCCGTATCATGCAGTCCGGGAACCTTCGCCCGTGACATGCGCGAGCTTTTGCGCGGCGGCTATCGGCTCACCGAGGTGACGCCGCTCGATCAGTTCCGCTACGCGGCGCACGTCGAGATCGTCGCGCGGCTCGAAAAATAGTCAGTACACAGCCTCGATCGCCGGCGCGATTCCCTGGTCGCCGCCATTGATCGACGTCATTGTGGCGAACGAGTTTGTACCGGTTGATGGGATAGGCGCGGAATCGGCCCCGAACTCGTAAATGCACGGCACATGGTGGCCACGCGCATAGCATGAAATTACGATTGCATTCGCGGTACGGTTGACCGAGAATTTGCCATTGCAAGGGGGAATCCTATGCAGGCAACAAAGTTTTCCAAGGACAATGGGGATTTGCACGTCGTCATCTATCCGGGCGACAACAAGATTCCTGATCGCCATGTCGCTGGACAACAGCGGCGTCAACGACACCGACAAAAATCTCGCGGGCTTTGCCATCTGGCGACAATACGATGGCAAGCCTGAAGCAATCCTGCCAAATCGCATTAGCTTTACCAGCGGCGTGAACGACCAGACCAGCGCAGAGACGCGCGAGTGGACCGATTCTGACCATGCACCGTTTCAGAAATTTCGCTGGGTGGACGTGCCGGAAGACGGCTTCGATGCGCCGATCAGCTATCGCGTTCGTGCGCTATATTTTACCGGCAATGGCAACGCGGCAAAGGCCGGACCCGAGGTCACGATCAAGGCTACACCGGTAAAAAAGTCATACACCAATTTCCAGGCCGCCTTCACGCGCGGCTATATCGCCTCGCAAGCTTATGCGGATAAGTTCAAGAATGCCGATATCCGGTCCAAAGGGCCGAAGACCCTCAATTTCGATACCAAGCCCTTCGAGCCGCAATATGCTTGGCTCGGTGCTGACGCCCGCGAGCAACTGTTCGACTTCATCACCGATTGCGAAAAGGACACAACCGCCAAGGTCGACGTTTTCGCCTACGATCTCGACGAGCCTACCGTTATCGCGGCGATGTGTCAGTTGGGCAAGCAGGGCCGTTTGCGTGCCATTCTCGACAACGCAGCTCTGCATTCGAAGCCGAGCAAGTCAGGAGTGATGCCACTCGAAGTCACAGCAGCGAAGATGATCATCGCCGCAGCCGGTGCAGAGAACGTCCGCCAAGGTCATTTCAACCGCTACCAGCACAACAAGGTCTTTATCAAACGCGATTCGAAAGGCAACGCGCAGCGTGTTGTCTTCGGCTCGATGAATTTTTCGCTGCGTGGCATCTATGTGCAGGCTAACAACGTTGTCGTGGTCAACGATGCGAATGTGGCCGGCGTGTTCGCCAAGGCGTTCGACAATGCCTTCAAGAACAACGTTAAGGCGGCGCCGTTCGAGACGAACCCGATCGCCCAGGGCTAAATGATCTGCTCGGCGACGAACACCGCGGCTTTACCCAAGTTCTCGCTCGCCTTGTCGCCGCACAAGGACTTCAGCGTATCACTCGGACCGATGTCGGACCGTATCCGCAAGGCGACGAGCTCGGTGTTCTTTGCCGTCATGGAGCCGACGGGCCAGGGGCCGGTCCTCGATACGTTGCGCGCGATTGCAGCTAAGCCCACGGTGTTCTCCTACGGCACGGTCGAGACCGACAAAGGACTCGCAGTACAAAGTCCCGACGGCGAGATGGGCGTCATGACGAGCTTTGCCGCCCTGACCAAAAATGTGCCCGAGCCATTCAAGCAAGAGTTCAACGGCGGCCCCGGCATGCATATCCACGACAAGTTCGTCGTGGTTGACTTCAATGCCGCCAATCCGACCGTGTTCACCGGTTCATCGAATCTCGCGGCCGGTGGCGAAGAGGCGAACGGCGACAGCCTGGCCATGATTGAGGACGCAGCAATCGCCAATATGTTCGCCATCGAGGCGGTGGCGCTGTTCGACCACTATCACTTCCGCAAAGTCATGCAGACAGTGACGCAGAAGGAACCGCCCCTGACGCTGTGGTATCCGGGCAAGCCGAACGCACCGATTCCTTGGTGGAAGCAGTATTACGATACGCAACATATCCAGATGCGAGACCGCCTGCTGTTCGCCGACCAGCCCTTGCCGCCCGGCCTCGCCGCCACCAAGAATGTCGATTGGTCGGCGATCGACGCCGCGCCGGCCAAGAAACTGGCCACCAAGAAGAAAAGCGCGTCCAAGGGGGCCAAGAAGCCATCGGGCAAGAAGGCCCCAGCTAAGAGGAAGTCGGCCGATAAGGCATCAGCTAAGAAGGCGTCAGGCAAGAAGGCGCCAGCCAAGAAGACAACTTCAAAGAAAGCATCGGCCAAGAAGGCCACGAAAACCCGCGCCAAGAGACCTTCGGTAAAGAAGAAAAAGACGCCACCAAAGCGAAAGGCACCGCCCAAAAGAAGGCGGCGGACGACGAAATAGAGAGCAAGGCTGGCGCGACAAGACGAGCGTCAGAAGCCGATAACCACCTGCATCGTGGTCACCACGCCGACGGTTCTTAACCCGGCCGCGCCCAGCGAGGCCGTTACGCTGAGGGCTTGCGTCCAACCCGTGCGCAAGATTGAAGGATTTTGAACGAGAAGTGTGTAAATATTCGCTCGCCGGGAGCAGCAAGACAGCGGGGAGAATGTGGATGAGCGGGCTCGGTGGATTGAACAAGACTCCCGACGGTGTGGTCATCGGGCTGGTTCAATTGCAGCTGCCGACGATCGCTAGCAAGAGCGATCTGGCGGCGCAGACGAAGAAGATTTGCGCGATGGTACAAAAGGCGCGCAAGGGCATGTCGACGATGGACCTCGTCGTCTTTCCCGAATATTCGCTGCACGGCCTCTCGATGGACACCACCGCCGAGCTGATGTCGCGGCTTGATGGGCCGGAAGTAAATGCCTTCAAGAAGGCCTGTGTCGAGAACCGCATCTGGGGCTGCTTCTCCATCATGGAGTGCAATCCCGACGGCAATCGCTATAACAGCGGCCTGATCATCGACGACGAAGGCGAGATCAAGCTCTATTACCGCAAAATGCATCCGTGGGTGCCGGTCGAACCGTGGGAGCCGGGGAACCTCGGCATTCCGGTGTGCGACGGCCCGAATGGCAGCAAAGTCGCACTGATCATCTGCCACGACGGCATGTTCCCCGAGATGGCGCGGGAATGCGCCTATAAAGGCGCCAACATCATGTTGCGCACCGCCGGCTACACCGCGCCAATTCGGCACGCTTGGCAGCTCAGCAACCAGAGCAACGCGTTCTCAAACCTCATGTACACTGCGAACGTCTGCATGGCAGGCACCGACGGCGTGTTCAATTCCATGGGCGAAGGCATGATCGTCAATTTCGACGGCGTGCCGCTCGCGACCGGCAACAGAGCCCCCGACGAGATCATGACGGCCGAGGTGCGGCCGAAGCTCGCCGACGAAGCGCGCCGCATCTGGGGGGTAGAGAACAACATTTACCAATTCGGCCATCGCGGCTACGTCGCGGTCAAAGGCGGCGCGCAGGATTGCCCGTACACTTACATGCGCGATCTCGTCGCCGGTCAATACCGGCTCCCTTGGGAGGATGACGTGCAAGTGACCGACGGCTCAAGCTGCGGTTTCGCGATTCCCATTCGAGCTTACGAAGGATAGGACCTTCTAACGCGACCGCTCGTCCCGCCGAAGCGGGGACCCAGTAACGTGCCACAGATGCAACGAATTCCACTGGATTTGCGCTTGCGCGAGAACGGGCGGAATTGCTAGTTCGCGCAGAGATTTGGGACCCTGATCCTTTCAAACAAATGCGGCATTGCAGCGGCACTCGACGGATAAGCCGCCAATGCGACCTGGAATTCTGGATTTGTGAAAGCCCGCCGGAAATGATCAACCGATTCCCAGACGGCGTAATTCAGAAACGTACAATTACCACCTACGCCGCGATGCAACTGCGTCGAGAGATATCCTGGCTGCCTTTTCATCCAATTGGCATCATGCTCCCATGCAGCGAGCAAAGCATCGGCATCGGCAGGTGCGACCGTAAAGATGTTTATCAGAACGACGGGTGACGCGGCGTCGTTGAGTTGCTCTTGGATTGGAACACGGTCATCAAGTGGGCGCAGGTTAAGCATGGGTTATCTCCCTGGATTGGTTGCAAGTTGCCTGGTCGTCCGTCGCCCGGCTCGCCGTTTTGCGGTCAGGCTGGAACCATCGCGGATACTGAGCGACATCAAGAGGAGGTTGACCGCACCGGCACAAGCTCGATCGCCTGCACGGCGTAGAAAAGCGGCCCAAATTCTCCGCGCGACGCGAGCGTTGCGAGATAGAACGCGGCCGGCATCAGAATGAGAAGCCCATTCCCGGCGATAAACGGCATGCGATTTCTTTTCTTCACGATCCTTGGATCAGATGAGGCACCGGCCATCCGGAATCCGGAGGCGCCGGTGATCGCCAGCGCCGGCACCACAACCAGGAAGCCCCAAGGGATCATTTCCTTGACGGTGGCGATCATCGCCGTCGCGCCAAATAGTTCAGACGCAACAGTCGAGAGCCAAAATGTGAGGATCGTCAAAAATCCGATCGCTCCCGCAACCGGATGAAGCTTATTCAGCATAGCCATCTCCATCTTCCGTTCGTTCCTCGAGACGTTGTCGGATGCTCCGAAGTGTTGCCGCGGCGGTCGCGATCTGCTTGCCGCTAAGCCCCGTCGCAAGATCATTTGCCCACGGACCCTGGCGCCTCATGGCTGCGGCAAATGCGGTCTTCCCCTGGGAGCTCAGAAGAACAAGCTTGGCTCGCTGATGGTGCGGGTTAGGTGCGAACTGCACCAAGCCGTCACGTTCCATCTCGTTGACCAAACGTTGCACCGCTTGACGAGTGAGCCCCATGTTTCGTGCGATCTGGGCGACGGAGAGCGGCACTGGAGACAACGCCATCGCCCCGAGCACTTGCCAGCGCGCGCTTGTCAGTCCGAGATCGGCAATGAGAGCATCGCCCGTTACGAGCAGGCGACCGTTCAGCCGGAACGTCTCCAGCACAAGATCGGTGACGGCATCCTGGATACCCATGACCGCATGTTGTCATAACGACAATATATTGTCAATATAACCAAAAGGCCCCGCTTTGCTGACAAATCAGGCCGCGCCGTCGATCAAATATCCCTTGCGAGGGCACTCGCGGCGATCAGACTTCCGGGCAGTATGTGAGGTTGTCATGCCCGGCGCGAGCCGGGCACGGCGCGTTCAGGATGCCGCTGACGTTACTCCGCCGCCTGGCGCGACGGCGGCCGTACGCTTTCTAGCCCGTCCGCTTCGGTCGCAGAGATCGTGGTGCGCACCATGAGCCGC
>Ga0182018_10002168_pt1 | contig 20313 bp, 18 predicted proteins | sample 812P2MmetaG_FD_120490 | JGI IMG/M metagenome (GOLD analysis project Ga0182018, IMG submission 120490) | Permafrost microbial communities from Stordalen Mire, Sweden - 812P2M metaG | ecosystem: Environmental > Terrestrial > Soil > Wetlands > Permafrost | place: Sweden: Stordalen | collected...
AACAGCAGCGTCTGGTTGACCGTGTCAGGAATGAAGTTCTGGCCCATGGCTAGAACTTAAAACAGAACCTGCTGCTCACGCTATAGGCTCCGTCACAAATCTATGCCCGACACACACCTAGCAAGCCCGTACCCCGATTTGCCTTCGCGGTCCAGACAGTCTGCCAGGTATTCAGCTATGGCGACGCTCATTTTCTTTCTGTTGCCGTTCTGGTCCGGGTCTTTATCCGGGGCTACTTCGCCATGTTTAATTTCGCCACCTGCGTTGGTGTACGCAAGTTCGAGACGCTTCTTGTTGAGCATCTTCAGAGCATGCTCTGAATCGCGTCCAACCGGTTCCGTTTGCTTCTCGGATCCCTCATACCAACTTACGTACAACGGGCCCTTGGAAAACTTTGGGAGATCATCAACGACCTTTTGGAGTTCCCATCCGGTTTCGGTTTTGACGTTTTGATATAAAACAACTGATCTGTTGGCCAAGTCCATGCTCCTTCCTGATCATACATGAGGATTCGGAAGCTAAGTGGCTTGGAATGAATAACTTCCAGTGGTTTCCAGCCGTTTCCAGCGGTTTCCAGCGAAAGCCAACAAATAGTAAAACGGACCGCTAGATCCGTTCTAAGTGTCTGATTTTAAAGGATTTGGTGCCGAAGAAGGGACTCGAACCCCCACACCCTTGCGAGTACGTGGACCTGAACCACGCGCGTCTGCCAATTCCGCCACTTCGGCACGGTATGCAAGCACAGCGTTTGGGTTGCGCCGGCAGCATCTCTGAGTCTCGCAAATGCGGCCTTTAGTGTCAAATAAGCCAAGAGGCAGTGACGAGGAATTACCGCTCACAAACAATCATCCCACTCTCAGCATGCTCGATTGGCCGAAGCACAATGAGAGAGGGATGAGATGCTGCTTCACGAATTCCGCCAGGGCGCCGATCTTAGACGAGCTTGGCGTCGAGCAGGATTTCAGTGTTGTTAGCGAAGAGCTTGGAGATGGGGCAGCCTCCCTTGGCATCGGCAGCGGCCTTGTCAAAGACTTCCTTGGTGGCGCCGGGGACGCTTGCCGTGGTGGTAAGCGCGATCTTGGTGATGGCGAACCCGCCTTCAACCTTTCCCAGCGTGACGGCCGCATGGGTTTCGATCTTTTCCGGCGTGAGTCCTGCGCCGCCCAACTGCGCGCCGAGAGCCATGGAGAAGCAGCTTGCGTGGGCCGCGGCGATGAGCTCTTCCGGGGTGGTGCCGGAGTCTGCGCCTTCAAAACGGGTTGCGAAAGAGTAGTTCGCGTTGCTGAGCACGCCTGTCGCCGTGGAGATGGTGCCCTTGCCTTCCTTCAGTGAACCTGTCCAAACCGCACTTGCCTTGCTTGCCATTTTCCCTCCTTGAGGTTCCGGATTCCGGATGTTGAAGATTTCAGAGATTGTTGTCCATCTCCCTGTTCGCTTTGAGGGGAACCCATGGCGCGGCCAGAGAGTTGATGGAATTGAGCCTTGAGAGCATCGAAGGGTGCCGTTTTCTTGAGAAAAACGCCACTTGGCTGTATGCGTTCGGTCTACACCAATTCCGAAATTGCTATAGACGCCCGCCGGATGGTGCGCGGCAGGCTGCCCTCCCTTCCATGGTAATCTGTCGGGCATGTTGCCGCAGCGCCCGGAAGCATTCGATCCCGATTTTGCAACGAAAGTTTCACATGGTGACGCGGATGGACCCGGCACGCCGGAGGTGGTTCATCATTGCCAGATTTGTCCCAATTGCGGACACCAACTCACGGGGCACCACTGCAAGCTGGTATGTACGCAATGCGGATACTACCTGAGCTGCGCGGATTATTTCTGAGATTGGCTGGCTTTGCGGGCAGCTTCGAACTCGTCGCCGGGGAGCCACTCGACTGTTTTGGGCTGTTCGCTGGCCAGCCAGCCAAGCACGAAGCCAAAACGAGCCAGCTTGGCGTTGCCGCGGAAGTCCCAGTCAGCACGGTACTGGTCAGAGGGCTGGTGGTAGTGGTGGGCAACGTAGTCATCAGACTGCTGGCGGCCCCACTCCGGGGTATGGCCTTCAAAAAGATCACCCTGGTCGACTGAAAAGGCAGGAATGCCAACCCTGGACAGCGAGAAATGGTCGGAGCGGTAGTAGTGCCCTGCGCCGGGCTCTGGGTCGGACAAAATCGCCAGGTCAAATGCCCGGGCAACTGTTTGCGCACTGGACCAGAAGTCGGTGCGCTCAGCACCATTCAAGGTGACCGAGCGGGGAATGCCGATGGGCAAAAGCATGTCGTAGTTGAGGTCGAGGGAGAACTGCCCGGCGGGGATGGGCGGATGCAAGCCCAAATACTGCGAGCCGAGCAGGCCCTGCTCCTCTGCGGTGACGGAGACAAAGTAAACGGCATGCGGCGGGCGGACGGGTGACTGCGCAAAGGCGCGGGCAAGCTCAAGAAGGATCCCGCAGCCGGTACCGTTGTCGGCAGCGCCGTTGTAGATGTTGTCTCCCTTGGCGTCAGGGTCGATGCCGAGGTGATCGTAGTGGGCGGTGTATAGGACAGCCCGGGTCGAACCGGAGCCGGTGTCGCTTGCGCCGGGGACTCGGCCTACTACGTTTGAACTTTCGTAGCTGCGCACACGGCTCTCGATGTGCGCGCGCAGCTTGACCGGAAGCTCAACGGGATGGAACGCTCCGGGCTTGCCGGCGGTGTCGATGGCCTGATCGAGATCGCCGAGGCCCGCAAGAGTGAACAGGTGCTGGGCGACGTCATGCTGGATCCAAGCTGCTGCGCGGAGGGTGGCATCGGGATCGCCCTGAAAATAGCTTTTTTCGACGGTCTGCGAATTGCGCACAACTTCCCAGCCGTAGCTTGCCAGATCAGTGCGGTGAATGATTAGCACGCCGACAGCTCCCCGGCGCGCGGCCTCCTCGTATTTGTACGTCCAGCGACCGTAATAGGTGAGGGCAGCGCCCTTGAAGAACTTCTCGTCGTTGGAAGGCGGCTCGTTGACAATGACAAGAGCGATCTTGCCCTTCAAGTCGATTTCTTTGCCATCCGCACCGGCGTAGTCGTCCCAGTGGTACTCCGGCGCGTGAATGCCATAGCCGACAAAGACAATGGGCGCATCGAAGTCCGCCGTGTCGTGGCCGGTTTGATCTTTAGAGACAATTTCAGAACCATATGCAAGGTCGATCGGTTGCCCGTTGGCGGGAACAAAGGCGAACCTGGTCTTGTCATCGATGGTGTGAATTGCAACCAACGGAACGCGCTGGAAGTAAGTGCCGTTGTCGCCTGCCGGCTCGATGCCCGCCAAAGAGAACTGGGTGGCGATGTACTCGGCTGCGAGTTCGGCACCGCGCTTGCCGGGACCGCGACCCTCAAGCAGATCGAGAGAAAGAAAACGCACGTGGGCGCGAATCTTCTCCGGGTCAATGGAAGAAGCAGCGATGCGAGCAGCTTGCGGCAGCCCGGGAATCTCTGGGACCGGTGGCGCGGCAGGTTTCTGAGCGCGAGCAGCTGCTATGGCCAAAGTGCTGGCGGTGAAAGCTACAAGAATTTGATTGCGATGCATTTGATCTCCCTCGGCCTTGCGCGGGATTTGGCTGAGACGGCGTGAGCGAGCATCTTCAGAGTACGTGGCTCTCTCATCACTGAGCAATAGGCGCGCGTGGTATGGCTGCAAGCAGGTGAGCACGCGTGAGCACCTTGCGCGCAAGGCCTGTGAGTGCCATGGCCGCAACTTCATTGACCGGAACCCAGCGGCGCTCGCCAGCGGCAACGGTGATTGCTTCCACTGCATCCTCGTGGACGTTGCGGATGCGGACGTAATAATTGACCTGCATGATGGCGTGGCGCAGGGTCATCAACAGGTCCTTCTGCGCAACAATTGTGTTCTTGAGGGCAGGCAACTCCCACAGGCCGGGCATGACAGTGAGCGAGGCAGGCCTCTGTTCCAGCAGCACTTCAAGGCCTGACCGGTTGGGACGCCGGCCAGTGCGGACAGACAGAGCGTGGGCCACTTCGCGGCTTTGCATGCGGGGCCTTGGCACGGTCTTGTGCTCGCCCTGGGTCTCGCAGTCGGTGGCGACAGGACAAACAAGACACATGGGATTGCGTGGCAGACAGACTGTGGCGCCCAGTTCCATGAGGGCCTGGTTGAAGTCGCCGGGGTGCACGGGGTGAATAAGCTGCGCGGCCAGTTCGTCGATTTTGCGCTTGAGTGCCGTTTCACCGACGCGGTTGCCAGCGGCCCAACCTTCGAGACGGCACAAAACCCGCTCTACATTGCCGTCGACGACTGCAACGACTTCACCGTAAGCGATGCTGGCGATGGCCGCGGCAGTATAAGCGCCGATCCCGGGCAGGGTGCGGAGGGCTTCAGCCTTGGTTGGCAGAAGTCCATCGAGCTGCTGCACTACAAACTTCGCGGCCTTGTGCAACATGCGTGCGCGACGGTAGTAGCCCAGGCCGCTCCACAGCGCGAGAACGTCTTGCTCAGGCGCCTCGGCGAGGGAAACCAGGGTGGGAAAACGTGCCAGAAAGGTCTGATAGCGATCGACGACCACGGCCACGCGGGTTTGCTGGAGCATGATTTCAGAAACCCAGATTGAGTAGGGATCGGCATTGCGACGCCAGGGCAGGTCGCGCTTACTGAGCGCATACCACTGCAACAGCTGGTGGCGCAGCCGGACGGTCTTTGCGGATTCGCGACGCTGCCTTGCGATGGGCTCAGCTCCAGGCATTATCCCAACAACTCAGAAAGCAGTCCATTTGCCGCCTGAAGCGCAGCATCGATCTGACCCTGGTCTTTGCCGCCGGCCTCGGCAATTTCCGGCTTGCCACCACCGGAGCCGCCCACGAGTTTGGCCACTGCGCCCACGAGCTTGCCAGCTTGAATGCGTTTGATGAGGCCCTGCGTTACGCCAGCGATGATGGCGACTTTGCCATCAGGCTGTGCAGAGGCGAGCACAACGACTCCCTCTCCGAGCTTTTGCTTGAGGTTGTCCACCAGCGTGCGAAGCTGGCCGCGTTCCAGTGAGTCGGCGCGGAGAGTGACGAGACGAATCCCCTTCACGTCTACGGCGTGACTGAGCGCGTCATCGAGCGCGCCCGCGGCGGACCTCATGCGGGCTTCTTCCAGTTCGCGGCGGAGTCGCTTGAGCTCGTCTTCTTGTGCGGTCAGCCTGGCGCGGAAAGCATCCGATGGCTTGGTGCCTGCTGGTGGCGGCGCAACTTGAGCGGCGAGCTGGGCCACGGCGAAGTCCTGGCGGAAGGCATCGAGAGAGCCGAAGCCGCTGATGGCCTCGAGGCGCCGCACGCCGGAGGAGACAGAGCCCTCACCGACTACTTTGATCAGGCCAATTTCGCCGGTGGCCGCGGTGTGCGTGCCGCCGCAAAGCTCCGTCGAAAAGCCGTCAGACAGCTTGACCACGCGTACTTTGTCGCCGTACTTCTCACCGAAGAGAGCCATGGCGTGGTACTCGTTGACGGCTACGTCGATGGGGACGTCTTCAAGTGTTTCGACGCGGGCGTTGGAAAGCACTTCGCGGTTGACGATGGACTCGATCTCTTCAAGCTCTTCGTCAGCGACCTGAGCAAAGTGTGAAAAGTCAAAGCGGAGGCGAGTGGGATCGACGAGCGAGCCGGCCTGCTTGACGTGGGTGCCGAGGACCTGGCGGAGCGCGGCATGGAGCAGGTGGGTTCCGGTGTGGTTGCGGCGGATGGAGTCGCGACGATTGGCATCGACGACGGTGTTGACGCGGTCGCCAACGGTGAGCGGCTGCTTGAGCAGAGCTTTGTGGGCGCGGACGCCCTGGACGGGTAAGACGCAGCCTTGAATCTCGGCGACGGTGGTGTTGCCGTCCGCTGAGGTGAACCAGCCGGTATCGCAGACCTGACCGCCGGAGTCGCCGTAGAAGCTGGTTTGGTCGAGGACGACGTCGACTAAGTCACCTGCAGCCGCGGCGGGAACGCCTTGACCGTCTCTGACGATGGCGAGGACTTCGGCGCTGGGGGCTGTGAGTTGCTTGTAACCGAGGAAGTTTGTTTTGGGCAGCTCGCGATAGGCGGGGCTGGCGGACTTCTGGCTTCCGCCTTTCCAGCTGGCGCGGGCGCGGGCTTGCTCTTCAGCACGGGCGGCTTCGAATCCGGCTTCGTCGAAGGGTACGCCGGCGTCGCGAGCGGCATCGACCATGAAGTCGAGCGGGAGGCCGAATGTCTCGTAGAGATGGAAGGCTTTGTCGCCGGTGAATGATCCTTGCAGGTCTTCGTTCAGGCGAGTCAAACCAATCTTCAGCACACGGTCGAACTGCTTTTCTTCTGCTTGGACGACTTTCGCTACACGGGTGGCGGAATCGACCAGCTCGGGGTACGCGCCCTGCATGAGGTCACGGACGGCGTTGACCATTTCAAATAAGAAGGGCTGCTCCTGGCCGAGCAGGCGGCCATGGCGGATGCCGCGACGTAGGATCTTACGCAGGACGTAGCCGCGGCCCTCATTCGAAGGGAGGACGCCGTCGTTGATGAGGAAGGTGGCGGCGCGGGCGTGGTCGGCGATGATGCGAAGACTAGCGATAGCAACGTCGTTCTTTGAACTCGTGAGTTCCGCGGCGCGGGCGATGAGCGGCGTGAACAGGTCGGTTTCAAAGTTGCTGACTTTGCGCTGCAGGACGGCGGCGACGCGCTCAAGGCCCATTCCGGTGTCGATGGAGGGCTTGGGCAGCGGGCTGAGCATGTAGGTTGTTTTCGCGGTGGCCGGGTTGACGACTGCCGAGCGATCGAACTGCATGAAAACGAGGTTCCAGATCTCGACATAGCGGGATTCGTCTTCGCCAAACTCTTTGTCGACTCCAGGAGTCTCGGCGGCTTCGAGGCCCATGTCGTAAAAAATTTCAGAGCAAGGCCCGCAGGGACCTGTTTCGCCCATCTGCCAGAAGTTGTCTTTAAGGCCGTACGCGCGGATGCGCTCCTTGGACACGCCGGCCTGAATCCAGAAGGCCTCGGCCTCGTCGTCGCGGGGCACACCAACCGCACCGCCGAAGATGGTGACGTACAGGCAGTCTTTCGGAATGCCGAACCAGGCTTCGCTGGTGACGAGTTCCCAGGCGTAGTCGATGGCTTCCTGCTTGAAGTAGTCGCCGAAGCTGAAGTTGCCGAGCATCTCAAAGAACGTGTGATGGCGGCGGGTAAAGCCAACGTTCTCAAGGTCGTTGTGTTTGCCGCCGGCGCGGACGCACTTTTGTGAGGTAGTGGCGCGTGAGTAGTCGCGGCGCTCGGCTCCCAAGAACAGGTCTTTGAACTGGTTCATGCCGGCGTTGGTGAAGAGCAGCGTGGGGTCGTTGGCAGGCACCAAGGAGGAAGAGTGCACACGGCGGTGCCCCTTTGACTCAAAAAAGCGCAGAAATGTTTCGCGAATCTCGTTCCCTGATCGGAATTGCATGACTTCTTTAGTGTATCGAACGCAAGCAGCTACTCATGGTCCCGCTTTTCTTCTAAATTTTCAAGGGCGGCGAGGGCATCGTCGGGGACGTCCCACTGGCGAAGGATCTTGTAGATGACGCCGGTGGAGAAGCCGGCGGCGACGAGGCGGCGCATGACGCGGGCTGTCACTTTGGGGTTCTCGGGCTTGCGAATGCGCTTGCGTTCGAGATGCTCGCGGGCCAGGGCTTCTTCATTGGTCTGGCCGTAGCGGGATTCGAGGGTCTCAGCGATGAGGTCTTTGGCTACACCTTTTTGTTGCAGGTCCTGGCGGACACGGCGGACACCGAGCTTCTCATTCTCCTGGCGGAGACGGGCGTAGGTCTCGGCATAGGCGGCATCGTTGAGGTAGCCCTGTTCTTTGAGGCGGAGCAGGACGGCAGCGATGACAGCCTCGCCGCGCTCGGAGGGCTCGACGCGGGTCTTCATCAGGCGGCGCAGTTCGACTTCAGTGCGCATGTGGCGGCCAAGGGCTTTGACGGCGTAGTCATAGATGCCCGCTTCATTGAGCAAGGTCTTGGGCCGGGACGATTTGGGTTTGAAAGGCAGCTTCTTACTCCTGGATTCCAGCTCCTAGCTTCTAGCTCGCTCCCGCCGAGACGTAGAGCTATTCATTGTTGCAAAGAGCAAATGCAGGTCCTTCGACTCGTTGCGCTCGCTCAGGATGACAACTGTTTAGCTAACAGCCGAATGCTAGTGGCTCTTAGCTCGCAGCTGGAAGCTAGTGGCTTGAAGCTACTACACCCGTCCACTGGTCGACCCAGTCGTTTACGGTTTTGTACCAGAGTTGGGAGTTTTGGGGTTTTAGGACCCAGTGGCCTTCATCGGGGAAGTAGAGCATCTTGCTAGGGACTTTGAGCCGCTGCAAGGTGGTAAAGAGCTGGAAGCCCTCGCTTACATCTAGTCTGTAGTCAAGCTGATTGTGGATGACGAGCGTGGGGGTCTTGAAGTTCTTCGCCGACATCATGGGAGCCCACTTGCGGTAGGGGTTTTCCGAATCGGGCTTGCCGTAGTAGTCCCAGGGCTTGCCTTTGAACTCCCACTCGTTGAACCAGAGCTCTTCAGTGCTGCCGTAGACGGATTCGGGGTTGAACATGCCGTCGTGGGTGACGATGCACTTGAAGCGGTTGGTGTGCCCAAGAATCCAGTCGGCCATGTAGCCGCCGTAGCTGGCGCCGAGGGCGCACTCGCGGGATTTGTCGATGAAGGGATAATGCTGCTCGGCGTAGTCGAGGCCGGTCATGAGATCGGTGAAGGGCTTGCCGCCCCAGTCGCCGTTGACGCCGTCGACGATTGCCTGGCCGTAGCCGGTGGAGCCGCGGGGGTTGATCATGATGACGACATAGCCGTTGGCGGCGAAGAGCTCAGCGTTCCAGCGGTAGGACCAGGAGTCTCCCCAGGCGCCCTGAGGCCCGCCGTGAATGAGGAATTTGACCGGATACTCTATGGCGGGGTCGAAGGCTGGGGGCTTGATGATAAAGCCCTGGAGTTTTGTCTGGTCGGCGGCGGTGAACCAGAAGGATTCCATCGCGGGCAGGTCGAGCTGGGCTAGGAGGCCGTCGTTGAGATGGGTGATCTGCCGAGACTCTGAAACACTTGTAATCTCTTTTGATGGCGGACCTCCCGCGGTATGAATCGCGATTGTTCGAGAACTGTCGTCCATGTCTAGGAGATTTCCAACGACGACTTCCGCTGGGCGATCCACACGCATGAGATTGCCGACGACTAACACCCCTTCGGAAGAATGAAGTAGACGGATGTCACTCCACTCTCCTTTCACTTTTCCGCATAGATGGAGATTTCCGCCATCAAGATTGGTCTGATAAATCGGGGCTTCTCCCCGCTCGCCTGCGACGAACATGATGTGCCGCACGTCATCAGTTGAAGTGAAGGACCAAGCAAAGTCATCAACCCAGAGGTCGAAATTCGGCAGCGGGTTGTTTATCGTCTTGGTTTCCCGGTCATAAACCGCTAGACGGAATTTGTCGCTTTCATAGCCGCCGCGGGCTTGGGAGCGCCAGGCTAAATACTTGCCGTCGGGGGAGTATGCGGGGTTGAAGTCGCCGCCGGGGCTGGTGCTGACCTTGACTGGCTTGGCTGCGGGGTTGGTGAGGTCGAGGGTAAAGATGTCGGCGTTGGTGCTGATGGCCTGTTCGGGATCGAGGTTCTCAGTGAAGGCCAGTTCCTTGGAGTCGGGCGAGAAGGCGAAACCGCCGCCGCCTTCGAGAGAAAAGGGCGGAACATCGTGGGGATCGTTGGGCGTGAGGTCGCGAAGTGTGCCGTTATCGACTGAGGCGAGGAAGAGATGGCTGCGCTTGTCGCCGGTGTAGTGGTTCCAGTGGCGGAAGAGAAGGTGGGTGAAGATTTGCGCCTTGACCTTGCTGGCGGCCTGGGCGGCGTCGCGATCCGTGTTGCATTGATTGCCTGATGGATTGGTTGGCGCGATGGCGGGGCAGTCGGGATACACGGCAGAGGTGAAGACGATGGAGTTGCCGTCGGGGGACCAGAGGGCGTTGGCGGCTTCAGTAGAGATGGACGTGAGCTTTTGGGGGTTGGCGGTTACGCCGGTGGCGGGGTCGAAGTCCGCGAGCCAGACCTCCTGTCCGCCGTCGCGGCTCGATAAAAAGAGAATCCGCTTGCCGTCGGGGGCAAACTGGGGGCCGCCGTCGCCGGGCTGCGAGACGGTCAGGGGTTGTGGGTCACCACCGGCGATGGGCTGGATGAAGAGCTCCGGGGTTTTGGTGTTCTGGTCGAGATCGACGGTGGTGACGGAATAGGCAAGCCACTTGCCGTCCGGGGAGACGGCGGTTTCGCCGAGGCGCTTCATGTGCATCATGTCTGCAAAAGTCATTGGGCGTTTGGCTCCTGCAGGGACGGTCGGAGCCTGGGCGGGGCAAAACGGGGCGGCAAAAACGGTAAGGGCAAGCGATAGGGCGAATGAATGGATGCGCATGGGATTTCCTATCCGCGGTAGCGAGAAAATCGCATCCGCGCGAAGAAGAAGTTTACACCGGATGCGGCGCGAGCGTTGCCCATGGAGCCTCGGGGCTCAGAGCGCTCCGCTCAGGATGACCGGATCCATGAGACTGGCGAATCTATTTGTTTTCGTTGCCGGTGAGGCGGAAGGTGATGGTGCCCCAAAAGAGGCGGGCGCGCATCTGGACGGGGAGGTGGCGGTCGTCGTCGGTGTACCAGATCCAGATGTTGCCGCGATTCTTGACCACGCCGGCGTCGGCGGTGGGCTGGACGCGGAGGGTCTTGAAGGTGCCGAGGGAGGTCTTGATCTCTTCGCGGCTCTCTACCTTCATGGTGACCGGCACGGTGTGCAGGGCGTCGACCACCGGGATGACGAAGGTTTTGCCGATCTCCATGGGCTGCGACGAGGCATAGTAGATGCCGCTGAGCAGGTCAGTGAGGCAGCCGGGGACGGACAGCTCAACGTGTTTGGTTTGCCCGGTGACCAGATTTTTTTCGTCGAGGATTGACTTGGACTGGGCGTAGTCTATGCGGAGGGTTGAGCTGATCTGGCGGCGGCCTTCGGTGGTTTGCTTGTCAAACTCGTAGGTGCAGCCTTTTTCCCGGTCGATGGTGGACTGGAAGCGGTCACTGACGTGGAAGAGCATGTTGATGGCGCCAATGGTGTCAGCGTTGGCAGTGATGCGTTCGCGGTCGCCGGCTGCCTCAAAGTGGAGAACAGCGGTTCCGGCGGGAAAGACGCGCCAGTCGACGGAGTAGGTTAGGGTCTGCTTCTGGGGAAGGGCGAAGCCAGCGCGCGGAGGGGCGAGCGGATCTACCTTCTGGGCGTGGGCCCCGGCGGCCAACGCAAAAGCGCAAAGAGTCGCTGCTATGGTCTGGCGTGTCTTCACCGTCTGGGAGGACTCCTTAAAGATTGGAGAAACTTACCTTTTTGGCGCGGGGAAAAACCTCACCGCAGCCCAGTCACGATGACGCCGACAGCTGGCCGCAAGAAGAGCAAGCTGAGGTACAGCAGTGCGGCCCCAATAGAAGCATTGTACTCGCGGTGCTGCAAGTAAAGCGAAAAGGAGAAGTTGCCGGAGCTTGAGGAAGTGCCGGATTGGGAGGCCGGGGTAAGGCGTGGAATGAGGCGCGGAACCCGGCGGCAATAGGCGTCAAATGCGGGGAACGTGGCGCGCAAGAAGCGCTCTTCAGAGGCGATGACGGGGATGTAGATGGCAGCGAAGCCTGCAGCGAGCACAAGGGCTACCGGCCAGCTGAGCAGGGCCACTGCAAACCCAGCGGCGATGAGCGTAGAACCGAGGTAAAGCGGGTTGCGGGTATAGGCATAGGGACCGGTTTGGGTGAGTTCGCGATTCTTTTTGACGTAGCCGGCAGCGTAGGCGCGGAGCCAGAGGCCGGGGAGGACAAGGACCACGCTCCAAGCGATGGCTAGGGGCTGGGGCGCTCGCCGGTAGAGGTCAAACAGGTAGAGGGCCGCGGTGAGGAAGCCGAGTGGGACGCGAATGCGGCGGGCGACGCGCTGCCAGCGGGCGATAAAATCACCACTTTCTCGGCTTGGGGCTGAGCTGCCAGGCTGGGTCATCGCGTAGACTCCGGGACGAGGAGCTCGCTGGCGGCGAGGAGAACGTCTTCAGGCTGGATGGTGAGGAGGCCGGATTCCGGCTCTGGGTGGCGGGTGTGGTCGCGGCGACTTTCGGGGCTGCGGAGGACCTTGAAGCGGGTTCCGAATGGACCGTTGCGGCTGGGGTCCGTGGGGCCATAGATGCCCACGACCGGGCGCTCAAGGGCGCAGGCCAGGTGGAGCGGGCCAGTGTCTCCGGCGACGACCAGGGAGGCTCGCCGGGTGAGGGCGATGAGCTGTTCCAGCGAGCAATGGAGCGGAGTGGCCGCGCCTTTGGTGGCCTGGGAGATGGCGTCGGCGAGCGGCTCTTCCCTGGGACCGGCGTTGACCAAGATGCGCAGGCCGCGGTCGATCAAGCCCTGGGCGACGACGGCATAGCGCTCGACCGGCCAACGCTTGGCGCCCCAGCCGGCACCGGGGTTGATGACAACTGCAAGCTGGGTTGGCGAGGGGGATAGAAGTTGGTCTGCCCAGGCCTCGGCGGCTGGGTCCGTGGGGAGCAGTGGCTTGGCGGGAGCAAGTTCGTCGCCGGCCACGGCTGAGGCTAGCTCGAGATCCTGCTCAATCACGTGGGCGCCGTGGGTGGGGACGCGCTCAGTAAAGAACAGGCGGGCAGCGCGCTCACGGGGCTGGTCTTCGCCAATGCGGCGGCGACAGCCTGCCATGTAGCCTATGACGGCAGAGCGGATGGCGCCCTGGAGGTCGAGGACGGCATCGTATTCTCCGGAGCGGAGGGTACGCCGTAAAAGCTTGATTTCATGGTGGGCTTTCTGACTGAAGGGTGCGGCGCGCCAGTCTTTGGTTGGGGCGAAGAGGAGCCGGTTGAGGAGCGGGCAGGATGTAGTGCGGCCGAGACTGTCTTCCGCAGTGAAGAGGGCGCGCCAGCGGGGTTCGACGACCCAGTCAATGACCCAAGCGGGATGGGCAAGGCGCAGGGCAGTAACCGCAGGCAGCGCGTGCAGAATGTCTCCCATGGCGCCCAGCCGAATCACGAGCAAGCGGAACTTGGATTGCGTGTGCAAACTCTGATTTTCTCACAAAGACGGATGGGTTAACGCGCTTGCTTTAGCTGGTCGACAAGCCAGTCGATGGCTTCGTCTTCATGTTCGATTTCGACGCGGAGGCGGGCGGTTTTGAGGGAGATCGGTGCCGGGAAGGCGGCAGCAGAGTTACCGAGTCGAATGAGGTCTTTCTCGGTGGTGATGATGGCGGTGGCTCCGGTTTGGCCGGCGGTGGTGACGAGGCGGTCAAGGTCAGCAGGAGTGAAGCGGTGGTGGTCAGGGAATGCGATGCGGGCAGCGAGGTGCTGTCCTGCCGTTTCGAGGCCGGCAAAAAACTGAGTGGGGCGTGCGATGCCGCAGAAGGCGACTGCGGGGCCGTCGATTGCAGGGATGTCCATCTTGCGGTGCAGGCGCCAGATGGGGCCTTCCCAGCCCCATGCGCGCAGGGAGGTCTCGAACTCCGCGGCTCTGTCAGGGGCGGGGATGGCGATAACGGTGGCGCGGTGGGCGGCTTTGGCAGGCTCGCGCAGGTTGCCAGCCGGCAGCAGGGTGTCATGGAGCCAATCGCGACGATCGAGCAGGAGAATATCGACGTCGCGGTGGAGTTGGCGGTGTTGAAATCCGTCGTCGAGGATGTGCACCGTTGGCAGGTGAAGCTGGAAGACGTCTGGAGGCGCAGAGGCCTCGGCAAGCTGGCCGGCACCGAAGCGCTGACCGGCAACGAAGACGGGGACGCCGGTTTCGCGGGCGATCAGAAGAGGTTCGTCTCCAAAATCGTGGGCTGTGCCATCGGAGTCGACGCGGGCGGGGCGCTCGCCCAGTCGTCCATAGCCGCGGGAGAGAACGTCAACGCGGAGGCCGCGGCGCTCGAGGGCCTTGGCGAGCGCGATGGTGAGAGGCGTTTTGCCCGCGCCGCCGGTGGAGAGATTACCAACGCTGACGACCGGACAATGCAGGCGGTTGACTGGCTCGAGCCAGGTGCCAAGGCGAAGCTCGCGCAGGAGAAGGGCAAGGCGGTATGCGGGCACCAGGGGGAGGAGCAGTTTGCGAGATGAATATTCCCTGGGCATCACCGGCGCTCCGGGCTTGAGTTGACGGAGAGCAATTCCCGCAGTGAGTCGACGCAGCGGACGGTGGCGCCGGATTGCTGATCGAAAACGTGCTTGGACCGGTTGCCCATAGCGCTGGCGGATGAGGAGTCGCGGAGGAGATTGATCAATGTGTTGGCGAGGTTTTCTTTGGAGGCGATGGAGACGGCCTGATGGGCGAGAAGATCTTCAGTGATGGCGCGGAAGTTGGCGTGGTGGGGGCCCATGACGATGGGCACGCCGAACTGAGCGGGTTCGAGGGGGTTGTGGCCGCCAGCGGGGATGAGGCTGCCGCCGACGAAGGCGACTGACGCGAGGGAATAGACCGAGGCGAGTTCGCCGATGGTGTCGAGGAGGACGATCTGGCCGGGGAGAATTGGGCTGAGCGGGGCGGGTTGCGATCGCCAATCGGACCGCTTGATCCAAGGGATGCCGGAGTTATCGAGCAACGCGGCCACGGCGGCAAATCTTTCAGGATGGCGGGGAGCCAGGATCATTGCAAGTTGGGGGTCGGCAGCGAGGAGTTGCGGCCAGGCTTGGAGCAGGGCGGACTCTTCGCCTTCAAGGGTGCTGCCGGCGACAACGAAGCGCAGATTGGGAGCGGCCGTTTTCAGGAGTCGGGTGGCATCGGCTTCGGCGGCGGAGCGAACGTCGAATTTGAGATTTCCGGCGACCGAGACGCATTCCGGCTTGCAACCGATGGCTTGCAGGCGTTCGGCATCGGTTGGAGATTGGGCCAGGACGCGGGAGATCTGCTTCAAGAGTGGGCGGAAGAAGGGGCGCACCACGCGATAGCGCGGCCAGGAACGATCGGAGATGCGGGCGTTGACGACGGCGACCGGGATTCCGCGGCGGAAGCAGCCGTTGAGAAGATTGGGCCAGAATTCGGTCTCGGCGAGAATGAGGAGACGAGGTTGGAGGGTGTTGAGGTATGCGCGAGTGGCCCAGGGCAGATCGAGCGGGCAATAGAAGACGCGGTCAGCGCCGAAGCGTTCATGGGCAAGGGCCTGGCCGGTGCGGGTGGTGGTGGAGATAACCACCTGATAGTCAGGGAAGGCGCGGTCCAGCTCGCCAACCAAGCGGCTGGCGGCAAGCACTTCTCCCACTGAAACAGCATGCATCCAGATGAGAGGCCGGTCGGGCTGAGCTTTGAGGAGGCGCACGCTTCCGAGGCGTTCGGCGAGGCCTTCACGATACTTCTGCGTGGTAGCCAGCCGCCATAGCCACCAGGGTGATCCGAGTATCAGGACCACCAGCAACGCCAGATTGTAAAAAAAGAGAATCATGCGTGACGGAACTTGCCTTCTTCCGGTCTAACCCTCAAATGATACAGTCGAGCACTGTGAGGGTTTCTGGGGCGCTTTCGCTGCTTGTTGTCTGGTTGGCATTGCCGGCCTTGGCCAACGACCATTCCCCGCCCCCCGTGCAGCCAGCAACATCGTTTGCCGCGGTGGAAGTTCATGACGATGAGAAGGTGGCCATCGCCGTGGAACCCTACGACACAAAGGAGAAAGAAGGCATCTTTCGCGTCGATTACCTAAGCCACGGCGTGATGCCCGTGCGGCTGATCGTGACCAACAACGGCGATCGACCCATCTCACTGAGTGACGCGCGGATTCTGTTCATGACCGCGGCAGGCGACAAGATTCAGGCGGCCGAGCCCGAGGATGTGGAACGTTTGATGAGCCAGAAGGAGCGGCAGGGCAGCAAGATTCCGATGCCCGGGCCGATACCTGCCATCAAGCTGAAGCCCAAAGCCAGCGATAAGGATGTTGAAGAGGACTTCAATACGCTTGAGTACCAGGCACTGGTGGTGGAGCCGCACTCTACGCGCGCCGGTTTTCTGTTTTACGACGTATCGCAGCTGGATCACCCGCTGGAGGGCGCCAAGATGCACCTGGTGAAATTGCGGGACGCTGACGGCAAGGAGCTCTTCTACTTCGAGATTCCCTTCGACAAGTACCTGCGATCCAAGTCAAGCAATATGAACTGAGGCGGCGGCCCGATTCAGAAGCGATCGCGCCTACTCGTAGTAGGTGGCCGTGGTTGTGTCGGTCTCCCAGATCGTGCAGTCCTTGACGCGGACGCGGCCATGGGTCATGCCGGCGAGTTCCTCGTTGGTCTGATCGTAGAAGTATTTGGCGATGTTCTCAGCGGAAGGGTTGAGGACGGTAAACGGCTCAAGTTCGTTGAGCATCTGGTGGTCGATGCGCTCGATGACCGGGCGTAGCACATGCTTCAACAGCTTGAAGTCGAGGAGCAGGCCGGCCTCGTCCAGCATGGTCCCGGCAAGGGTGACACGCACCTTGTAGTTGTGCCCGTGCGGGTTTTCGCACTTGCCCTTGTAGTTGCGAAGGTAATGGCCGGAGGAGAACCCGGCTTCCACGGTAACTTCATACATCGGCGTCTGCTCGATCCTGCGCGGGAAAGAATCCCAAGTTCCATTTTAGCGGTTGGCGCAGGCGCAGGAGTTCAGGCCGCCACGGTGGTTAACTATCCCGGCGCTTTCGACGTGCCTCTTGCCGTGCCTGTTCGCTGCGGCGGTCTACCTGCTCAAAGAGGTGGCTCATAACGCCGATGAGCGCCGCGCCAAGGCCTCCTAGAAGCAGAAACAAAGCGACTGTGCGCCACAAAGATCCGTTGACCGGCAGGCCGGGCTGGAAGCTCGAAGGCACCAGCGACATGCCCGCTGAGACCAGCGCGAAGAACAGGAGGGTTGCGGCCAGGATGTAGAGGTTTCGCGACATAATTGGGGGCCGGCGATCCGCTGGGCCTGGATTGATTCTATCGGGGGACGGCAATGTCAGGCGAGGAGCCTTGCACTTTCAATCAGCGTGACACCCTCCTGGGCGAAAGCGGCCTCAATTGCGGCGACTGAACCGCTGAGATCGATGGCGCGGCAGGCGTCGCGGATGACGATGGTCTCAAGGCCGAGCCGTCGCGCATCGAGTGCTGAGTAGCCGACGCAGAAATCGTAGGCGAGGCCGACGAGGAAGATGCGGTTGAGGTTGCGCTCGCTGAGATAGCCGGCGAGACCGGTGGGCGTGACGCGGTCGTTTTCAAAGAAGGCGGAGTAGGAGTCGATCTGCGGGCGAAAGCCTTTGCGGAGGATCAGCTCGGCTTGGGGGAGATGCAGGTTGGGGTGAAACTCTGCACCCCTGCTGCCCTGCACGCAATGGTCGGGCCAGAGGGTTTGCGTGCCGTAGGGGAGGTCGATCTGTTCGTAAGGGGTTTTTCCGAGGTGTGCGGAGGCAAAGGAAGAGTGGTTCGCAGGGTGCCAGTCCTGGGTGAAGGCGATGTGTTGGAAGTGCGGCGCGACTTGGTGAATGGGAGGGATGACGAAATCGCCATGAGCGACAGCAAGAGCACCGCCGGGGCAGAAATCGTTCTGCACGTCGATGACGATGAGGACGTCCTGGGATGTGATCTGCATGTACGGTTCCCCGGCAGTTCTACTCGGTGGGCGTGAGAGCGGACATGCCGCCAATGATCTGCCATCCACTGGGCGTCTTGATCCAGGTATGGGAGATGCGGGAGGTTGATGGCTCTCCGGGGCCGGCCTTGTCGACCCAGAACGCTGTCACCCAATAATGTGTGACTACCATGTTTTCAGTGGCCTGGCTGGCGGCCGGTTGCAAGGTGAACCACTGCATCGTGGACCCCTTATCCGCTCGCTCGGTGATCCAATCAGTGATGTGGTCTTTGCGCACAGGCTGGGCACTGAAATAGGGCCAGCCCACAAAGCTTGGATGCCACAGGTCGCGATAGTGGTCGAGGTCGACTGCCTTTACATATTCCCAGTGGGAGGATTCCAGCTTCCAGACAGCTTTTTCGTTCTCGGATTGCTGCGCGACAGACGGTATTGCAGTGCAGAGTACAACGAAAGCTAGGATGAGCGCGGCTTTGATCGGGAGCGCCCATTGAGCGAGCGAGAGCGCGGTGCATTTTGGGGAAGTCATTGCATTCTCCTTGGATTGCAATTATCGATTACCAGATCGCCATCGGCCAGCGGGCCGCCGGGACAGAAGTCGTCTTGTACGCAGATGACTATGAAGACGCGGTGAAACGTGGTTTGCAAAGAAGCCAGGGTAGGTGCTCCGTAGCATTTGTAGTATATTGCGAGCCGTATCGGTGAGACGGAGTTCTGGCCGGTTTGGCTGTCACTGGCTGGGAACTCGGAGTTCTCGTCAATGATGCTCGATGATTCGATTGGCGATTTGGCATCAACTGTGATTCCTCTCGATATCGGCGTTTCACAATACTGGTTTGAGCGACAGTCTAGCCAGGGCATCAATCCATCTTATGACCGGGCAACGATCTTCTCGGGCATACACTTGGAACTCGTGATGAGTTCATGACGTAGCCTACGAAGGCGCGACGCGCGATGCCCCGTTTTGTAATCTCAACTACTTTGTGGAGAAGATCATGCTGAATCAGGACGAGAGGGACAAGCCGTATCCCAAACTACTCGATTGGCTGCGCTATTTCTGTGCCTTCATGCTCTACATGTACGGGGTGAGCAAGCTGGCGCATTTGCAGTTCAATATGTCACCCGAGCTCGCGCATCGACAAATCGGTTTGCTCAACGAATACCAGCTTACCTGGTTCTACTTCGGCTATTCGCGTGTCTACGCCTCGATCCTTGGCCTAACGCAGGTGGCTGGTGCGACGCTCTTGCTCTTCAGGAAAACCACTTTGTTTGCCGCGGCCATCATGCTGCCGGTGATGGCGAACATCCTGCTCATCAACATGTTCATTCTAGTCAACGACTACGGACTGTACTTCATTTCAGTGCTCATCTGCACATCATTGCTGACCATCCTCTGGCATCAGCGGGCCGCTCTCCTCAGCCTCTTCCTGGTGACTCAGAATGGAGAGCCAGTTGCATCGAGTCTGACCCACGTTTGGATTCGAACGCGCGTTGTATTAGCAGTCAGCGTGATCATGATCTCAGGCGAAATCATGAAACATTATGTAAGGCGCTAGAGGGTGCAAAGGCGACACGCGCTACTTCGAACCTCAGCGGGCTGTCCGATTCATAACGAGAAGCCCACATAACGCCAAACTTGTTGAGGACGAATCGACGAGAAGAATGATGAAAAACAGATGGTTTTATTCCGGGCGAGCCTTCTTTTTCTGCATCACCCTCCTCAGCGGGGCGGACTGTTTTCAGGCGCAAAGCCGCTGGGTCTTTCCCGGTCCCGACGGGAAGCTGGTTTATGCGCACTCGCCAAAGGGTGACCGCATTGCCGATTTTTCGTTTGCCGGATACAGGGGTGGGGGTGTGGCTCTTCCAGTGGTGCCGACGAAACGCACGCTCTCGCCTTCCGGTGGAGACGACACTGCGGCGATCCAGCAAGCCGTCGACACCTTATCCTCGCTCCCGCTCGTCGACGGCTTTCGCGGGGCCGTTGAACTTGAACCTGGCATGTTTCATTGCCCACAGACGATCTCGATTTCCGCTTCCGGCGTGGTTCTGCGCGGCGCTGGGGACGAAAAACCTGGAACGACGATTGTGATGACAGGAGCGCCGCATCTGGCCATTCGCATCGCGGGCCATCTCCAGCAGAAGCACGTCGGCACGCCAACCGACATCACTGACCCTTACGTCCCGTCCGGGACTTTGACCATCCACGTCGCCGATGCTTCCAATCTGCACGCTGGCGACGCACTGCTGATCGTGAAGCCGGTTACGCAGGCATGGCTTCACTTTATGGGAATGGACGACTTGCACCGCGATGGCAAGGAAGAGCACTGGGTGGGCAAGGACCATCTCGACGTTCAACGGCACATCGCTTCGGTTTCTGGCAACACCATCGTTCTGGATGTCCCGCTGGTGGATTCCTACGACGAAAAATTCTTCACAGGAGCACGTGCTTCGGTGACAAAGCTCGAAGTGCGCGGACAAATATCGGCGGTGGGCGTGGAGAACCTGCGTATCGTCGCGCCCAAACGCAGCATCGCGCTCGGCGATCGGGAATTCGACGGCCTCACGATGCAGGATGCCGTGGATAGCTGGGTGCGATCTGTCGCACTCGAGGAAACCACAAACTCAGTAAACATCGATTCCGGTACCGAGCGTATTACTGTGCTGCGTTGCGACGCGGTGCAGCATGTGCCAGTGACCAGTTACGCCAAGCCATTCGACTTCTCCAGCAACGGATCGCAAATCCTCT
>Ga0182018_10002169_pt1 | contig 20309 bp, 16 predicted proteins | sample 812P2MmetaG_FD_120490 | JGI IMG/M metagenome (GOLD analysis project Ga0182018, IMG submission 120490) | Permafrost microbial communities from Stordalen Mire, Sweden - 812P2M metaG | ecosystem: Environmental > Terrestrial > Soil > Wetlands > Permafrost | place: Sweden: Stordalen | collected...
CCGGTGAATTCAGGGAAATTGTTCGTCGCCTCGAGGCGTCGGGCGGCGTCGACCCATCGATCGCGGTACACGAGATCGTTCCACTCGGGGATGAGGTTGCCGAGCGGGCACCCCTCATGGCAGAACGGGATGCCGCAGTCCATGCAGCGCGCCGCTTGGTCGCGCACGCGTTCGGGAGCAAACGACGAGTAGACCTCCCGCCAATCCCGCAGCCGAAGCACCACGGGCCGCCGCAGCGGCCCTTCGCGCCCGAGACGCATGAATCCCTTCGGATCAGCCACCGGCGTCACCCATGTGCCGCCGCCATGATGGCGGCCTCAACCTCTCTGCCGCTCTCGAGCGCCTCCCGGGTGGCGTCGAGGACGCGTTGGTAGTCGAGCGGCATGACCTTTCGTATCGTTGACATGGCGCGGTCCCCGCCGTTAAGGACCCGCTCGGCGAGCGCCGACCCGGTTTCAGCGATGTGCCGCCTGAGGAGGCCTTCCACGATGTGAGCGTCCTCGGCGTCGAGCGCCTGAAGCACCACCATGTCGGGGTTGCAGCGCCGATCGAGCAGGTCCAGCGCGTCCTGTACGTAGGCGACGCCGCCGGACATTCCGGCGGCGAAGTTGCGGCCGATCGGACCGAGCACGAGCACGGCACCGCCCGTCATGTACTCACAAGCGTGATCCCCGACACCTTCGACGACCGCCGTCGCCCCCGAATTGCGCACACAGAAGCGTTCGCCGACCTGCCCGCTGATGAAGGCCTGGCCGCTCGTCGCTCCGTACAGGACGACGTTGCCGGCGATGACCTGGTGCTCGGCGGCGGACGGCGAAGCCGGGTGCGGCCGGAGCACAAGACGCCCACCGGAGAGCCCTTTGCCGAAGTAGTCGTTGGCGTCGCCCACGAGGCGGAGCGTGATGCCGCTCGGCACGAAGGCCCCGAAGCTCTGACCGGCCGAGCCGGTGAACGTGATGTCGATCGTGCCGGCCGGGAGGCCCTGTCCGCCGAATCGTCGGGTCACCTCGTAGCCGAGCATCGTCCCGACGCTCCTGTTGCTGTTTCGCACGTCAAACGACGCCGTCACGTGCTCGCCGTGGTTGAGCGCCGGATCGCAACAGGCGATCAGCTGGTGGTCGAGTGCCTGTTCGAGGCCGTGGTCCTGCCCGCGTGTGCAGTGGAGGGCCGGCTCGCCGGCGCCGGCCGGGTTGGCGGGACCGCCGGCGGTGGCGGCGCCGGCGGGAGCGGCGCCGGCGGTGAGGAGGGGCCGCAGGTCGAGGTGGCGGGCCTTCACGTAGTGATCGACGGCATTGGTGGTCTCGAGACACTCGGCGTGGCCGACGGCATCGACGAGGGACCGGAACCCGAGGGTGGCGAGGATCTCGCGAACCTCCTCGGCGATGTACTCGAAGAACGTCTCGACGAACTCCGGCCGACCCGAGAACCGCTTTCGCAGCTCCGGGTTCTGCGTAGCGATGCCGACCGGGCATGTGTCCAGATGGCACACGCGCATCATCACGCAGCCCGACACGACGAGCGGAGCCGTCGCGAAGCCGAACTCCTCCGCACCGAGCAGGGCGGCCACGACGACGTCGCGGCCCGTCTTGATCTGGCCGTCCACCTGCACGACGATCCGGTCGCGGAGACCGTTGCGGACAAGGGTCTGTTGGGTTTCGGCGAGACCCAGCTCCCAGGGCACGCCGGCGTGCTTGAGCGACGTGAGCGGCGCAGCCCCCGTGCCGCCGTCCTGGCCGGAGATGAGCACGACGTCGGCATGTGCCTTGGCGACGCCGGCCGCCACCGTTCCCACGCCCACCTCCGAAACGAGCTTCACGTGCACGCGGGCTCGAGGGTTGGCGTTCTTCAGGTCGTAGATGAGCTGGGCGATGTCCTCGATCGAGTAGATGTCGTGATGGGGCGGCGGCGAGATGAGGCCCACGCCAGGGGTCGAGTACCGGGTGCGGGCGATCCACGGGTACACCTTGTAGCCGGGCAGTTGACCGCCCTCCCCCGGCTTGGCGCCCTGGGCGATCTTGATCTGGAGGTCGTCGGCGTTCACGAGGTACTCGCTCGTAACGCCGAAACGCCCTGACGCCACTTGCTTTACCGCCGAACGCCGCGAGTCCCCGTTCGGGTCGGGGATGTAACGCTCCGGGTCCTCCCCACCCTCACCGGTGTTGGAGCGAGCACCGAGGCGGTTCATGGCGACGGCGAGGGTTTCGTGGGCTTCTTTCGAGATGGACCCATAGGACATCGCACCGGTGGCGAAGCGCTTGACGATCGAGCTCACCGGCTCGACGTCCGCCAGCGGCACCGGGGGCCGCTCGCCCTGGCGGAACCTGAGCAGCCCGCGTAGCGTCGCCAGCTGCTCGGACTGGGCGTCGACGGCGGAGGTGTACTCCTTGAACACGTCATAGCGGCGGGCGCGTGTCGAGTGCTGCAGCTTGTGTACCGTGCGCGGGTTGAACAGGTGGTACTCGCCGTCGCGGCGCCATTGGTACTCGCCGCCGACCTCGATCTCGAGCCGGCCAGGAACCGTTGCCCGCGTATCGAAACCGGCCGCGTGGCGCTCGGCCGACTCCGCCGCGATCTCGCCGGCGCCGATGCCGCCGAGACGGCTCGAGGTCCCGGTGAAGTACCGGGCGACGAACGTCTCATCGAGCCCGAGCGCCTCGAACACCTGGGCTCCGGTGTAGGAAGCCTTCGTCGAGATGCCCATCTTGGACATCACCTTGAGGATGCCTTTCGAAGCGGCCTTCACGTACTGCTGCAGCGCCTGGCGCTCCGTCAGGCCGGTGATGGCGCCGTCGCGCACCATCTCGGCGATCGAGTCGAAGGCGAGGTAGGGGTTGACCGCGGCAGCTCCGTAACCGATGAGGAGGGCGAGATGGTGGACCTCGCGAGCCTCGCCGGTCTCGACGACGAGGCCCACACGCGTGCGCTCCTTCTCACGCACGAGGTGGTTGTGCACGGCGGCGGTGAGCAGTAACGACGGGATCGGAGCGAGGTCGGCGCTCGCATGCCGGTCGGAGAGCACGATGATGTTCGCTCCGAGAGCGATGGCCTCCGAGACGCGAGAACAGACCTTGTCGATGGAGGCTTCCAAGCCGGCGCCGCCGCCGGTCACCGGCCAGAGGCCGTCGACAGCGAAGGCGGAAAAGCCCGAAATACCGCCGTCGTCCCCGACGTACAGCAGCTTGGCGAGCTCGTCGTTGTCGAGGACGGGATGCTCGAGCACGATCTGGCGGCAGTTCTCCGGACCCGGTTCGAGCAGGTTCGCCTCCGAGCCGAGGGTGGACCACAACGACGTCACGAGCTCCTCGCGGATGGCATCGAGCGGGGGGTTCGTGACCTGCGCGAACAACTGGGCGAAATAGTCGAACAACAGACGGGGTCGCTCGGACAGCACGGCCACCGGCGTGTCGGTCCCCATGGATCCGAGCGCCTCCGCCCCCGTTGTGGCCATCGGGGCGAGAATGCACCGGAGGTCTTCGGCCGTCACTCCGAACAGACGCTGGTGCGCCACGACGGAGGCGTGCTGGGGCGTCAGCATGGCGCGAGGTGGGAGGTCGGCCATCTGCACGAGGCCTCCGTCGAGCCAGGCCCGGTAGGGCCGCTCGGCCGCTAAGGCGGCCTTGACCTCGTTGTCGTCGACGATTCTGCCGGCCGCCGTGTCGACGATGAACATCCGCCCCGGCTTGAGCCTGCCGCGCTCCACCACACGCGCCGGGTCGATGTCGAGCACGCCGACCTCGGAGGCGAGCACGACGAGACCCTCGTCGGTGACCCAATAGCGAGCAGGGCGGAGGCCGTTTCGGTCGAGCACCGCCCCGACGATGGTGCCGTCGCTGAAGGCCACGGCGGCCGGCCCGTCCCACGGCTCCATCAAACAGGCGTGGTACTCATAGAACGCCCGACGGTGCTCGTCGAGCTCTGTGTGGTTCTCCCACGCTTCGGGGATCATCATCAGGAGGGCGTGCGGGAGTGACCGCCCGGTGAGGTGCAGCAGTTCCAGCACTTCGTCGAATGACGCCGAGTCGCTCGCACCCGGCGTGATCGTCGGGAAGATGCGGTCGAGATCACCGCCGATCGATTCGGTCGCGAGGAGCGACTCACGCGCACGCATCCAGTTGCGGTTCCCCTTCAGAGTGTTGATCTCGCCGTTGTGCGCAACGAGACGGTAGGGGTGCGCCAGCGGCCACGCCGGGAACGTGTTCGTCGAGAACCGGGCGTGCACGAGGGCGATGGACGACTCCAGCCGTTCGTCCGACAAGTCCGCAAAGAAACCCCGCAGCTGCCCCGTCGCCAGCATCCCCTTGTACACGAAGGTCCGCGCCGAGAGCGAGCAGAAGTAGAGGCCGGCGACCTCGTGCTCGACCCGCTTGCGCAGCACGAAGAGCCGGCGCTCGAGCTCCATGGTCGTACCGGCGACACCCGGCGACCATCCGACGAACACCTGGGCGAAACAAGGCGCCACCTCGCGGGCGCTCCGGCCTGCCAACGCGAGATCGACCGGGACCCGGCGCCACCCGAGCACGGTGAGTCCCTCCTCGCCGGCACGGCGCGCGAGGACCGAGCGCGCCCCGGACGCCGCCACCGGGTCGTTCGGCAGGAACGCCAGGCCTGAGCCGTAGCGGCCGAGGGGGGGGAGCTCGACGCCCACAGCGCCGGCGACGCCACGAAACAGGCGATCGGGCATCTGCACGAGGATTCCCGCCCCGTCGCCGGTCTCGGTATCGGAGCCGAAGGCGCCGCGGTGGGCAAGGTTCTCGAGAGCGGTCAACCCGAAGTCGACAAGGGCGTGGCTCGCGGGTCGCCTGAGCTCGGCGACGAACGCGATCCCGCATGCATCGTGCTCGTTGGCGGGGTCGTACAACCCCGCCGGCTCCGGCTCTGCGGCCACGACGTCCCTTCGCGGTCATCCGGGCGGTCATGTCGCCGCCCGGTCGTTTCCCCGGGACATCCTTGGCCCTGCTGGGTTCCCTCAGACTACACGCCGTCCCGCCGGCGGTCGCGACGCTCTCGCTCCGCCGATCAATAGGCTGAGCCGGGTGAGCGACGTCGACCTCCTCGTCGTCGGTGGTGGGGTCATCGGCCTCGCCTCGGCTTGGAGGGCTCGTCAGGGCGGCGCCGACGTCGCCCTGGTTGACCCCACTCCCGGCCACGGCGCCTCTTGGGCCGCCGCCGGGATGCTCGCAGCCGTGACCGAGGCCCACTTCGGCGAGGAGAGCCTGCTCGGGTTGAATCGGCGGTCGGCGCGTGCGTGGGCGGGTTTCGCGTCCGAGCTCGCAGCAGTGAGCGGTCAGGATCTCGCCTACCGTGACGACGGCACGCTTGCCGTCGCGTACGACGCCGGCGATCGAGACGCCCTCCTCGAGCTGTACCGCTTTCAGCAGGAGCTTGGTCTCGAAAGCACGTGGCTCGGTCCCGGTGAGTGCCGCGACCTCGAACCGCTGCTCGCCCCCGCCATCCGAGGCGGGCTGTTCGTTCCGTTCGACCACAACGTCGACCCTCGCCGGCTCGGCTGGGCGCTGATCGAAGCCTGCCGCCGGGATGGCGTGAATCTCGTCGCCGACAGCGTCGCCGAGATTCTCCTGCACGGAGAGCGCGTCACGGGTGCCCGCTGCGCCGGTGGCACGGTGATCGGCGCCGCTCAGACATTGCTCGCGGCCGGGTGGCAAGCGGCGGAGCTGCCCGGACTGCCGGCGCGGGCGCTGCCGCCGGTGCGCCCCGTCAAGGGCCAGATACTGCGGCTCCGTTTGCCGGAGGGATGGCCGGTGCCGCGCCACACCCTGCGCGCCATCTCGCAGGGGACTTCGCTGTATGTCGTGGTGCGGAGCGACGGCGAGATCGTGTGCGGGGCCACTGTCGAGGAGCTCGGGGAGGACCGCCGTGTCACGGCCGGAGCCATTTACTCGCTCATGCGGGACGCCCAGCTGGTGCTGCCGATGATCCTCGAGGCTGAGCTCGTCGAGGCCACTGCGGGCCTGCGGCCGGGTTCGCCCGACAACGCCCCGATGATCGGGCCGGGCGTTCTCGAGGGCCTCCTCATCGCCACCGGCCACTACCGCAACGGCATCCTGCTTGCTCCGGTCACAGCCGAGATCATCGCGGGCCTGGTCACCGCCGGCAGCGGCACGCCGTCCGCAGAGCTGCCGGATTGGGCGGCGGCGTTCGACCCGAGACGCTTCGACCGTGCGGTCCTATCGTGATCGAGGTGGAGTCGATCCTGGTCAACGGTGTGCAGCGCTCGCTGGCGGTGGGCACTACCGTCGATGACGTGGTGTGCTTGATCGCTCCGGACACACGCGGGATCGCCGTCGCTGTGAACGGCGAGGTCGTGCCGAGGAGCACGTGGTCAGAGACGGCGGTGCGTGCCGGCGACCGGGTCGAAGTCCTGACTGCCGCCCAGGGAGGCTGAAGCGTTGTCGGCGGATCTCGTGATCGCTGGCGAATGCGTCGGGTCGCGGCTCATCCTCGGCAGTGGCGGCATGCCGAGCATGGCGACGCTGGAGCGTGCCGTCGTGGCTTCTGGGGCCTCCCTCGTCACCGTGGCGATGCGCCGGGTCGATCCGGGAGCGCAGGGCTCCCTCGTGGACGTCCTCTCGCGGCTCGGCGTGCGCGTTCTCCCGAACACCGCCGGCTGCTTCACAGCGGCCGAAGCCGTGCTGACGGCGCGCCTGGCACGAGAGGCACTCGGGACCAACTGGGTGAAGCTGGAAGTCATCGGCGACGAGATTTCGCTCCTGCCGGACGGCGTGGAGCTGTTGAAGGCGGCTGACGAGCTGATCGCTGATGGTTTCATCGTGTTGCCGTACACCAACGACGACCCGGTGCTGGCTCGACGCCTCGAGCACGCCGGCTGCGCCGCCGTCATGCCGCTGGGCGCACCGATCGGCTCCGGCCTCGGCATCCAGAATCCGCACGCCATCGCCATGATCGCCGAGTCCGTCAGCGTTCCTGTCGTGCTCGACGCCGGCTTGGGCACCGCCTCGGACGCAGCGCTCGCCATGGAGCTCGGGTGCGCCGGGGTCATGGTCGCCTCCGCCATCACCCGCTGCCGCGAGCCCGAAACGATGGCACGCGCCTTCGCCCTCGCCGTCGAGGCGGGGCACGCCGCTCACTGCGCCGGCCGCATCCCGCGCCGCTACTTCGCAGAGGCCTCGACCTCCTTGGACAACATGGCGGATCTCTCGGGGCCTGCTCATCGCCCGGATCTCCACACGGCACGGAACGCCCGGTGATCTCCTCCAGTCTCCCCGACCGGAGCTCCCCCACCGTGGCGCTGACCATCGCCGGAACGGACTCCGGCGGGGGCGCCGGCATCGCCGCCGACCTGCGCACCTTCGCCGCTCACGGGGTGATGGGGACGCTTGCTGTCACCGCCGTCACGGCGCAGAACACCCTTGGTGTCTTCGGCGTGCAGACCATCACGGCCGCAATGGTGGTCGCCCAGATCGAGGCGGTCATGTCCGATCTGCAGCCGCTTGCCGCCAAGACCGGCATGCTGGCGACAGCGGACATCGTGAAGGCCATCACGGCCAAGCTCCACGATGGCGCACTTCCGCCCCTTGTCGTCGACCCGGTCCTTGTCGCCTCGTCCGGTGACCGGCTGTTCGAGGGCGACGAGGTACAGGACGCCTACCTCGAGCTGGTCGCAGGAGCTGCCGTCGTCACGCCGAACCTCCCGGAGGCTTCACTCCTCGTAGGCCACCCGCTCGACAGCCTGGAGTCGATGGAGGCCGCCGCGCGGCATCTGCAGTCGCTCGGACCCGCGCTCGTCGTGGTGAAGGGCGGTCACCTGCGCCAGGGCGACGAATCGGTCGACGTCGCCTTCGACGGACGGGCGGTCACACTGCTTCGGGCGCCCTGGGTGGTGACGCGGAACGTGCACGGCACGGGTTGCAGTTTTGCGGCCGCCATCGCCGCCAATCTGGCGCTCGGACTCGACCCCCTGCAAGCCGCCATCGCCGCCAAGGCTTACGTGCATCGAGCCATCGAGCTGGCGGTCAGCTGGTGGGTCGGCGCGGGCCACGGGCCGATCGATCACTTCGGCGCCGCTGGCGTTGGCCGGTTCTGAGGCCGGCGCTCGTGCCGGCGGTTCTGCGGCCGTCGCTCAGGTGCCGGCTGCGGGCAGGCGCCGTGGGGCGCCGTGCGCCCAGAGCACCTCGGGAACCACGACCTCGCCCGAAGCCTCCTGGTAGGTCTCCATGAGGGCGATAAGCCATCTCGCCGTCATGGCCGTCCCATTCAGGGTGTGGGCGATCCGCAGCTTTCGCTCGCCGTCGCGGAACCGCACGTTCAGGCGCCGCGCCTGGTAGTCGGTCGTGTTGGAGCACGACGTGATCTCCCGATACCGCCCCTGACTCGGTATCCATGCCTCGATGTCGTACTTCTTCACCGCTGACGGTCCCAGGTCGCCGGCCGCCGCGCATACGACTCGATAGGCAAGGCCGAGCGCCCCCACAAGCGCTTCCTCGATGGCGAGGACGCGCTCGTGCTCGGCGGCGGACTCCTCAGGCACGGTGTAGACGAACATCTCCACCTTGTCGAACTGGTGCACCCGAAAAACGCCTCTGGTGTCACGTCCGGCCGCCCCGGCCTCGCGGCGGAAACACGTCGAGTAGCCGGCGTAGCGGCGCGGCAGATCTGCCTCCTCCAGAATCTCGCCCTGATGCAGGCCGGCGAGAGCCACCTCGGACGTCCCCGTCAGGTAGAGGCCGTCGCCGTCGAGCCGGTAGAGGTTCGCCTCCTCCGTCGGCAGGAAGCCCGTGCCGTACATCGCCTCTACACGCGCGAGCACCGGCGGCAGCACGACCTCGAAACCCAGCGCCACGAGATGATCGAGCGCGTACCGGTACATGGCCAGCTCCAGAAGGGCGGCAGGCCCGCGGCGGTAGGCGAACCGCGACCCTGACAGCTTCGCCCCGCGATCCAGATCGAAGCCCCCCAACTCCACATGATCCTTCAAACTGAACGCGAATGCCGGTGGATCACCGACCCGCCGCACCTCGACGGCGTCGTCGTCGGAGTCGCCGTCGGGGATGTCGTCCGCAGGCGGGTTGGGAATGCGCATGAGCAGTGCCGAACGACGCGCCTCGAGGTCGGCGAGGTCGGTCTCGGCGCTTCGCAGCTGCTCCTTGACCGCTTGCAGGGTCGTCAACTCCTCGTCCGTCGGACGCCCTTTCGGCCGCGATCGCGAACGGAGCTCGTCGACGGTGGCCGTGAGCTGTCGCCACGATGCGTCCACGCCGACGAGATCGTCGAGGAGATCGGCCGCGCCCTTGCGCGCGAGGGCGCGCCGCAACGCCTCAGGCTCCTCGCGGACAAGGTGGATGTCGATCATTGGCTCGCCAGCCTACGAGTCGCCATGAATGCGATCGGCAAGCCGGCCTGTCACGACACTTCGCTCGGCCACGAGGTCCTCGAGACCCCGAGCGCTCAGCGCTTCTTCTTCTTGCGCGGGCGTGCCTGCCCGGGGCGGTTCTGCCCCCCGGCGCCTGCCGGACGACCGGGCTGCTTCGGGCGGTTGGCCGACGGGGACCGTTGGGCGTTCGGGCGCGGGGTGGACTGATTGCCGCCAACTTCCGCCACGTCCGTCGCGTCCTGCTCGTCCGCAGTGGAGCCGTTTCCCGCCACGCTGGGTTGGGCGGGTCGCGCCGTTCCGGGACGGAGCGGCCCGCGCTGTAGGGGCTGCTGGGTCTGTGCCCGTCCCTTCTTCTGTCGCCTGCTCGCTCCCCGATCCTCCCGGTCGTCGAGCATCCCGGCGGCGTAGCCGGCAGGGGTGAGCAGCTGGATGGCGACGTTGCGAGCCTCGAGCCGCTGGCGAATCTGGGCATACCGCGGTTCGCGTTCCTTCATCATGGCCACGATGGGCGAGGCGATGAAGATGGACGAATACGCCCCGCTGGTCAGGCCGATCAAGAGGGCCAACCCGAAGTATTCGAGCGTGGTGGCTCCGAGGATGTCCGCCCCGAGAACGAGGACGGCCAAGATGGGCAGGATGGCCACGAGCGACGTGTTGATCGAGCGGGCAAGCGTCTGGTTCATCGACAGGTTGACGACGTCGGTGAAGCTGAGCTTGCCGGTGGCACCGAGGCCCTTGGTGTTGTCGCGTATTCGGTCGAAGACGACGATGGTGTCGTAGAGCGAATACCCGAGGACGGTGAGGAAGGCGACGACGGTGTCCGGCGTGACGAGGAAGTGCAAGAGCGAGTACACCCCGACCGTGACGATGATGTCGTGAATTACGGCCACGATCGCAGCCAGTGCCATCTTCCACTCGAAGAAGATCGAGATGTAGGCAGAGATCATGATGACGAAGACGATGAGGGCCTCGACGGCCTTGTGGGTGATCTGGCTCCCCCATGTGGGCCCGACGCTCTCGACCGTGACGTCGTTGAACCCGGAGTGAGTGATCTTCGCCAGCGCTGCCGTGACCTGCTGCTGCTGTGCGGTGCCGATGCCGTTCGAGCCTTTGGCGATCTTGGCCTGCACCTGGATATCGGTCGTACCGCTGTGACCGAGTGTCGTGATCGTGGCACCCCCGAGCCCATACGGCGCAATGGCTGCTCGGGCCTGAGTGACGCTGACACCGTGCGCGCTCACCTCCCAGGACGTACCACCGACGAATTCGATGCTGTAGTTGAGACCACGCGTCGCCAGCGAGATCGCCCCCGCGAGGATGATGATGCCGGAGATGGCGAACCAGACCCGGCGGCGACGGACGAAGTCGAACTTCGTCTGGCCGTAGTAGAGGCGGCGGAACCGTCCTCGGCTCCGCGTGCCGCCGCTATCGCTGAGCTCATCCAGGGCGATCGTGCCGGCGCTCATGTACCCGCCTCCGCCGCCGCCGCACCGAGCCCGCGGGCGACGCCGAAGCCACGCGCCTCGGTGAACAGACGGTTGCGGCCGAGGAGGATCACGATGGGTCGCGTGAAGACGTACGCCGTGATCACATCCAGCAATGTCGAGAGCCCGAGCATGAGGGCGAAGCCCTTCACGGCCCCGATGGAGAGCAGATACAGCACAAGGGCGCCGATGAACGAGACGGCGTCTGCGGAGAGGATCGTTCGGTACGCGCTCTTGAAGCCTTTGTCCACCGACGACCGGATCGACCGGCCGGCGCGCACTTCGTCCTTTAATCGCTCGAAATACACGACATAGGAGTCGACAGTGATCCCGACCGAGACGATCAAGCCGGTGATGCCCGACAGATCGAGCGTCAGGCCCTCCCGGTGCCCGAGCGTGGCGATGATGGCGTACAGCACAGCCCCCGAGGAGACCAGGCCGAGCACGACGACGATGCCGAGCGCCCGGTAGTAGAAGATCGTGTACCCCATCACCAGCAGCAGGCCGAGCAAGCCGGCGAGCAGGCCGGCATGCAGCGATGAGGCGCCGAGCGTCGGGGACACGACCTCACTCGTAAGGGGGTAGATGGCCACCGGGAGCGCTCCGTACTTGAGCAGCAGCGCCAGCGAGCCGGCGCTGGACCCGACGATGCCGGGACCGTTGATCTCACCCGAGCTCCCGAAGTTGCTTTGCTCGATAACGGGATTCGACTCCACGAGACCGTCGAGGTCGATGGCAACCTCGTCATCGACGTTCGGAGCGGCGATCTTGCTGTTGAAGATCCCTTGGCCGGGCCCGCTCAAGTCGAAGATGACCTCCCAGCCGCTGCTGGTGTCCGACGCATAGGAGTTCGAGATGATGGTCCCGGACGCCAGTACCGGGCCGAGCTCGACCCGCTCCGGCGTGCCGGCAACAGGGAGAACCATGTCACCCGTCGGGTGATCCGTGTCCTGCACGCTTGTGTTCGACGGGTAGCCGGTGAGTGGCGGATACGCCGGCGGGGTCGTGGTCTTGGTGGGCAGGTACGTCGATGGGCAGACCGGGGGCGCCACATAGCCGTCGTGGATCACCTTGGCCGGCACCGTCGTGGTTGTCGTCGTCGGGGCCACTGTCGTCGACGTCGTCGAAGCGGACGAAGTCGATGTGGTCGACGCGGACGGCTTGGTCGTGGACGTGCTCGCGGCTGTCGTCGACGAGGTCGTGCTCGATGACGTCGACGAGGTCGCGCTCGATGACATGACCGGCGCGGCCGAGCCTGCTTTGGCCGCCTTGGTCGTCGTCGTGGCGGCCTTGGTCGTCGACGTCGCCGTGCCCGCCTTGGTCGTCGACGTCGTCGTCGGGCTCGTGGTCGTCGTGGTCGTCGTAGTCGTCGTAGTCGTCGTGGTCGTCGGCTTGACGTACGGATCCACGTTGCACAGGACCTTGCGGAAGTACAGCTGGGCCGTGCTTCCGATGGCCTTCTTGATGGCGGTTGCGTCCTTCACACCCGGAAGCTGCACGACCACGTCAGGACCCTGGACACCGATGTTCGGCTGGGCAACGCCAAGAGCGTTCACGCGATCCTGCAGGATGTTCACGACCTCGTCGAGCTTGGCCCCACTCACGCTCCCGGTCGGAGCGCACACCGTCGAACTGCCCTTGGCGAGCGGGCAGTAGACGACGGAGAGACCGCCACGAAGGTCAAGCCCGAGCACCGGCTTCCACCCGGCGAAAAGCACACCCGCAAACGCCCCGAAGCACACCACCAACGTGATGATGACGCTCGCCAGCAACGACCGCCTCATTGATCCAGCCCATCTGCGCCGAGGTGGCCGGCGTCGCTCCTCACATCATCTCCCGCCTCGCCCGGACCGTGCACATCCGCATCGTGGCCATCGGTCTGGTCGGCCCCGTCGTCGCTCCCGTGCTCGTCGTCGTCCTGGTCGTCGTCCTCGTGGACGTCTTGATCGTCGTCGTCCTCGTCGTACTCCTCGTCGTCGTCATCGCTCGCGTCGTGCCCAGGGTCGGGCGGCACGTCAAGCGACAACTCCGCATCGGCAGTCACGAGCACTTGACCGATAGCCCGAACGACGACCTCGACCTCGATCTCTGGGGCAATCTCGATAGTTGCACGGTCCCCGTCGATCGTCGTCACCCGTCCGATGATTCCCGACGTCAACATGACCTCGTCGCCAATGCCGGCGGCTCCCCGCACCTGTTGCTGCCGCTTCATCCGCTGGCTACGCGGTCGTAGGAAGAGGAAGTACGCCGCGGCGAGGATCAGCGCAAAGATGAGAAACTCGCTGGTGGTGCTAGCAGCCTTCTTCGGCACCGTCGTCGTCGTCGGGGACGAGGCCAGGATGAGGCCGTGAACGGTCAGGCCCACATGCTTGAGGTACGAGGACATCGGCTCCCTGCGCTGGGTCGATCGAAACGAACCGACACCTTACCCCCTGGAGCGCACCTTCTATGAGCAGGTGTCTTCTGGACCGATGGCGTCGAAGAGGCTCAGGTTGTCCGCCGCCAGAACGCGACCGCCGGCTCGGGCCGGACGGTCGGAGACCGCACCGGCGGGCCCTGATCTCGCATCGTTGCCCGCCAGGTTGCCGAGCTCGTACGACGCAGGCACACCCAGACCGAGATGACGAAACGCAGCCGGCGTCGCCAATCGCCCTCTCGGCGTTCGCAACACAAGTCCGGCCTTCAGCAAGAACGGCTCATAGGCGTCCTCGACGGTCTCCGGCTCCTCACCGACACTGACCGCCAACGTCGACAGACCGATCGGTGTGCCGGCGAAGCGCTCGCACAGCGTCTCGAGGATCATCCGGTCGACCCGGTCGAGACCGAGATCGTCCACTCCGAAGCACTCCAGTCCTTCTCGAGCCGCCTCGACGGTAATCACACCTGCGCCCCTCACCTCGACATAGTCGCGGACTCGCCGAAGCAGCCTGATCGCCAGGCGCGGCGTGCCGCGAGATCGCTTGGCGATCTCGGCGGCACCCTCGGCAGTGACGTCAGTACCGAGTAAGCGGGCGGAACGGCGCACGATGGCCTCGAGCTCCTCCGGACGGTAATGGTCCAACCTGGCGACAAGGCCGAAACGATCCCTGAGCGGTCCGGTCACCAGCCCCGTTCGCGTCGTGGCGCCGACCAGCGTGAACCGCGGCAGATCGAAGCGGATCGAGCGTGCGGTCGGACCCTTGCCCAGCACGAGGTCGAGCTGGAAGTCCTCCATCGCCGGATACAGGACCTCCTCGACTGCACGTGCCAATCGATGAATCTCGTCGATGAAGAGGATGTCGCCCTCTTGGAGGACGGTGAGGATTGCGGCCACGTCACCTGCTCGGGCGAGAGCCGGGCCGGACGTGACGCGAAAGTTCGCTCCCATCTCCGTCGCCACGATGCCGGCCAGCGTGGTCTTCCCGAGTCCTGGCGGACCTGCGAACAGCAGGTGGTCGACCGGCTGCTCCCTTCTCCGCGCCGCTTCGAGCACGATCGAGAGACGCTCCTTCAGCTCGCTCTGCCCGACGAACTCAGCGAGATGCTTGGGCCGCACGTTGGCCTCGAGCGCCACGTCCTCATCGACGACGCTCGGGTCGAGCTTTCGATGCCGCTCGACCCAGCTCTCGTCGAGACCCTCGGCCTGAAGTACGTCCAGGTCCTCGGGAGCGCCATGCTCGTGCTCCGGACCGATGGCGTCGCCGGCAAGATCGCCGCTGTGGCCGCCGTCGCCACCGTCGCTGTCAGCACGGGCGGATCGAGCCGATGGACGAAACGACGGGTCGCGGATGACCTCCTTGCGCGGACTCATCGCCGCCGCGCCAGCTCCCGCAGAGCACTCCGCAGGAGCTCCTCCACGGTGCCCTCTTCGGGAAGCGCGCGGAGAGCCGTCCGAACCTCCTCCGGCCCGTATCCGAGCTGGGCGAGGGCATCGGCCACATCGCCGGCGGGAGTGGGAGCCCCGCCGATGAGCGACACGACCGAACCAAGCGATCCGTCGAGCTGGCCGAAGCGCGACTTCAGATCGACGAGCAGCCGCATCGCCGTCTTGCGACCTACACCTGGGACCAGCGTCAAGGCGTCGATGTCATCGCCGGTCACGATCTCGACCAAGCGGTTGGCTCCGTGCACCGAAACGATCGCGAGGGCGAGGGCCGGGCCCACTCCGTGAGCGCCGAGGAGGAGCTCAAAGGCGCGTCGCTCGTCGGCGTCGGCGAACCCGTACAACGTGATCGCTCCCTCCCGGACGTGAGTGTGGACCGAAAGCGTCACCTCAGGTGCCATCCGGCCGCCGTCGGACGGGGAGCCTGCCCCGTTGGAAGCCGCGCCGTGCGAAGCGGTCGTCCGGCCTGCGGCCTTCGGGAGCGCGCCGTTGGCGCCTGCGGCGACCGGGGCATTTGCTGGGCCGGCGGCAAAGGCCCCGACCGAGCTGGCGAGCCTCGGGGACACGAACACCCGGTAGCCAACGCCACCGACGTCGACGACCAGCTCGACAGCCGTGTCACCGATGATTCGCCGCTCGACGACGCGGCCGCGCAGATACCCGATCATCCTGCCAGTCCCTTCAACGTCGCACGATCCCGTTCCCACGGTGCCGCCCCGAGGTGGCAGATCCCGAGCGCCAGCGCATCTGCGACGTCTGCCGGCTGCGGCACGGCGCTCAGTTTGAGGATATGCACGATCATCGCCTGCACCTGCTCCTTCGGTGCGTTCCCATAGCCCGTGACGGCGAGCTTGACTTCGGCGGCGGTGTACTCGGCCACTTCACAGTTGTGCTCGACGGCCGTCAGCAGCGCCACTCCACTTGCCTGCCCGACCGACATCGCCGTCCGAGCGTTCGATCGGAAGAAGATACGTTCGATGACGAGCACGTCGGGTCGAACATCGCTCAACAGCTTGTCGAGATCGGAGCGCAACATCGCCAGTCGCCGCGGCAGGGCTTCGGTCGGTGGCGTCGTGATCACGCCGGCGGCAATCGCACGAAATCCGGCTCCGGTCTCGTCGCGCGTGACACACCCGTAGCCACATCGAGACAATCCAGGGTCGATCCCGAGGACAAACATCCGTTCGACTGTAACCTCACCCGTCCCGTGGCACGCGGATGCTGGCAGCGCGCCGGATCAGATCTCGACGCTCTCCAGGATCTCGTCGGGGATGTCGAAATTCGCCCAGACGTTCTGGACATCGTCGTGCTCCTCGAGCACTTCGATGAGCTTCAGGATCCGCTTGGCGATCGACTCGCTGTCGATCTCGACACGCGTCGACGGCACCATCTCGAGCTCGGCGCTCTCGACGGGCAGCGAGGCGCCTTCGAGCGCCACCTTCAAGGCGTGCAAGTCGGAAGGAGCCGACGTCAGCATCCAATCCGACCCCTCGTCGGCGAGGTCCTCGGCGCCGGCCTCGAGCGCCACACTCATCAATTCGTCCTCGCTCACCGACTTGGGCAGCATGACGACGCCCTTGCGGTCGAACTGCCATGACACCGCACCTGGTTCCGCCATCGAACCGCCGTTGCGGGAGAAGAGCGAGCGAATGTCGGCTCCTGTGCGGTTGCGGTTGTCCGTCAGACACTCGACGATGAGAGCCACGCCGGAAGGCGCGTAACCCTCGTAGGCGACCGACTCGTAGCGAACGCCCTCGAGCTCGCCCGTACCGCGCTTGATCGCCCGTTCGATCGTGTCGAGGGGCACCGAGGAGTCCCGCGCCTTCGCGAACATCGTTCGCAAGGTCGCGTTCGTGTTCACGTCGCCGCCGCCCTCGCGGGCCGCCACTTCCACCTGGCGGATGAGCTTGGCGAAGAGCTTGCCCCGCGCCTTGTCCACTGCTCCCTTGCGGTGCTTCGTCGTCGCCCACTTCGAATGACCCGACATCGTTAGGCTCCCTCGACCTCGATCTGGTCCAGCAACATCTGGTGCAGTCTCCCGTCTCCCGCGAGCTCCGGATGAAAAGCTGCCACGATCACGGCTCCCTGGCGACAGACGACCGGACACAGCTGGCCTGCGCCATCGGGCCCGCTCTTCAGCTCAACCGATGCGAGCACCTCGACGCCGGGTCCGACGGTCTCGACAACGGGAGCCCGGATGAACACCGCGTGCATCGCTGCAGCTTCGAGCCCCTTTACCCAGAGCTCGGTCTCGAAGGACTCCAGCTGGCGGCCGAAGGCATTGCGCCTGACCGCGAGATCGATCGCACCGAGGGCGACTTGGTCGGCTCTCCCACCGATGATTTCCCGGCTCAACAGGATCATGCCGGCGCAAGTGCCGAGCACCGGCAAACCGTCCGCCAGGAGCTTCTCCAGCTCGGGAAGCATTCCGGACGACTGCAGCAGCATCGACATCGTCGTGGACTCCCCGCCCGGCAAGACGAGTGCGTCGACGCCCTCGAGGTCCATCGGCAGCCGAACCCGGACCGTCGAGGCTCCCAGCTGCTCGAGCAGGACTGCGTGCTCCCCGACGTCTCCCTGCAGCGCCACCACGCCAACCCGAGGTCGGCGCTCGGCGTAGCTGGGCGGATCCGTCGAGAGCACGGCGGCTACCAGCCGCGCTCGGCCAGCTTCACCTCGAGCGTCCCGATCTCGCTGCCGGCCATGGCGTCACCCAGGCCCCTCGACACCTTGGCGACGATCTCCGGATCCTCGAAGTGAGCGACGGCCTCCACGATCGCGCGGGCACGCCGAGCAGGGTCGCTGCTCTTGAAGATCCCGGACCCGACGAACACCGCCTCGGCGCCGAGTTGCATAACGAGGGCGGCGTCGGCAGGTGTCGCGAGACCGCCGGCGCAAAACAGCGGCACCTGCAACCTGCCCGTCGCCGCGACCTCTTCCACGAGGTCGATCGGCGCTTGCAAGGTCTTCGCCCACCCATAACGCTCGGCCGAGTCAGCGGTGGTGATCTTGCGGATATCGCCCAGGATCGAGCGGAGGTGGCGGACGGCCTCCACGACGTTGCCCGTCCCTGCCTCGCCCTTGGAGCGGATCATGGCGGCGCCCTCGCTGATGCGCCGCAACGCCTCACCGAGGTTCGTTGCCCCACAAACGAACGGCACCTGAAACGCCCACTTGTCGATGTGGTACGCCTCATCGGCAGGCGTGAGTACTTCGCTCTCGTCGATGTAGTCGACCCGCAGCGCCTCGAGTATCTGGGCCTCGGCGAAGTGACCGATGCGGGCCTTCGCCATGACCGGGATGGTCACGGTCTCCTGAATGCCTTCGATCAGCGCCGGATCGCTCATGCGGGCGACCCCACCGTCCCGGCGGATGTCGGCAGGTACCCGCTCGAGCGCCATCACGGCCACGGCGCCGGCGTCCTCGGCGACCTTGGCTTGCTCAGCGTTGACGACGTCCATGATCACGCCGCCGCGCAGCATTTCGGCGAGCCCTCGTTTGACGCGGGTCGTCCCCGTAGCCTTGCCCGTCAGCGCGGTCCGGTCTGAAGTGTCTGGCGTTTCCATCGATCCCAGTCTACGGGCTCGATGGGGCTCACAGTTCCCTGAGGACGTCCAACCGGCCGTTCATCGCGAGGCGGCTCCCGGGAGCGTCGAACGGGACCAACCAGCTGCTCGAGGTGTGCTCGAGCACGCTCGCAGGCACCGAGACAGGACGGCTGTCGCCCGCTTCGCTGATCCGTTCGAGGGCGGCGATCATTCCGGGCGGGTAGCGCGTCGTGGCGACGGCGGCGATGTCCGCCCGAATCTCACGGTCCGGCCCTTCGAGCCGATGACGGCCCCGCTCCCCCGCCAGTCCGAGCAATAGCCGGCCCAGTGCCGAGCCCGCGAGTGCCGTCGGTGCGATGTCCAGCCGCTTGACGTGGGCCAGCTCGTGGGCGATCACCGCCTCCAGTTCGATACGGTCGAGCCCGTCGACAAGTCCGGCCGTGACGACGATGGCGGCCTCCTCGGGTCGCCGCCCGATGGCGATGGCGTTCAATGAACGATCCGGAAGAACGCGCAGCTCCGGCACGGGAAGGCCGAGGGCGGCGCAGAGGCCCTCGCACATGTCGACGAGACGCACGGCTCCGGGTGGGCGCAGCGTCCCGGAGGCAGCGGCTGCTGAGGGACTCGTGCCCCCGACGCCGGCGAGCAACCTCGTCGCCGCCGTCGCCCAGGTCGCCCACGCCAGGGCGGCCCAACCGGCGACCAATACCGCTCCGACGATCAACAGGGGCGGGAAGGCGATGCCCGCCAGAAGGACGATGACGCCTACGACCGCAGGAACCGCCAGCAGGAGGAAGACCCGGCGGCGGTTCGCCTCTGCAGCCGCCCGCCACTCGGCGTCCCGTCTCGCTGCCGCACGATCGAGCACGACCTTGGCGGCCTCGTAGGCCGCCTCCTGCGCCTCGCGGTTGCGGCGGAGGCGCTCTTCGGGATCGTTTCTCTGCCGATCGCGACGAGAGCGCGACTTCGCGGGAGCAGGCACGAGCATCGATCCTACGACGATGTGACCTGCCGGCCGCCCTGCGAGGTGAGGATTCCGCCTGGGCGATGCCGGGGCCGGCGTCAGCGCAATCCACGGGTCGTCATCGTTCGCGTGTCGCCACCTTTTCATTCCTGCGCGACCGGACCCGTGTAAACGGCTCGTCTACACGGGTCCAATCGCGCAGGAACGCGGGAGCGCGCTGTGCCCGACGTTCGTTCTTGCGCGGTGGGACCACGTAAAACCCGGGGTCGGTTTACGTGGTGAGATCGCGCAAGAACACCGGCCGCGCCGGGAAGCTCAGGCGCGACGAGCGATGACGGACTCGTAGAGCTGCACGTACTGCTCTGCGACGGCGTCCAGCGAGAAACCCCGTACGCGCTCCCTCGCCAGTCCCCTCAACCTCTCTCGCTCGCGGGTGTCCGCAAGCACGGCCTCGAGCACCGTGGCAAGGGCTGGGGCGTCGCCGGCCGGCACGAAGCGAGCCGCCTCCCCGGCTGCGAGCCGATAGCCGGGCAGGTCTGATGCGATCACCGGAGCGCCGGCTGCCATGGCTTCGAGGAGTACCACCCCGAAGGATTCGCCACGAAGTGACGGCGCCACGAAGACGTCAGCGCGAGCGAGCTGGCGAGCTTTCTCAGCGTCGTCGACGGCGCCGAGCCAGCTGATGGAGCCCTCGGCCCCGAAACGCTCCTTCAGTTGAACCGTCGCAGGCCCATCTCCGACGACGTGCAGGCGAGCCTGGCGCACCTGAGGGCTGGCGGCGTCCTTGCACATCCGCTCGAAGGCCTCCAGCAGGACGACGAGTCCCTTGCGCTCCTCATGACGACCGACGAACACGATTGTCAAAGGACCTCGGTCGCCGGAGAGGTCGCCCGCAGCAGCGCCGGCGTGCACGTTCAGGTCGCCGGCGTACCGCTGAAGGTCCACTCCGTTTGGAATAACAGGGATAGGTGCGAAGCGACCGCCGAGTACACGTACCGCCGTCTGCCGGGCTGCATCCGATACGGCGACGGCTGCATCCAACCGGTGGATGAACCCACGAAACAGCAGGCCCTCAGCCCGGTACAGCGCGTCTCCGCCGGAA
>Ga0182018_10002170_pt1 | contig 20299 bp, 20 predicted proteins | sample 812P2MmetaG_FD_120490 | JGI IMG/M metagenome (GOLD analysis project Ga0182018, IMG submission 120490) | Permafrost microbial communities from Stordalen Mire, Sweden - 812P2M metaG | ecosystem: Environmental > Terrestrial > Soil > Wetlands > Permafrost | place: Sweden: Stordalen | collected...
CGCACCGCCGAAGGTAAAGCCGCATCCAGCCGCAATCGCCTTCTCCACGGCCTGCGCGCCAACAAACACATCCTGGTCGACGAGGATGATCCCGAAGATTTCCTCATCCTCCTCAAAGACCTCTATGACCGCTTCCAGCCCGCCGGCGACGGCGAAGAAAGGCTGGTCCTGCGCATCGCCAACGATCAATGGCGGCTCGACCGCACCCTCCCCATGGAGGCCGCCACCTATCGCCAGCGCCTCGAGGCCGTCGCCGCAACGGACCATATCCGCAAACAAGAATTGCGCAACCACAAAAGGAATTACGAATTGCGTCCCGAATCCGTGCCGCCCCCGCCCCCCGCGCCGGACCTAGGCGACCGCTTGACCCACGCCTTCCACATCGATTGCGAGGGTCCCAACTCTTTCGCCAAGCTCGCCCGCTACGAAAGCAGCATCGCGCGTTGCATCGACCGCTCCCTCCGCCAGTTGGAAAAGTACCAAGCCGCGCGCCGGACTTCCACCCCGCCCGCTGATGAACCCCTTGACCTGCCCCCCGAATCGCCCGAGACGGGGCAGGCGGTTCCGCCTGCCGAAGCTGCCCAACCTGCCGAACCGCCCGCCGCAAACCCTTCACACACCGCGAATTACCATTCGAACCCAAAAAATGGGGGCATCGCCAAATCCCGGGTACCCTCTGGGTCCGCCGCCATGCTTCTTCTGATGCATGCGCTTCTGCATACCGTGCCGCAACTGATAGCGCTGCTCGGCTCCCTGCTGACCGGCCCGCGCCGCAGCCATAAGTACGGCGATGTCAAGCGATTCCATCGCCCCGCAACCGCGCAGCCAGGGCAGTGGGCATGCGCCTTCGCCCGCCATCGCCATTGCCTCCCGCCACCCACCGTCCGCCAGAAACGGCGACCGCAGTTCGCTCCCGCATACATATCGTGATACGATATATCTGGAGAAACCCATGGACCGGTTGACCGCGCCCGATTACCAGGCCTTGGCCGAGTTTCGTTACCAGATCCGCCGCTTCCTGCGTTTTAGCGAGCAGGCCGCGCGGCGGGCCGGCCTGGAACCCGCGCAGCACCAATTGCTATTGGCCGTCAAAGCTTACGCCGGCGAGCCGACCGTGGGCGATCTGGCCGAGCGCCTGCAACTCCGGCATCACAGCACCGTCGGACTAATCGACCGGATGTCGGAGGATGGGCTGCTCCGGCGCGACCGCGCGGAAGGTGACCGGCGCCAGGTCCGGGTCCGCCTCACACGCAAAGGCGATGCGCTGCTGCGCAAGCTCTCGCTGGAACATCGCAGCGAGCTCGGAAGTGCGGGCAGCGAGCTGGCCGTGGCACTGCAAGCGATCCTGGCTCGTCAATAAGGAAACATGACCGATAAACTAGGCGATTTCACCACCACACCGCGCATGATCGCCATTTCGGGGATGGCCATCTTCATCGGCCTGGTCAGCGCATTCGTAGCGCTGGCCTTACTCAAGCTGATCGGCCTCTTCACCAACCTGTGCTTCTTCGGGCGCTGGAGCACCGCGCTGGTCTCTCCCGCGGGGAACCATCTCGGCTGGTGGGAGATCCTGGTGCCGGTGGGCGGCGCGCTGATCATCGGCGTGATGGCGCGCTACGGCTCGGAGCGCATTCGCGGGCACGGCATTCCGGAAGCCATCGAAGCCATCCTCATCGGCGGCAGCCGCATCGAGCCGAAGGTGGCGCTGCTGAAGCCGTTGTCCTCGGCGCTTTCGATCGGCACCGGCGGCCCGTTTGGCGCCGAAGGACCTATCATCATGACCGGCGGCGCGTTCGGCTCCATGATCGCCCAGTTGTTCAAGCTCACCAGCAACGAGCGCAAGACCCTGCTGGTGGCTGGAGCGGCGGGCGGCATGGCGGCCACATTTGCCGCGCCGGTGGCGTCCGTGTTGCTGGCGGTCGAGCTGTTGCTGTTTGAATGGAAGCCGCGAAGTATGGTTCCGGTGGCGCTGGCCAGCGTCACGGCGGCTGCGGCCCGGCGCTATATCATCGGCCTCGGTCCGCTGTTTCCGGTGCCGGCGCATCCGGTGTTCATCGGCCCCGCGGGGTTGCTCTCGTGCGTGTTGGTGGGCCTCGCGGCGGGCGGACTCTCGGCGCTGCTGACGCTGGCGGTCTACGCCGCGGAGGATGTCTTCCGCCTGCTGCCCATTCATTGGATGTGGTGGCCGGCCATCGGCGGTCTGGTCATCGGACTGGGTGGATTGATCTTCCCGCAAGCCCTCGGCGTGGGGTATGAAACTATCGGCGCGCTGTTGCAGGCGGACGTGCCGCTCAAAATAATTGTGGGCATTCTGCTGGTGAAATCCACGATCTGGGCGATATCGCTGGGATCGGGGACATCGGGCGGAGTGCTGGCGCCCTTGTTGATGATGGGCGGTGCGCTGGGCGGCATCGAGGCCATGTTTCTGCCGCACGAAGGCGCGGGCTTCTGGCCGCTGGTCAGTATGGGCGCAATTCTAGGCGGCACTATGCGGTCGCCCTTCACGGGCGTGATCTTCGCGCTGGAACTGACCCACGATGTGAACATGCTGCTGCCGTTGCTGCTGGCCGTCACCATAGCGCACGCGTTCACGGTGCTGACGCTGCGCCGCTCAATCCTGACCGAGAAGGTCGCGCGCCGCGGCTATCATTTGAGCCGCGAATATGCGGTGGACCCGCTGGAAATTCTGTTTGTGCGGGAGGTGATGCGCACCAACGTGGCCGCCGTTCCCGCGGGGCTGACCGGGCGCGACTTGGCGCAGGCGCTGCATGCCGGTCACACGGTGCGGCAGGGACAGCATTTGTATCCGGTGGTGGATGGTGAACGGCGTCTGGTGGGGGTGCTCACGCGCGGCGATCTCGAACGCTTCGCGAAGGGCGGGACCGAACCGGCGCAGCGGGATCCCGTGGTCGCGTATGCGGACGAGCCGTTGCGCGTAGTGGTGCATCGTATGTCGGACACCGGGCTGACGCGCTTTCCGGTGGTAAACAACGGTAGCGAGCGCAAGCTGGCCGGCATGGTTTCGCTCAGCGACTTGTTGCGCGCGCGAACGCGAAATCTGGAAGACGAACGGCATCGCGCGCGGGGATGGCGATAAGATGACTTATACGTTGCCATGACGCCTGCTATCACGAACGGCAATATCGGCCTGCTGATCCATGCCGATGCGGGCCTGGGAGTTCTACACGAACTGACCGGCGTGATCGCGCGGCGCCGGGGCGATATCACGTCGGTCGAGATCGTCGATCAGGGTCCCATCGAGGCGCGCATCTACTTCGAGATTGCCCTGCCGGGCAGCGCCGGGGAACTGGCTGCGGATCTGCGGGCGCTGGCCATTGTGCGCCAGGTCGAAGTGGTCGCGACGCTGCAGAAGATCTACGGTAAGCGCATCATCATCATGGGCGGCGGGGCGCAGGTGGGCCAAGTGGCCATCGGCGCGGTATCGGAGGCGGACCGGCACAATATCCGCGGAGAGCACATCTCTGTGGATACGATTCCGCTGGTGGGAGAGCAGGCGCTGGCGGACGCGGTGCGCGCGGTGGCCCGGCTCCCCAGGGCCAAGGCGCTGGTGCTGGCGGGATCGTTAATGGGCGGGGAGATCGAGCAGGCCGTGCGGGAGGTGCGTCAGGAAGGGCTGCTGGTGATCAGTCTCAACATGGCGGGGAGCGTCCCGGAGGCGGCGGATCTGGTGGTCAGCGACCCGGTACAGGCGGGCGTGATGGCGGTCATGGCGGTCGCAGATACGGCGAAGTTTACCGTGGAAAGGCTGAAGCGCCGCGTGTTCTAGCCTCTTAAAATCGGGACACGATCAAGAACGCGCCGCCGATCGCGATAACGTCCTCCAGAAGCGCAATCGGAAGATCCTTCCCGCCGATCGCTCTTACCAGCCGGGAACGAAACTCATAGCCGCCCAGCGTCCCCGCTACCGCGCCAATCGCGCCCGCCGCCAAACCGCCAATCGGCGACTGGCCCGCCGCGCTACTCACAGCGCTGCCGCAGAGTGCTCCGGTCACGATCCGGGCTATGAACCCAGGGGGTGCCTTCCGGCTGGGCGTCTTGGGCAGCTTGTCGGTGATCAACTCCCCGATCGCGAGCACGCTGAAGATATACGGTGTAGCCGCGAAGCCCAGAAACGCCAGCCAGGTGTTCTCCAGATGTAGCCATCCCAGACGGGCCGCCCAACTGACCGCGGCAAGCGGTGTCAGCGCTCGCAGTCCGGCAACCACGCCAATCAGCAATGCCCAAACGTATGTCGGCATATCCCTTCCTTTGTCCTTCTATTGTAAGGGCTGGAGTTCGCCCAGCATCGTCGGAATGAGCTCGGAGACAGTGGGGTGGATGTGTACCGCCCTTTGAATGGTGGTGTAGGGCGCTTTCGCATACATCACATCCAGAATCGAGTGGATGGCCTCATCGCCGCCCGTGCCCAGGATGGCGGCGCCCAGGATTTGTTTGGATTGCGCGTCGACCACAATCTTCATGAAGCCCTGCGATTCGCCCTTCTCCACGGCGCGCCCGACTTTGGTCATCGGTCGCCTCCCGACGAGCGCGCTCCGGCCGGTCTTGCGGACCTCCGCCTCGGTCAAGCCGGCGCGCCCCAGCGGCGGGTCGATGTACAGCGCGTAGGCGGGTATGCGGTCGCTCACGCGGCGCGGGTCGTTGTCGAGCAGGTTCGCCGCCACGATTTCGAAGTCGTTGTAGGCGGTGTGCGTGAATCCGCCCTTGCCGTTGCAGTCGCCCAGTGCCCAGATACCCGGCGCACTGGTGCGCAATTGATCGTCGACCGCGATGTACCCGTGCGCGTCTACCGCGACGCCGGCCGCTTCCAGCCCGAGATCGTCGGTATTCGGACGCCGGCCAACCGCCAGCAGCACATGCGAGCCGCCAATCTCCGGCGCGCCGGCCGTGCATTCCGCGTGCGCCATAATCTCTTCGCCGCGCTTGGAAAAGCCGATGCACTTCGCGTTCACGCGGACGCCGATCTCCTCGCGCGCCAGGATCTCCTGAATGGCCGCGGACACATCTTCGTCTTCCCGCTGCACCAGCCGCGGCCCCATTTCCAGGATGGTGACCCGGCTTCCAAAACGCCGGAACATTTGGCCGAACTCCAGGCCGATATAGCTGCCGCCCACGATGATCAGGTGTCTGGGAAGGAAGTCGACGTTCATCATGGAACTGTTGGTGAGATACGCGACCTGATCCAGTCCGGGCATTTGCGGCACTATCGCGCGCCCGCCCACGTTGATGAAGATCCGCTTGGCGGAGAGCCGGTGCGGTCCAACGCTGATCTCTTGGGGCGACTCGAAGCGGGCGTGGCCCTCATAGACGGTGCAGTTGTCCATGTTCTTCAGCCATCCCTCCAGTGCGGTCCTCGACTTACCCGAAATGGCGTCCTTCCTGGCTTTCACCCGCCGCATGTCGACGCTCCAGGCTCCGCCGGCATCCACTCCGAACTCGGCTGCGCGCCCAACCATATGGGCGGCGTAGGCGCTTGCCACCATGGTCTTGGTAGGAATGCAGCCCGTGTTGACGCAGGTGCCACCGAACAATTTGCGCTCGATTATGGCGACTTTCGTCCCAGCCTTGGCCAAACGCGCCGCCAATGAAGGGCCGGCCTGTCCGGTTCCGATAACGATGGCGTCGTAAGCAGCGGTCATTTGGTCCCCCACAATTTTGGCAGAGCGGAGCGAGCGAAGCCGCTCAGTATGCCCAGCGCCAGAGGCTCGCGCCCGCCGTGTAGCCTGCCCCCACGGCGGCGAACATTACCAGGTCGCCTTTCTTGAGCCGGCCCTGCGCGATGGCGTCCCCCGTGGCCAGCGGCAGCGTCGCCGCGGTCGTATTGCCGTAGCGCTCGATATTGATCACCACCTGATCCGGCCGCAGACCCATGCGCTCGGACGCGCCGGTGATGATGCGGCGGTTGGCCTGGTGGGGGATCAATAAGCTAACATCGGACGGCTTCAGGTTGTTGCGTTCCAGCAGTTCCGAGCACATCTCGTACATCTTCTTCACCGCGTATTTGAACACCTGCTGGCCTTGCTGATGTACGCAGTGGAGGTGCTTCTCCACGGTTTCGGCGGTAGCCGGAAGACGGCTCCCGCCCGCCGGCATCTTGAGGAAATCGCCCCCCGATCCATCGATCTCTCCGATGAAGTCGATGAAGCCCGCGCCGTCGTCGGATTCGCGCGCGGGTTCCAGCAGCATGGCGCCCGCGCCGTCGCCGAACAGGATGCAGGTGGCCCGATCCGTGTAATCGATGATCCTGCTCATGGTATCGGCCCCGACGATCAGGACTTTGCGGTGCGTGCCCGCCGCGATCAACGCGGCCCCGGTCGTCAGGCCGTATAGAAAGCCGGAACAGGCGGCCGCCAAGTCGAAGCCCCACGCCCTGTGAGCCCCCAGACGATCCTGGATCAGGCACGCTGTGGACGGAAACAGCATGTCCGGCGTCACCGTGCAAACCAGGATGGCGTCCAGTTCGGCGCCCGTCACGCCGCAGGCGGCCAGCGCCAGACGCGCGGCCTCGGTCCCCATGTCGGAGGTGGCCATTTCGGGCGCGGCAATGTGCCGCTCGCAGATGCCCGTGCGTTCCACGATCCATTCGCTGTTCGTGTCGACCATCCGCTCCAGATCTTTGTTGGTGAGCACGCCTGGCGGCACATAGCAGCCCAGCGCGCTGATTTTCACTTTCCGCAAGTTTCCTCCAAGGCCCAAATGGCCCTGATGTGCTAAATTGTTGAGAAATGCAAGACCTCGGTTCGGGCTTGGCCGTCTCCGGATTTCAAAGCGCCTTGCTTTTCGAAAGCCCGGAAGAAATCTATGCCCGCGTCTTCCGGGAATTCAAACCGCGCACTCCACTACCAGGAATCGCAGTGGAGTTCTGCCGTTTCGCCAACGCCGACAGTTTCATCCGTATGGAATCGAGCGCCATCCATGTGCGCATCTCAGATCTGCTGGAGGGCGCTCCAGCTCCAGTAGTGGAAGCCCTAGCCTATATTCTGTTGGGCAAGCTGTTTCGCCGCCCGGCCGCGCGGAAATACGTCCACCGCTACCGGCTCTATCTGAACCGGCGGGACGTGCGGCGCCAAATGCATTTGGTCCGCCAGATCCGCGGCCGCAAGTTTGTCTCCGGCCCACAAGGTAGTCATTATAACTTGGAGGCAGTGTTCGAGGCGCTGAATGCGGAGCACTTCCAAGGTTTGCTGGCCCGGCCGCAGTTGGGCTGGAGCCGCGGGGTCTCGCGCAACCGTTTGGGCCATTTCGATCCGTCGCACAACGCGATCATCGTCAGCCGGATCTTCGATAGTCCCACGGTGCCGGGAGTGGCGCTGGAGTACGTGATGTTTCACGAGATGCTGCACCTGCGGTATCCGGTGGAACACAATGGGGCCAGGAGGCGGGTGCACACGCGGGAATTCCATCAGGCGGAAAAGCAGTTCGTGAAATTGCAGGAAGCCAAGGAGATTCTAAAGAAGCTGTGAAGACGAAACCCCTGAGGGGCGAGACTTAAGCGACGGCTGCGCCTTCGGCGGGAATCATCTGCCGCAGTTCGAGGCGCATAAACTCCATGGCGCGCACCAAGCCGCGAACATCCACAGTTCCCAAACCGCAAGCGTGCAGAACCAGACGCCACTGTACGCCCAGCATCCCGAAAGCAAACAGCGCCTGCTGCTTGTAAAGGATGCCCGCCAGATCCGGACGATCCTGGGCGGAATACATCATCATCAGGCGCAAGGCGGCGCCCACCAAGCTGAAATCGCGGCTCAAACCAGCCAGATATCCCCGGAACACCTTCCGGCGCTCCGACCGAATTTTTCGCAGCATCTTCTTGTCAAAGCCAACCTGGCTGGCCAGAAAGCGGTAATCCTCTTCGCTCAGCAACCTTTCCATGGGCCGGTATCGCGTGATGGACAAATCGTTAATCCAATCCACCGACACCGGGAGCGATTTCGGTCCCGCTATCAGCCTCCGAAATAGAAACACCAAAACCGCTCCCACTGCCAGACAAACAAACGCGGCTAGACCAAGGAAGAAATCCATGCTTCTTTTTCTCTCTCCAAGTGAGAATACCCCGTCCGGTATAGAAAAGCAATAGTAACTTTGGTCTATTTTCGGGTGGCGCGGAGGAGCGCGGCGTTGAGATTGTTCAATTGGCTCACGAGTTCCTCTTCCCGTCCCGGCATCCATTGCGGGCGGACCCTCACCTTGCGCAGTTCTCCGGCCGGATTCATCAGCACCAGCCAAGCGCCAATCGCCGCCAGGGTGATGCCGTCGAAGGCATACGTGAACAAGGGATCGGGTCCCTTTCCGCGCATGCTGAGCAACAGGTAGAGGACTGTATTGCCAAGAAAATAAACGGAAAACACCATACTGTGGACGATGATGTTGCGGCTCAGAGTGATGGGGTACTGCATGAGGAGGCCCAGGATTGAAAGCAGGAAGACGACCAAACTAAAGTACACGGCCCGCTCCGCCAGGTAGTAGTAACGCATCAAGTGGCCCTGCGTCGTCAGTTGGGACGGAGCCATCAGGCTGATGGCGGAGGCTGACAAGGCCACCAGCACCGCCACGATCAGCGCCCAGCGGCCTACTGTAGACAATCCCCGATAATCCTGCAGGACTAGGGCAAATATCTCCAGCACCACCAGTACATAAAGGAGCCATTCAAGGGGCTCCGTCCACACCCAGATATACTCGTAGGCGTTACTTTTCTGATTAATACCGGCGAGAACGCCGAGATGCAACGTGGCGAAGATCAGATAGAAGCAGAAGATCCGGTATCGGCGATATAGGCCCGAAGCAAACAGCCGAACGCTCAATATCGCAGTGCCTGCCGGGATCAGCAAGTTCAGAAGGCGGTACATTGGGACTCCGGGGCGCAGCTTACGAAACCCGATTCTACCAATGCGCCGGGCGAAATGGCTCTAGCATTTGCGTTCGCAGATAAAGACTCCGCGATACGGGCGACGAACTAGAGCCTTAATTGACCCAAGGGCACGGATCGCACATCGGCGGTGGTGCACTGCCTTCTAGGGCGATAGCCGAAAAGAACGAAAGCGCCAACACGACCGTAAGCAAAACTTTTTTAAACATTAGGGTTTTTCTCCTTGCTAACTAAAGTGACTATGCCTAAAGTTATACCGTGGCCATTGGCAACGGTGGCGCCGGGCAAAACTTTTCCGATTCCGGAACAGAGGTTAACCATCGATAACCAAAAAGGACCCATGATGTATAATCAGCCCAGGACTGCTAGTCCTTTTGTGCCGAAGGCGGGAGTGGCGGAGCGCACAACTCGAATTTTGAGAATCGCCGCAAATCAAAGTCTTGCGAGCCATCTATGAGTACTGGAAAACACGGACCGGACAGGTCCAGCCAGGAGCCCGCCGGCGACCTTTGGCGTCACACCCTGGCCCGCATCCCGACTATGTTCGGCCGGGTGCTGTATCTCTCCTCGCTGCGCAACCCGAACGGCATCTACGAACATCCGGTCCTGGCGCAAATGATCGGCGATGAGGAAGCCGGTGAGACTCTGCGCCGGAGCCACGCGCGGGTGTTTCAGGATTGGCTATGCCTGAACCTGGAACAGCAGAAGGCCGACCTGCAGGAATATTTGGCCGAAACCCCGAATCCGGCAGCCATGTTGGCCGATTGGGCCACCTCTGCGGTGTACCAAAGCTGGGCGCCGTCCACCGCGCAGGACGCCGAGCGGCGGCTTTTCGTGGGGGATCTGGAAATCCTGCTCAACCTGCTCAAACGCGAGTACGGCGGCGCTTCCCCTGATCCAGGATCATAGCGACACCGGATACCTGGCCGATCACGTCGATTTCGGACGGATACGCATAAACCACCGGAAGACATTGCGAGGCCGGGTGCGGCTGTAAGACCAACTGGCTGCCGTTTAACGTGCACCAGCCGATCACGCAGCCGCCGCGATGCTCCAGAAAGTAGATGGGACGCTCGAACTCGTTGTTCCAACCGGCGTTGACGATCTTGCGGCGGCTTTCATCGATCAGCACCAGCGCGCCCGGTTGCAGGACCGGGTACATGGACCAATCCTCCGAGCCGACGAACGCGTAGCGATGATGCTTCAGATCCACTGCATTCAAAAGGGACAGAGGCAACTTGCCCCAACGGCGGATGGCGCGGCTCAAATAGGTGGTTTTGCTTAGATCTAACCCCGGGTCGACCACCAGAGGCACCTGAACCGAACCGTGTATGCCGGGCCCAAAACCGAGTAGGTGCGTACTCTCCAGCGGGAGGGCGGCGGCGTCCGCGGGCAGCACCGCCAAGTCCACGCCGTACCACTCCAGAACCTCCGCAATGTCCAGCCGGTAGATGGCGCACAGCGAATAGAGGCGGTAGATGGTGGGAACGGTCCCTTTGTTCTCGATATCGGAAAGGCGGCTGAGCGCGATGGCAAAGTCGTCGTTCTGCCGCAGTTCGGCGATTCGGATGCTGGCTTGCTCCACATCGCGATAGCGCAGGTTGAGCCGTTCGCGCGCCCGCTTGAGCTTCTGTCCAGCGTCGTCCTTCATGTATATGATCCCGGCTATAATACTCGGTCTGGGTACCGTGGCTTGGCCGGCGCCCGATTCGATACCGCCGGGCACACCGGCGATACCCCGGATATACCGCTTGCGATTATACCCGGGAGCGCGTCCCCAAGCAAGCCAAATTTGCCGATATTGTTCTGAATTCAGAACAGATCTCGGTGCGAGAGGCCGATTTTGAAGATTGTCGTGGGAATCGCGGGCGCCAGCGGCGCCATCTACGGCGTACGCCTGCTGGAGCGTTTCCGTCAGAATCCGGCCGTAGAGACCCACTTGGTGCTCACCCGCGCCGGCGAGAAGACGCTATTCCTGGAAACCGGAAGCCACGCCTCGGACCTTAAGAAGATGGCCCACTACTCTTACTCCCTGGAAGATATCTCCTGCCGCCTGGCCAGTGGCTCGTTCCCGGTGGATGCCATGGTGGTGGCGCCCTGCTCCATCCAGACCATGTCCGCCATCGCCGCCGGCATCACCTCCAATGTGCTGCTGCGGGCCGCGGACGTAGCCCTCAAGGAACGCCGCAAGCTGGTGCTGATGGTGCGCGAAACGCCTTTCCACCTGGGCCACCTGCGGACCATGGTCGCCCTCACTGAAATGGGAGCCATTATCGCACCGCCCATTCCGGGCTTCTACAATCGCCCGCAAACCGTTCTCGATCTGGTGGATCACACCGTGGACCGCGTGCTGGACCTGATGGGCGTGCCCGATGCGCACGTGCGCCGGTGGGACGGCCCCGCGCGATGACCCGCCGCGCCGCCAAGCCGCTCATCGCATTCCAGGGCGAACGCGGCGCATTCAGCGAGGAAGCCGCGCGCAAACTGCTCGGCGCCGCAATCGACGTGCTCCCCTGCCCGCGCTTCGAAGATGTTTTCCGCAGTTTGCTGGAGGGCGCCGCCGCGGGTGCGGTAATTCCCATTGAAAATACCCTGGCCGGCTCGGTACACGAGAACTACGATCACCTCCAACGTTATGAGTTTCCCATCGTAGCCGAAACCAACGTGCGCATCCTTCACAACCTGATGGCGCCCCCAGGCGTACCGCTTTCCCGCATCCGGCGCGTTTACTCGCATCCGGTCGCGCTGAACCAGTGCCTGGATTTCTTCGCATGCCATCCGCGCATCGAGCGGGTGACTTACTACGACACCGCCGGCAGCGCTAAAATGATTATGGAAGAAGGACTTAGCGATGCCGGCGCCATCGCTTCCGCGGTTGCCGCCGAGATCTACGGCGCGCGTATCCTGCGGCGCTCGATCGAAGACGATCGCCGGAATTTTACCCGCTTTTTCCTCCTGAGAACCCTGGATTATACCCGCAAATATCCACCGGCAATACCCCCAAATGCGCAATGGAAAACCTCACTTGTGTTCTCCACGCGCAACATCCCCGGCGCTTTGTTCCGGTGCCTCAGTGCTTTCGCACTCCGGGATCTGAATCTCACCAAGATCGAATCCCGACCGCTGCGTGGCAAACCATGGGAGTATCTCTTCTATTTGGACTTTCTGGGCCGAGTGGATGCGCCCGCCGCCCAGAACGCCCTCGGCCACCTGCGCGAGTTGGCCGACGTGCTGAAGGTTCTGGGCTGCTATCCGCGAGGTTGATAAAACAAAAAACTGGGCGCCTGGCCTACTGAATCGTGCTGGCGCCCTGCACGCCCAGATCCGTCGCCAGCACGTTCTTGTTGATGTGGTTGTCCAGGTTGATCGTGTAGGTCTCGGGCGCTTCGATCAGCACTGGCGAGTGCGTCGCGCAAATCACGCGGAATTTTTTTTGGTCCACCAGCTCGAGCAGCATTTTCAGAGTACGGCGCTGGTTCGAAACCGAGAGCGCCATCTCCGGCTCATCCAGCAACAGCACCGTGCCATCCGGCAAACTGGGAAAGTTCTCGCGGAACATGCTCAGCATCACCTGCCCGTGGCTGGCCATGCTCAGAAACTCCTGCATGCGCGGGTCCTCTTTGAAGAACTCCGGATTCGTGCGCGGATTGTGCGCCTCGGCGTCGAACAGGTAGATCTCGCCGAGCTTCACCTGGCCGGTATCCAGGCGGTAGATGTAGCCATCCACCTTCTCGCCGCGTAGCGCGTAATAGATCGAATGCAGCAGCGTGGATTTCCCCGAACCGTTTTCGCCTTGCAGCATGACCAGCGGGTGCGATAGATCCACGATCATAGGCATGTGGAAGTTCAGGTTGACGAAGACCGGGTGGGCTAGGATTTTCAGGTACATCAGTGTTCAGGATAGCAGGGCAGTGTAGTAAAATGGCCGGAAAGCGAGGTCCCACGTATGCGATTCCACAGATTCCCAATGCGGCTGTTGGCGGCTGGCCTCTTGGCGGCGGCCTGTTTGTTGGCCGCGGACGACGGCGGCGGATGGATCGCCATGTTCGACGGAAAGACGCTGGAGGGTTGGAAGGCGGGTGATAATCCCGAGAGCTGGTCCGTGAAGGACGGCAAGATCGTAGGCGATGGCGAGCGCAGCCATCTGTTCTACATGCTGCACGAGTGCGAGAATTGCGAGTTCAAAGCCGAAGTCAAGATCAACCATGGCGGCAATTCCGGCATGTACTTCCGCGCAAAGTTTGGGCCCGAGTGGCCGGCCGGTTATGAGGCGCAGGTGAACAATACGCACTCCGACTGGCGGCGCACGGGCAGCCTGTACCGCTTTGCCGACATCAAGGAGCAACTCATCCCGGACGACACCTGGTGGATGCAGCACGTCATCGCCAACGGCAATCACATCATTATCGAGGTGAACGATAAAGTGGTCGTCGATTACGTGGACCAGAAGAACACCTATCGGCAGGGTCTCCTCGCACTCCAGCAGCACAATAAAGGAAGCGTGGTGGAGTTCCGGAATCTAATGATGCGGCCGCTGCCGGCAAAGTGAGCATTTGTTACGCGAACTACTTCCCGGCGCAAAATTCCTGATGTACGCTCCAGTCGGCCTTTGCGAGGTTCGCTCGCCTTAGAGCGGGACTGACAGCCCCGCGCAGCCATCCTGCCCCACACGATGCTGCCCACAAGCCAAAGCCCCACGATGCTAGATTGAAATAAGATATGCGAGCTTGCTGCTGTCGCGCACTGCTGTTGGCGCTGGCGTTGTCGCTGGGCATTCGCGCCCAGGAAAAAGGGATCGAGCCGGATTGGGACATCCGTCCGGTCCTGAAGGAAATCGCCGCGCATGCGCAGCGCATGGTTCCGGTGCTGGAGCAGATCAACGCCCAGGAGATGGCCAAGAATGGCGCGCCGGATACGTACATCACGCAGCTCAATGAGAGCAAGGTGCAGGCCAAAGCGCTGGTCACCGAGACGGTGGCGCTGGCCAATTCGCCCGACAAGCTTTCGGCCGATCTGGCCACCTTCTTCCGCATGCTGTCGCTCGAAAAGACACTGCTTTCCATTGAAGAGGGGATTCGCAAGTATTGGAATCCGGCGGTGGCGGATCTGCTGAACAGCCAAATGGCCGAAAACGGCGCGAACCGCAACCGCTTCCAGCGCTATATTCTGGACTTGGCGGCCACGCACGAGGAGGAATGCGCGGTCATGGATCACGAGGCGCAGCGCTGCCGCGGCATTTTGGCCAAGCAGCCCAACGCGGCTCCCAAGACGGAGAAAAAGTAGCATGCCGTTCAACTGCACGATCTGCGGCGAGGAATCCACGCGTATTTGCGCGTGGTGTACCAAGGACACCTGCGCCAACCATTTATGCGCGAAATGCGCGCGGTGCAGCGATTGTTGCGAGTGCGAGGTGCCGCTCGACGGACCGATGCACGCGGCCGTGCCAGTGCACGAGCCTCCGCCGGCGCACGCGACAGTGCTGGAGGCCGCGCCACCCGTGCGGGAACCCGAGCCCGTGCATGAGCCAGATCCGGTGCAGGAGCCGGACCCGGTGCGCGAACCTCCGCCGCCCGTGCAGGAGCCTACGCCCATGCCCGGCGAGCCCGAGCCGCCTGTACAGGAGCCTCCGCCCATGCCTGGCGAGCCTGCTCCGCCGATGCCTGGGGACCCTGTAACGATTCAAAGCGCTGCTCCGGAACCCGATCTGCCGGCTTGAACATGCGTACCTCGAAATTGTTGCAGATAGCCGCAGCTCTTCTCTTAGCAGGGCTTTCGCCCGCCGCGGCCACCGAGGCCGTCTTCAACGTCAAAGACTACGGCGCCACCGGGCGCAAATCGGACGATGCGCGCTCCTCAATACAAAACGCTATTTACGCGGCCGGCGCAGCGGGCGGCGGCACGGTGTATCTGCCTCCCGGCGAATACACGAGCGGCACACTGCATCTGCGGAGCCATGTGCGGGTGCTGATCGACTCCGGCGCAACACTGTTCGCTTCGCTCGATGGCAAAGCCTTCGACAAAGCCGCGCTGCTCTACGGCGAAGGCGTGGACAACATCACCATTGAGGGGCGCGGCACGGTGGACGGCCAGGCGAGTTACATATGGCAGGCTAATGGCGACTTCGACGATGCCTTGATCCGCGAGAACATGCTGCTGGCCAAGGCCCTAGGGAAGCCGCTGATGCGGTCCTTTCCGGCGGGCTTTGGGACAGAGCAGATGTACCCGCACTTGATCCTGCTGCTGCGCTGCAAGGACGTGCGCATCGCCGGGTTGTCGTTCGTGCGTTCGCGAAGCTGGACGATCAACCCTTACGCCTGCGAGCGTGTGACGATTGACGGCGTCTATATCCAGTCGAGCCTGAAAGAGGCGGTGTGGGCCGACGGCATCGATCCGGACGGATGCAAAGACGTGCGCATCTCTAACAGCACCATCGAGACCGGCGACGACGCCATCGTGTTGTGGTCGTCCAATATCTACGGCCCGCCGCTGCCTTGCGAGAACATTACGGTGACGAACTGCCGGCTGTCGTCGGCATCGAGCGCCCTGAAGTTCTGCGATGGAAATATGAATTGCATCCGGCATGTGACCGTGGATAACACGGTGATCACGGAATCGAACCGCGGGATCGCTTTCATGGTGTTCGATGGCGGATATGTGAGCGACGTGGTGCTCTCGAACCTGACTATTGAATGCCGCCGCCACGATTGGTTCTGGTGGGGCGATGGCGATCCCATCCATTTCGAAATCAAGCGGCGCAGCGAGGTGGATGGCACGGCGCACGCCAAGGAGCCGCCGGCGGGGTCGATCCGCAATGTCATGATCCGGAACGTGGTGGCGCGCGGGCAGGGCACCTCGATGATCCACGGACATCCGGATAGCTGGCTCGACGGCGTGAGTCTGGATAACATCAAACTGTTCGTTTCAAACGATCCGGACTCGCCGCTGCAGAAGACGGTGGATGCCATGCAAGTCCGCTGGGCGCGCAATTTGAGGCTCAAGGACGTGGAAGTGATCTGGGACAAGCCGGCGTCGGCGAAATGGCGGAGCGCGCTGCGTCTGGAGGACGCAGAAGATGTGGAGCTGGCTGGCTTCGGAGGGAGGGCGGCGGGGGCCGACGCGCCCGCGGTCGAGTTCATGAATGTGGATGGCGCGAGGGTACGAGATTCCAGCGCCGCTCCGGGCACGGAGTTGTTTCTGGATATCGCGGGGGCTAACAGCCGTGGAATTCGGCTGATTGGGAACGATCTTGACGCCGCCAAGGTTCCGTATCGTGTGGGCGCGGGCGCGAAAAGCGATGCGGTGGTCCACGCTGCTATGCAGTAGCCGGGAGAGACGGGCCTGTTTGTTGCGGACACCAACAATCAGCGCATTCCAGCGTCACGAAAGCGCGCGGCCTTCTCCGGATGGCCCGACTGGCTATACAGCGTAACCAGATCCTGGCGAGCCGCCTGCAGCCAAGTTGCCGCGGGGCTGGTTTGCTTGCCGGCGATTTCGTATCCTGCCAGAAGACGAGTTTCCGCCTCAGTGTAACGATGCTCGCGCAAGAGCGTGCGTCCGAGCTTGATCTGCGCCACACCGGTGTTCAGGTGATCGGCAGACAATGCTTGTGTCAAACGTGCGATTACTTCCCTGAATAGCTGTTCGGCGCGGGCGTACTGGTTTCTTTCCAGGTATACGCCGGCAAGATTACTCAAAGCCATGGCGACCGAATAATGGCGGTCGCCATTCACCGTCCGGTAGATATCGGCAGCGCGCCGGAATTGCGCCTCCGCCTCATCCAGTTTCCCGCGCTTTAGCTCTACGCTCCCCAGTTCGTTGAGCGCCAGCGCGACCCGGTTGTGCATCGTCCCATAGACACGCTCCTGAATTGCGAGCGCGCGTTGCAGTGCATCTTCCGCCTCGTCGAAGCGGCCTTCGCGGCAGAGCGCCTGCCCCAGGAAAGTCAAACTCGATGCGACCTCGGGATGATCCTTGCCATACCAGGACTGGTTGATGTCGAGCGCCTGCCGCGCGAACCCTTCGGCTTCCGGGTAGCGCCCCAGGTTGAACTGGATGGCGCTAAGGTTGATCAAATCGTCGGCGACCAGCGGATGGCGTCCGCCGTACATTTGGCGGTGCATCGTGAGGATGCGGCGGTTCAGGGAATCGGAAATAGCGTAGTGGCCCAGGTAGAACTGCGCGTTTGCCAGTTCATTCAGACTGTCGGCAAGGTCGGGAGCAGAGGCGCCCGGAGCCGACTGCAGCCGTATGGCTTGTTCCAGTATGGTAATGGCCTGGGGGTACCTGCCTCGGTGTTCCAACACTTTGCCTAACGCGGAGGTGGCGCGCGCCACGACCGGGTCGTTGGCCGGCAGGATCCGGCGGCTCATTGCGAACCCTTCGCGGACCAGCCGTTCAGCCTCATCGAGGCGCGCCTGGCTGATTCGCAGCAGCCCCAGCGCTACCAGGCTCTCGGCTACTTCGGGGTGGTCCCCGCCATAAATCGCCCGGCGCCGCGCCAAGGCGGAGCCGAGCAGTGCGTCCGCCCGATCCAGTTTGCCCAATTGCTGGTAGATGCCTCCGAGCGTCTGATAGAGTTCGGCTTGTACGGCGGGGTCGCGATCGAGAATGCGCGCCTCCTCGACGCCCCGATCCAGCAGCGTGACCACGCGCAGGCTGTCGGCGGGGCCGGCAGTTTGATCGCCGAACAGGTTCAGCATGAAGCTCTGGATGCGCTGCGTCCGGGCCGCCTCGGTCAAGGTCCGGTTGCGGGCAGCAGCTAACCTGACGGTGAAGAAAACCACTAGCCCGGCGACGATGATGAGCGCCACGACTGCCGCGACAAAAGAGCGCCGGTTGCGGCCGATGAACTTGCCCAGCCGGTAGCGCAAGGTGTCGGCCTGCGCCTCCAGAGGCTCGCCGTTAAGGTAATGGTCGATATCGCGAATCAGCGCCTCGACCGATCGGTACCTGCGCTGGGGGTCCTTGTGCATGGCGGTAAGGCATAGCACGTCCAGGTCGGCCCAGGCGGTCTTGCGGGCGGGCGCAATCCGCGAACTCGTGCCGGGCAGTTCCTCAGTCCCCCTGGCCGCGGCCGACGGTTTCTCGGGGTGGCGCTCTGCGATCATGGCGACGGCTTCAGCCGGCGTCCGATCGGAGAGATCGAATGGAAGCCGGCCGGCGAGCAATTCATAAAGGATTACTCCCAGCGAGTAAACGTCGGTGTAGATTCCCACCGGGCCGTCACGGACCTGCTCCGGCGCCGCGTAGGCCGGCGTCATCAACCGTAAGCCGGTAAGGGTCCGATCCACCGGCTTATCCACGCCGGGGAGTTGTTTGGCAATACCAAAGTCGAGCAGCTTGACGGTTCCGTCGGACTTCACAAGGATGTTGGAGGGCTTCAGGTCGCGGTGGATGATGGCATGCTGGTGCGCGTGCTGCACGGCCTCGCAAACGGAACGAAACGATTGCAGGCGCTCCCGGATGGATGACTGGCGCCGCCAACAATACTCAGTGAGCGGCAGGCCATCGACATACTCCATGACGAACCACGGCGTGCCATCGGCCAACGTGTCCGCGTCGTAGAGCCGCGCGATGGATGGATGATTCAGTTGCGCGAGGGTGCGCTGCTCGCTGAGGAAGCGTTCGCGGCGCGCGGGGGAGAGCCAGGCATCGCGCAGGATCTTGATAGCCACCAAACTGCCGAGGTCGTCGCGTCCGGCGAGATACACCACGCCCATGCCGCCCTCGCCGAGTACGTTCCCGATGTGGTACGGGCCGAAGTCTTGGGGTGCGAACGAAGGGGCAGTTCCGTTCCCGACGATGCGATGCGCGAGACTGGCCACGCCGCGATCCAGCAGGGAGGCGCCGCGGGAATCCTCCTCCAGCATGGCCAGCACGTCCGCAACAAGGTCGTCGTCGTGGCAGGAATCCTTCAGGAACGTGTGCCGTTGGTGCTCGGGAAGGTCCGCGGCTTCGTGGAACAATGTCTGGATGCGATGCCAGCGGGTGCTGTCCATTTTCATTCCTGAAGGAGCGAGTCAGCCAGCGCGGCGCAGTTCGTTCGCCAGCCACGCCTTGGCGGCGCGCCAATCGCGGAGAACGGTGGCTTCGGAGACGTCCAGCAGAGCGGCTATTTCAACGATATCCAAACCTCCGAAGAAGCGGCTTTCCACAAGCGCCGCTTGGCGCGGGCTCATGCGGGCCAGATCGTCAAGTGCGGTGTCCAGGGCCAGCAGGCTGTCTCCATACGACGCGGTCTCGTCCATGGAATCGTCAAAGACCACCATCAAAACTCCTTCGCCACCACCTCGCTTGTGGGCGTTCCGGCGGCGGGCCGCCTCCACCAAGAGCTGCCGCATGGCGCGGGCGGCGATCCGCTTGAAGTGCAGGCGGGAGGTGGAAGCCAGATGCGGCGAGTTCGCCATCTTTAGCCAGGCTTCGTGAACGAGCGTGGTGGGGCTGAGTGTGGCGTGCGGGTCGCGGCGCTTCACTGTGGAGGCCAAGCGGCGCAGTTCCTCGTAGGTCCGGCTGAACAGATGGTCCAGTGCGCGCCTTTCCTCCGGGGTCCCGCCGAGCTCGCCTGGATCGAATCCGTGTGCCGTTTCGGTATTTCGAAAGCGCATGACGGTTTTTCCAGCGCTTTTGCGCAATGCTTGATAGGTCCACTGCCCTGAGGCTTTTTCGCGAGTGGTGGAGAGCGGCCTTCCGAAATGCTATCACCCGCGAGGGCGCTCGGACAAGTAATGGGCGTTCTATACCTGGGAGGGATTATGCCGTCTGCACGATTTTTGGGGAAAGCCTGCGCGATTCTGTCTGCCACTTTGCTATTGACGGCGGCCATTCCGATCGCCAATGCTCAGACCTTCGCCAATGTGCCGGCGCTGTCTTTCACAACGGCCGCCAGCGGAGCCAATCCGCTGCCGCAGGTGGTGGCCATCGCCAGTACCGGGACACAGTTTAGCTTCAGCGCCACCCCATCCACTTCGACCGACGGCAACTGGCTGACGGTCACCCCTTCGGGTGGGGGATGCTGCACCACACCCGAAGGCCTCACGGTTTCCGTGAACGCGGCCTCCCTGGCCGCCGGAACTTATAGTGGGCAGATCTTAATCGCCGAGTATTTCAGCGGGACGCCAAGTATGACGGTGCCCGTGAGTCTGACTGTAGCGCCGGCGGGCGGGACATTTTTCGGCGATGTGGCCGGACAGGCAAGCTTTTCCCTGGTGCCCGGCGGCACTCCGCCATCCCAGACCATACAGATCGAAAACGGGGGGACCGGAACCCTTCAATGGACCGTGACGGCGAGCACCGCGGACGGCGGCGCCTGGCTGGACGTCCCCGTAACCGCCGGGACCGCGCCCTCGATGGTGACGGTGGGGATTACCCCCGCATCTTTGCCCGGAGGAGGCTCGACCGCCGGGAACTTTGTCGGCC
>Ga0182018_10002171_pt1 | contig 20298 bp, 23 predicted proteins | sample 812P2MmetaG_FD_120490 | JGI IMG/M metagenome (GOLD analysis project Ga0182018, IMG submission 120490) | Permafrost microbial communities from Stordalen Mire, Sweden - 812P2M metaG | ecosystem: Environmental > Terrestrial > Soil > Wetlands > Permafrost | place: Sweden: Stordalen | collected...
CGGCGCCAAGGACGCGATCGAAGGCGCTGATGCGATCGGTAACGACGATGAAGCGCCTCCCGCCTCGGCTGTAGTTGTCGCGAACCTTGCCTTCGTACTTCTCCCCGAGGGCGGGGAAATCCGTTTGCAGCAGGCAATTGGGGAGTGCGGATCGGAGGGTGGCCGTGTCGACCATTTCGATTGCTACTAGCGCATCGCGAGCCGTGAGGGGAGAGTCTCCGGCGAGTCCGCCGGCATGCTGCGTGCTTCGGCGGTATTCGGGTAGGGTGGGTGCACATGGGTTTCGAGACAATCCTCGTCGGAGCAGACTTCAGCGATACCGGGCGCGCTGCGCTCGACTGGGCCATCGATCTGGCGCGGCCCCTCGGGTCCCGCGTCCTCGTGGCTCACGTGTACGATCTGCCGATCGTGGGCTTCCCCGACGCGTCGTTCATAGTCGACCCGACGACCGCCGCGCGCATGTCCGACGACGCGCAGAAGGGCCTGGACATGGAGGTCGCCCGCGTCCGCGACCGGGGCGTCCCCGTCGAGGGGTCCCTTCACCAGGGCGACGCGCGCGAGGTGCTGCCTTCCTTCGCGGTGTCGTCGGGCGCGTGGCTCCTCGTGGTGGGTTCGCACGGGCGGCGTGGAGTGGCGCGGGCGCTGCTCGGCAGCGTCGCTGAAAACATCGTGCGCGCCTCGACCGTCCCTGTCGCCGTCGTGCACGCCAAGGCGCACTGACCGGGCGAGTCTCCGTCAGCGATCGCTCGCCGGCCCTCGCACGGTGAGCACGGGGCAGGGGGCGGTTCGCACCACCTTCTCGGCCACGCTTCCGAGGAGGGCCCGCGACAGGCCGCGGCGCCCGTGCGTTCCTATGACGACGAGGTCTGCCTTGGCCTCACCCGCAGCGGCCTGGATCTCGCTCCAGATGGTCCCCTGACGGAGCGCAGCGTCGATCGCGACGCCGGGTCTGCGGGCACGTGCCACGACTCCGTCGAGAGCGCGTCGCGCCCCTTGCTCGATCTGACCGGCGAGGTCCGTCGTCACGACCGGGCTCTCCGGGAACGCGAAGACGGGGACCTCGTACACGTGCAGCACGGTCACCCGCGCGCCGAGCGGCTCGGCGAGATCGAGCGCAAACGTCAACGCGTGCTCGCCGGTCTCGCTGAAGTCGTGAGGGACGAGGATGTGCCGGAGGGAGGTCTTGGCGGAGGTCATGGGATCTCGTGAAACGGGGAAGCAAGAAGATAGCCGAGGGGCTTACGGCAGGTTCAAGGGCAGCGCGTGGTGCCGTTGAGCTGGCATGTTCCCGTGGTACCGGCGTCGGAGGACAAGATGCAACGCCCGTCTTCGATGCACGGCGGCCCCTGGGCGATGTCGCACGCTCCGCCGAGCGGAATATTCGCCATGCAGGCGCCGCGAATGCAGGTGCCCGCGATGCAGGGCGTCGACTGGTTGGCGACGGTTCCGCATGCTTCGCCGGGGCCCGCGAACGCCGCGGTCTGGCATGTGGACGATTGGGCGTTGCACGTGAGCCCAGCGTAGAAGTCGCAGCCGGCGCCCTCGAAGGCGCACGATGCGCCCTGCGTCTCTACGCCTTGCTCGCACACGCCGGACGCGGTGGATGCTCCGGCGACGCAGGTCAGTCCTTCGCTGCACGGCTGGGTATCGCTGCACATCCCTCCGACCTGCGCGAACGCCGCGCACGTGAGGGATGCCGAGACGCAGGTGAGCGTCGCCGGGCACACTCGCTGGGCGCAGGAAGCTCCGGCCGCGGGAGGGGCCTCGCACGTGCCGCAGGCGCCGTACGGGGGCAGCGCGCAATAGCCCGTCTGGCATTGTTGATTGATCGAGCAAGTCGACCCGCTGCTGCGCGGGCCGGTGGCGGACTGGCAGGACGGCGGAATGTTCTGGTTGTAGAGAAAATCGGAGCACAACCAGCTCGGGATCGCCTCGGAGCAAGCCGCGGAGGTCGTCGGCGTCGCGCCGGTCGAGGGTGCCGTGAGGGTGTTGTTGCAGATCTGCCGGTAGGTCGACTGGCAGGTGGCGATGTCGCCGAACCGAAGCTCGATCGCCGTGGGGGAGCAGACCTCGAACCGGTTGCATCTGGCATAGGCGGCCGCCTCGCACGCCGACTGCACGGTCGCAGCGTCGTCGGCCATCGCGGCCGCCCCCGCCTCGGTTGGTCCCCCGACATTGGCAGGACTGCAGCCGATCAGGAGGATGCCCAAGGAGACGGGCGCAAGAACGAGCCTCGTCGTCGGGATCACAGGAACGACCCGTGGAATGCAGGCAAGGCCGGCAACGCGGGAGGGGTCTTCGCGTTGAATCGCACGATCGGGTAGGAGCCGTCGGGGACGAGGTAGAGGTACTGCCCGTCGAAGATGGCGCCGACGTAGAGCGGTGCGCCCGCGTCGTTCGCGGCGAGTTGCGTGAGGTCGAAGGTGGACCACCCGCAGTCCGCCGTGAACGGGCTCAGCGTATCGTAGCGAGTCAGCGAGTCGAATCCGTCCCCGACGGGGATGAGGTACACGAAGCGCCCGTCGAACGCGGCTCCGGCGTACTGAGGCGTGCCGGCGTCCGCCGCGAAGATGCGCGTGAGGTCGTGCGCGGACCACGAGGAGACGGAGCCAAAGGGACCGGCGGTGGTGTCCAGCCGCGTGGCGACTCCGCCGCCCCGGGGGGCGAAGTAGACATACCGTCCGTCGAACGCTCCGCCCAGGAAGTTCTCGGCCAGGCCGTTGACGGTGGTCATGTCGAACGTGGACCACGACGACGCGGCGGTGAAGGCGCCGCTCGTCTGCAGCCGGGCCACGATCCCGCTCGTTCCGTTGTGAACGGCGGCGTCGAAGAGGTCGTTCGTGTTGGGGACGAGGTAGAGCGACGTGCCGTCGAAGACCGCGCCCGAGAAGCCGACGGCGCCGGGGTTCGTCGTCGATACGTCGAACGTTTGCCACAGCGACGCGTTGCCGAAGGCGGCGTTGGATGCCGAGCCTCCGGCGTCTCCTGCATCGCTCGCGGCGTCCCCGGGTGCGCCGCCGTCCAGGGGGGTCGTGTCGTACCGGACGACGCGACCGTCGACCACGCCGTCATCGTGAGGCACGAAATAGACATAACGACCGTCGAATCCTGCGCCGAAGAATCCGCCCGGCACCGCGCCCCCATCCACGGACAGCGTCGATACGTCGAACCACGCCCACGACGAGGCGACCGTCAGGGACCCTGTCGTGTCGAACCTTGCGACCACGCTCGGGTGGGTCGTGCCGGAGAGATACGGGACATAGTAAACGTACCGCCCGTCGAAGACGGCTCCTCCGAAGCCGCCCGGGATGCCGAGGGTCGCGAGATCGAACTGAGACCACGACGCGGCGTCGGTGAATCCGCCGCTTGTGTCGAAGCGGGTGACGACCGTGGCCCTCCCCGCAAAATATACGTAGCGGCCGTCGAAGGTGCCGCCGGTGTAGGCCGAGCGCCGGAGCGTTCGCGACGGGTCGAAGACCTCCCAGTCGGAAGCGCCCGAGTCGAGGTCGGCCTGGCCGAAGGCGGAGTACGTCGCGGCCGCGTCCCCCACGATGGCCCCGAGCGGGGCGCAGGCGGGAGGGGCGGTCGACGTTTCGGGCGGCCTCGCATCGACCGCCGTGGCGGCATCGCTCGAGCCGTCGTCGTCGAGCGGCGTCGTGGCATCCGCGGGAACGTTGCCCGCATCGGCCGCCGGCGGGGGAGGATCGAGGCCGAGGATCGCGCTGCACGCCGCCGAGACACCTCCGACCACGAGGCTGACCATCACCCGGCGGGCGCGGACGCTCACAGATCACCTCCGACCACGAGCGCGCCGCCCGAGCGCATGACCGCTGGAACGACGCGAAGCCCGCGCGCTGCCTGCACGGTCGCCGACCCGTTCGACGGTGCAGCGAGCCAGAGGACGGCTCCCGTCGCAATGAACGCTGCGCCGAGGGAGATGGCGATGGTGGAGCCCGTCGCGTCCTTCTGCGCCGTGGTGTAGTCCTCGTTGCCCTGCAGTCGATTCGGGCATCCGGAAGACCCACAGTCGACCTTCTCCTTGCTCTGGGCGGACGACGCGTATTCGCCCCAAGCGATTCCAAGTCCGATCCCCACGAGGCCGACCACGCCGCTCCCGATGGCGAGCGTCTTGCGAGTGCTCCAGGAGCTTGGCGCGGCGGGCGGCGGAGGGGCCAGAGCGGCCGTGGCAGTCGTGGGGGCCGCCGCAACGGGCCCGAGCACGACGCTTTCGGAACGGTTCTTTTCGCCCTCGCGGAGGACGAGCCTCTTCTCCAGGGGAGGTTGGCCCAAGGTCTCGAAGAGGAAGGCGTGCTCCCCGGGATCGATGGCGACGGGCCTGCCGTCGAGCGACGTGAGAAGAGGCGCGCCGTCCATCGTGACCTTGACGTCGTAGAGGTCGTTGCCGGTGCCGTCCTTGGCCCCCAGGACGAGCGTCGGCATCGCAAGGCCGATCGAGTCGATCCGCTGGGTGCACTCGGTCCTCAGCTCGGCGGGGCACGCCGGGTCCGCGCACACGGCGAGCGTCTTGAGCGCTTCGTGAAGCTGCCCTTTCTGACGAAGGGTCAGTGACTGCTCGACCGCGCTGACGCACGCCGCGTCGTCGGCCAGCGCTCGGGCCTCGGACGCCCCGACGAGGATCGCGGCAACGCTTGCGATCAAGACGGGGTGAGGGCGAAAGGTCATGGGCATTGTTGCTTGAAGTGCTTGTTCCCGTCGGTGTCAAAGTAGCTGACCGTGCGGCACGTTGGCTCGGGCGCCGTCGCCGGGGGCGAGGAAGCGGACGACGGCATCGCATGCGCCGACGCCTTCGGTACGGCGGATGCGGACCTCGCAGGCCCTGAGGATGCGGAAGGGATTGATGGAGTGACGGGAAGCGGAGTGAGCTCTTGGGGGCTGGATGGCGCAGCCGGAGCCGACGGCGCGAACACGGCCGAGGGCGCGTTCGCCATCGTCGTGGTACCTGCAGAGCCGGCGTCCTGCAGGGTCACGAGATGTTTGGAGTCGCGCAGCGCCAGGGCGGTCACGGCGGCGACCCCGCCCAGCACGACTGCCACTGCCAATCCGGACAGGAGGAGTCTGCGTGCTCCTGCAACCTGCGCTTGCGAGGTGGTCGGCACGAACGTGGACGCACCGCCTCCGGCTGGGCCCTGGTCCGCCGCGGTGAAGGGTGGCGCGGTTCCGGCAAGCCCGAGGACGTGCTCGATACGCTCGACGGATTGCTCGCTGCGCGACGGCCCGAAGGGCAGAAGGGCGCGCGCGAGCTCTGCGACGTTCGCGTAGCGACCGGCCGGATCCTTCTGCAGGCAGCGATCGACTATGGCGCGCATTCCCAGCGGGACCCCTTCGCGCAAGGCTTCGATCGGTCGCGGCGCTCTCTGGAGGATGGCCCCGACCAGCTCCGGCATGGATGCGGCGGTGAACGGGAGGGCGCAGGTGAGCATCTCGTAAAGTACGACGCCGAGAGCCCAGACGTCCGCGCGGGGGTCGACCGAAGCCGCGGAGACCAGCTGCTCCGGCGACATGTAGCTCGGCGAGCCCATGACGGCCGACGTCTTCGTGAGTATGTCGTCCGTCGTCGCGGCGGGCGCCTTCGAGATGCCGAAGTCGAGCACCTTGATTGCCGGCTTGCCGCCCGGCCTTTGCGCGAGATAGAGGTTCGCCGGCTTGAGGTCGCGGTGCACGATACCCAGCGCGTGCGCCTCTGCGATGGCCTCGCACGCTTCGAGGACGTAGCCCACGGCCTCTCCCGCCGGCAGCGCGCCACGAACGGCGAGGACCTGCGCGAGGTCTCCTCCCTCGAGGTACTCCATCACCATGTACGGCGACCCTTCGTGAGTCCCGACGTCGAGGACGCGCGCGACGTGCTCGCTGTGGATCTTCACGGCGGCACGAGCCTCTCGCAAGAAGCGCTGAACGATGTCTGCCTCGGCAGCCATCGACGGGAGCAGGAACTTGAGCGCGACCTTCTGTTCGAGATGCAGGTGCGTCGCCGCGACTACGATGCCCATTCCGCCTTCGCCGAGGACGCGGTCGACGCGGTACTTTCCAGCGACGACATCGCCGAGGCGAATGGGTTGGCTCGATCCTATGTCCATCACAGGCAGCAGGGGCTTTCAGGGCGCTCCGGGAAAGTCCCGCGCGGACCACGCGTAGTAGCCTGCGTGACGGACAACCCCTGCTCTCGTGTAGAGGAGGACCTTCCCTCCGAGTTCACGCCACCGTTTGCAGAACGAGTAGTCCTCGCTCAAGAGCACCTCGTCTTCCGGGTCCGGGCTGTCGGTCACCCGGTCGTAGAGCTGGCCGAAGATGTTCGGCACCTTGAGCGGATGCGGCCAATCCCGGTAGCGACGGTTCGTCTCGCTCATGCGCTCGAGGCATCGCCGGCTCGTCATCGTGAAGCCGAAGCCCACGTACTTGACCTCCCGAATCCCGTCCTGCTCGACCTGGGGCGCGTCGAGGGACTGGTGGATCCACCGCAGCGGCTCGCGCTTGTTGGTGTAGGGCGCGGCGACGACGTCGTGACCCGTCTCGGCCATCTCCTGAACGATGCGGGGATTGTCGGCCCACATGTCCGAGTCGAGCCAGAACACGTGGGTCATCGCGGGGTGGTCGACTAAAATCCGGGCCGCGACGCGGTTGCGGGCTCGTACGATGTCGGGAGCGAAGTCGGTTTCGACCGTCACGATCCCGGCGGCCTTGAGGCTCTCGACGAACATGCGGTATCCGAACTTGACGTCCGCGCTCAGGATGTCCGGGGCGTCGATGGGAGTCGCGAGGACGATTCGCAGATTCATGCGCGCGAGCAGCATAACCGCAAGCGCGGCGTGGCGCCGAGGAGGCACTCGAGCGTCTACTCGGCTCCGCTGCGGAGGAGGGTCACGTATGCTCGATCCATATTGCGACGTCGAGAGTCCGACCCTGCGGTCCAAGAACTCTTCGACCGGGGCGTGCAGGCGCTTGTCGGCGACCGGCTCGACGAGGCCGTGGAGCTACTCGGTCGGGCAGTCGCGCTCGCGCCCGGGCACGCAGGCTCCTTGGCAAATCTGGGCGAGGCCTTGCGCCGCCGCGGCGACCTCCGCGCGGCGTTCGACGCCCTTGTCCGGGCCGTCGGGATCGACGCGCAGCTATTCCCCGCCGTGCATAACCTCGGGAGCGTCCTCGATGCGCTGGGGGCGATCGACGGGGCGCTCGCTTGCTTCGAGCGGGCCGCGGAGCTTCAGCCGGGGTCGCGCGCCGCGGCGGAGCGTCTGGAGGCCGCGCGCGCGTCCGTCGCCGCGCGCAACGCCAACGACTCGCGAGAACCCCCTGCGGACGAGATCGGGGCGATGGAGGCCGCGACGCTCCTCACGCTCGCTCGCCCGCTCGCGATGCAGGGTCGCCTCGAAGACGCCGTACGCCTCCTCGAGCGCGCGGTGAAACTCCAGCCGCGCCTCACGCCGGCGTACCACAACCTCGCGATGCTCGAAGCCGCGCTCGGTCGCGTCGACGAGGCCTGCGCGAACTACCGGCGGGCGCTGGAGATCGAGCCCGATCGAGCGGACGCGCGCCATGGCCTCGGAGTCGCGCTCTTGCGCGGCGGGCGCCTCGACGAAGCCATCGGTGCCTTTCGGGAAGCAGCGGCCGCGAAGCCCGGTGACGCCGCGTATGCGAGCGACGTCGTATTCCACCAGCACTTCCACCCCGCGCACGACGGCGCCACGATCCTTGCGGAGGCGCGGGCGTGGGACCGGGCCCACGGGGACGGAGCCGTCGACAGGGTGGCCCGCGAGCGCACTCGGGTGCCGGATCGCCGCATTCGCGTCGGCTACGTCTCGCCGAACTTCCGGCGGCACTGCCAGGCCTTCTTCCTCTTCCCACTGCTCGCGCACCACGACCACGACCACTTCGAGATCCATTGCTATTCCGATGTCGCGCGCCCGGACGAGTGGACGGGGCAGTTGCTCGCGCTCGCCGACCACGCCCACGGCGTATCGGGGATGGGCCACGCCGAATTGGCCGAGCGCATCGCCGCCGACGGGATCGACGTCCTCGTCGACCTCACGATGCACATGGCCGACGGACGGCTCCCCGTGTTCGCGCGCCGTCCGGCACCCGTGCAGGTGTGCTGGCTCGCGTACCCAGGGACGACCGGTCTCGCCGCGATGGACTACCGGGTGACCGACCCTTACCTCGACCCCGACGGCGCCGGCCCGTACACCGAGCGGCCGCTCGTGCTTCCCGAGACGTTCTGGTGCTACGACCCCCTCGAGGTGCTGCCCGCGCCGGGCGCCCTGCCTGCGCGGGAGCGCGGGCGCGTGACCTTCGGCTCGCTCAACAACGTGCTCAAGGTCCACGAAGGAGTCGTCGACGTGTGGGCCCGCGTCCTCTTGTCCGTCCCGCGGTCCACGATCACGCTCCTCGCGCCGGTCGGCGAGGCGCGCCGCGCGACGCTCGGTCGCTTCGAGGCACGCGGCGTGGCGCCCGACCGCGTGCGGTTCGTAGAGTACCAGGCGCGCCAAACGTATCTCGAGACGTACCGTGGCATCGACGTGGCCCTCGACACGTTCCCGTACAATGGGCACACGACAAGTCTCGACGCGCTCTGGATGGGGGTCCCGGTCGTCACCCTCGTCGGCCCCACGGTGGTGGGGCGGGCTGGCCTCTCCCAGGCCATGAACCTCGGCTTGCCGGAGCTCGTAGCCAGGGATGCGGACCGCTTCGTCGAGATCGCCGTAGGCCTCTCCGAGGACCTCGAGCACCTCGCCTCGCTGCGCGACGAGCTCCGCGGGCGAATGGAGCGGTCGCCGCTGATGGACGCGGCTCGGTTCGCCCGCAACCTCGAGGCGGCCTTTGTCGGCGCGTGCGCGAAGCGCTGACGCCGGCTAGCGGCGACGTTCGACGCGCCGCAGCCGAGAAGAGCACTGACCGAAAAGGGCCCCTTTTGGTGCAGTCTTCTCCCCCAACTGCAAGTATGGCCCGTTTTGAGTGAACGTCGGCCCGTGATGCACAATGGCCGCAAGTCAGAGTTCCTCCGGAGAAACTGAACGAAGGCTGGCCTGAGGTCGAATGTCCGTCGCCGGGTCCGACCGACCAGCCGAGTTCTAGAGGAGGAGCGATGGCGCGAAACGAGAACCCGGTCCTTTTTGCCTCAGCTGCTGCGCTCTACGTGGCCGCGTGTGCAGGCGGCAGCAGCACCTCAGACTTCGGAGCCGACTCTGGCACGGGTACTGGCACTTCCGGCACGTCGAGCGGGTCCGTGGGCGCGCCGTCGGGCGGCAGCTCGAGCGGGGCGCCGCCCGGCGACGAAGAGGGCGGGGGGAGCGGAGGCGGATCGGGCGGCAGCGGCGGCACAAGCTCCGGGTCGTCGGGAGCCTCCTCGAGCTCTAGCTCCGGCTCTGCAGACGGTGGGTCGAATGGCACGGGCCCTGTGACCACCACCGGCGCCGCCCCCGTGCTTCCCACCGCGACGGCAAGCTGCCCAACGCTCACCGGATTGAGCGGCACCACCGTGACCGTCTCGGGCCAGGACGTCTACATCTGGTCCGGCGCCAAAGGATCGACGCCGGCGCCCCTTCTCTTCTATTGGCACGGCACCGGCAGTTCGGCCTCGGAAGTGACCACGTTCATGCAGCCCCAAATCACAGAGATCACGCAAGAGGGTGGCCTCGTAGCGTCCTTCTCGACCTCGACCTCGCAGGGCCAAGATACCGGTGACGCCGTCTGGTACACGGGCGACTTCGCGATGGCCGACCAGATCCTCGCGTGCGCGGTGCAACAGCTCAACATTAACCCGCGCATGATCTACACGGCAGGCTGTAGCGCGGGCGGTCTCCAATCGGGCGCGATGATATTCTCGCGCTCCGATTACCTCGCCGCCTCGATGCCCAACTCCGGCGGCGAAGTCGCCGCCAACGAATTCCCGCTGGAGAACGCGCACGTCCCGTCGGTCATGACAGCGCACGGCGGGACCGCCGACATGGTCGTCATCTCGTTTGCGGCGGCGAGCGCCACGCTCGACATGGACGTCGCGTCACACGCCCCGTCGAGCATGCCGCCGGGCGGTTACGCCATCGACTGCAACCACGGAGGCGGGCACTGCGGAATTTTCTTTGCCCCCGCCGTCGACTATGCAGCCTACATCTCGGCGCAGTGGCAGTTCTGCAAGGATCACCCGTACGGCGTCGCGCAAGATCCGTACGCCAACGGCCTGCCGGCGAGCTTCCCGTCGTACTGCACCGTCGTCAAGTAGGGGCGGCGTAAACACCCGCCCCGCGCTGGGAGCGAAGGCGCGCGCGGGCCGTGCGTGGGCCGTGGCCGTCGAGGCCGTTGACGTCCTATGCGCGAGAGCGTGTCATGGCGAGTCCTCGGCGTTCTGGGTCGCGAGGGGCGCACGACCTGCGTGCGACGTTCGTGACGATCGCGCTCGCCACGGGCAAGACGGCGCAAGGCCCGCACCTGTAACCTGGGCGAACTGGGCCCTCTTGATGACCTGATCCCCGAGCTGACAGACACTGAACCGACGGTTACGATTGCCCCCACGAGTGCCCCTGAAATTCACCGCACGGGTGGCGAAACTGGCAGACGCAGCGGATTTAGGTTCCGCCGCCGCAAGGCGTAGGGGTTCAACTCCCCTCCCGTGCACTTTCAACAGGATGGGCAATGCCTGCGCAGAGCCCGATCCACCGTCGTGGGGCAATCGTGGGGTAAATCGACTGCGCCGCGTGGAGCGCGAACTCGGGGATGGCTCCGTCGAGGGGAGCCAGGTCGCCTTGCTGCTGCGCCACCCATGTCGCCGCGGTCCGCCGGTACTTCGGTCGCCGTGCCCCGTACGCTGCTGGCACCACTCCCAGGTGCCCTCATGGCTACTTTCCCCATCCGGGCGTAGATGGCCCTTCCCAAGGTCGGCGTGCAGCGTCGGACCCTGCCCTTGCCAAGGGTTGAGCCCTCTGACCCTGCGATGTGGCAATCGCACCGACGGGTGGCGTCCATCTCATTTTTGAGATAAGGTTCAGCATGTGCCCTGGCGTGTGGAGATTCTCGACCGTCGTGTCGAGCGAGAACTCGACGAACTGGCCCCCGACGTGCGCCAGCGCTTCCTTCGCATCGCGGAACTCATCGACCAGCACGGGCTCGCCGCCATGCACGAGCCGTACATCAAGCACCTGGAGGGCAAGCTCTGGGAGATGCGGATGAAGGGCAGGGACGGGATCGCGCGCGCCATCTACGTGACCGCCAAAGGCGAGCGCGTGGTCGTGCTCCACGCCTTCGTCAAGAAGACGCAGAAGACGCCGCAGAGAGCCCTGGAGATCGCGCGGGAACGCGCCAAGGAGGTGATGTGATGGGGATCCCGCTGAAGAAAGTCGCCAAGCGCTGGATGCAGGAACCGGGCTTCAAGGAAGGCTACGACGCCCTGGATGAGGAGTTCTCGCTGGCCAGCCAGCTGATCGAAGCCAGAGCGCGTGCGGGTCTCACGCAAGCGGAGGTTGCCGATCGCATGGGGACGAGCCAATCGACGGTGGCTCGCCTGGAGAGCGGCGGCGCCAAGCCTAGCCTCTCGACGTTGAAGCGCTTCGCTCAGGCAACCGGGGCTCGCGTTCGGATCACGCTGGAAGTGAACCCGAAACGGAAGAAGGGTCGAGACAAGCGTGCGGCGTAGGATCGGGGAGAACGGCGAGACGCGCGGCACCCCCCAGAGTCCAGGTGGTCGGTTCTACGCTCTAGGCGAACGCGTCTCGGGTGCGTGACTATGGGCTTTCCACAGGAAGTACATGTCCGAGGTACGGATCTCCTTCGTCGCCGAAAGGCGGTCCTGAATCGCCTTGTTGAGGGACCCCATGCCGAGGGCCACGGATCCCGCGACCGCGAGCCCTGGTCCGATTGGGGTCGGCAACCTTGCTAGGAGCCCAACGGTTGCGGTCACGGCGCCAAGGAGTGCACCAACACCGGCGGTGCGATGCGAAAGCCAACGGGCTGCCGCCAGCCGATCCCGTATCGATCGCAGCTCTGGCTCGATGATGTCCCGCTGTATCTCCTTGGACAGAATGTCCGATCGTGCATCGTTGGTGGAGCGAACACGTTCGCTGATTGCCGTTCGAAGCGCCGTCTGCAATCGCTGGAAGGCCTCGCCTTCTTCCTTTCTAAGGCGAAGAAGAGTCCGAACCGGGAGTTGATACGAGACCGGCAGGGCCAAATCAAACGCAACCTCGCATTCGGTGGGTCCCGACGGTGACAGCAACTTCCGATACAATGCGATCGTGCTCCCCAGAGGCGCTCCAGCCAACTTTGCTGCGTAACTGTCCGCACTCAATTCAGCAAGATAAGTCATCACAACATCGTTGGCGATCACCTTTCGGATTGCCGCCTTTTGCTTCGGCATCGCTGCTGATTCCGCGCACAGCGTGCCCCAGCGGGTATGTTCGAACAGCGGATGGTCGAAGCGGTAGTCGATGTCGAGATGGCCTTCCTTCTCCGAGCGCTTCAAAGAAATGGTCGCAGCAGGCTCCAGTGAGTCCCCCAACGCTTTCCCGTTTGCGATTGCGTGCTCAATACCTCCTTCGCGCGCGTGTTCGTCCTGGTGCTTACGACAGCTTGGGCGCCGTACCTCGAACTCGACGAGGCCCATCGCGCCGACGGTGCGCAAGCGGTTGACGACGTGCACTGTTGGGGCCAGGTCACCAACAAGACGCTCCACTTTGCCGTGGCTTTCGAAGGCCATAACTCTAACCTGAGCGCTGTCGGGCAAGAGGATTCGGTCAAAATAGTGCCAGACGTGGCGAAAGAGCGAGTCGATCTCCTCGTCGAGGCACTTCTCCGCGATGCACCCCAGCCGACCGGTGACCGTTCTGGGTGGTCACCTGATCGAGCATACGTTTGAGGGCCGAGTCCGGCCGGTCGAGCGAGAACTGCCCCAGCACCTCGTCGCTCTGCGCCCGGAGTGTGCGCTCGACCGTGCGTGCGAGCGTGGAGACCAGCCCGTCGCTCTTCTCCACGACGAAGACCACCCGCAGGTCTACTGGAGCGTCGGCAAGGACTGGCACCCCGGCAGCGTGCTCTTCAAGCGCGACGAAGTGCCCGAGCTCCTTCGCCAGTTGCGGCGTGTTCCGCGAGGGGCCGGCCGCCGCCGGGTGCTCGACATCGTGCTCGACCGCCTTCCGGGCATCGAGGCCAGGCGCGCCGAGCGTGATCACCCACGAGCCGACCTTGCAGGAGGAGCAGTACCTGAGCGTCGTCGAGGACTCGAACGCCCGTGTCGCCCTCTGGATGAAGTACTACACGGCAAAGGCGGTGTCGTCCTCGAGCTTCAGCGCTGAGTTGTCGAAGAGGACGTACTGGGGCATGAGCGACCCGGCCGCATACGCCGCGACCTGTTGCGCCACCCAGGTCACCGCAGTTCGCCGGTACTTCTGCTTCATGGAGTCGCCGTGCCCAGTCCGCTGCTGGCACCACTCCCGGGTGCGCCCGTTGGCCAGAGAAATCGTGATGAACGTGGCGCGAAGATCGCGGGCGCGCAATCGCAGCTTGGACTTCGAGGTCGCATGGAGCTTCGGTCGGTCGACCTTGGCGCGACTGCTCCATCTTCGAAGATGGTTCTCTCTATCGGGCCACTTGACAACCGGTTGTCGTGTCGTAAGCTAATGGACAACTGGTTGTCCAGTCGCCGTGATGAAGCGAAGCGAGTCATAGGAAAGAAAGAAGAGATGGCCATGAAACAAATCCGTGAGATGCATGCTCGGGTCAACGGTCTGCAACAGTTGAGTGAGGACGACGGCCCTGTCCTTCTCGTCAACCAGTTCACCATGGCGGACGAGGACGCAGAGCAGTTCCTGGCGGTATGGGCCGAGGATGCCGCCTTCATGAAGCAGCAGCCCGGCTTCATTTCGACCCAGTTCCATCGCGGCGTAGGCGCGGGCGCGACCTTCATGAACGTGGCAATATGGGAGTCCGCCAAAGCGCTCGGCAACGCCTTTCGCTCGCCCGCGTTCCAGGAGCGAGCGGGCCGCTATCCCGATAGCGCCGTCGCGGTTCCACAAGTATATAGAAGGGTCGCCGTAGCGGGCATCTGCACCACCTGAACTACGTGCCGTCATCGAGGGGGCGCCAGAGCCCCTCCCACGCAGTGCTCTTCCCGACGTTCGTTCGTAGCAGCCTTTGAAGGCTGCCGGCTGCTCCCCGTCCGCTCGCGGGCTTGAATGTCGCGTGGCGGACAGCATCGTGACAACCGGATATGACGATGTACAACGACATCCGGTTGTCAGCATGAGGAGACCTCTACGTGAACCGACGAGCCCCTTCCCTCTCGAAAGTCGACGCGGTTACCGACCTCGTGCTCGCCATATTTCGTATTCACGACGCATTGATGAGGAGGGGTGACGAGCTGGTCGCGCCGATAGGGCTCACCGCGGCACGGTGGCAAGTGCTGGGAGCCATCGCGCTCGCGGGCGAGCCGCTTACCGTTCCGGCCATCTGCAAGGCGATGGGCCTTTCTCGACAGGGTGTCCAAAAACAGGTGGACCTCCTGCAGGGGGAAGGGCTCGTCACGTTCCAGAGTAATCCGTCGCACCAGCGCTCGCCCCTCGTTGCGCTAACTCGCCCCGGCCTCGCCGCCTACGAGCGCGCGAGTGGGGTATGGGCAGTCGAAGCGCGGTTGCTCGGTCGAGACCATCCGCTGGCCGAACTCGAGGGCGCTCGAAGGGTGGTCGCTTCGCTCTTTGGGTCGCTCGACCGATCGAGGAGAGAAGAATGACCGGGCCCGTCTCGAGGGCCGCTGCCGCCTTTCGAAGCTCATCGAGTCCAAACCGTCACGGGTTAGCTGTTCCACCGTCGGCGCCTTCTGCCGCCGCGGGGCAATCGAGCCGACTTGCAGTCCGAGCTTAGGCTTCGTCCCAGATCGTCTGGCGCGTCCAGGGCATGTCCTTTTCGATCAACCATCGGGTGAGCGCGGCCTCGTAAGAGAGCCCGCCCGACCTCGCGAGCCCGATCGCCGTCGCGACTTCGGCGGCCACGAGCTCGGGTGAGCGCAAGGGGGCAAGCCAGACGACGGCCACCCCGTCGGCGAACTCTTCCCGGTCGAACGTTGCCGCCACGGTCGTTGCGACCGCCGTCTTGCCCACACCACCTGGCCCGACCAGCGTCGTGACAGGGGAGGAACGGACGCTCTCAGTGACCTCTGCGATCTCTCGGTCCCTACCCAGCAGCCGACGCGGGTCCCTTCCCGTGCACTTTCGCGTAGGCAAGAACCCGCGGAGCTCGCGTTCGTGTACACCTGATCTCGAGAAGCTCCCCTGCGCGATGGGAGCGGGCGAACGAAAGGCATCCGGATGAAGCCCAACGGGCGAACCTTTACGGCTCTTGTCGGTTTTCTTGCGTCCGCCGGTGCGCTCGGCTGCTTCAGCAGCAGCAGCGCGAAGCAGCCAACCGACGGCGACAGCGGCTCGACCTCCAGCGGCGGAGGCAGCGCGTCGAGCGGCAGTGGCTCGAGCGGCGGAGGCAGCGCGTCGAGCGGCAGTGGCTCGAGCGGCGGAAGTAGCGCGTCGAGCAGCAGTGGCTCCAGCAGCGGCAGCGGCGGCTCTCGAGCGGACGGAGGGGCCGGATCGGACAGCGGCGGGAGCAGCAGCAGTGGATCGGCAAGCGACGGCGGGTCGGCAAGCGACTGCGGGAGTCCCGGCGACGGCGCAGTGGCGTGTTCAGCCAACTTCACGATCACGAATGTCGCATTCTACGGAATGAGCGGCGGCGCGGACTCCAGCTCGGCGGACGCTGGCTCGTCGCAGTGTCCGTCCGTCATGCCGTCGAGTGCCGCGATCACCGCCGCTCCCTATTCCACAGCCGCCGCGAACACGATCGTCTACGGGACGGGGTCGTACTCCTGGACGACCTATACGTCCGGGTCGGCCGGACAGGCAGTTCCCACGCTGTCTCTGACGCAGAGCGACGGCGCCCTCAACATCGCTGCCGGCGTCACGCCTTCGGCCGACTGCAGCTACGTTTTCACGGCGGGGGGTCTGTCCTTCACCGGCGTCACGCCCGAAACGACCTGCGTCAACGCGTCGGCCTACGACGGCATCACCTTCACCGTTACGGGCGATCTCGGTGGATGCATCCTCTCGTTCGTCGTTTCCGACCCTGAAACGCAGCCGCCGGGGTCGGATAGCCGGAGCATGTGCGGCGCACCCGCCTGCAATCCTCCGTACTACTACGTGACCCAGACGGGCACTGTCACCGTACCCTTCGCGGCGCTGATGGGGGGCAATCCCGACGCCGAGATCGATCCGACCACCATCATAGGGATTCAATGGCAGCTTGGGCTTCCCTAGCCGGGACGGCGCCGCTGCGCTGCGAGGGTGGACCCTCCTTGTGCCGGGCGAGAGCCCGGCTGCGCCCGAAGACGTCGAGACCTTGGCGATCGGCCTGCCAGCTTCGTGCGTGGCGTGCCTCCGGCCGGAGGGTCATCAGCCATTGCGCTCCTTCGATCTCCAGATGCGCCCATCGACGGAAACTGGCCCGGCTCCAATCAGGAAAAGGAAGACGGAGCCGAGCAGCATGGCGTAATCCGTGCGCGCCTCGGCCGGTGTCGGCGGCGGATGGCGCCGGCAAATCATCGGCTCGACCCGGACGGAGGCGGGAGGGGATCAAGCACGGGCACGGACTGCCCCGGAACAGAGGGTATCTGGATGAATCCCTTCGCTGCCGACGCATGGCAGGCGTTGCACATGGCCGCGGCGTGTTGGAAGGCGGCAGCGAACGCGGCTCGATCGTTGGCTGCCGCCGCCCTGGTCAGCTCAGGAGGGATCGCTTCCAGGAAAGCCTTGGCCATCGTCGGAATCTGCGCCGTAGGCCCTTCCTTGGGCAGGCTGGCACGCGGGACGTCGTCCTCGAACAGCTCTCCGAGTTCGCCGGCCTCGAATGCGGCCAGCTCGAAGCGGTTCGCCGAGGCCGCCCGCCCAGCCAGCTCGAAGCGTCGCGCGACCTGGACCATGATTTCTCCGAGGGCCGGAGCCTCCGCTTCTTTCTCTGTGGCTTTCGCCTCTGCGGGTGAAGCGCTCGTCTTTGAACAGCTCGTGCTCAGCAGGAACGAGAGCAGAACCAACGACCTTCTCCTCATGGTCAGCTCCTCCTCAACGCTTGAATGTCGTCGCTTGCGGGCGGACGCTATCACCGCGCTCGACTCGGGGTTATCCCGTTGCCCGGAGCCACCCCGCTCGGCGAGAAGCTTGCGGACCCGCCTCTCCACCTCGTCCTGGATCTGCCTCGCCGCACCCCTCGGGCAATTCCGTCCCGAGTGTCTGCCTCTCCGCGGGGTCCGAATGGGGCGGTCCGAGTCAGGTTCGCGCGCCTCGCAGGGACTTCGCATGCAATACCGGCCGGCCGACCCCGGCAGCCGCAGAAGTGTTGCATCCCGAGGACGACGCTCTCTAGCCTGTGATTCGGAGGTCGCTGACGTGAGCAAGTCGTTCTTCGTGCAAATTCAGCTTCTCGGTGTCGAAGAGGATCATGACGGTTACGTCGTGCTCGCCGAGGAGATGGCCGGTCGAGGGTTCGCGCGACAAATTGCGCTCCCCACGCGCCAAGCGAAGCTTCCGCTCGGGAGCTTCCTCGGCGCGGCCGATACGGCAGGCGGCAGCAGCGAGGAGGCGCTCCGCCGCGCCGAGCTATCGGCCAAGGCCACGGGCCTCGGCGTCTCCATCGTCGTCGTCGAGGTCGACGCGCCCATCCAGACCTATGGCCTGACGACGGCGTCGGGCTAGCGCGGTGCCAGGAAAGTAGGTCGGGTCGATCGCGCGCGACGACGCCGCACCTGATCGTCGCTGACGGACGCCCCTTATTGCCCGTCGATGATGTGCGCGAGCTGCATGCGCGCCGCCTCCCAGTCGTCGGGGTCGTCGCTCCAGCTGATGGGCGCGTAGGTGTACGAGCAGTCGTTCGTGGGGTCGTAGCACTGCTGCTCCCAGAGCACGCTCGGTACGATCGTGTCGACGATGGTCTCGACGGCGCTCGGATCGATCGCGGCCGCCAGTGTCACGTAGTCGACGTCCTGAAGGCCGCGTCGCCAGTGCTTGAGGCGTAGGCTCGCGATAGGGCCAGCGATGCCGTACGAGCTCGAAGGGAACAGGGTGTCGGTGCCCGGGTACATGAGCACGCCGTTGCCGTTGGCCCCGCCGGTGGTGCCGTAGGTCGGATCGCTCGTCGCCGCGCCGAAGGTGTTGGCACTGTTGTAGAGGTCCACCGTGCCCAGGCCCTGCTGGTTGTCGTCGTAGTAGGTGGCCTCCCACCAGAACCAGCGGTCGATCATCTTCTTGTATTGGCCCCAGGGCTGCTCGCGCAGCGCCACGCCGTCGTCCTCAGTGGCCGATGAGCCGGTCCCAGGGCGCTGACCGTTGTACGAATAGATCCTTCTCGTCGGCTCGGCCGCGACGACGGCGTCGACGGCAGACTGATCGGCGACGGTCGTCCCGCCCATGGATGTCCCTCCGCCGGAGACCCCTTGGCTGAACGGCCAGCCGGACGTCGGATCGCTCAGCGCCGCGGGCGCGTCGAGCAGAGGCTGCGTTGCCATCGTGTGCAGCTTCGAGCCGACGCCGCCGATGGCTGCCCACCACTGCAGCTGGGTCGCGAGCGTCGGCGTGCTCTGCGTGCAGTCGATTTCGTCGCACAGGTAGACGAAGCGCTCCGTGCTCGGCGAGTTCGCCTCGAACCAAGTCTCCCACCCATTGAAGGCGCTCGTGAACGCGGCCTGCGTGGAGCCCTCGGTGATGCTCCCGTACGTGCCGATGGAGTAGACGTCTTGCCCGGTCCCTACCCCGGGACCGGCGTAGCCGTTCTGCGTGGAGAAGAACGAGCCGTCGAGAACGGCGACGTAGTCGGAGCTCGGCTGGGTGCCGGTCTGGTTCTCGTCGTCGCCGATGAGCGAGATGCGGTGCCGATGGGCCATCAGGCGCTGGTTCGTGAGCGCGGACTGGGCGGCGCTGCCGTAGCGCGGCGAGATGTCGCCGTACGAAGTGAAGAGCATCGTCTTGGCGCTCGGCGCATCGGGCAGCGCAAAGTTTCGCACACGGAGGCTGACTGGCACCCGGTGAGTGACGGCGCCGCTCTCGAGGATGGTCAGCATGGCGCCGTAGACGCCGGAGGGCGCCGTCTTGGGGATGTACACGTCGGCCCAAATCGACTGGTTGCTCGACACCGCAATGTCGAAGGTGGGCACGAGCTCGAGAGGGACGGCGATGTCTGGATAGAACTTGTTCGCGACAGGCCGCTGCGCCCAGGGGCATCCCGATCCGACGGGCTTGGAGTTCGGAGCCGCCTGCGTCATGCCGGGGCACTGCGCGCGCTTCGGGAAGGTGGCCTCCTGCCAGGTCGCCAGGGTCCCGTACGCTTGCTGACTGAGGCCCTTGATCTGCAGGTACCTCACGTAGAAAAGCTCGGCCTCCGTCGTAGTCCAGTCGAACAGCTTGTCGGTGGCTCGAGGCGCCGAGCGGATGACCGTGCCGCCCGGCCCCGTCAGGTCGCCGAGGCTCACGCTGACCTGCGCGGCCGCCGACGTCGCTGCCTCGAGGATCACGTTGAACGACACGACTTCGTTCTTCGCACCGAACGTCGTGATGCAGTGACCATCCCATACGCTGTCGACGACCGCGTTCGGATGGCCCGTGGCGCGAAGCTCGTCCTGGGTCACCTTGTCGCCGCCCTCGTTCGCCCACACCGCGGTGATGGATGTAGCGCCCGAGGTCCCGCCCGTATCGGCCGCGCAGGGGTCACCGGCGTCGTCCCCGCCCTCTTCCGCACCGGCGGGTCCATCGGCGGTCGAGGCTTCGCCCAGCGCATGGACGCCGTTGCCGTCGCTCGATCCTCCGTCCGCCTGCGCCCGGAGGCTGCCACCGCCACCGCACGACGCGCCCGAAGCGACGACGCCCGCCGGCGCGCAGAGCATCGCGAGCGCTACGAGCCCAGACCTGGCACGGAGTGTACGGAACATGCGGAAGTCTCCTTCCGGACCCGACGCGGCCCGGTGAGAGTGTCGCACGTCCGCGCGGCCGCGACGGTTCTTCAAACGGCGCACGTCGTAGGTCTCGGCCGCACAGAGCGTCGCTGCAGCGTGCGAGATAAAAAAACCGGGGGGTGCCCCTCCCGGCTGCACGATCACTCGTGCGGACGAGAAGGACACCCCCCGGGTGCTGCCCCTACTTCGGTGTGGCGACCGGAGAGGTCGCGACCGGAGCGGGTCCCGCCGGCGCGGCGGGCGGCGACGCAGGAGCGGGAGTCGTGATCGGCGTCACGGTGACGCCGGTCACGTCGCCCTTGACGGCGAGCTTCTGCTTCTTGCTC
>Ga0182018_10002172_pt1 | contig 20295 bp, 20 predicted proteins | sample 812P2MmetaG_FD_120490 | JGI IMG/M metagenome (GOLD analysis project Ga0182018, IMG submission 120490) | Permafrost microbial communities from Stordalen Mire, Sweden - 812P2M metaG | ecosystem: Environmental > Terrestrial > Soil > Wetlands > Permafrost | place: Sweden: Stordalen | collected...
CTAGGTCGCGCGTTACCGTCGCTAGGTCGCGCGCTACCTCCGGCTGGTATCGCGTTACCACCGCGCAGTAGCGCGATACCATGGCGCGGTGGTCCGGTTCCTCCGCTCGGTAGCCGGCTACTGCGGTACTCGCGGGCTTCCTTCGCTCGGATCCGCGCAAGTGAGCGCAGGTATCGCGCGACCGAAGCGCGGTAACGGGCTACCTTCGCTCGGTCGTGAGGGAGTGAGGAGAGGCGTTCCTCTTACCGGCGGCGGGAGGACTCGAGCGCCGCGATGCGAGCCACGGCCCGCGCGCGCTCGGCCGCAACGTCGAAGCCCGCGGCGGCCAGGTCTCCCTCCGCCTGCGCGACGCTCACGGCGGCGGCGCGCTCCACGAGATCGTCGCCGGCTTCGTCGACGAGCTGCCGCCAGAGGGCTAAAGGGGTGCGCGGAGGCATCTACGACTCCTCTCTGACCCATTCTACGCCTTGCTCGTTCGCCAGCAAACGCTGGAGGGCCCGCTTGCGCCGCTTGGCGGCGTCGTAGAACTCCGCGACGGTGCGCCCGCTCGCCGCGGCCATCTGCTGCAGGTCGGAGACCCCCTCGAGCTCGAGCTTCAGCCACAGCAGGTTCACCTCGTCGCCCGCCTTCTCGAAAGCTGCCCGCAGTTTCTCGATCCTCGCCGAGGCCTCTTCCTGCTCGCCGCCGTCGCCGGCAGTCGCTGCCAGCGGGGCCCCTGACGACGTGCGCGGCTCGGGCTTTTCGCCCTTCGCCCTCGCGCACTCCTCCGCTGATGGACTCGAGGTCGAGGCAGAGGGGAAGCCCGCGCAGGACGTCCGCACGTGTTGCTGTCGCACCACGCAAGCGTGTCAACGGAGGGATACACCGTCGGCGTCCCGTCGGAAACAAGCCCGAAAGGGGACGGATACGCCCCGGGCGCAGCGGCGGTGCCATCGTCGCCCCGTGGGCAAGGTCGACCCGGAGCAGTTCCGGCGCAACATGGTCGAGCATCTGCTCTACACGTGCGTCAAGGAGCCGGGTGACGCGGGCCCGATCGACCTATACCGGGCTATGGCGCACGCCGTCCGCGATCGCCTCGTTCAGCGCTGGCTGGCGACGCAGCGCACCTACGAGGAGCGTGACGTCAAGCGCGTCTACTACCTGTCGTCCGAGTTCTTGACGGGGCGCAGCCTCGGGCTCTGCCTCGTGAATCTCGGGCTCTACGGCGTCGCAGAGAAGCTCATGGCCGAATGGGGCTTCGAGCTAAGCCGCGTGCTCGAGGCCGAGGGGGACCCCGGTCTCGGAAATGGTGGACTCGGTCGCCTCGCGGCCTGCTTCATGGACTCGCTCGCGACCCTCGAGCTCCCGGCGGTCGGCTACGGGATACGCTACGAGTTCGGCATCTTCGAGCAGCACATCGAGTCCGGCCAGCAAGTCGAACGCTCGGACAACTGGCTTCAGTACGGGAATCCCTGGGAGCTCCCGCGCCACGACCGCCTGCAGACCGTGCGCCTGTACGGCCGAACGGAGACGCGCCGCGACGACTCCGGGAAGCTCGTCGTCGATTGGGTCGACGCCCGCGTGGTACTCGGTCTGCCGTACGACTCGTTCATCGTCGGCCACGAGACCGACACGGTGAACACGCTGCGCCTCTGGTCGGCGCGGGCGTCGCAAGACCTCGACCTTCGCCTGTTCAACGAGGGCAACTACCTCCGGGCGGTCGAAGAGAAGGTGGACGTCGAGAACATCTCGAAGGTCCTCTACCCGAACGACCACACGGAGCACGGGCGGGAGCTCCGCCTCAAGCAGCAGTACTTCTTCGTGGCGTGCTCGATCGCCGACATCGTCTCGCAGTACAAGCAGCACCACGACGACTTTCGCCTCCTCCCAGAGCGCGCGGCTATCCAGCTGAACGACACGCATCCCGCCATCGCCGTCGCCGAGTTGATGCGCGTCCTCGTCGACCAGGAACACCTCGAATGGGACATCGCCTGGGACATCACCCAACGCTCGCTGGGCTACACGAATCACACGCTCCTGCCGGAGGCTCTCGAGAGGTGGCCGGTGTCGATGCTCCGCCGCGTCTTGCCCCGGCACGTGATGATCATCTTCGAGATAAACCATCGCTTCCTCCGGCTGGTCAGCACCCGCTGGCCGGGCGACGTCGGTCGAATGTCGCGGATGTCGATCGTCGAGGAGGGCGACGTCCAGCACGTCCGGATGGCGAACCTCGCCGTCATCGGCTCGCACAGCGTCAACGGAGTCGCGCGGCTCCACACGGACCTCATCGTGCGCGAGCTCTTCCCCGATTTCTTCGAGCTCTTTCCCGACCGATTCAACAACAAAACCAACGGCGTCACGCCTCGGCGCTGGCTCCTCTACTCGAACCCCGCGCTGGCGCATCTCCTCGCCGAGCACCTCGGTCCTCACTGGATCGATCGCAACCTCGCCCTCGTGTCGGAGCCGTCGGCGCTGGCCGAGGACGATGGCCTCCTCGACAGCTTGCGACGCATCAAGCAGGACAACAAGCGCGCACTCGCCGATCTCCTCTCCAAGTCGATGGGCATTTCGATCTCCGAGAACGCCATGTTCATCGCGCAGATCAAGCGCATTCACGAATACAAGCGCCAGCTCCTCGCGTGCCTCGAGATCATCGCCCACTACCTTCACCTCAAGGAGACCCCGGGCGAACGGGCGCAGACCGCGCGCGTGTATATCTTCGCTGGCAAGGCGGCGGCGGGCTACGCCGTCGCGAAGACGCACATTCGCCTCATCAACGACATCGCCGACGTCGTCAACAAGGACCCGACGACGCGCGACCTGCTGAAAGTGGTTTTCGTCCCGAACTATGGCGTCTCCCTGGCACAGGTGATCATCCCCGCGGCCGACGTGTCCCTCCAGATCTCGCAGGCCGGCAAGGAGGCTTCGGGGACGAGCAACATGAAGCTCGCGATGAACGGCGCGCTGACCGTCGGGACTCTCGACGGCGCGAACGTCGAGCTTCGCGAGGCCGCCGGTCCCGACAACTTCTTCCTCTTCGGCAAGACGGTCGACGAGGTCCGGGAGTTGTCGCGGGCGGGATACTCGCCGGGCCACTTCATCGCCGCGAGTCCCGAGCTCTCGCGGGCCATCGATCTCCTCGACTCCGACTTCTTCTGTCTCGGCGATCGGGAGAGATACTCCTCGGTCGTTCGCCGCTTGAGGGACGACGACCAGTACATGACGTGCGCGGACTTCGACCCCTTCGTCTCGGCGATGCGCGACGCGGCCACCCTCTATCGGTCTCCGCGCGAATGGACGAAGCGGTCCCTCTTCAACATCGTCGGCGGGAGCGCGTTCTCGAGCGACGCCACGATTCGCGCTTACGCGCGCGACATCTGGAACATCGTCCCGGTCAAGGCCGAGCTCGCGGAGAGGTCACGTGCCCCGGATTCGGCTCTCGATCGCCTTGGCGAATGAGCTCGTCGTGGCATGACCGCCGAGGTCCGGGGTACGGACCTCGTCGACGTTGAGCGTGTCGACGATCGCCTTGCGAAGGCGCGTCGCCTGGGGCTTGCGATCGCAGTGATCGAGCATCATCGCGGCCGCGAGCATCAGCGCGACAGGGTTCGCCACTCCCTTGCCGGTGATGTCCGGCGCCGACCCGTGCACGGCTTCGAAGATCGCCGCGTCGGTGCCGATGTTGGCCCCGGGAGTCATCCCCAGACCGCCGACCAGACCTGCGACCTCGTCGGAGAGAATGTCGCCGAAGAGGTTGGTCGTCGCGAGCACGTCGAACTGCCACGGATTCAAGACGAGCTTCATCGCACACGCGTCGATGATGACGTCGTCCATTGCGACCTTGTCCGAGTAGCGCTTGGCGTGAAGCTCCCGCGCCGTCTCGAGGAAGATGCCCGTCAGCGCTTTGAGGACGTTCGCCTTGTGGACGACGGTGACCTTCTTTCGTCCGTTGGCGATCGCGTAGTCGAACGCGAACTCGAGCAGCCGCCGGCATCCCTGACGGGTGTTGACGCCGGTCGACATGGCGACCGCATGAGGGTCTCCGTCGATGGGGATGAAGTGCTCGTAACCCATGTAGAACCCTTCGTTGTTCTCGCGAACGACGACGAGATCGATGTTGTCGTACCGCCGGCCGGGAATGAGCGTCCGCGCGGGACGGAGATTCGCGTAGAGCTTGAACTCTTCGCGCAGCCGGACGTTCGACGAGCGGTAGCCTCCGCCGGACGGGGTCTCGAGCGGCCCCTTGAGCGCCAGGCGTGTGCGCCGAATGCTGTCGAGCGTCGCCGCGGGGAGCGGGTCGCCCGCCTTCTTCACGCCGGCGAGCCCCGCTACCTGCGTGTCCCATTCGAACCGGACGTCGAGCGCCTCGAGCGCCGTGAGCGTCGCGTCGACGATTTCGGGACCGATTCCGTCGCCAGGGATGAGCGTGACCAGGATGCAATCGGAAGTCATTTGCCACGCTCCCTCACCCGCTGTTGCGCAGGCCAGCCGCGATGCCGTTGATCGTCATGTGGATGCCGCGCGCCACCCGCTCGCTCGCCCGACCCGAGCGGTAACGCTTGAGGAGCTCGACTTGGAGATGATTGAGCGGATCGAGGTACGGCAGGCGATTGCGGATCGCGCGCGCGAGGGCCGGGTTCGACCCCAGGAGCTCCTTCTGCCCGGTGATGAGCAGAACCGCTTCGATCGTGCGGTCTCGTTCGGCCGAGATGCGCGCGAAGATGGCGTCGCGAAGCGCGCGATCGGGGACGAGCTCCGCATAGCGGGAAGCGATGCCCATGTCCGTCTTCGAGAGCACCATCTCGAGGTTGTCGACGAGCATCCGGAAGAACGGCCACGCCTTGTACATGCGCGCTAGCTCTGCGTTCGTGCCCTTTTTCTTGCCGTCCGGCCCGGCGAACAGGGGTGCGATCGCCGATCCGAAGCCGTACCACCCCGGCAAGAGCACGCGGCTCTGCGCCCAACTGAAGACCCACGGGATCGCGCGGAGATCCTCGATGAGCTTCGACGTCTTGCGCGACGCGGGACGGCTCCCGATGTTCAGCTCGGCAATTTCGGACAGCGGAGTGGCCACACGGAAGTACTCGTTGAAGCCGTCGGTCCCGTAGACGAGCGAGCGATAGGCCTCGTACGCGCTTGCCGAGAGGCGGTCCATCGTCGCCCGGAACGTTTGGATGTCGTCTTCTTCCTCGTGGTCGAGCAGCGTCGCCTCGAGCGTCGCCGCGATCATCGTCTCGAGGTTTCGGCGCCCGACCTCGCGGTCCGAGTACTTGCTTCCGATGACCTCACCCTGCTCCGTCACTCGGATCTGTCCCCCGACGCTCCCCGGGGGCTGCGCAAGAACGGCCTGATAGGTGGGGCCACCGCCCCGACCCACTGACCCGCCGCGCCCGTGAAAGAGGCGCAGAGTGAGGCCCCGCCGCCGGCAGAGATCGGTGAGGCGCACCTCGGCCTGGTAGAGCTCCCAGCCCGAGGTCAAAAATCCGCCGTCCTTGTTGCTGTCCGAGTAACCGAGCATCACCTCCACGACGCCGCCCCAGCTCCCGCGCGCGATGGCCATCGCTCCCGGCAGGGACAGGAAGCGGTCCATGACGGGCTCGCAGCGACGAAGGTCGTCGATCGTCTCGAAGAGCGGTATGACGCGCACGGCGATGGTCGGCTCGTCGCCGGGGCGCATGACTCCCGCTTCGCGCATGATCAGCATGACCTCGAGCAGGTCCGAGGCCGAGGCGGCCTTCGAGATGATGTAATGGGGCAAGGCTTGCTGCCCGTGGGAGGCCTGCGTCTCGCGGATGGCGTTCGCGATGGCCAGCTCGCCACGCGTCTCGTCGGAGTAGTCGAGGAAGGGGGACGCGAGGAGCCGCGGCACGGCGAGCTCTTGCAAGAGGCGCGCTTCCCGCTGCTCCTCGGCGAGCGCGAGGTAGTCCTCTTCGATGCCGACACGTCGGAGCAGCTCCGCCACGACGCGCTCGTGCACGTCGGAGTTCTGTCTCAGGTCGATGGGCGCGAGATGGAAGCGGAACGCGCGCGCCGCGTATATGAGCGCTCGCAGACGCCCGCGTGCGATCCCGGCGCCGCCGTGGGAGACGAGCGACGCGCTCATGACCTCGAGGTCGGTCACGAATTCCTCCACGCTGGCGTACGCGGCCGCGCGTGCCGCCGGATGGCGAGGGGGTTCCTTCTCGCCGAGCCTTTGCGAAGTCGCGGCCAGTCGCGCGTAGACGCCGACGAGGACGCGGCGATACGGCTCGTCGCCGCGACGCTTCGAGCGGTCGGGAGAGGCCTCCGCCAGGTCTTCGAGCTGCGTCGAGACGCCCGTCATCCCGCTCGAGATCGAGAGCTCGGCGCCGAGCTCGTGAACCTCGTTCAGGTAATGATCGAGCGCGAGGCGGGTCTGCTGGCGGATCGCGTGAACGAGGACGTCCCTGTCGACGAACGGGTTCCCGTCGCGGTCGCCGCCGATCCAGCTCCCGATGCGTAGGAGGGGTGGCAGCTGCCAGGGCTCCTGGCCGGGGAACTCCTGATCGAGCATGTCCTCGAGGTCGGCGTAGAGGCGCGGGACCTCCGACAGAAACGTCTGACGGTAGTACGTCAGGGCGTTCTCGATCTCATCGCTCACCGTCGGCTTGACGAGCCGGAGCATGCGACTCTGCCAGAGGGTGACGATCTCCCGGTGCAGCGCCTGTTCGTTTCGTGCGACTTCGTCGCGCGTGTGGGCGTACCTGTCGCGCTCGCCGAGGAGTCGCGCGATCGAGACCTCGCGATCGAGCGTGCTGCGGCGGTGCACCTCCGTCGGATGCGCAGTGAGCACCGGGGAGATCGCGGCGCGGTCGAGCGTCTCGCGCAGGCGGCCCGGTTTGACGCCCTGCGACTTGATTCGCTCGAGCGCGAGGGCGAGGGACCCTTCTTCGGGGGGTGCCCCGGCCAGGCGCTCCTGGCGATAGTGGCGGTTCTTGTGCTGGTCTTCCGCGATGTTCGCGAGGTGCGAGAAATAGCTGAATGCGCGGACGACCGTGATCGCCGCCTCGACCTCGAGTGCGTCGAGGCGACGTGCCAGCTCGGCGCGCGCCTCCGGGTCGCCGTCGCGGCGGAAGCGTACGGCGAGCTGACGCACGTCCTCGACGACCTGGAAGAGCTCGACCCCCTCGTCGTCGCGCACGGTCTCGCCCAGCAGCCTTCCGAGCAGCCGGATGTCCTCGCGCATCGCCGCGTCCTCGCCGGCGCTGCCGCCCGAGGGGGCGGGGGTGACGACGCGCCTCGCGTCCACTCGCTTGCTCACGATGCCCACGAGATCGGCTGTCCGGTCGACTCGACCACGGCCATCCAGAGGTCCCCGCTGGTGTCGACCTGTTTGCGAAATCGCGTGGCCAGGGGCATTGGCACGTGGACGAACCGCCCATGCCAGCGGCCGATGAGCATCTCGGTGTTGCCGGCCATCGCAGCGTGCACCGCGTTGCGCGCCATATTCCAGCAATAGAGGCTGTCCGTCGGCGCCGCCGGGGCGCTCCGGATGTGGTAGCTCGGGTCGACGTACTTCACGGTCACGTCCACGTTCTCGTCGCGGAAATGCGAGACGATGCGATCGCGAAGGGCCACCCCGACGTCGTTGAATCGCGCGTTGCCGCTCGGATCCGTCTGCCCCTCCGTGACGCGCTCGAAGAGCTCCTGGCCGGCGCCTTCGGCCACGACGCAGAGGGCATGATGGCCCTCGGCGAGCCGTCGCTTCAAGAACTCGAACAGACCGCCCTTCCCTTCCAGGACGATCGGCACCTCCGGGATCAGCACGACGTCGACGTCGGTCGATGCGATCGCCGCGTGGCAGGCGATGAAGCCCGAGTGGCGTCCCATGAGCTTGACCACGGCGACACCGTTGTACGCGCCGGTCGCCTCGACATGCGCCCCTCGAAGGACGTCGACGGCTGAGGAGAATGCCGTCTCGAACCCGAAGCTCTTGTCGATGAAGTGAATGTCGTTGTCGATCGTCTTCGGGATACCGACGATTCCGATCGCGAGGCCGCGCCTCTCGATCTCGGCGACGAGCCCCATCGAGCCGCGAAGCGTGCCGTCGCCGCCGATGACGAAGAGAACTCCGATGCCGAGCTCCTCGAGACGATCGACCATCTCCCGCGGGGGCTGCTCCCCTCGAGACGTGCCGAGCGAGGTCCCGCCTTCGTGGTGCATGTGGGCAACCGCAGAAGGCGTGAGGCGAACGGGCTCAGGGCCGCCCTTGGCGAGTCCGCGGAACCCGTACCGGAATCCGACGATATGCTCGACCCCATATCCCTGGGTGAGCTCGAGGACGAGCCCCCGGATGACGTTGTTGACCCCGGGGCACAGGCCGCCGCACGTCACGATGCCGCACCGAAGCTTTCCCATGTCGAAGTAGACGCGATCACGGGGGCCTGCCAGCTCGAATGCCGGCGCGCGCAGCGGATCGTCGGAGAGTGCGGCCACGGTCGAGAGCCGGTCGTCCAGAAGAACGCGGTCGGCCTTGCCTACGTAGTGAACCGCGGCCTTGGCAAGGCGGTGCGCAAGCGGCGACGGATGCCGGCAGGGGCCCAGAACCCTCACCTCGAGGTCGCTCGGCACGACGCGTCCGGTGCGCTGCGGAACGGTCAGTGCGAGGGCCACGTCCTGGAGGCTACAGCCCGCCGCGTTTCGCGTTACTTTCGGTCCGATTGCGGCTGAGGACGTCCCCTCAGTGTACGCCGGGGGTGTGCGCACCCTCCGGAACGGGTTCGGCGAAGACCTGCAGGGGCTCGAGCAGGGCGAGCTGGTCCCGCGTGATTCCGACGCCACGCTCGCTGAAGAAGAGGTCGTTCTCCGCGAGCTGCGCCCGCACCTGGCCGATAAAAAGGATGGGGTCCCCGTTTCGCGTGTATCCGAGCTGGACGATCGACGCCTTGGGCCAGTCCCCCCCGTCGAAGGTCAGCGCCTTGCGCAGCATGTAGAACCCCTCGGCGGGTACGGTCACCAGGCTATCTGCCCACGAGAGGCCGCGGAAGGCGATCCCCGCGCCATGGAAGTGCCACCGGTTGTGGATGTTGTGCTCGGGGGGGACGACGACCGGCAGCCCCGAGTCCGAATGGTTGTGAAAATAGACGAGCAGGCCGGCCGGGACCTCGTCCTCGTGCTCGGGCAGAGCGCGGGTGGTCCGATAAAGGCCGCAGTCGGGGAGAAGCTTTTTCGGTGTCGCCATCGCGGCAGCGCTTCTACCACGCTACCGCGCGGCAGGCTGGGGCATCACTCGCTACCAGGTTTGTCGTGGTCGCCCGATACGAACGCGTTGCGGAACTCGATGCCGGCGATGACGCCGTCCGGCTCCTCCTGGACCCAGACGATGCGCCCGGGCTGGGTGGTCGCAGGCCCCTCCCCCTCACCCACTTGCACCTCGAACTCCGAGCCGAGTTCGACCTTTTCTTCCAGGATGACGCGGACCCCTCCCCGGCTGACGTTGAGGGCCCACCCCTCGAGCGAGTGCCCCGATTTGCCGACGGCCCCCGTCATGGGGGCCAGCGTGACCCGGACGCTCACTTCGTGCCGAGCACCTGCCCGACGCGTCGCGTGAACGTCGTCCCCCGTGGGGACGCCGGTAGGCGGCGTCAGGCTGCGGCGGTTTTTCACGGTAACGGCTTGCATGAGGATACGGCTCCTCGCCGCACAAAGCACGGGAGCATGACCGCCGCAAGGCGTCAGACGGGCCGCGTCATAGTCCCCGGTGAGGGGTCGTGACGGAAGCCGCTGCGCGGAAGAAAGTTTTGTACTAAGGTTTCCGAGGGTTTTGCCCACAAGATGGCGGAGTCCCCTCCCACCAACGCCGCCGGCATCCGGAGAACCCTGATCGAAGCCGGGTTCGAGGTCTTTCGCACGCGCGGCGAGGAAATCGTCCTGGCCGAGCGGCCGCGGGAGAACCTCATCATGGACTCCGGCGTCCGGCTGCGTTTCGTCGCACCGCTCGAAGTGCGCATCGTCCTACGGGTTCAGAAGGCGGACTTCCCCAACGACGACGACACTTTCCTCTTCGAACGGGTGCGCAAGCTGGCGATGCCTGCCCTGTCCGAGGGGTTCACCGAGGTGAGCACCGCGATGACGCGCGTGGCCGACCCGGGCGATGCAGAGCGCACGCTCGATACGTTCTACGAGATTACCTACTCGAAGGCCGCCGCCGCGCTGGACGACGCGCTCGTCGAGCTCAAGTTCGCGATGAGCCTCGAGAAGCGCGCCTGAGGGCCCCGGACCTGCACGCGGTCGACGGCCGGAATACCGCGTGATACACGGGCTCCCCCTCCCATGCTCGATTTCTTCCGGCAGCGCGGCCTGTCGAACGCTATCTATGGCGCCATCATCGTCGCGACGATCTTTGCCTTCGTCGTCACGTTCCGACCGAACGCCACCTCGCGCACGGCCTCGTTGAACGAGACGTGCGTGGCAAAGGTGCACGGCCGGTGCCTCGACCCCAAGGACTTCGGCGCCGCGTACCGCATGCTCATGCCCACCCGGAGCGCGAGAGCGTCCCGCCACCTCAACCTCAAGCGCGTCGCCCTCGACGGCCTGGTCGAGCGCGAGCTCCTCGACGACGAGGCGAAGCGGCTCGGCATCGGCGTGAGCGAGTCCGAGGTGACCGACCAGCTCTTCGCGGGCTTCGTCCGGGTCAGCGTCCCCGCAGCAGACCCTACGGTCGCCCAGTCGATCCTCGCCGAGATGTACCAGGGGTACGCGCGGGCGGGGATCGTCTCCCAGGAGGTCGCCCAGGCGCACTTCAACGATCGCGACGCGGCGATCCCGGTCGATTTCCGCGACCCCAAGACGAAGAGGTTCGACCTCAAGATCTACGAGCGGCAGGTGCGAAACATGAGCAACCGCTCCGCAACCGAATTTCGCGAGGGACAGGCGCGCGAGCTCCTCGCGGCGAAGATGCGCGACGTCGTCCGCGAGCCGATCCGGGTCAGCGAGGCAGAGGTCTGGCAAGAGTACGACCGGCGCTTCACCACGGCGACGGTGACGTGGGTTCCCGTGAAGGAGACGTGGGCGGCGCGCTGGGCGGTCGACGCCAAGCCGGCACTGGTCGACGCCTGGGCCAAGGAGCACGCCGAGGACGTCGACAAGGAGCTCGAGAAACGCGGCAAGGAGGATGCCCCGCAGGCGTCTCACCTTCGTCACATCCTCGTGAAGCTCCCGTACGGGGCAACAGACGAGGAGAAGGCCTTCGGGCTGGCCAAGCTTTCGTGGGCGGTCGCGCGCATCAAGGCCGGCGAAGCCTTCGCCGAAGTCGCTCGCGAGACGTCCGACGACGCCGGGAGTGCCTCGCGCGGCGGCGACTTGGGCGACCAGACCTCCGGGTTCGTGCCGCCGTTCAAGGCCGCGGCGGATGGCCTTAAGCCCGGCGAGATGACGGCGGGCGCGGTCGAGACACAGTTTGGCTACCACTTCATCATGAGGGACGACCCGTCGAAGGCCGCGGAAGTCGCGGCCCAGGTGAAGCGGAGCGTCGCGCGTGCTTCGTACGTGGCGGCGAAGGCCACCGACGCCGCGCAGCTCGTCGCGAAGCGAATCGACGCGGCGATGCACGTCGGCAAGGGCGCGGATGACGCGACGGCGAGCATCACGGCGGACTACGTGCGACCGGGCAAGGTCGAGATGCTCAAGGTCCTCCCCGCCCCGGCGAGTGCGGACGCGGGGGCCGCGGCGGCGGTCGACGGGGGAGCCAGGCCGTCGGTGCCGGTCGCGCCGTCCGACAAGCGTTTCGACGCGAGTACGGACGCCGACCGTCCGCAGCTACAAACCTCGTCGGCCTTCAACCGTGGCGGCGATCCGTTCCCCGGACTCTCCCCGGAGGCGACGACTGCCATCGCGCAATTCGCGTTCTCGAGCAAGGACGGCGACGTGATGGCCGAGCCCACGCGCACCGCCGACGCCTTCGTCGTCATCCAGGCGAAGCAACACAAGGTGGCCACTCGCGAGGAGTTCGACAAGGACCGCGCGACCTTCGAGCAGGAGCTCGTACGCGCGAAGCGTGACGAAGCCCTCTGCCTCTACGTCAAGCGCCTCCGCGAACAGGCCAAGGACGCCGTCAAGGTGGACGAGTCGTTTGTCCAGGAGGCGAAGGCCGACGGCGGTACGTCGAGCGCTACGGACGAAGAAGAGGAATACTGACGCCCCCGTTCCCGATGAGCCCCCCGCAACACACCGCAACGCTCGGGAACGGACTGCAGGTCGTCGTCATCCCGCAGCCGCAACTGCATCGTGCTCACGTCGCGCTCTGGGCTCGCGTCGGGTCGCGCTTCGAGGCGACCGAGGACAACGGCATCAGCCACTTCCTCGAGCACATGATCTACCGGGGCACGCAGCGCGTTCGAAGCGCCCACGAGGTCAACCTCGCGTTCGAGCGACTTGGAGGCTCGCTCTTCGCGTCGACGCAAGTCGATCACGGGATATTCTCGCTCTCGCTCCCGCCCGAGTCCCTGGACGAAGCGTGCGCCATGTTCGGCGAGGTGCTGGCCCAGCCCGCGTTCCTCGACATCGACATCGAGCGCGGCATCGTCCTCGAAGAAATCCTCGAGGATCTGGACGACGAGGGGCGACAGGTCGACGCCGACAACCTGTCGCGTGCGCTCATCTACGACGACCATCCGTTGGGGTTCACCATCACGGGGACCGAGAGCCACGTGCGCGGCTTCGACGAAGCCATCCTGGCCAGCTGGCATGCTGGTCACTACACCGCCAAAAACGCGGTCCTCGTTTTCTCGGGCGCCGTCGACGAGGGGGAGGCGATGCGCCTCGCTCAGAGGGACTTCGAGCACCTGGCAGCCGGGTCGCGCATCGTGGCGACGGCCCCGCGGCACACGCAGAAGCGAGCGCGTCTAGAGATCGTCGACAACGTCTCGAGCCAGACCGAGCTGCGAATCTGCTTCCGCGCGTTCGCCGAGACCGACAGGCGCCGCCCGGCGCTGGACGTCCTGATGCGCATCGTCGACGACGGCATGTCGACACGCCTCTATCACCGCCTCTGCGACGCCCGCGGCCTCTGCTACGACGTCTCGGCAGGCTACGACGGTTACGAAGACGATGGCGTCGTCGACGTCGCGGCGGGCGTGCAGCACAAGCGGGCGGCCCTGGTGACGAGCGAAATCCTCACGATGTTCGAGGAGCTCGCGCACGACGGACCCACGCCGGAGGAGCTCGAAAAGACGCGGCGACGCATCGTGTGGGACGCGCGCACGCTCGCCGACTCGGCCGAGGAGACGGCGGCGTTCTATGCAGGCGGTCTTCTGTTCGAGCGGTTTTTCACCCCGGAGGAGCACGTGGCGGAGCTCGTGCGGGTACAGGCGAGCGACGTCCGCGATGCGGCGGGGCAGCTCGCGCGTCCCGACAGGCTCACGGCGCTGGCAGTGGGTCTTCTGGACGACGGGGAGGACGAGCGCCTCGCCACGGTCGTGAAGGGATGGGAGGGCGCGTGACCCGTTTCCCAAATGCCGCCTTGACCCCCGGTCACCGTGCAGTCTTGAATGCGCCCGCACCATGAGGATAGCGGTCCGGAAAGAGGGGGCGGGAGAGCGGCGCGTCGCCATCGTGCCCGATTCGGTCAAGCGCCTGGCGGCGAGGAAGATCGACGTCTCCGTCGAGGCCGGCGCAGGATCCCTCGCGTTCGCCTCCGATGACGAGTACCGGGCGGGAGGCGCGCGCGTCGATGCCGCGGTCGAGGCGCTGCTCGCGGATGCCGACGCCGTGGTGCAGATCCGTCCGCCGAGCATCGACGACGTCAAGAAGCTGAAGGAGGGGAGCGCGCTCGTGTCTCTCCTCTATCCACTGGTCGACCACGCGCTCGTCCGCGCGCTCGCGGCGCGCAACGTGACGGCCATCGCGGTCGACATGATCCCGCGGACGACGCTCGCCCAGATGATGGACGTGCTCTCGTCCCAGGCCACGGCTGCTGGCTACGAGGCCGTCCTCATGGCCGCTGCCGCGCTGCCTCGCTTCTTCCCGACGCTCATGACGGCTGCGGGCACGATCGCTCCCGCCAAGGTGCTCGTCCTCGGAGCGGGTGTCGCGGGGCTAACGGCCATCGGAACGGCTCGCAGACTGGGCGCGGTGGTCGAGGCGTTCGACGTCCGCAAGGTGGTGAAAGAGCAGGTCGAGAGCCTCGGGGCGAAGTTCGTGGAAGTGGAAACCGAAGACGCGCAGACCGCGGGCGGCTACGCCAAGGAGCTCGGCGAAGAGTCGAAGAAGAAGCAGGCGGAGGCCCTCGCGCGCCACGTGGCGAAGGCGGACGTCGTCATCTGCACGGCGCTCATCCCGGGCCGTCGTGCTCCGGTGCTGGTGACGGCCGACATGGTCAAGTCCATGCGCGCCGGCAGCGTCATCGTCGATCTCGCCGCCGAGCAGCAAGGAAACTGTGAGCTCACGAAGCCCGGACAGACGGTTGTCGAACACGGGGTCACGCTCATCGGTCAGACGGACGTACTGAGCCGCCTGAGCGCGCACGCGAGCCAGATGTACTCGCGCAACATGGAGAAGCTTCTCTTTTACGTCACCAAGGACGGCGCCTGGAAAGTCGACTTCAACGACGAGATCGCCCGGGGCTGCGTCATCACGCACGGTGGGTCGGTCGTCCACCCGAAGGTGAAGGAGCTCGTCGAGCCAGGCGCCGCCGGGGTCGCGGGGGCAACGTCATGAGCATCGAGTGGATGTTCAACCTGTACGTGTTCGTCCTCGCGACGTTCGTCGGCTACCAGGTCATCTCCCGGGTTCCACCGCTCTTGCACACGCCGCTGATGAGCGGCACCAATGCCATCAGCGGGATCTCGCTGGTCGCATCGCTGCTCGCCGCAGGCTCCCACCACTCGCTCAGCCAGATCCTGGGCTTCGTCGCCGTTACCTGCGCGACCATCAACGTCGTCGGCGGTTTCCTCATCACGGACCGCATGCTCCGGATGTTCAGGAAACCTCCCGCCCCCCGCCCCCTCCCCGCAGGGGGCGAGCAGAAGAAGGTCGCCGGGGGTAAGGCGTCGTGACCCCCACAGCCACGATCCTCGGCCTCTGCTACCTCGTCGCGGCCGTCCTCTTCATCCTGTGCCTGCGGGGCCTCTCGTCCCCCGAATCGGCGCGCCGCGGGCTCGTGCTCGGCGAGCTCGGGATGCTCATCGCCGTCGTCGGGACGCTCCTCCACAAGGACATCATCCGGTACGACTGGATCCTCGGCGGGCTGGTCCTCGGCAGCGGCATCGGCATCGGCATCAGCGCGTGGATCCCGATGACGAAGATGCCGGAACGGATCGCGTTCTCGCACGCGTTCGGGGGTCTCGCCACGGCCCTCGTCGGCGTGGCCGAGTACATGCGAGAAGCCGAGCACCTGACGCACTTCAAGGTCGGCGCGCTGGGCTTCGAGACGTTCCTCGGCTTCCTGACGTTCACGGGAAGCCTCATGGCGTACGGCAAGCTTCAGGGTGTCATCAGCGGCGCGCCGGTGACCTGGAAGGGGCAGAACTTCCTCAACATCGGCCTCTTCTTCGGGTCGCTCTGCGCCATCGGGGTCCTCGTCGCACACCGCGAGATGCACGAGGTCTTCTTCGGGATCGCCGGGACGGGCCTCGCGCTCGGGGTGATGGCGGTCCTCCCCATCGGCGGCGCGGACATGCCGGTCGTCATCTCGCTGCTCAACTCGTACGCGGGGCTCGCCGCGTGCGCGACGGGGTTCGCGCTCGGCAGTCAGATCCTCATCATCTCGGGCGCTCTCGACGGAAGCTCGGGCCTGTTCCTCTCGCTCCTCATGAGCAAGGCGATGAACCGCTCGTTCGCGAACGTCCTCTTCGGCGCGTTCGGGACGGCCATCGAGCCGGGGCAGGCGGCCCCGCAGGGGCAGGCCAAGGCCTACAACGAAGCGACGGTGGAGGACGCCGGGGCGGTGCTCAAAGCGTCGCAGTCGGTCATCTTCGTGCCGGGGTACGGCATGGCCGTCAGCCAGGCGCAGCACGCCGTCCGCGATCTGGCCGCGTCGCTCGAGCGCCGCGGGGTCGACGTGAAGTACGCGATCCACCCGGTCGCCGGACGGATGCCCGGTCACATGAACGTCCTGCTCGCCGAGGCGAACGTCCCTTACGACAAGCTCTTCGACCTCGACGACATCAACGACGACTTTGCGCGCACGGACGCGGTCATCGTCGTCGGCGCGAACGACGTCGTGAACCCCGCGGCGAAGAAGGACCCTTCGAGCCCGATCTACGGAATGCCCGTCTTCAACGTCGAGCAGTCGCGCAGCGTCATCGTCCTCAAACGCAGCATGAACCCGGGCTTCAGCGGTGTGGAGAACGAGCTATTTTTCCAGCCGAACACGATGATGGTGCTCGGCGACGCGAAAAAGACCCTCCTTGCGATGATCGGCGAGCTGAAGGAGGGGCACTAGCGGTGGCGGCAAAGAAGACCTCCGGGCCGAAAGACTCCTCGCCCCAGGTGCGACAGAAGACGACCGACGTCGACCTCGAGTGGCTGGGCAAGGTGCTGGAGGAAGAGAAGGCGAGCAAGAGCGCGAAGAAAGGGAAAGGCCCGCCGCCGATCCCGAGCCTCTCCAGCCAGGCCACCGCCCCGCGCCACGACACGATCGACGTCGACAGCAAGTGGCTGATCGCGCCTGTCGCCAAAAAGTGGCGCCGCAAAGGGACAGACGAGCCCGCCAAACCGCTGCCGCTGCCGTCGGCCATCGCGGTGAAGCCGCGAGGCAAGCTGCCACCCCCGCTGCCTCGCGAGGACGACGAGAGCACCGACGCGGCACCGAAAGCGCCGAAGGGCAACGGGCCGACGAGCCGGCGCCCGCCTCCGACACGCAAGTAGCGCCTACGCCGCGACGATTAGCGAGCGCACGATCAGACCCATGAGCACGAGCGTCGAAAGCGCGCCGACGGCGAAAGAGATGGTGCGCCACGGCTGCTTGCCGCCGAGATACGCGAACGCGTGCGCGATACGTGCGATGGCGAAGACTCCGAAGACGATGGAAGCCGTCGTCGCCTGTGCACCCGCGAGGACGTAGACGAGGCCGAGAATGGCGAACGGAACGACGTTCGCGGCTGCGTTGGCGTGCACGCGAAGCACCCGCGCAATCTCGGGCGGCTCGAGCTCGACGAGCTTGTTGCTTCCGCGCGCGTCCTCGATGTTGGGGGTAGCCTTCGCGCGCCCCCGGACCGCGCCGCTGTAGGCCCATAGCAGGAGCAAGTCGAGCGACAGGACGATGAGCGTGACGGCGTAGGCGATGAACGCTGGGTTCGTGGCGAGACTCGGCATGGGGGTGTTCCTTCCACCGCCTCAGTCTCTTGACCTTCGTATCCGTTACACTCGCTCCGTGCCGGAGATCGAGAAACCCGACGACGCGGCGCTGTGCGGGCGGCTCCGGGACGGCGACGAGGCGTCCTTCCGGATACTCGTGAAGGAGTTGCACTCGGCGCTGACGCGCGTCGCACTCGCCTTCGTCGGGTCACAGGCCGCCGCCGAGGAGGTCGTACAAGACACGTGGGTGGCGGTGATCGCCGGGCTGGACCAGTTCGAGGGGCGGTCGACCCTGCGAACGTGGATCGGCCGCATTCTCGTGAACCGCGCGAAGACGCGCGGCGTGCGCGAGCAGCGCGTGGTGCCCTTCTCGGCGCTGTCACCCGAGGACGAAGCACCGGTCGAGCCGGAGCGCTTCTTCGCCGCCGGCTTCTGGCGTGTGCCTCCGCAGCGATGGGACGACGCGCCCGAGCAACTCGTTCTGCGTAAGGAGGCGCGCACCCACATCGAGCGCGAGCTCGCGTCCCTCCCCGCCGCGCAACGCACCGTCGTAACCCTCCGCGACCTCGAAGGGTGGAGTTCCGAGGAGGTCTGTAACGTTCTCGAGCTGGCCGAGACCAATCAGCGCGTCCTCCTTCACCGAGGGCGTACGCGACTGCGCGCGGCGCTCGAGCGCTATCATTCCGGAGAAGGCCGCTAGATGTTCTCGTGCCGCAATGCCACAAGCCTGATGACCGACGAACGCGAGGGGCGGCTCTCGGGCGGGGTGCGCCTCAAGTACCGCCTTCACATGCTCGTCTGCGGCCACTGCAAGACGTTCCGGCGGCAACTCGACCGCACGATCGCGATCGTCAAAGGCCTCCCGCGCACCGAGATTCCGCGCGAAACGGAAGACGACCTCGTCGCGGCGTTCCGAGCCCGGGCTACCCGATCCGGTGCGCGACCGCGCTGACCCCACCGACGACCCCCAACCGGGGATAGATCGTCACAAGTAGCGCACCCTATCTCCCTGGGTGCGCAAGTAAGCGCGCTACGTTCTCTCGAAGCTGCGCAAAGGGCCTCCAGACTGGCTCTCGCCGTCATGCCTTACTCACTAGATCCCTTGAGATCCTGGCTGCTGAGGAGGGGCGGCATGCGCCCTGCAGAGGTGGGAACTTGTACACCAGGAGGCCACATGAAACTCGTCGCTTTGATCGCAGGGATGGCAGTGCCGGTCCTCGCCTCGCCGCTTCTCCTCCTCGGATGCAGCGGGGCCGACAATGAGCCCACCGGTTCCACCGCCCAGGATCTGACTCTGCCCGGCTTTGGAGACGCAGGGGCGCTGCCTCCGCTTCCGACACTGCCGACGCTGCCCACGCTGCCCACCGGATTCCCGTTTCCCGACGCGGGGTTCGTCCTGCCCCCTCCGCCGTTCGCCTTCCTCCAGATCCCCGACGGCGGGTTCATCCTTCCGACGCTGCCCATCGGCTTCCCCGATGCCGGGCTCGTCTTGCCGATCCTTCCGTTCCTGCCCGACGGCGGGTTCTTCGTACCGACGCTTCCTCCGGGATTCGATCTCGATGCAGGGATCGTCTTGCCGACGCTCCCGTTTCCCCTGCCAATCCCCGTGCTGCCGACTCTGCCCGTAGGGTTCCCGCTGCCTCCGCTGTTCGACGCAGGCATTGATTGAGTAGTGCGAAGAGCACGTCGGCGATCGGCCTGATGGCCGCATCGCTGGCCTTGGTTGGTGCGTGCTCGAGCAGCTCGGGCGGCTCGGGGGACAATGGGACGGAGTCCGATACGGACAGCGCCGCCTCGGCCCCCGTCGATGCCTCTGGCGATGCCGCGGTCAACGACGAGTCCCAGGTGAGTCCGGCAGATGCGGCGGCCGATGCCGGTGCGGACGCCGCCATGGGTTCCACGACCAACGCACCGGCGGGCAAGTCCGGCGTCGACGCGTTCTGCACCCAGATTTGCAATCACGAGCAAAGCTGCGCGGCCTCGCTCGACGTAGCCCCCTCGGGCCTCGCCGGTTGCGCGACCAGCTGTCAGACCTCCAACGAGGCCTCCTCCGCCAACCCTCCCACGGAGCTGCTGCGCGCCGACTACGTGGCCGCCCTGGGTGCGTGCATCGCCGCCTCGAGCTGCGACGAGTCGCTCCAGACGAGTGAAGCGACCTGTGGAGCGGGCCTCCTCTCGGGGACGGGCGACGCGGGAGGTCACGGCATTGCCCCTACCCAGGCCCCCGCGACCTTCTGCCGCGCGCTGGAGGCCTCACCGTGCGCTGCGGATGGCGGCGCGCAGGACTGCCTGAGCGCGTTCGACTTCTACAGCGACGTCACCTTGAACGCGGCGACTTCTTGCTTCTCGGATGCAACGTGCGCGGCGGTGGAAGGCTGCTACTCGGCGGCGTTCGCGCAGCCGTAGCGGCGCTCCGGACCGGTATCATCAAGAGAGGGGCCTCCCCGGGCCGCCGAAACTTGATCGCATTTCCGATGAGATTCTGAGCCAGGATATTTGGCTCCACAGCCAGTATCCGTGGTGCGGAGACTCCGAGGTTACGAATCGATTGAACCGCGCGGCGTCCCGGACCCATCCATGTCCGTGATCGTGAATCCCCTTGCTACATCGGAATCACATGGATCCGGGCGCCCTGCAAGCGACTGAGGCGATGGGTATTCCCATGTTCGCATATTTGCAAATCTGTTTTCGCAATTCGCCTCCACGATCCGCAAGCTGCCACCACTAATCCACGGTGCTTGCGCCGGAAAGATCGGGTGGTTAGGGTTGTGAGTCGCAGAGGACGCGTCAAGGTGGCGCCGTGTCACGCGGCAACTTCCGCTGTTGGCCGCTTTGCGGGGGACGATAATGTCTGTCCACAACGGCACCAATGAAGGCGCTGACCTGAAGTTGGAGGTCCGCCATACGGAGGCTCTTCTCAAGGCGGGGGCCCTCCAAAGTGCGATCTTCAACAGCGCCAACTTCTCGAGCATCGCCACCGACGCGAAGGGTGTCATCCAGATCTTCAACGTCGGCGCGGAGCGAATGCTCGGGTACACGGCCGCCGAAGTGATGAACAAGGTC
>Ga0182018_10002174_pt1 | contig 20281 bp, 13 predicted proteins | sample 812P2MmetaG_FD_120490 | JGI IMG/M metagenome (GOLD analysis project Ga0182018, IMG submission 120490) | Permafrost microbial communities from Stordalen Mire, Sweden - 812P2M metaG | ecosystem: Environmental > Terrestrial > Soil > Wetlands > Permafrost | place: Sweden: Stordalen | collected...
GCCCGCACCTTGGATGATCTTCATTCAGCCTTGGTCATTGCCCTCAACTCCTTCTCGGCTCAACACTGCCGGGGCTTTTTTCGTCACGCCCAATATGCGTCTATCTAAATAGAAAATGCTCTAAACGGATCAACTGGGCGAATGTCTCGGCGCTTTGGAAAAATTTCTGCACAACGATCCGGTCAAAACGTCGTTGCTGATCAAGGCGGCGCTGGCGCACGTCTAGTTTGAGACCATCCATCCGTTTGACGGCAACGAACGGTTGGGCACGCCGCGCCGAGGCCAATGAGCTTCTCGCTATATCCAGCAAATCATCGGTTGGCAAGTTGGCTTCGCTGCAGAATTCAATTGTCCCCGATAGAAACCCTGGAAACGGGGAATTGATTCGATGAAGTTATAGAAACTTGAAATAGTTCATATCCCCATGGCCTGCCGACGCATGTTTAAGTCGCTTCAAACTGTAAAGCCCCACCTTTGCGCCGATCCACTTGCCTTTTTGCGCGGGAAAAACCTTGGAAATTGTCACAAACTCATCACGGTTGGCGAAACTGAATATGCACAAGCCGCCATCTTTTACGAAGACGCGCAGCTTGACAGCGTTGGGCAAGTTGTCTTGGACAAATTCTTGGATGCCATTGATGCGCAGGACAAGTTGGATTCCAGCAACACTCTTTTCTAGCGCCAGGGTCGCAAAAGACTCGCCGGCGACAATCAACCCTGCCGCTTCTCCGGCCTGTTGCGGCGCGAATTCCAGCCGGGTTTCAACAGTGAAAGACCGCGCGGGAAATTTTTGCAGCAACAGGTTCGGCAGTTGCACCAAGTTTTCGTGCGTGGTGAATTGCGGATACAACCGCAGCGAATTTTTTCGCGCGCTCATTGAATACCAATTGTCACTATGATTGGCATTCCATTGCCATTGTGGACCCAGCTTGGATGAATCGAACGCGTCGCTGGTTTGAGGGACGGTAATCAAGGAACGGCGGATTGTGGGCGGTTTTCTGTAATTCAAAACCGGTTCACCGCAGTTGTTGCCGTTGACATGGCCAATCAGCGGCCAGCCTTCTTGCCAGATGACGGGCTGTAGGTGAACGATGCGACCGTAAACGCCGGCATCCTGAAAATGCACAAACCACCAACCGTCGTCCGCCGTATCCACCAGTGCGCCTTGATGCGGGCCGTTGATGGCCGTTGATCCCTGTGCCAGAACAATTTTATCTTCGTAAGGGCCGTAGATATCTTTCGAGCGCAACACCACCTGCCAGCCCGTTTCTACGCCGCCGGCAGGCGCAAAGATGTAATACCAGCCATCCATTTTCAAAAACTTTGGGCCTTCAAGCGTCGGATGTTTTTTTGGTTCGTGGAAAACAATTTGACCTTCACCGAGCAATCGCGAACCGTCCGGCGCCATCGGACAGACGCGCAGCCGGTGCTTGATGCCTGCGCGGGAACCGGCATAAGCGTGAACGAGATAAGCCTGACCGTCGTTGTCCCACAACGGGCATGGGTCAATGAGTCCCTTGCCGGCCTGAACAAGATGCGGTTCGGACCATGGACCGGCGGGATTGTCAGCGGTGACAACGTAAATGCCTTCGTCAGGCATCGGGAAAAAGATCCAGAATTTCCTGGCGTGAAACCGGATGGCGGGCGCCCAGACACCGCAACCGGGTTGCACTTCCGCATAACGGGGATGCGGCAGATTTTTTATGGCATGGCCGATGAGTGTCCAGTTGACCAGGTCGCGCGAATGCAACAGCGGCAATCCGGGCGTGCAGTTGAAGCTGGAGGACACCATGTAAAAATCGTCGCCGACCCGCACGACATCCGGGTCCGAATAATCGGCACAAATGACTGGATTTCGATAAGTGCCGTCACCTTGGTCAGGCGTCCATGGAAAAGCATAGTCGCGTGCCGCGGCAGTTTGTTTGGCTGGCGCCATCGGAATTTCAATTGACGATGAGTTGTTCATGCCGCGCTTTCTTTAATTTGGACGGAAAAGCTTAACACCGCAAAGGGGGATTTATCTACGATTTTCGGCATAATTCTATGAAATAAGTGCGAAGCCAGTGGTCAGGGTGGAGTGATGGTGACTTGCGCGTTGGTGCAGGATAGTTTGTTCAAGCCCTCCGGCGTGATGATTTTGGAATCCACCAGCCGGACGTTTTGCGCATCGTAGATTCCGAAAGCTTTGTCGGCGGTGATGTTGACCTGCTGCAACAACACGTTGGTGACGGCCATTTCCGGCAACCCCCAAATCAAACCCGCGCACCGGCCGGGTTGCACCGTGGCGGTGATGTTGCTGAATATTATGTCGCGATAAATTGGAGTCCGGTTCCCGATCGGGCTGCTGGGATAACTGGCGGCGATGGCAGGCGTGAGGTTGTTTAGGTTGCGATATGCGCCTGTGGCATTGTAGGAACAATAAATCAGAATCGGAAACCCCACGTTGGTCATGCGGAGATTCAGGTAGGAAAGATTATGCAGGTAGCCACCGCGATCTCGGTCAGTTTTGATGCGAATGCCCTGGTCTGTGTTGTTGAACGTGCAATTGATCACCGTGAAATTGGATATACCGCCGGAAGTGGGGCTCCCGATGGAAACTCCGTGGCCATGGCCATAGGTGCAGTTGGTGATGAGAACATCCGAAGTGCCGCCACCACAAGTATAGTTGTCGTCGCCCACACTGACGTTGCAGTTCTGGATCAGGATACGTTTTCCGGTGACATCACAGGCATCCGTGTTGTGGCTGGGGTTGACCGGATCGGTCGAAGAATTGGCGCGAATCGTGACCCCGCGAACCGTGACATCAGCGGTCCTGCCACTGATGGCGATATGAAACATCGGTGAGTTGGTCAGCAAGACTTTCTCGATCAACACGCGTTCACACGAGGAAAAGGAAATCATCCTCGGTCGTTTTGCGCCCCGCGTCCTGGCGTAAGGCCACCACGGACTGCCTTGACCGTCAATCGTGCCAGACCCGCTGATGGCGATGTCGTGAAGTCCAAACCCGCTGATGAAATTCGCCGGATCGGTTGTGCCGCCGGGATATTTGCCGAGCGGCAACATCTGCAACATTCCGCTCATGCGCAGGTTGATGCGGCTGGCCATCTGGATGGGACCGCTTAAAAAAATTCCCGCCGGCACCTCGACGGTTCCGCCACCGGTGGCGCTGGCAGCGTCAATGGCCGCTTGAATGGCCGCCGTGTTCGTCGTCACGCCGTCGCCAATCGCGCCATAATTTGTGATGTTGAAAGTTCTGCCCGGTATTTCCGGCAACGCGGGGGCAGCAAACGATTGAGCCTTGGCCGATGAAATTGGCACCAGCAGGCAGACTGCAATTACGACGCAAATATTTCGCAACATAGGTGGTGATTTTAATGACATTCGATTCAAGGCTGTGCCGGATTCCAAGTGTCGCTCCCGCCCAAAACGGATTCAACGGTGATTTTTTCCGCTTCTTCTTTGGTCAGCTGCCTTGTCCATTTGAAACGCGCCGCCGGATTTGCACCCGGTCCGGTGCTTTTGTATTCGGCATAGCGCGCGGTCAGTTCGTTGGTGGGCTTGCCCCAGTTGTTCCAGCCGGTTGGTTTGATGTGATCACCCATTTCACAATTTAAATATGTGACACTTGCATATGGTCGCCACGGGCGTCCAAGATCGGCTTTGGGCGCGCTGTTGGTGTTGGCGGGAACTCCCGCAGGATTGACCCACGGCTTCGGGTCACCCGTTAGTTTACAATCCATAAAAACAAATCCGAACGGGTGATCTTGTGGTGTGCTTGCGGCCGTGACGTGGCCGCCGTCCTTGCTGTGAATCTCGCAATGGTCAAACACGGCGGTGGCCGATCCGTAAATAAAATCCACGCGCCCGGCGATGAAGCAGTTGGTGAAATAGTGGCGTCCATTGTTGACCATCAAGGTGTCCTGCCACCCGAGGATGCGGCAGTGATTGAACACGGCGCGGTCATTATCCACCCGCAACGCCAAGGCCTGGCCGTGATCGCCGGACGTGTTTTCAATCGCAAGATTTTCCGCATAAAAATCATCGCCGACCACCACGACGCCCGGGTTGAACTGATACGGCGCGTCTGTTTGCGGTTCATTCACGTTGAACGGATACGTCAAAATGGTCTTCTCGGCATCCTCGCCAAACAATTGCATGTTGCGTTTGGACTTTGAAACCATGAATTGCCCCTTGTAAGTTCCAGGCTTGATGAGAATGCGAAACGGGATAGGACTGTTTTCCTGCGCCGCCGCAATGGCATCTTGAACCGTCGCATGTGTGCCGGAGCCGTCGGCAGAAACAATCGCATCGAACCTGGTTTCTTTTGTCGCGGCATTTTCGATCTTTATTTCAGCCGCCGAACTTTGGCTGGGTGTGGCGGCGATGATTCCTGAAGCCAGAATGACGCCGAAGTGGAACGCCGTGATGGTTTTCATTTTTTGAATATTCTGAGCAATGATAAGTAATATTTCAGCGTGCAAGAATATCTTACGGATAAATCAGCCGGAGAAAGACTGCGTCATTTCCGGGATTAAAGACGATGTTGGTCTGGAAAACATTGGTTGAGTCCGGCCAGTCAACCCAGTTTGTCCCCAAACCGCTGTTCAATTCGTTCGTCTGAATCTGCAGCCGCCAGCCAAGATGATCTGGAGGCCATGAAAGTTGTAACTCGTTTCCGCTCACTTGAAAATTCAAATTTGTGGAGACAAGTGACGGCAGCGCAACAGCGCTGGCTTGGATTGAATTGGCGCTTTCGCCAGCGGAATTAGTGCCGGAGACGACGTAAAAATAAGTCGTGCCGGGATTTACCGCTGCGTCGGAATAATTCGTGGCAGCCACGTTCGCGATGGTTGAATAATTTCCGCCATTCGTGGTGGACCGTTCCAAATTATAACCGGTGGCGTTGGAGGCTGCGAACCAGTTTAATTTGATCAAAAGATTTGTTCCAAGCGCGATGAGATTGTTTGGAATTCCCGGCAGCGAGGTCACAATCAAATTTATCTGGTTGGCCGTGGCGCTGCTCAAAGAACACGAATAACCAAGCGGCAGCGTGCCAAACGACGGCAGGCTGCCGCTTAAATTTCCCGTGTAAGTTATCAATGTGTAGGTGCTGTTCGTAAAACCGGTTCCGGCTGCCACATTCACGATCCCGCCAGATGCAAGGTTGCCTTTAACTGCCACAGTAGCGGAATTGGTTCCGACAACAAAATTCAACGGGGTAGCCGTGGTCAGGGCCAGGTTGTTGCTCACGGTGAGTGTGCTGCCGGCAATCGTCACGGCACCACCAGCCACGGCGTTGGTATTTTTCAGCGAAGCTTGCGCGTTGTAAAAGGCCGGCGTGTTGCCGATGCCATTAGTTGTCAGACCATCAAGCAAATATTGATTGGTGGACGCCGAGCTGTTGGTGAAGATGACGGCCGCGTTCCACAACTGAACCGTCCTGTTGCCGGCTGGCACCGGCAGCGAACAGTCAATGAATTGAATATTGGTCGCATTGTAAATGCCGGAAGTGCTGGTGGAACTGGAAATGAGATTGACTGCCTTGAAGACGACATTGGAAATCGGATAATCGGGCAATCCCCAAATCAGCAACGGCGGTTGTCCATTGGGCACATTGGCCGTGACATTGCTGATGGTGATATTGCGATAAATGGGCGGTTCATACGGAATAGGGTTGGTGCTGGTGAAAGCCGTATAAGCCACAAACCCGGGCGTGAGGGTCGTCAAGGTGCCCAATCCATATTCGTAATAAGAGTATAATTGTATGGGCCAGCTCACATTGGTCATCGTGATATTAAAATAGTTCAGATTCTGAACTGCTCCGCCGCGATTGCGTTCAGACTTGATTTTAATGCCGTTTCCCGTGTTGCTGAATGTGCAGTTGATGACGGTCAGGTTTGATACGCCGCCTGACGTGAAACTGCCGATGCTTAATCCGTGTCCATAGCCAAAGAAACAATTCGTCACAAGAATGTCGCGAGAAACCGAACCACTGCTACCTATGGCGATGTTGTCATCCCCGGTGCTGATTACGCAGTCCTGAAACAGCGCGTTGGTCTCGGCAAAGTCACAGCCATCGGTGTTGTGCGACGGATCCACCGGATCATCCGAATCCGGGGCGAAAAGTCTGACTCCGATGACACTTATGTTTCCTGCATTGGCGCCCTTGACGGCGATGTGCGCCACGGGCGGGTTGGTGCTGGTGAAGTTCTGAAGCAACACCTCTGAACACGATGAGAAATTGATGATTACCGGACGGTTGTTGGTGCTATAACGAAGCCACCAAGGCGCGCCCTGGCCATCAATCAGTCCCGATCCGGTAACGGCGATGTTCGTGAGGCTTGAGCCATTCAGGAGAGGCAATACCGTGCCGGTGTAAGGCTCGCCCGGCCATGAACCATAAGGAAGCAGTTGAATCACAGCACCGGCATCAATCTGCAGATTGACATTGTTGGAAAAATTTAACGGCCCAGATAGAAACACACCCGGTGCTGGAATTTCCACCGTGCCACCTCTCAGACCATTGGTTATGCCGCCTTTCGTCGCCGCATTGATCGCGTTTTGGATGACCGTCGTATTCGTAAAAATGCCGTCGCCCACTGCACCGTAAGCGGCATTGGTCACGACAATGACGTTGTTCGTGTTGATTGCAGGCAACGGAACACTTCCGCGAACAGTCTCCAAACTCAACAACGCTGCCACAGGGAACAAAACCCTCGGACAAAAGAATTTTTCGTAAAATTTCATGGTGACAATCTCACGCGATAAAATCTTGCCGGCGCAGTCGAAGTGGTTGTGTCCGTGAAAGTGAACGGCTGCGGTGGCGAATTGCTCGTAAGCAAGGGTTGCCAACCGGTTAGATTGGTCGAAATTTCAACCACATAATCCGGCCCGACCGTTCCACCATTCACCGTGACGCTTAACTGCGTGCCATTGTATAAAATAGTTCCCAACGACGGCTTCGACACGGGATTGACGATCACATTGAAATTATTTGTCGCGCTCAAATTCGGCGTGCCGTTGTCAGTGACTTCCACGCTCACCGGATTGGTCGTGCCAGCCTGGCTGACGGAGGGTCGCCAGTTGAAAACTCCGGCGGCATTTAATGTCGAGTTCAACGGATTTGCCAACAAACCAAACGTCAACGTTTGCGGCGGCACGTCGGGATCAATGACGATGTTGGTGATGTTTAATATCACGCCAGCGTTGATGGTCTGGTCAGAAACGGGAGTAAAAGCGGGCGCAGTATTGGCGACAGTGACAGTTGCGTTGCTACTTGTCATTGTTCCACTCGCGTTGGACACGATCACCGAATAAGTCCCCGAATTGGTCACACTCCCACTGGCAAATGTTAAAGCGGCGTTCGTCGCTCCAGAAATATTCACGCCGTTCAATTTCCATTGATACGTCGGGCTGGGAACTCCCGTCGCGCCGACCGCCAGCATGATTGGCTGTCCATGATTGACGGATTGATTGGTTGGCTGGCTGATGATGTTCGGCGCGACTTGCGGTTGCCAACCGTAGAGCCAGGACGAAGCGTTTTGGATGGCGATGACAAAGGGATTGTTGCTGCTCAAATGGGTGGAAAACGCCAGAGTCACGGGGGCCGTGGCCGTCAGGTTACTGCAGGAATAATCGCTCATGTTCGTGCCCGCGTCGCTCGAATAACCCGTCACGGTGCCAGCCATCAGGCAGCCGGCAAACAATGCTTCCGACGGCGAGGTTGGAGTGCCAATGGTGCGCCCCAAATCAAAAGTGCCTGTGCCGGAGTATCCCCGTGTAATTCGGCAATTGAAAAATCCGAATCCATTGGTGGTGTAAGGGGAACGAGGTTGCGTCACATGACCCCCGGAACCTAGGCAGCGTATTTCGCAATTGGTGTAATATACTGTGCCATAGCCCCAGTTGAAATCGGTTTGGCCTTGGATCAAGCAGTCGTTGAAAAAAACCAGCTTGCCGGCAGAGTGAACAAGGAACGTATCTTGGTAGCTGTCGAGTTCCATGTTGTAGAAGATGGCGCGCGTGCCTTCCACGTCTACGGCTTCAGCCTGCCCGCCACCATTGGGCGTCATGTTGGTCAGCATCAGTGTTTCCAGTGTGCAATCATTGCCATTGATGATGAAACTGGATCGCTGCGGCGCACCGGGATTAAGGTTGTTGTTGTTGGGATAGCCGATGGTCACGCCGCTGCGGCTCTGGCCGCGCAAATCCAGATTGTTTCTGGAATTGATGTTCACAATTTCCGTATAAGTTCCGTTATGGATATTGATGACGGTCGGCTTGGTGTTGCCGCTCGGCACAGAATTCACCGCGCCTTGAATGGTGATAAAATCGCCGCTGCCATCCGCCGCTGCAACCAGATTGGTCGCAATGGCTGGGCCGCCGACCTTGGTTGTGAACTCCCATATGTTAGTCGCGGTGATGCCGGCAAAGTAAGCGCCAGCGCCATCCGTGAACGTGCCATCGTCCACCGTGACATAGTAGGTTTGATTTGAAGTCAATAAACCTTGATCCGGATAAATCGCCGCCGTGTTGCCGGTGATGATGACTGGGAAGACATTGAATGAACTGCCGCCGATGGTGTAGGACTGGATGTTCGCGGCATAGGTGGCGTCATTGGTTAAGTCAAGTCCCAGATCAATCGTATCCACCGGCGCGGCGCTGTTGGAGACATTGAAAATCTTGATCTTGCCGGACGTGCGGAGCTTGGGAGGGGCACTAAAGGTAAGATACAACGGCGTGTCGTAACAAATTCCGGTCGCGCCATTGGCCGGCATGAGGATTGCCGGTGACATGGTTGAATTCACCGTCAGCGTGACCACGGAACTTGTGACCGAACCGGCCGAGTTGGAAACGATGACAAAGTAATTGCCCATGTTTGCGGGAGCTGCATTCGCAATGAAGTAATTGGAAGTCGTCACACCGGAAACCAAATTGCTGTTGAAGAACCATTGATAGACCGGTGCCGGAACGCCGGAAGCCGTCACTGTGAATGTCGCGCTTTGCGTGTTGGTCACGACGAGGTTGGTTGGTTGTGCGGAAATGGAGGGTGGAACTAGCACGAATAAATTCGCGCTGTTTGTCGCCAGACCCGCGACGTTGCTAGCGACCATTGAGTAAACATAGCCGTCCTGCGAATACTGCACGTTGGAAACGGTCAGTGAACTGTTGGTCTGACCCGGAATATTCGCGCCGTTCACCTGCCATTGTAGAGTCGGCACCGGCAGACCAGAAACGGATGCGGTGAAGGTGGCGTTGTTGCTCTGCACCACGGTTTGATCTGTCGGACCAGTAATGCTCGGCGCGACGTTGCCGGATGAAACCGTGAGCGTCATGCTGTTTGTCACCATGCCAGCGGTATTGGTGGAGACCAGGGAATAAGTGCCTGAATCCGCCGGCTGCGCATTGTTGATGATCAGTGTGCTGGTCGTGCTGCCGGAAATGGTCGAGCCGTTGCCGGTCGCGCCGTCGGACAAATTATTTCCACCAAGCCGCCAGCGCGTCGTCGGCGTCGGCACACCGGAAACAGTCGCCGGTATGGTCACGGTCGTGCCGGTCGAATCTGCCTGGTTGTTCAAACCCGTGATGCTCGGGGTAACAATGACCGTCAACGTCATGCTGTTGGTCACCGCGCCAACATAGTTGCTGGCGACGAGCGAATACACCGTGTTGTTCTGCGCGTATTGCACATTGTTCAGCACAAGCGAGGAATTGGTCTGGCCCGCCATGGCCACGCTGTTTGAGCGCCATTGTAAACTGGGCGATGGCGCGCCTGTGATGGTGGAGTTCAAAACCGTTGCCGTTCCTGCAATGACCGTTTGATTGGTCAACCCGGTAATGGCGGAAGCGGTGAGGTGTTGCAACTGAAAGCCGTTGAGATAGTTCACCACGGTAAAAGTGAAGGTTCCGGAGCTGTCCGCAGGCCCGTTCAGAACAATGTAGTTGTAACCCAGGCCATACATGTAGATGTTGCGGAAATTGCTGGAATCACCCGTTTGGCTGGTTGATGCCGAACTGCCTCCGTTGGCGGCCGCCAGTGTGATCGTGCCGGTTTGATTGTCAACGTTACCGTGGGAGTAGGCGTAGAGCCCATACGCTTGACCGGGGGTCAGGCCGGTCACCGTCAACGTATAGGTGTCGCCGTAGGTATAGTCACTCATCAAGCCCACAGGATTGGGGTTCCCGGTTGTAGTGTCGTTGTAAAAGTGATAGAGACCGTCTAACGATGACAACGCTATGGCGACACCGGACAACGTGTTGGTTTGGGAGTCATATACGGTGCTCAAGGTGCCTCCGGCTGAAATCAAATTCCATTTCGCGCCTGAATCAGGTGCCGCCGCAGTGCCACTATAGACCGTGCCACTGCCCATATCAACATTAATGGTCTGGACGCCTTGAGTAATGGCTGGAAAGGCCATCAAGAAAAACACTGCGCCAGCAGCCGAACAAACGAGTTTATAAATTAATGACGTCATGCCAAATTTTTGATTTCCATGCTTTATGGATCGTTAAACAACTCGTGGCTGCCAAAATCAAATCGCGCGGCCTCGCCTTGAACGAAGCCGCGCGAATGCCTGTCTAGCTGTGAAGGGGCATCAGTTCGTGGTGCTAAGGATGTAGAACTGTCTGCCTAAAGCCGGAGTCACGGCGTTGGTCGCGGTGGCGGTGAAACTGCTGCTGCCAGCCGCCACATTCGTCCAGAGCGGCTTCCAATTACCTGGGGCAGATGCCACATTGGTGCTGCTCAACAGATAAAAGGTTCCGGCCCCGGTGTTCGTCGCCGAGAACGTCAGGTTGGTTCCGGAAACCACCGGGCTGCCAGTGAATTTCAGGGCTGTCACTGCCGACGGCCCTGCTACTACCGTCACACTCACATTGAGGGTGATCGAATTGTAGTCGGTGGTATCGGTCGGGGTGAATGTCACCGACTGGTTCGCCGTGCCCACACCCGGAGTCGCAGAGGGCGTGGTGAAGGCGAAGGTGCCGGCCACCACATTCGTGTTGAACGCATTGGTGACCACACCACCGGTCAGAACCGAAGCGCTCAGCGGGTTGCCATTGGTGATCGTCGAGGCCGTCGGTGCTGTCTTCAGCACGGGCGTCTGCATATTGACCGTCACGTTGATATTAAAGGTAATCGGATTGTAGCCATTAGGATCTGTCGGGGTGAACGTCACCGACTGGCTCGACGTTCCAGCACCGGGTGCATTGGTCGGCGTGGTGAAGGCGTAAGTGCCGGACACAGCCACACCCGCCGCGTTGGTGACCGAGCCGCCGCTCACGATTGAATTGCTGACCGCCTGGCCATAAGTAATCGCCGAGGCCGCCGGCGCGGTTTGCAGTATTGGCACACGGCTCAGAACGCCCGCCACCGTTATTTTACCGTTGGAAGCAACGGTGTTGTTCCAGACATAAGTCACGTTGTTCACGGTGTCATTCGTCTGCAGCGTGAAGCTTGTGAAGTTGGGGGTGGCACCTGCAAGCACTTGGAATGTATCGTTGACCTGGAGTGCCGGACCGACATTGGTCACGCCCAAAATGGCACCAGACGCGACGCTGATGGTCGACAATGTGCTGTAATTGGGCGTATTGTTCCGGTTCAACCTCGGTTTGTAAGTGGCGCCGCTGTTAATTGTAGCAGTGCCGGAAACCGTCAGCGTGCCCATCGGAAGACCCGGGGCAACCGTTGAACCAGAGGAAGCAACAAGGTTGCCGTTGATTGAGCCGTTGCCTGCAAGCGTTTGGGCATTGCTCAATGTCAAAGTGCCATCCGAACGCCCGCTGACATCCAATGTGGCACCGTTAGTCACTGTAATCAGCGAGGATTTGCCGAAGGCCGCACTTCCATTGAGCTTTAAGCTGCCCCCATTGACGGTCACCGGACCTGTGTTCGAATTGAGAAGCGTCAGCGTCAAGGTGCCGCCGCCGACTTTGGTCAGGCCGAATGTCCCGGCCGCGCCGTCCGAGAAGGTGCCATCAAACTCCGTGCTGGTCCCATCCGTTCCTACCGTCAGCGTTCCGTTATTGGTTGTATTCATGTTGCGCACCCTCGGACCCTCCATAACTTGAATGTTACCAGAATTGACGCTGGACAAATTCGACACCGTTATATTGTTACCATAGACGCGCATATCGCCGCCGGAGTCCAAAGTCAGCGGCCCGCTGCTGATGGCGTTGCTGTTTGCCGCCTGAATTGAACCTGAAGAAATCAGCGTAGAATTATACGCCTCGGGCGAACCATTCGTCGGCCCCATAATCAAGACAAACGAATTGGTATTTCCCCATACCTCAAGCTGGTAGGGTCCCGATATAACACCCTGAAGCGTGGCACCATTGATGGTTCCACCGATTCGGGCATTATCCAGAAGATTGATCGGGCCGTTGACGGTGCAGTTATACACGCGCATGGCACCTGTATTAGGCGTTGCCCCCTGCCAACCCGTTCCACCAATGTTAAATATGTTGTTGTAGGCTGTTGACGAAGGATCAAGCCACGCTTGAGAATTGTCCGGCGCATTTACCGTGCTTCCATTTCCCAGTGCATAGCCGGCATTGCCACTGCTGGCATGCAGCGCGGTGTATCCCTGAATATTGATGGTTCCGTAGAAATTACTGTTGACCACAAGACTGGATGCCGTGGCATAAGTGGCACCGGCTCCATCATTAATGTTAATGGTTCCGCTGCCGGCAAATCCATTAAGCATGTTTATAATGGTGCTTATCGAAGAAGCATCAGAGCTATAATCGAGTGTCCCCGTCGGAGCAACAGTCACGGTGCCGGTTAGATTGCCGGCGACCCCAGATCCGTTGCCGATGGACAGTGTGGCCCCATTGCTAACAGTGGTGCCACCGGTAAAATTATCACCATTGTTGATTATGTTCAGTGTTGCCGAGCCGCCAACCGCCAGCGCCGAAACCCCGGTCAGATAGCTTGGCCCTTGGAAGGTATAGGTTTGGCTCCCAACCACCGAAATCAATGACGAGGTCATAGCATTTGATATCGTCACTGTTGTGTTGCCTGAAGTGTTATCGAAGGTGGCATTGTCACCTGCGCCAAATGACGTTGGAGAACCGTTCAGTGTAAATTCTTGATCCGTCGTGTAGTCCCAGGCACTAAATGGATTGTTGCCCGCCCAGACCAAATTGCGCGGCTGTGTCATGGTCAGCGACGCGGGAGGAGCCGAAGTGGCATAGGTGCCGCAGGGGGTCGAAGCTATGACAGTATATCCATTAAGCGACGTGGCCACGTTCCCAGTCCCAACCGCAGCGATGTTCAAGGTCGCAGTCTGTGCCCCAGAAATATTATTAACACCGTTGGTCAGAGGCACTCCGTTTTGATACCATTGATAAGTCAAGTTTGCCCCGACCGCCGTCACCGAAAACGAAGCCGGAAGATTGCTTACAACCGTCACCGAGGCCGGCTGGGTGCCGATGGTTACACCCGGCGCAAAGACACTGGCGCTTCCATACATCGGCCCCGTTCTGGCAGTGACCGTGTTGCTGGCAATGACCGTGTAGGTAGCGGGGGCACTTTGAGGGCCAAAATCAAGCGCCAACCCGTTGCCCGCCAGAGACACCCCGCTGTTCACGCCATTTGTGTAGAGGTAATAAGTGTTGGTCGCCACCGATCCGCTCAAAGTGATGTCCACCCCGCCGGAACAAGGATTACCAGAGGAACCCATGAAAAAGTAAGGTCCCGCCTGTGCCGCAAGCCCCGCAACTACCGTGATCGAATTGATGTCGTTCGTCCATCCAGGTTGAGAAGTGCCGTCTGTCGCGCGATAGCCGATCGCCAGCGAGTCGTAATTGGTGCCCATAAAACTTGTTCCAGTAACAGTCCATACATTGGTATAAAAGGGTGCGCCGCCAGTGCCGACACCCGTATAGAAGCCATTTGAAATAACAAGCGTGGTGGCATTCGACAGGGTGATTCTCAATTGACAAGTGTATTGACTACCAATGACACAACCCGGAGAACCTGCGGTTCCTCCGCTATGAGTCAAACCGCTTGAATAATTGTATAACAGACCTTGATTCATATTGTTCTGCACGGCACTTTGCGACGGCCTTGTATAAAGACCCCAAGCGGTTTTGTTATACATTTGCGCAGCGTAACCAAGCCAATTCACAGTGCCGCCTACGAAAGCGGTGGTTGCAGTGGAGTATCCGCTGTTTGCCAAGATAGTTCCGGACTGGGGCGGAACCCCGCCTGAATTGTCTAGACCCATAAAGAGGGCGTCTGAAGATCCACCGGTGCTTTGCATCACGTTGGTAGTGCATGTAAAAGTGTAGGTTAGTTCAATATAGTCCCCATTTGTGGCGAGCGTGACCGGGTATTTTGTAAATACGGCCTGAACCTCGCTATTCCCGGAACCGGTCGCCGTAGTATTCAACTGTAGATGCCCGGATCCGATGGTCGTGCTAGTTGCGGTTTTAGCCGAAAGAACTGTATAGCTCGTCTGACTTGCCGTAGGAGTGCCACCGGGAATGCCGCCAACTATGTTTGTCTGGTTCAAAGAACTTGTCCCGAATGTGTCGTAAAACACCGTCTGCTGCGCCATTGCAGCCAACGGCGCAATCAACATCATTAGCGCGCATGTTAATATGCGACTTACAGACAACCTTGTTCGGTGCGTTGCGGATATTTTTTTCATATTCTTTTTAATTTTGTTTTATGGTTGGGTGAGTCAAAGTTCGTCAAGCGCGTAAGTCTGTCATCCTATGGTGATGCCGTGCCATGGCTGATAAGCCAGTTAATGTCCTTGTTCCCAAGGGCGGATACAGGGCCGGCAGACGTATTGCACGTCTTGAAAAAGGGAGTCAGCCATTTGTGGGTTTCAACATGACCGTCTCCGAACGAAAACACTGTTACCGCACCGCCATGCGCCATCTGCGGCACATCGCGAACCGACGTCGAATTCCAAGCCTGGGACCAGAAAAATCCGTCATTCAGGGAATCTACCCGCTCTTCGGTAAAAACAAAACAATCAGTGGATGCAAGATGATGAAAACTGCTGTCTTTCGGATATATCTCACCTTCGCTGCCATTGCCCATGCTTTTATAACTGATGCTGCCGTCATTGGACGTGTCCGGGCCAACAAATCCATTCATCGAATACGAGCGCACCCGCAGTTGGGTTTGCCCGATGCCCTCCGAGAAATCCGCCGGGCAATGATAAACACCAGGATTTTTGGTATAAGGCCCCAAGGACCCGAATCCCGAAACATCGGAACCAACCAGCCAGTCAGTGTTTGTATTGTCCGAACCACTGCTGGTAGGAGGACTTGAGGCATTGTTCGGCCCCACCACACCATTCATTTGTCCTGCAACCCATGCTGGCAATGCTGCGGCGCTCTCGCCAATTGGCGGCGTCACTTCGCCAGAGGGATTCAGGGCAAAATAGCTGTTAAAATCACCCGCATACATTATATCCGCCAAACCAAGCTGTTTCAGATTATTTAAACAACCCGAGGTTTGGGCTTTTATTTTGGCTTGTGACAGCGCGGGCAGCAGCATCGCGGCCAGAATGGCAATGATGGCGATGACCACCAGCAGTTCAATCAAGGTGAAAGCTTTGTTGCGGCAGGCAGCACAGTGGCTTGCAGTTTTCATGTATTGATATCGCTAAACCCTAACATGCGATGAAAAACTGTCTCTACCGAGTTTAGGCGAAAAAGTGTGAAATTTCGGCGAAGGCGGCGAAGATCATGTTCGCTTTTTCATGCATGGTTGAAAAAGCATCGTCTTGAATCCGGTCGGGGTGAAAAACTTGGCGCAACCCGGATGACAGTTTATCCATTTTCCAAATTCTTTGATTTCAATTTCCCGGGTCAGCTTGTTCATGCGGGCTTGGGTTCGCCCTGCCTGTCCATGATGCGTCCATCCATGTATCCACACTTCTGGGGAAACAGGCGCGCTCTTTTCGACTTTGAGTTTGGCGGCTGGGCTCACATTCACTTCGTTGCAGGCAGTTTTAGTATGGGTCGCTGTTTTGTTCGGGTGGCGGTGCCGGCCCAAAGACATCGGTACCCGGCCCAACCGTTGGAGGCGATCCCGATTCGCCGTCCATTTTTTAATTGGAACCAAAAAGCTCGCCCAAGCGGCCAGGCAACGCGCGTAATCTTAGCGGCTGATTCTGTCCATTCAATTTGGGTATTCTGCGAAAAAGTATGAAAGTTCTGCGGAAGGCTCGGGGACGGCTCAAAATGGCTTGCCAAGGGAGGATGAATGGTTGCAACGTCAAAGGATGCGAACCAAATCCCCGCGCGTCCTGCTGGCGCTCGGCTGGTATGATTACCGGCTGCATCGTGGCATTGAAAAATTTGCGCAGGAACAGGGCTGGCATATTTGCTCGGATGTCACCCGCGAGAAGGTCATACCGTGGGGCTGGGAGGGCGACGGCGTTCTCGCGTGGCTGGGCACTGGCGATGATCTGGCGGAATTCGTGGTGCATGCCAGAAAGCCGACGGTGGATTTCAGCTTCCGTCGGCCACAACTGAAGTTCCCGCGTGTCCTGGTGGATCATGCGGCATGTGCGCGGTTGGTGGCGGAGCATTTTCTTACCCGGGGACTGAAGAATTTCGTTTTTTACAGCGACCGGGACAACTGGGCATTCGAGGAGAATGGATCCGCGTTTGTCCGGGCCTTGAGTGATGCCGGGCACCCCTGCAACTGGCTCCGCTGGTATCGTTCGCCCGCCTATAACACCGGCCATTTCGAGTGGAAGCAAAAGCGCGACTGGCTGGCGTCCGAACTGAAGCGCTCGCCCAAACCACTCGGAGTCTACGCCGCCACGGACGATCACGCGCTCGAAGTGCTGGAGACGTGCGAGCGCGCCGGCATTTCGGTGCCCGGTCAGGTCAGCCTCATCGGCATGGACAATTCATTGCTCGCGGTGGAGGCGATGCACACGCCGATTTCAAGCGTGGAATCGAATCTGGAACTCGTCGGTTATCGCGGCGCGGAAATACTCGACCAGTTGATGCGCGGAAAGAAAGTGCCCGCCGATCCCGTCCGCATCCCGCCGCTGGGATTGATTGCGCGCAAGAGCAGTGATTTGGTCGCCATCAATCACCCGGGTGTGGCCCGGAGCCTGCGGTTCATGTGGGATCACTGCCAGGAATCAATTGGCGTCAATGAACTGGCCCGGGCGGCCTCCATGTCTCTGCGCAGCTTCCATCAGGCTTTTGTTGAACATGTTGGACGGCCACCGGGGCATGAATTGCAACGCATACGCATTGAACGTTCCAAAAAATTGCTCACGGATTCGGGTGAAAAATTGGACGCGATTGCCAGGCTGTGCGGCTATCAAAGCGGCAATAGTTTCTGGGTGGCGTTCAAACAGTCCACCGGAATGTCGCCGAAACAATACCAGAAACGATCAACCCCTTCCGCCATGGGCAAGCATCTCTCATGACAGGAGACACCGTCTGCTTCGTAACAAATAAGAACCAACAGTCCTCTTTCTTTGCGGAGGTGTTGTACGAAAAACCATTTGCTCACGTCCTCGAATTCGTTAAGCCAGACAGAGACAAGAATAAAGAAGACCGCACAAAAGAAAATTTCTGGATTCACAAGCGCCCCGGTCCAGACCTTCGCGCCGCTCCTGCCCGACTCAATCGGTGTATTGCAGTCGTCCGGCACTCAAAGCATTTAGTTTTTTCATGGCTTAACACTTCGATTCTTCCTGACGATGGCATTTATGTATTTGCAAGAAGCGATGATTTATTTTTTGGAATAATTGCATCACGCATCCACGGCGTTTGGTCGCTGGCACAAGGAACGCAGGTTCGAGAAAAGGAATCCGGCTTTCGCTACACGCCCAAAACTTGCTTTGAAACTTTTCCGTTTCCGCGCCCGACGCCCAAACAGGAAGCCGCGATAGCCGCCGCCGCCCAGGAGTTGAACGCGTTGCGCGAACGCTGGCTCAATCCGCCCGAATGGACGGTGGAAAAAATTCTGGAATTCCCCGGCAGCGTGGACGGCCCGTGGTCGCGTTATGTGGAGTGCGCGGACACGTCCGCGCTTTCCCACGCGGCGACATGTCGCCCCGTTAAAAGCGGTGACACGTCACCGCACTCCAAAATCGGCCTCGTCCGCTACCCGCGCCTAGAACCGCGCGATGCCGGTTGCGCCGCCAAACTCAAAGATCGCACGCTCACAAAACTTTACAACGAACGTCCCGCCTGGCTGGACTTGGCGCACAAAAAACTGGACGCCGCCGTCGCCGCCGCCTACGGCTTCCCCACCGATTTGACAGATGAAGCCATCTTGGAAAAATTGCTGGCCTTGAACCTTGAACGTGCGGCGGAAGAAGCCAGGGCCGCGAAGGTCAAAAAGCCAAAAACATCCCGCGAGAAGCACGCGGAGGAAATGATATGATTTCCGGTATTGAGCGTGGCGAACCCGTCACCGCTCCCGGCCTGCCCAAAAATTATCCCGACGCGAAGAAACTTGTGACGGCGGATTGCATCAAGCAGGCGTGATTGACCGGAACCCGTGAACGCCTCCAACCAGCCAGACGACAAGCCGCCGTTTCCGATTTTCGCATCACAGGCCGAAGCGGAGGCCTACAGCGACCAGACCAGGGATGACTACTTTGAGATTTGCTACCACCTTGAGGGCAAGTTGAATCTTTGCCTCAACGCCATGCGCGATCTCTACGCCAACGCCCCCTCAACAAAGCGGCCGAAAATGCAGACGGGCCTTGTGCGTGAAATGATCTGTCCCGAAGACTGGCCAAGGCATCCGAAAATACTGGTAACCATGCTCGTAACTTGCGCGCGGTTCCGCCGCGAAGACACCTGTCACGCTTACACCGTCAACGAAGCGATGATGGCGTGGGATTTGGAATCACAATACGATGCTACGCTCGGCAACTTTACTGTCAATTTGGAGACTTTTGATTTACCGGTGACAGAAGTTGAAAAAGCCAGACGCGCGCTGTTGCGGCTGTGTGACTGGATCGAAAGCCGGTTGCACTACGGAATACACTCGGCTTGGTATCGTGCCCCCGATTGTTTTTCCGATGACGCTGACAGGATGCACCTGGCAAACATCGGGATGGCACAGCGACACCTTGCAACATTTTCAGAACGTGATCGGAAACGGTGGGAAGGCATTCACGAACGTGCGGCCGCGAAACACCAGGCGGATTTGAAGGCGTGGGGCACGGTTGGCAAGGTGCAACACGATCCTGAACCCCGGACGTGGACGCATCCCACCGTTGACGCGCGCATCATCGGCTTGTGGCCTTTGGTCGCGCGATATAACTGGACGTATTCAGACCTGCTGAATGTATTGGATAAACTGCTGCCCACACCACCGGCTAACGAAAACCGGAAATACCCGCTCGACAGCGAGGATAGCTTGAAAATGCATTGTCGTTCTGTCTGCGGCCTGACAAAAACTAAAAAGGGGAAATCGGCAGACGGGCTGCCCGAAGAATGGACAATCGCCGAAAAGCTTTTCAGCGGCATGGGAAAGTGAAACCGGGGTAAATACTTTCCCATGTCCCGTTTCTTATGCTGATTCATTTGCCGTGATTTAATTCACGGCATGAGTATGATACTCGTCAACAGTTCATCCGTGCGTGCCGTGCGCTACCACGGCAATCACCTGTTCGTCCAGTTCCACACCAGTGACACCATTTACGACCATCCCGGCGTGCCGCCTTCGGTCTATCGGGAATTCATGAGCGCCTCGTCAATGGGTGCTTACTATAACCAACACATTCGCAGGCAATACAAATGACGCGCACCCTGAAAATCGCCCGCCCGCCCCGCAACGTCTATGAGCGCCTGTCACAACGGCTGGCGGAGAGCGCGCGCCATTTTGACAACACGGAAAGAATCCGGCGGATGCGCGAGCTGTTTTTCGCCGACGTGGATGAGTTGCAAAAATCCGGCAGAGTCATCCTCCCGAAGGCATGAACATGACCCGCAACCAAAAAACCGCCCGCCCGACAGGTCGCAATCCGGCTTATCGCCAGGCCTTTGAACGACTCGACACAGCTTTGGCGAAAAATACCCCGTCACACTATGTAATTGAACAAATCAACCGGGTGCGCCGGATACTGTTCGGCATCGAAGGCGGTTAATTTATCCGACTAAATCCGACTAAATCCGACCCTAGAAATTATGAACCTGACCCATAATGGCAAAATCGGACGCCTGCCCAAGGCCGTCCAGGAGCAATTGAACCGCCGCATCCAGAATGGCGAAAAGGGCCGGGGCCTCGTGGACTGGCTCAATTCCCTGCCGGAGGTGCAGGCCGTGTTGA
>Ga0182018_10002176_pt1 | contig 20267 bp, 17 predicted proteins | sample 812P2MmetaG_FD_120490 | JGI IMG/M metagenome (GOLD analysis project Ga0182018, IMG submission 120490) | Permafrost microbial communities from Stordalen Mire, Sweden - 812P2M metaG | ecosystem: Environmental > Terrestrial > Soil > Wetlands > Permafrost | place: Sweden: Stordalen | collected...
CGGTTGATCAGCAGCGTGTGCGCGGGCTCGACAAACGGTTTCCCATCCCGGTCCGTGCCCGTTACTTCCAGCAGAAGCGTCAAACAAACGCGGTCGCTCCGCCTAATCCCTGTTGCAGGCACTCGTCCCTCCAACTCCTAACGCAGTCGAGCCTAGCACATCGCCCAGAACACGCCCTTCGAATGTCCGCCGCTGTTCCTACGCGGAAACTCCTCGGCCCTGTTCGCCGCGACTCACGCCCCAGCTTGTCCCGTCAACGAACTTGAATCCCGTAACAACGGCGGGTTCATGCATGAAACAGGCGGACTTCAAAGGACTATGAGACCTATTACCCTGTACCAGGGACAACTGCCCGACCGTACTACGTTTGTACGGTCGGGCAGTGGCGAGAGTCCGGGCCTCCGCGAGATTCTTTACCTGTCGCGCGGCCAAGAACCACGTTTTCGACCCCTCCTTGGGAACTGCCACGGGCGAACGCTCTCCGCGCTGGAGGCAGTGTGCAACGTCATCTTCCCGCAGTTCTTCTCGCCGCGATCATCCTCATATTTTCAATCGCAGCGCCGGCCAATGCGCAGGTGGCCAATCCTTGCAACACCAGCCAATCGTTTGCGGTGAGATGTTTTGTGAGGAACGCCATCGCCACGAAAATCTTGACGGTGCCAACGGGGATGAACATAACGGTCTACGACAACTACGCTGTTGCCGTGTTCCGAATCACCCAGGACACGGACCTCTGGATGATGATGCTTGGCACTACGTCCGCAATAGCGGATGCGATGCCCGCGAAGAACGCCGACGGCACTGCCAACTCGATTGCGCAGACCGACGCCATCAATTCGATCGTCAACTCCGAATCGCTCACCGGCATCATCGTGATTCCGTCGCAAATAACACTGGCGCAGTTGGAGATGTTCGCGCAGCAAACCGTCTCCAACATCACGGGATTCACCGGCGTATCGCTCTCGCCGGGCGCCGTTCTGCGGTTGATTGATTCATACATCATCACCGCAACGAGCTCGAGCGGCACAATCAACTGGACGACCGTGGATGCCAGCCTCACGACTGCCGTAAAAAATCTCATTTCGAGCGGCATGGTCAAAATGCCCGGAAGTGTCACACAGGCTCAGTTCACCACGTTTGTCGAGGATGTAGCGCACGCGATCGCAGCGTACAAGTCTGCCACCGGACGGAAATCGCTCTAGCCCCTTACAGTATTGATCGGATGACGCCGCCGTCCGCGCGCAACGCGGCTCCATTCGTTGCCGACGACACGGGACTGCACACGAACGCCACCATCGCCGCGACTTCATCCGTCGTCGCAAAGCGTTGCAGCAGAGAACTCGGGCGCGCGTCACGGAAGAATTCCCGCTCGACAGTTGCCACATCGGTATTCTTTTCCGTGGCGATTTCACGCACGAACGCGCCTGCACCTTCCGATGCCGTCGGTCCAGCCAAAATCGAATTGACGGTTACCTTGCTGCCCTTCGTTGTCTCCGCCAGTCCTCTTGCGACAGCGAGCTGTGCCGTCTTGGTCATGCCGTAATGAATCATCTCAACCGGGATTTGCACGGCGCTCTCGCTCGAAATAAAAACGATTCGCCCCCAATCCCGCTTCAGCATCCCGGGCAGGTAATGGCGGCTGAGCCGTACGCCGCTCATGACGTTCACTTCGAAGATCCGCAGCCAATCGGCGTCGCTGATCTCCTCGAACGGTATGATTCCAAAAATCCCGACGTTATTTACCAGGATGTCCACGTCGTGGAACTTGTTGATCGCGATTTTTACGCCGTCAGCAGTCCCAAGATCGGCGGCGATGCCTTCCACTTTGCCGCGCGCGCCGGCAGTTGATAGTTTTTTTATGGCTTCGGCGACCCTCGCTTCGGTGCGTCCGTTGACGATTACCGAAGCGCCCTCGCGCGCTAAAGTTTCTGCGATGGCGAAGCCAATGCCAGCTGTGCTTCCCGATACGAATGCTCGCTTGCCTTCAAGTTTAAGGTCCATGCGAGTTTGATACTGGACCACGGCTCTCTGATTCAGCCGCAACATTTCGCATTTGCGCATCACTGCGCACGCGGCAGCGGGCTCAGTCTGGCCGGCGCACCCGGCTTGCGCGGTGCGTGTGAACGTGGCAAAATTCTTTAACCACGCCCGCGGCGCCTCCTTCGAAATTTCATCGCTTCCGCGTCGTGCGCGAACGATCGCTGGCGATATCGTCTAAGGGTTAGGACACGGCCCTCTCAAGGCCGGAATCGGGGTTCGAATCCCCGTATCGCTACCAAAATTTTTCGCTCTGCTTATTTGCGATGAAAATCGCGCTCGCATACTGGAGAACTTGTGACCCTCAAGGAATATCGCAGCAAGCGGCGTTTTAAAGTTACGCCCGAGCCGGAGGGCAAGAAGAGCTCGCAGAAGCCGGAGGGCCCGTCGCGGATTTTCGTGGTGCAGAAACATTCGGCGACGCAGCTGCATTACGATTTTCGACTGGAGTGGAATGGCGTGCTGCTTTCGTGGGCGGTTCCGAAAGGCCCTTCGACCGATCCTTCCGTGAAACGTCTCGCGATGCATGTGGAAGATCACCCGATTGATTACGCCAGTTTCGAAGGGATTATTCCGGCGGGCGAATATGGCGGCGGGACCGTGATGGTGTGGGACAACGGCACGTGGGAGCCGCACGTTCCCGACGTTAATGCGGCTCTCGAAAAGGGCGATTTCAAATTTATATTGCATGGAAAAAAGCTCCACGGTTCCTGGGTGCTGGTGCGCACGCGCGGATTCGGAAGCTCCACCAAAGAATCGTGGCTTCTCATCAAGCATCGCGACGAATTCGCAAGCCCGAACGACATTACGGTTGATGAACCTAAGTCGGTTTCGAGCGGGCGGCTGCTTGCCGACATCGCGAGCGCGGGAGGCGGCGACGTTGCGAAAGCCGCGAAGGGCGATCCGATTAGCGCGGCGAAGCCTCCGGTACCTGCGAAGAAGCCCAAGAAAATGAGCGCTCGGCGGAAGAAGAAATAGGAAAGACGGAAAACGGAAAAGCGAAGATGGAAAAGTGGGTTGGCGGGCAATTCCGCTTTTTGGAGTGCGCTGTTTTGTGCCGCGAAATAATTTTTCGGCGCCATGTTTTCAATCCGTTGCGGCATTTCTAATAATTTCGTGTGCCGCGAAATTCGCCGTCCGCGTGGGACTTGCAATCGAGTGCCGGACGAAAATCGGCCTGTCGTGTTTGCCCTGCCTGCCCTGAGTTTTCGAAGGGAGCGGGAGCGAAGGGTCCGGTGCCACAGGAACCACTACGAATCGCGCGTCGCATTGACCCCCTCTTTTTGTAGCGATTAGAAATGACTCGTGATGATTGTTTTGTTTGAGTTGCGGCGATTTCTAATCGTTTTGGTCTATCGATTAGAAATCGATTGGGAATCGATTGGGAATCGAGTACTGGACTCCGCAGATTTGCGTACTCCTCCGAGCGCGCGCGGCGGGTATACCGATAATGTGCTCCCGGAGGCGGGGGCCTCCGGGCTCTGAAGGAAATCGCTCGGGCGCGTATCCTAACATGATGACCTTGTTATCTCCTGCATTACTACACTTTTCGAGTAATTATATCACGTGCCCCGTGGGTACCAGCAAATCCACAGCGTGTAAGGGTCGGCGGAAGTGCCGGGGAATCAATGGGATTCAAGCGCGGGAAAAGTACGAAATTGTGCTTTTGATTTGGTGGAAATCGCGCGATCCTTGCGAGCAAATGGCGGTAGGAATAGCGTCGCGCGACCTTCGGCCTTGACCTGTGCAGCGGAGGCGCTTATCTTGGTTGCGATGCGTATTGCAAGGTCACTTTTGTTGGCGGTGATTGCCGTCGCTCTGACGGCGTATGCGTACGACTGCGGCGCCCCGATGACGAGTGAGCAAGCGATGCAGTGCTGTAACTCCATGCCCTGCTCTTCGCACGGTCATCACGGCAAGGATTGCTGCAAGACGATGCCAACGATGCACGCTCCTTTCGTACAGCCCTCGTCGGCACACGGCGTGCCGTACTCACCTGTCGTGGTTGCGGTACTAACGTCGTTTGCCGAGAATCAAGGTGTGGATTCGTCTGCCCGCACAATCGCAGAGCATTCCCACGCTCCACCCATCGGCTACTCACCCGCTTCTCTGCCTCTTCGAATCTAGTCTGTCCTCCGGTCGGCTCCCGGCTTGATGCATTGGTGTGCCTGGGAATCGCTATTTCTACTGGAGGAGGAGTTCGTGAGATTTCGAACTGCAACTTGCCTTGCATGGGCTATGCGAGTGTGCCTGGCGCTCGTCCTATTCTCCTGCGCTCATATAGTCCGAGGGCAAGGGCCTGCACCCGAAACCGCGCCGCCACTGTTCGCGGGTGGCGCACTCATTTCTTACAACTCCATCTTCACGACGCGCGGATTGTTGCCGGAATCAGCGAGGAACATTTCTCCAACAGCCCGGCCCACTTTTTCGCACGAAGGCGACTTCAATTTCACGTGGGGTATCCGTCGCAATTTTGATTTGACGGTCCTCGTTCCGATCATCACGAATCACTTCGAGAGCACGAATGGACCGGCCGTTGGGGGAACGGGCCTGGGTGACGCGATGGTGCTCATCAAGTACCGGTTCTATCGAAGAGATTCAGAGCGAGGGACAACGCAGGCATCCGCTGCATTCGGCCCGAAGTTTCCGACGGGCCGAACAGACTTGACCAACGTTGCCAACGGAAATGGAAATTTGTTGCCCCCGAGCTTGCAGCCTGGATCGGGGTCTACTGATTTCTTCCTAGCCGCGAACTGGACCTATACGGGCCTTTTCAACCTCAAGCGTCTGGTTGCCGATGAGGATTTTCATTCGCTTTTGCGCACACAAGGATCGCAAGCGACTCGCCTGGGCAGTGATATTGAATCGCGTTTCTGGCTGTCGTACCGGCCCTATGAATCGAAGAACGTGGCCCGCGAATGGTTCATTGGACCCGTCTTGACTTGGCTGCACTCTCAGGATGACCGCATCGCGGGAGCCACTCAGAGCGGCAGTGGTGGCGATGTGTTGCTGGCCGGAGTCACGACATACGCGGGGGTGCGTCCCGGGATACACGTTTGGCTGGGAATGGATTGGGACGTGGCGCATTCCACGGGTGCGCTGTTCATGCCCGTGCGCCGCCATATCAGTTTTGGAATCACACAGCAGTTTCGGATGCATCTCTGGTGGAAGGAGGAACGATGAATACGAAAAAACTCGCGCTACTTGCTTTGCTCGGTTTGATGTTCGTACCGACGGCTCAGGCGCAAATCAAGCATATCGAAATGCGCGTCGAAGGCATGACCTGAAACTTTTGAGCATACGGGGTGAAACAGCACCTCGGACGCCAGTCTGGCGTTCAAAACGTCGAAGTCAGCCTAATTGATGGGAAAGTTGACGTGACGCCGAAAGAGGATGGGCAGATTGACCCCGCTCAGCTTCTGAAGGCGACGTATGACAGTGGTGTGACCGCCGCAGAGATGGATATGACCGCACAGGGAAAGATCGTGAAGGACTCTTCGGGCAATCTGGCATTACAGGTTGAACCCAATCAGTCGTTTGCGTTCGCGCCGAACGAATTGTCAAAAGGGCTTGAATCCCTTGTGGATTCCCAATCGGTGGTCACAGTTCGTGGTCAGTTGTACAAGAAGCCTGCGGGGAAAAAGAAGGCCGACGCTTCGGTTCCCCTGAAGCTTCTGATTCTCGAAGTGCAAAAGAAGGAATAGATGTTGAGAAAAAATCTGTTTCTGAGTATCGCTGCGATTGTGCTTGCCGGACGCTCACCACATCCGGCGGGCTCACCTCAGCCAAAAGTGGCAGTTATCGCAGCAGGTGATATTGGTTCCCAATTGCCTGACTTCACCGTTAAGGATTTGCAAGGACACGAAATTTCCTCGGCTGACCTGCGCGGCAAAGTGGTGCTGATTGATTTTTGGGCGACGTGGTGTCAACCATGCAAGAAAGAGATGCCGGGGTATCAGAAGCTTTTGGATCGGTATGGCTCTCGCGGTTTCGCGGTTGTTGGATTCAAGTTCGACACGATGATGGATACGGAAGACCCCGTGCTGTTCGCGAAGGAAATCAGAGTTCGCTATCCCCTCGCGGCCGCTGCGAATGATCTGAAGGAAAAGTTTGGCGGGATTCAAGGATTGCCGACCACGATGCTTTACGACCGCCAAGGAATACTGCGGCAGAAGATTATTGGATTTGAATACACGGATGTCATTGAATCGGAGCTAAAGCCACTTCTCTGAATGGCATCGTTACTGAAATGAAGCCTCTGACGATCTTCGGACTGATTGCCGTGACCGCGATGCTGGTTTCGTACGCACTGGAGAAGCGCAGCCACTGGTTCATTTTGGTTTTCGCGTTATCGTGCGCGCTGGGATCAGCTTACGGTTTCCTGCAGGGCGCGTGGCCATTCGGAATTGTGGAAGCGATCTGGGCGGTGGTAGCACTTCTGCGGTGGCGATCGGTTGCTTTTCAAGCGAGGTGAGTCTTCGTCACACCGCCATGCAATCGGCGCCGAGACCGCTCTTGAATGTGAGACTGGCGACAAAAACCGATGCGCGAAGAAATCACCAGAGATTAATTGTGATTACCTGCTAGGACTAGCAGCGCTGCTAGCGTTGCTGTTTTTTGGTCTGTGGTCCAGGGCGGGCCGAGGGAGCGGCCAGCGGCGTTGATTTGTTGCGAAATGCGGGTGGCTGCTTTGCCGAATGTTTTGCGGGCGCGCTCTTCGAGGTCGCGCTGGCGGAGGCCAGTGACGGGAATATCGAGGCTCTCGGATGCCTTTGTGAAGGCTTCGCGGAAGAATTCGCCCTCTGCGGCATGAAGCAGAGGATGCGCGGAAAGAATTTTTGCGAGAGGCGGGAGCGGGCGGCCTGAGGCCAAGATTACGGCGGAAGCTACGACGCGATATTTGCGGGCGCGCAGTTCATTTACCACATCCTGAATCGCTGCTGCTGCGAGGCTTTTTGACGCGGCGAAACAGTCTTCGATAAATTTCTCCGCTGCTGGAAGTTCGAGATCCTTTGCGAAGTGATAGGGCTGGATGGCGCCGGGCGCGCCGGGAGTCGTGAGGGTGATGCGGCGGCGGTGGATTATCTCCACTTTGCCGGCGCTCTGAGAGACGGCGACGAGAGCGCCCCAACCGGAGTGCATTCGAACGCCGATGGCTGCGCGATTCATGTGTGGGGATTGTACGCGAATGTTGAAGCGTGTTCGTGAAATCTCAAAGATCGAATCGAGGCAGGTAAGAAATCGAGCCACCCACCCTTCGCGTTGCGAAGGATGGTGCACCCTGTTGCGTGGTTCATGTGTGAGGATTGCGGGGAAAAAGACGGCGCGTCTTTCAGATTCATCGGGCAGCTTTATCTGAAAGACGCGTGCTGAGATTGAGAAGTTAACTCGCGGCTGTGGCTTTGGGTAGCGACAAGGCGCCGATTTGCATCAACAAGGCCGCGTTGTCCGCGTAGAGACGCCCTTGAATCGCTTTGCCGTTGCGCAATTCAATGACGTTGCAGCTGGGCACGACGACGCTCTTGTTCGTCGCGGGAATTCCGGCGAAGGTGCCCTTGTGCGTGCCGGTCGCGCGTGATTGGGTGACAATAAAATTTCTGCTGGAAATGATTTGAACAATTTCTAGGCGCAGATCGGGGAAGGCGGCAAAAAGCATCTGCATACTCTGGCGTACACCTTCAGGCCCGCGGATGGGGCCGGCGACATTTCTGACTGTCCCACGTAGGACTCGTCTATTCGGCTCACGTAGGTATCAACATCGTGAGCGTTCAAAGCGGCAATCTGCTGTTTCGCGTATTCGATATTTTCGTTTTCAGCCATTCGAGGACTCCCTTTTGGATTGTCGTGCGGTGGGGACTATACACCCGTAGCAATCTGAATGTAAGGCTGCATGCGTTGTAGCGCTGAGGCGCCGGAGACTAAAGCCGCAATGCGATGTAGACGAGATAGGCGGCCAGGACCAGGCCGAACAACGCGACGAGAATGCCTACGAGGTCTACAAGAAAACCGGCTGGCTCGAAATTTCCTGATTCCAACTGAGCGCGCGTGCGGCGATAGCGAAGTAAGCCAGCGAGGGTCAACGCCACCCCGCCGATAATCGCGATCGTGCCGAACCAAACGGAAAGGCCAGCGCCCGCGGACACGTGACCTTGAATTTGCATGAATTCGCGAACGGCAATGGAGAAGCGGCCGATCGCAAATCCGAAAACGACGATGGCGATGCCGGTGCGCACCCAGGCGAGAAAGGTGCGTTCGTTTGCGAGATGGTCTCTCGAGAGATCGGAAGTCACGCCTGCGGGCGACGGATTTTCGTTCGGCTTTGGCTCGGCCATGAATCCTCGGTGAATTCGATGCGATATTGCCGCGGACCGCTATTTTACGGCTTCCGCGACCAATGGGCCGACTCCGGCGATGTTTTTCACCAAGTCGCCCGGGATTTCGTGTCGCCGCTTGAGATAGTCGGGGCTGTTGTAGGAGAGCCAGACTTTGGCATCGGCATCTTCCCAGGCTAGCGCTTTTAACGGCAGATCAATCGCGAGCGTCGGAGCAGCGACCATTGGAGGCGTGCCGCCTTTCGGATTGCCGAAAATTATGAGTTGAGTGGGGCGCATCTTCAAGCCGACTTTTTCGGCTTCGCCGCTGTGATCAATGCGAGCAAAAACGGTGAGATTTTTTGTTTGCAGTATGGTTTCGAGCCGCTTCAGAGTTTCGGGAACTGAGTAGGGACTCTTGACGTGAACCATTCCGTTATCCGGCAAGGTCATGTGCGTTCTCCAAAAGCTCCAACTCACAAGCGCTATACAATTAGCTCCGCTCTCCGATGTACCACGGTGCATTCACCGTAAAGATACGCTCGTTGCCTTTGGCAATTAATACCCATTCCAGAAGACGGGCACGCTGATTGTGGAAGAAGTACTCATACCATTTGCTTTCGATGAGCTCGGGAATGACGACGACGATCGTGCGAGAGGGATGCTTTTTCGAAAGGTCGAGAATGAACTGGACGGTGGGAATGATGACGAAGCGATAGGGCGAAGAAAGGACCTTGAGTTTGGGCGGTTCCTTGCCTGCGTCGCGGAAGGGTTGATCGACGTAGCGGTCCCAATCCGCGCGAAGCAACTCGGAGTACTCGCCGATCTCGACGTGAATGGCGATCACTTGCGGCGAAATCCGAGAGGCAAATTCAATGGCTTGGCAGCTGATTTTGCTCCAGCGGTCAATCGGAATGACGGCGATGGGGGGACTGAGAAGTTTCGCGCGAACGGGAACCCTGGACGTGGTGAGGACCTTTATGTTGTGGTAGTGGCGGCGGACAACGATGAATATGAAAATCGTAAATGGAATGAAAATCACCGTGATCCAGGCGCCTTCGACGAATTTCGCAACCAGGACGACGATTACGGTGATGCCGGTAACGAACGCGCCGAGCCCGTTAACCAGTGCGCTCTTTAGCCAATGCGGACCGCGATGTTTCCGCCAGTGCGCGACCATCCCGGCCTGAGAGAGCGTGAAGGCCAGAAAGGCGCCGACGGCGTAGAGCGGGATGAGCCTATCGGTGACACCGCCGAAGGAGATGAGAAGACCGCCGCAGAGCAGCGCCAGGACGACGATGCCGTAGGTATAGACGAGACGCCGGCCGCGATAGCTGAAGACATGCGGAAGATAATCATTTTGCGCGATGGCGCGGCAGAGCCGCGGAAAATCGGCGAAGGCGGTGTTGGCGGAGAGCGAGAGAACGATAAGGATTGAGGCGATCGTAAGGTAATAGAAAACGCCTTTGCCGAAAACGGAGCCAATGAGCATGGAGAGAAGACTCTGGTATCCAGGCTGGCCCGGATCTGTTGCGACGATGCCGTAAACTTTCACGAGATAGGAAATTCCAGCCAGCATTACTGCCAGGATAAAAATAATTACAGTAAGAGTGCGCTGGGCGTTCTTCACGGCAGGCTTGCGGAAGGCTTTCACGCCGTTGCTAACAGCCTCGACTCCAGTCAGTGCCGTGCAACCGCTGGCGAAAGCCTTGAGCAGCAGCCAGTAGCTGACGGCTTCGGTCATGGGCGGCGGAGGCGGAAGGGCGGCTATCGGCGTTGGATGGCCGTGGCTCAAGAGAACGCGGAGAATGCCCGCGGCGATGGTGATGAGAAGTGTGCCGACAAAGAGATAGGTGGGAACCGCGAAGACAACGCCGGCTTCGCGCACTCCGCGAAGATTGATGATGGTGATGAGGATCAGAATTCCGACGCACATGGAAGTCGTGTGCGGCAGCAACGACGGAACGGCGGAGACCAATGCTCCGACGCCCGCGGAAATGCCTACGGCGGCCGTGAGAATGTAATCGGCGAGGAGCGCAGCGGCGGCGAGCAGGCTGGCGCGTGCGCCGAGGTTGAAGCGCGCGACGGTGTACGATCCGCCGCCGTTGGGATAAGCGGCGATCGTCTGGCGATACGAGAAGTAAACGATCACTAGCAACGTGATGATGGCGACGCTGATCGGAATGAGATAACGGACGCCGAGGATGCCGAGGGGAATCAGAAGGCTGAGGCCTGCTTCCGGGCCGTATGCGGCGGAGCTGAGCGCGTCGAGACCAAAAATCGGAATACCTTTTGAGACGCCGATTTGTTCGGCGCGCTCGTCGCTGGTCTTGATGGGCTTACCGACGACTAAATCAAGAATGTTCATAAGTGGTTCGGGTTTATTCGCAGCTCATACAAGAGAATAGGATTTACCTTCTGCGTGAAAGGTGACTACCGGCAAAGATTAGGGATGGAGATTGCATTCGGTATTCGCTCCAGGATCGCTGAACGATCCGAGCAGACCTACAATAACATCGGTCGGATTTGGAATCACAAAATGGATTCCTGCCGAGTAAACAGCGCCGCCTGCCCCGTGTCTTATCCAGATTTCGAATCGGGACGACAAAAAATTTGCATCCTACGCTGACGTTTTCCTTACGGCTCGCTTATGACTTCCTTATACGCACTCCGCTAGCGTCCCAAGTGATTCGGGGGTGTGGCGATGAAGAAGTTCATTGGCGTTGGAGGATATGCTGCGCTTGCGCTTGTTGTGGTTTTGATTTCGTGGCCCGTACGGGTTGAGGCGCAATCTACTTTCGGGAGTTTACGGGGGTTGACGTTAGACGCGACCGGATCAGCGATGCCGGGGGCAGAAATTGCGATCCGTAATCTGGATGACAATAGTGAATACAAGGCGGTTAGCGGCGAAGACGGCGTCTTTCAGGTCGAGAATTTGAAGCCTGGGCACTACCGCGTGGCTGGCCACAAAGCGGGCTTTGCCGATGCGATCGTTCCGCAGCTTACGCTCGAAGCTCGCCAGGATCTTCGCTTGACTCTGACTTTCTCTGTTGCCAGTCAAAGCCAAACGGTTGAGGTTAGCGCGGCCGCTGAACAAATTAACACTGAGAACGGCACGATCGCCGGCAGTTTAGAGAATCAACAACTGACGCAGCTTCCGCTCAACGCCAGGGCGGTTTCGACGAGCCCGCTGGCGGCGCTCGCGCTTTCTCCCGAGGTGCAGTATGACTCGCAGGGGAATATTTCCTTAGGCGGAGCGACATCTTCGATGGTGGGCTATTCCGTTGATGGCATCTCGACGGCGAACGTGCGGCAGAATGGCGCGCTGCAAGATGCCTATCCATCCTCTGAAGGGATAGAAGAGCTGAGGATCACATCATCGAACAACAACGCGGAATTTGCGCAGGTTGGCGACGTGACCTTCACAACGAAGAGCGGCACCAATAAATTTCACGGGAGTCTCTTCGAGTACTTGCAAAACGACGCCTTCGACGCCAAGCCGCTCAATTTCGACGTGAAAGTGCCGAAGCGCTTCAACACGTTTGGCGGCAGCCTGGGCGGGCCGGTAGAGATTCCGAAGCTTTTCAAAGGCGACGGCAAGACTTTCTTTTTTTTCGACTATGAAGCGAATCGCAGAAGCATCTCCGCGGCCGAGCAGTATCTCGTGCCGACCCAGGCGGAACGAAATGGCGATCTCAACGGATTTATTACGGCAAGCAATCCGATGCCGTTCACGAATCCGATGACGGGGCAGCCCACGGCTATTTTGATCGATCCCACAACCCATCAGCAGTTCATTGGCTGCAATGGCGGCCAACCGAATGTGATTTGCAACTCCGGCGCGAACAACCGGATTAGCCCAGTCACTCAGGCGCTCTTGAATTTCTATCCCCTGCCGAACGCGAACCTGAGCGTGGCCAATCCTTCCTTCAATTACGAAACGCTTGCGCCGACGCCTTCAGATACGAATGGCTGGGACATCAGACTCGACCGGGCGATTACTTCCAAACAGCAGGTGTTCGCGCGCTTCAACTGGAAAAATCTGCTGACCGGCGTGGCCAATCCGCTTCTGCCGAATGATGTGGACTCGGAGCACAATCGCGGCCTGCTCGTTTCCTACAACTACGCGATCAGCCCCAAATGGATCAACGAATTCCGCTTCGGCTTCACGAATGCGTTGGTGAACGTGAACTTTCCGATCGTGGGAAGTGCGGCGATTTCGCAGTTAGGCTTGCAAGGAATTGATATCAGCCAACATCCGACCGGCCACGCGTTTCCGACGTTTAATTTTAGCGATGGCAGCGGATTCACGCCCATCGGAAGAGATCGAGCGGGGATTACGCAGTCGCAAACGCTCGAGTATACGGACAACGTGACACGGCAGATGGGCAAGCACACGATGCGCTTCGGCGTGGATGTACGGCGCGTGAACTACCAGGACCTGATGTTCTTTGAGCCTTCGGACGACTATGGACTGTTTACGTTCAATCAGGGCGTCTTCACCGGAAGTTCTTTCGGCGACGCTCTCCTGGGCATGCCAAATACGTCCTTCTTTGCGATCACCAGTCCTCAAGTGAATGCTCGGGCGTTTCAGTACAGCGTTTATGGCCAGGACGAATGGCAAGTCAATGACCGCATCACTTTGAATTTCGGGATGCGGTGGGAGTTGCTGCCGCCCTTTACGGAAAATATCGGAGATCTGGGATCTTTCGATCCTCGAAATAACAGCGTCCTCGTGCCGGATGCGCTGCAGAGCACTCTTGCGAATTCGACGGCGTACCAGCAGGTGTATGCCGGATTTCTCGAGTCGTTCAATGCTTGCTCATTGGGCCAGGGCGGTCCGTGCACGAACGTATTGACGGCGAGCCAGGATCATCTGCCGCAGGGGCTCAGGCAATTGTATATGCGCGATTTCGATCCGCGAATCAGTGTGGCGTTTCGACCGTTCCGAGATAACAAGACCGTTTTCCGCGCGGGATTTGGAATTTTCACCGTTTCCACTCTTGGTCCGATGTCGTTCAATAACGCGGGGAACCCGCTATCGGTAGTCCATACGTATGCGAACAACGTGGGAGGAGAGCCGCAATTCCAATTTCCTGCGACGGCGCCTGCGGCGCAAGCCGTCGCTTACGGCGGAGGCACGCTCGACCAAGCCAACGATCCGCTATTCCGGGATCCTCAAGCCACGCAATGGAATTTCACGATTGAGCGCGAGCTTAGCGAGAGCACTTTGCTCCGCGTGAGCTATGTCGGGATGAATTCGTACCGGCTGGCGGTCACTGAGGATCTGAACCAAGTTCATCCTAGCACTGTGCCTTATTCGGCCGGCAATACACCCTATCCGAATTGGTTTACTTTGCTCTCCACCGAGAACGCGGGCTTCGCGAATTATCAGGCGCTTCAAGTGGAGGCCAATCACAAAATGGGGAAGGGAATATTCTTTCAAGGAAATTACACCTTCGCGAAAAATCTTAGCGATGCTCAAGGCGACGCGCCCAGCGGCTTCGCCAGCGAGGTGGCGTACGGACTCGCGGTTTCGAATCGCTTCGATCTTCGCGCGGACCGCGGGAATGTTGAAGGAACGCCTCGGCAGCGCTTTCAACTGAATGGAATCTATCAGATTCCGTTTGGAACGGGGCGCAAGTGGCTCAATAAGCCGGGGTGGAAAAATCTCGCGATCGGAGGCTGGGAAGCCACCACCGTCACGCTCCTGCAAACAGGCCCGTGGCTGACTCCGACGATTAGTCCGGCGCTCGACCAATCGAATACCGACATCGCCAACCGAGGGACTTTGCTGCGGCCGGATTGCGTTGGAAATCCTATCCCTGCAAATCGGAATTCCGCCACGTACTTCAACTCGAGTGCGTTTGCGCAAACTCCCAGTAATGCGGGCCGAATCGGAAATTGCGGAGTGGGAATTTTGGAAGGGCCGGGAACAATCGTGGTTTCGGCTGGATTGGGGAAGACGTTTCCTCTTGGGGAGAAGGCGAGGCTGCGGTTTGAATCGACGTTTACCAACATATTGAATCACACGAACTATGCGCCGCCCGCGGTGGACATCAGCAACGCGCAAACTTTTGGCGTGCTGCAATCGAATCAAACTTCCGCGAATGCGGGGCCGCGAACGGGGCAAATGGCACTGCGGCTGGATTTTTAAGTCGCGGGCATTTGCGGATGCGTCGGGCCATTCGTTTTCTAAAGTCCGTAGCACGCGTGCAATCGTCAAGACGTGACCGGAGAGGTCTTGTCTGAAGTTGCTGCGTTACGTCCCATTGAAGAGCGATCGAGCCTACAACTGCGTGTTACGATGGCGCGCGGAAAATCGCCGGCTGGAAGCCGGCGCTACGATGGCATTGTTGCTAAGCGCGCGAGCTTGAAACAACGAACAGCCGCGATCGGCGATTGAGTTTCAACACAAGACAAAAGGCGAAGATGCCCGGCTGAGGCCGGGCGCTACAAGTGCCGGAGCCTCATTCTTGCCAGTAGCGATGCAAATGCCGGAGCCGGGTTCCTGCCGGTAGCGATGCTGCGGTCACCGCTTTTGTTTGGCTACCCAGTCGCGGACGCGCTTATCGAGGACATCGAGCGGAAGAGCGCCGCCGTTGAGGACTTCGTCGTGGAAGGTGCGGATGTCGAATTTGTCGCCGAGTTGATCTTTGGCGTATTGGCGAAGAGTAAGAATTTGCAGTTGTCCGAGTTTGTAAGTGAGAGCCTGAGCGGGCCACGCAATGTACCGGTCTACTTCACTCTGAACATTCGGCTCGTCCATCGCGGTGTAGCGGTGGAAGTACTCGACCATCTGATCGCGGGACCAGCGCTTTTCGTGAACGCCGGTATCAATCACTAAGCGAATGGCCCGCCACATTTCATTTTCCAGACGGCCGTAGTCGCTGTAGGGATCCTGATAGCGTCCGACATCTTTGCCCAGCCGCTCGGAATAAAAAGCCCAGCCTTCGACGAACGCCGTGTAGTCCTCATATCTCCGGAATGACGGCAGATCAGGCAGTTCCTGCGCTAGGGAAATCTGAAGATGATGTCCGGGAATTCCTTCGTGGTAGGCGATTGCTTCGACATTCAGCAAGAGGCGGTGCTCGGGATCCCATTCATTTACGTTGATATGTCCGGGGCGCGAACCGTCCGCTGTGCCGTCGGTGTAATCAGCGGGGACGGCGTCCTTCGAGCGCGACGCTACCATCGGAATCACCGCGAGCTTGTTCTTGGGGAGATGGCCGAAAAGTTTGGGGAGTTCCGGTTCCATGTTGTGAACGTACTTTGCGTAGAGGTCGAGGAGTTGCTGGCCGGAAGTTGCGTAGAACTGGCGCTCGTTCTTGATGTGCTCGTTGAGTGCGGCGAGATCTTTGAATCCGAGCGTGTGCGCGAGGGCGAGCATGTCGGCCTCGATCTCGTCAACCTGCTTGAGGCCGATCGCGTGAATCTGATCTGCCGTGAGATCGGTGGTGGTCATGCTGCGGACTTCGAAGCGATACCGCGCGGCGCCATCAGGAAGAGACCAGATGCCGGGATCGACGCGCCCCTTCGGGGCGTATTCATCACGAATGAACGCGGTAAAGCGCGCGTAAGCGGGTAGGACAAATTCCTTAATCGCGGACAGGCCGGCTGCGCGCAGGCGCTTTCGATCGGGTTCGGAAATGCTCGCAGGGAATTTAAGAAACGGCTGGGCGAAGGGAGATTCTTCTGGCGCCTGCGAGGCCATTGCGCTGCACTGATCTGCGGCTTTCTCCAGCAGGAAACGCGGCGGCATCAATTTATCGTTCATGCCTTTGCGCATCTGGATGGCAGTCTGATCGAGGAGGCGAGGAATTTGTTTCAGCCGAGAGATGTAGTCGTCAAAGTCCTTGGCGGATTCGAAGGAGAGGACGTTGACCAAATCGGGCAGCTCGAGATGAATTCCGTTTTCCTGATCGACCGGCATTTCCCAGGGTTTAAAGCGAGCGCCCTCGAGTTGCATCTGAAGGTCACGGACCATTAAAACTTCGTTGAACGCCTCCTGCTCGTGAAATCCTGAAATGTCGATGGCTTCGAAGCGCGTGAGGAATTTCTGAGCTTCCTGCAAATCTTTGTCGATGGCTTCCTGAGAACGGTCGTCGAGTTTGTCGTTCCAGCGCTTGTCTCCGATGGTAGAGGCGAAGATCGGGCTGGTGCGCAGCCTATACTCCCACTGCTCCGCGAGAAGATCGTTGAGCGCCTTGCGCCGTGATTCGAGCGACGTCGGTGATTGGGCGACAACCGAGACGGAAATAAGCAAGCACAGGAACAAAGCGATGCACGTACGCAGACTAAGAATGTCCATTCAGGTTCCTTGATTGAAAAAGTTTTCGGACGAGTCAGTCTTCAGCGAGGTGTTCGCCCGGGCGTCCGTTCATTAGCCCGTCTGGGCTGTCAGAACTAGGGGATTCTACTCCGGAGATGTCCTCGAAGTCTGCACTGAGTCGCTTTCAATGATCGTACTGAATGCGCCGTTTCAGGGAGGATTGGCGGTCCGTGGCTCGAGGGGCTATTCGTATCGCAGCGCGACCATGGGATCGACGCGCGCGGCGCGGACAGCGGGAATGTAGCACGCGAGAGCTGCGATTGCCGCGAGCAGCAATGCAACTCCCACGAACGTTAGCGGATCGGTGGCTCGCACGTTGTAGAGCAGCGACGCTAGAAATCGCGTGACGCCGAGCGCCGCAGCGATTCCAATCGCGGCACCTACTGTGGCGAGCGCGATGCCTTGCCCGATGACGAGCCGGAGCACGTCGCGTTGGTGAGCGCCGAGAGCTACGCGGATGCCGATTTCGTGGGTTCGCCGCGTGACTTCGTACGAAAGCAGCCCGTACAGGCCGATGCACGCCAGCACAAGCGCCAGCAATCCGAAAAAGGCCGAAACCCGTGCGACAAGCCGCTCTTGAAACAGCAGGCGGTCAATCTGCTCCGATTCGGTTGTGACGTTGAAGAGCGGCAAATTCGGATTGAGTTGTGCGACCGTTCTGCGAATCGCCGGGAGCAAAGCTTGAGGGTTGGCGGCTGTGCGCAACTCGAACGATACGGCCAGAGCGTTCGAAGCGTTCTGCGGCACATACATCGTCGGGCTGATGTCCGGACGCAGGTCGTTGTATTTGGCATCACGAACCACGCCGATGATCTCGTAGCCGGAGCTTCTGGGAGTGTTATCGTCTCCGGCCCATTCACCAAACTGCTTTCCAATGGGATTCTCTTTGCCAAGATACTTCGCGACGAACGCCTGATTCACGATCACCGGCGTCGGCGCCGAAGTCGGCGTGGTTCCATCGTTGGAGGCCGAAAGCGCGTAGTCGGAGGCGTTGAAACCGCGTCCCGCTAAGAACGGAATCTGCATCGTATCGAAAAAGTTCGGGCCGACGGGCAGCATGTTCGATTCGGATTGCCGGTCTTGCGGCGTGCCGGGCCAGTGAAAAGCGGTTGCCATCAAGGCGCGGCTTAGGAGCGGGACCAGCGAATAGCTCGCCGACTTTACTCCCGGCGTTTCCGAAAGGCGGCCCTGCAAATCGCGGTAAAAACTGTCCAACTGCGCATCTTTATAGCCGGAATGGATCGGCTCCATACTGAAAATTATCAAATTGTGCGAGTCGAATCCGACGTCGATGCTTCGCAAATTTTCGAGCGTGCGCACGAGCAATCCCGCGCCGACGAGAACGACAGTCGCAAGCGCCACTTGCGCCACCACAAGCGCATTGCCTGCGCTGAGCCATCTCCCGCGTTCACGCGCGACGCTGGGCGAGACGCCGGAGCCGTCCTTCAGCGTGGGAGTCAAATCAGCTCGAGCCCCGCGAAACGCCGGCGCGATGCCAAAGAGTATTCCGGAGACAATTGAAACGGCTGCTGTGAATGCGAGCGTGCGCGTGTCAACACCCATAGCAAATCCGAGCGGCCGTGCTTGATTGCTGGACACGAACGACACGATCGCGTGCGCGCCCCAATATGCGAAGAGAATCCCCAGCGCGCCGCCGAGCGTGGAGAGCGTCAAGCTTTCCGTCAGAAGCTGACGAACGATTCGCTTTCGGCCAGCGCCCAGCGCCAGGCGCACGGCCATTTCCTTGCGTCGCGCCGCCGAACGCGCCAGCATCAGCCCGGCGACATTGGCGCACGCGATCAGCAAAATAATTCCGACCGCGGCCATTAAAACGTACAACGGATCGGCATAATCGAGACGCGAACCCGTCAATCCGGTTTGCGCAGACACGAGGCTCACAACCGGTTCGTCGTCCGGCGCTGATAATGTTGTCGCGGCGCTCGAGTTGTGATCCGCTGTTGGACCTTGCGCAACTTTCGATGATGGCGCGGGCGGCGCCTGAACCTTCGCAGGTTGACTGCCTCCCACGGGCGGCGTTGGCGGCGCGGTGAGAACCATTTCTCTGCGGGCATGGCTAGCCACCGGCGACGGCCCGTGAGGCCCGTGAGGCCCGTGCGGCCCGGTTATTCCACTGCCGGCATCCAGCAGTGGTACAGACCCATGAATCATTTCGTTGCGGAAAATTAGGCTAATCGCAGCTTGCGCTTGTGGCAGTGGGATTTCAGGTCGCTGCCGGCCGACTACAGTCAGCCACCAAAACGTAACGTCATCTTGGCGGTTCCTCCAGCGCGACGGAACGGTGAGACGTTGCGCATCGGCCAGCGGCAACCAAATGTCGTAGTCGCTCCCTGCCGTGATCCCGGTGAACCTCCGCTCGGCCACACCGACGATTGTGAAAGGCGCTCCGTTCAACTCGATGGTGCGGCCAATCACATCACGGGCGCCGCCGAATGCGCTCTGCCAGTATCCATAATTGAGCACAGCCACCGAAGGCGCCGATGGCGCGTCATCGTTTTGCTGGAATATCCGGCCCGCAGCGGCTTTCACGCCCAGCGCGCGGAAGTAATCTCCGGAGACCACTTGGCCAAAGATTACGCTCGCCGGACCGTTACCCGTCAGATCGAGCCGGCCTGAGTTGGCGAACGCCGCCACCCCAGAAAAGATATTCGCTCGAGCGATTTCGCGAAGCATTGGTTCGGAAAGGGAGCAGCCCGAGGGGTTCGCGCCGCCGGGGCGGAGATTGGAGACGCAGTCGCCCGATGACATGTAGCCGCGAAGCTTCGGCGCCTTGCGCGCTCCCCATTTCAGGAGCACTAATTGCGAAGGATTCTCGACCGGCAACGAGCGCAGCATCACCGCGTCTATAAGGCTGAAAATCGCTGTGTTGGCGCCTATGCCGAGGGCGAGAGTGAGAACGACGACGGCGGTGAACCCGGGGGATTTGCGCAGCATGCGGACGCCGAAGCGAATGTCTTGCAGTAGCTGCTCGAGCCAGACGAAGCTCCAGACTTCGCGGGTTTCTTCCTGGACTTGCGTTACGTTGCCGAATTTGCGCAAGGCGGCGTAACGTGCTTCGTCGGGTGGCATGCCGCGGGCGATGTTGTCGCGGGTCTCGATTTCTATGTGGTCGCGAATATCCTGCTCGAGATCATTTAACATGCGCTTGCGGCGACTCATGATTTGCTCTCCTGCTCCGCGGTCCGGAAAATTTGCGCAGGCGTCAAGAGCTCACTCTGAAGGGCGCACTTCCTGTCGAATCGTTCGAGCGCTCATCACTCATATCGCAGCGCGACCATGGGATCGACACGCGCGGCGCGTCGCGCGGGAATCCAGCATGCCGCGGTAGCCACCAGGAGTAGAACGCCCGCTACGGCGGAGAATGTAAGAGGATCCGTTGCGCTTACGTTGAAGAGCAGAGAGAGCTTGGCGAGCAGCCGCGTCAGTGCTGCGGCTGCCACGATGCCCACAGCTACGCCAGCGAGCGCCAGCCGCGTGCCCTGCCACAGAACCCAGCGCAGCACGGTGCCGCGCTGCGCGCCTAGCGCCATTCGAATGCCGATTTCATTCGTGCGCTGGCCGACGACGTA
>Ga0182018_10002177_pt1 | contig 20263 bp, 16 predicted proteins | sample 812P2MmetaG_FD_120490 | JGI IMG/M metagenome (GOLD analysis project Ga0182018, IMG submission 120490) | Permafrost microbial communities from Stordalen Mire, Sweden - 812P2M metaG | ecosystem: Environmental > Terrestrial > Soil > Wetlands > Permafrost | place: Sweden: Stordalen | collected...
CTGCCGTCGAGATGATTTTGGATACTTCGGCGACTGTGGCGACCGTGACCAACGAGCCGGACCAAAGCCGCTTCCGGCAAGCGATGCTCGGTGCCGAATCGCTGTCAATCTCGTCGGTTACGGTGTTGGAAACCAGAATAGTCCTACAATCTCGTCAGGGCGCGGAGGCGGTCAGCGCATTTAATGATTTGCTCGCGAATGCCGGGATCATTACGGTGGCGTTCGACGCGGAAATAGCCGAGATGGCCTTCCAGGCCTTTCGTCGATACGGGAAAGGGCAACGCCACCCGGCCCAACTGAACATTATCGATTGCGCCGCTTATGCCCTTGCGAAAATTCGCGGCGAGCGCCTGTTTCAAGGGCGGCGATTTCGAGAAGACGGATATCGAGCCGGCGCTCTGAAACGATGCTGGCGATTTGCGAATGCTCCGCGGGACGACGGGCCGCCCGTGGTAAGCAATTCCTGATGCGAGGAAAGAGCCGCGAGAATCAGAGCCGACTCGGCCGCGGAACCGCCCAGGTCGTCCACCAACAGCACGCCGCGGTACGGGCGCAACTCGCGATAGACCAATGCACCGATGTCATGATCCCTCTATGAAAGATGCGATTCCCCCCCATCCTGGAGAGGGCCGCGCGCGCCCTCGTGATTGCGACGTGCGGCAGGGCGTGAGCATACTTACGGAACGACCAATGGGAGGACAAACATGTCGCCGATCCCGACCCTTCGCCGCCTCGGGGAGACACTCGGCACCGAGGTTCGTGGCATCAACCTCGCCGCGGCGCTCGATGCGCCCACCATCGCCTGGATCCATCAGACCTTCGCCAGCCATCCGGTCCTGGTCTTCCGCGACCAGGATCTCGGCGCGAACGAGCTCGCCGCTTTTGGCCGCGTCTTTGGCGTCCCTCGCAAGCACTCGCTGGTCAAGTACCGTCACACCGACAATGAAGACGTCTCCTGGATCACCAACGTCGACGCCGACGGTAAGATCGACTGGTTCGGCGTCAGACGGGCCACCGACTGGCACACCGATTCGACCTTCGAGGATGAACTGCCGCTGCTCGCGATCCTGCATGCCCGGGAAGTTCCGTCCGAGAGAGGCGGTACTCTGTTCGCGGACATGCGCGCCGCCTACGCGCGTCTGCCGGAGCAGCGTCAACGTCAGCTCGCGGCGATGACGGCGTTGCACGGCAGACAGAACGGTCCCGCCGGCGACCGGCTGTATGGTGGCGACAAGGGGACCACCGACAGGCAATACGAGGAGAAACGATGGCCGGCGATCACGCGCCATCCGGCGACCGGGGCGCCCATCCTGTTCGTGAACCCGATGCACACCCATGGCTTCGAGGGCATGACCCGGGAGGAAGCCTGGCCACTGATCGATGAGCTGACCGCGATCGCCACCGACGACCGATTTGTCTACTATCATCACTGGCGGGTGGGCGATGTGTTGATGTGGGACGAGCGCGCGACAATGCACCGCGGCGCCGGCGATGCGAAACCTGAGGAGCGACGGGTGATGCTGCGGACGATCGTCTATCCGCACTGAACTGGCATGCGGTGCCGTCCGGGATGACGCGACACAACTCCGCGCGCGCCCAGTACGATGGACTTAGGCGCGACGAAGTGGCGAGAATGTGGGAGGCGAAGGGCAGAAGGCTTCGCGGCGCTTCCCGCATGGCCTCGTCATCGTCAACCACCAGGACGACCGGTTCTTCGCTGTCCGGATGCGCACGGTTCCCAGGACAGTGCGCCTTGCTGGCGTGCCAGGTTGAGCGCCCGCCATGTTGCCTGCCACGGCATTTCCATACCTCGGTCCTGGGGTGACTTCATATTCGGAAATCGAGCCTGATGGCACGGGATTACAGACCTGGCTTCATCATTGCCACCCTCGCCAAGGCCCATACCGCTATACGGCAATCACCAGGTGCAAGCATGAACCTCTGATCAGTCCTCTATATTGCCGGCAATCGCCATATCTGTATCATTTGCCTCTTCGCCGGGCGAATTGGTCAGGGCCGGTCGCGGTAAGAGCCGCACAAGGATATCACGATGTTCCGGTGATCGAGTTGCCGCGCAAAATAGCGCTACCTCGCTCTTTCGTCGCAATTTCACGGCACTTCATGAGCGCATAATCACGGTGTCAGGACAATGTGCCGGTCACCGCGTGGACGGCCTGGCGACGTGATGTGGAAAAAGAATGAGGTGACCAGCATGACATATGACCAACAGACTGAAAATTCATTGGCCAGGTTGAAGCAATGAGTTGGCGGGATGAATGAGGATGGTCTCGCCCCACTGGCAATTTCCACGGCGCTTGTCAACATGGCGGTTGATAGCGTGCGGGAGATTTTTACCGACCCTGGAGCACGTGCATCTGCCGCGACGTTGATTAGCGGTCGCATCAACAAAGTCCAGAAAGACGCCAACGGCATTATCATTGGCGAGTCTCACGTCATCAGGTCGGAGATCATCAGAACGGGGATTGGAATAACAGCCCGAGCGATTGTGATCCAACGATGTGCGACGCATTCCGGCAGCTTGTGAACGAGGTTAGCCATGAGAGCACTATTCCACAGCTTTGAGCAGAGCCTTAGCGGGTGGCCAGATACCATATTGTCTATTTCTTTGATAGTTTCTGGTATCGTAGTCATCTGTGTGGGATTGTTCGCACCACGAACAATCAAGCTCGTGGTACTGGCATGGATATGGTTTCCTTAAATCAAGGTCAGGGAGGTCCGTGAGGGGTCAGACGACCGTTGCAAACCGCATGGCTTCAGGACGCTTGATTTCAATTTCGATGAAGGCCACCTCATGCGGTGAACTATTCATCACATCGTGCTGAATTCCCGGCGAACGATGATACGACTGGCCTGCCACGAGGCTGAACTCGGTGACCGTCGTTCCGTTGTGGACGCTCAACGTGGCATCGGTCAGCATGACAACGAAATAAGGCCACCCGTGTGTGTGCCAACCGGTGACGGCACCCGGAGGGAAATCCCAACGGGTGATGCGGATGTCCTGATCGTCCTGTTGGACTGTGGACACGGCTGGAACCGTGCAGCGGAATGTCAACAAGCGGAATTTTCCTCATGAGTAGAAGTACAGGCTTGCGAAACCATCCTGACCGGCCAAACTTAGACACATGGAATGGCACATTCAATATCGGGACAAAGCGGTCGAACACGTTGACCGTTACCCAAGCTCCCAGCGGGCAATTGACGCGGCGTGCAGGCTCATCGACGCCGGTTGCGATGTCCACCGTATCGGCAGCGGTTCGCTGGCCGCGGCAGCAGGGGAAGAGACGATAGCGCAACTCTACCAGATGTGGATGCGGAAGAAGCGACCATTCGGGCAAGATACCTTCTTCATAGCAAAAGAGAACCACCCCCAAATCCAGCAGTCGGCGAGCAACGCTTTCGGAAGCGAACGCGAGTGAGCCGGAACCTGGCTCACTGCTCAGGTATCCCTCGTCGATGGAATCCTACCGTTTGATCGGCATATTCGCTCTCGTTCCCTTCCCGACCCCCCGCAAGACAAGGGCGGGGGGCGATGACCGCCTCCAAACTCTCTGTCCCATATAACCATACTCCACGAATCACCCGGAAATCTGTCTCACACAAATCTCTCGACAGATTCTGAACCCGTGGTATCGTTGCGTTATAGTTCCATGTGATACAGGAAAATGCCATGCTGGTAGGCTACGCACGGACATCCTCCCTCGGTCAGGCCGCTGGATTGGAGGCTCAGGAGCGGGAACCCTTGAATAATAAGTTATTTATGCGGTGCCACGTTACGATCTCAGCAAGCAACAAGTTGGAATTTCGCCACCTGACTTTGCCTGATCGCGGCAAACCGCTCCACAGACCGCGATCCGGTTATCGCACGGTTCGGTGAATGGTCACCGGATGTCCGCGAAGCCAGGAATGAGAGGCCGGGTGCAATCGGGACGTTCTTGTTCCCGTTAAGATCGCATGAGCCATGTCCACAAGTCAGTAAGGGCATCATAGACGCTATCGACTTTTCCGCGGCGATCAACACTCATCGTTGCCGGCGACTCGTTAACTTTCTCGATATATTCGAGGCGCATCTGCTCCGCCACTTCGAGGTCGCCACGCTCGCGGGCATAATCCCAGGCGACGAGTATCGCGTCCCCTTTCCCGCGGCCCCGTCGCGAATTCCTCGCGGGGAGGCTGACGCCAGAAGAGACGGATTGATTTAGGTTGTCCATGCTTATTCCCCGAGTATCATGCGGCAACATTCGGCCTGAGGAGTTGCCACAGGCGACTGTGGGCGGAGATCAACTCCTGCATCTCACGGCGTCGATCCATGCCAGGAGTTATTGGCTTTCGTGCGACAATCCGTTCAAACTCGGTCAGCAGTAATGCCGCGACTTCCAAATCGTCCTGCTCGCACGCCTGATCGAAGGCGGCCATTATTCTCTCGGTCAGTCGCCGCCCGCGAGGCTGCGAATGCATGAATGGTGCTCGGGTGGATAAGTCCCACCCGGGTCTCATGGAAGTTGCCACGCATCCTCCTTCGGGGAGCCTGGTCCCTGACGCTACTCCGCATATTTGACGACCGTACGAAACCCTCGGAATCTACTCACTTTCATCCTTTGGGATGACGACGATCTGAAATGAGCGCCATCTCGACGTTGATCTTCGCTCACACACGCTTCGGTGACCGTTGCGAAGGATCGCCGGTCTGTTCCGCGGCGGCATCCGCGAATTTCAGGAATGCCTCGTCGGATGGCAATCAAGCCGTCCGCTACGGGACGCCACATCCACGCCATCGAATGAGTGAAAAGTCGGCGATGTGCTCCTCAGGACCGAGCGAAGCGGCGGCGCACAACGCCGGTGACCATCGTGCGCGCGGCTGCTACATTCTCGCTCTCGCAACGTGGAGCGCCCGCGGTATGAACATCGCGTCCGCGACGGTTGACGAACTCGCCCAACGTCTCGCCCAGCTGACCGGGGAGGACGTGGAGACGGCCCTGGAACGTGCCATTGAGGAGCGATTGTCCCGGGTCGCGATCGCCGCACCCGCGGATCGGCTCACGGCGATGCGGATATTTTTCGACCGGGTTTCCAGCCTGCCCGTCAAAGATCCTCGGCCGATTGACGAAATTGCCGGCTATGGCCCGAGCCGGCGCTCCTGGCGTCTGTCCGGAAACAAACGATACGACAATAAGTCGTTGGGTCGGACCCGGAACGGTTCGAACCGCATTCACCCATCGGCGTGAATCCGCGTCATCCCTTATCTTATCCGCGTTAAATTCCTTGCCGGTCCAAACACCAGAGTTTGACCCACGAAAAAATTTTTAACGCAGATCAAGATAAGGATGACGCGGATTGACGCAGACGCTTCCGGACCATGGTCCGATCCGGGGAAATACCAATGGGACCGGAATGACCATTGCTTGATTCCGGACGGACACTAATACCAACCGGCGGAAAGATCGACTCGTCATCACAACGTCATGGACCCGGCCTGGCATTCCATCCCTCTGTTCATCGCGTTGCCGCTGATGGCCCGGTCAGGCCGAGCGATGACGAGTGGGACGGCGGTGTGTCAATCTTTCCGCCGGTCGATATAAGAACATGACGGCGATTTGCGGATGCTCCACTGGGCGACCGGCCGCTTGCGGTCAGGCTTCGTCACCACCCACCGTTTCCAGCAACCTGCCTTCCAGGTAACGGAGCAGGTCCGCCAGCACCGCCTTGTGCGTGGGCTGCCGCGTGGCCCTCAGCAGTTTCCCACACCGCTCGATATGGGTGACCAGTTCGTCGCGTTCCACTTCCATTTTTTCGATGCGGACCGCCAGCGCCTCGTAGTCAATGGCGAGCCTGTTCATCACCCGCGTGGACTTCGGGGCATCCGCCTGTTCCTCCAGTCCGCGAGCCACGGCGGCCAACTCGCGAAGGTGCTTCGCAACGCGGTTCTGGGGCATGTCGCACCTGACGCTTCCTTCGCGATATTATTCTCCAATCTGGTCTGTTGTCGAATGTACAAGTCACAGGTCAGGCCTCCTGAAGAATGAATCGCCCAACCAATTCGTGAAACATCCGGATCATCGCGCGCTGCCTCGGGCCGGACCGTGCATGGGCCGCGACTATCAGCACTGCTATCCCGCCCGTTACATCACGCCGCCGGCGGCCGCGAGAAATCTGCTGTTCGCCTCCGGTAAGAGATGATTGAACCAGTCGCCGGGAAGTCGCTGACGCACGAACGAGGACCGATTTTCGACACCGGCCGGGCGGCCATTACTGATTTTCTCCAGCGCACCGCCGGCGATACAACGTTGTACAGCCGTTTCAGACTCGTCGACGTTGAGGAAGGCCAGCCCGTCCCCCGCGGGACACCAATCAAATCGAAGCCTGTCAGGGCTGATCCGCCGGCCACCGGATGTGGGACGTCGATTGTCGCGTGGCCGGGTGCTAAGTCCTCTGATCGGCGCCGCCCCCGCGCGCATGCCATCGGAGAGCCAAAAGCATGACAACCACCGGAGCCACCGACTTCGACATCGCCACGTTGCGGGCGCGCCGCACCAACAAGTGGCACAAGTTTCCCGACGATGTGTTGCCGGCGTGGGTCGCCGACATGGATTTTGGCGTGGCGCCATCGATCGCCGCGGCGATGACTCGCCTGACCCAGAACCAGGAATATGGCTATGCCGCGCGCGAGGGCGTGCTCGCCGGGGCCTTTGTCCGCCGCATGGAGCGACGCTTCGGCTGGCACACGGACACCGCCGACACGGTCGCGATCGGCGATCTGGTGCAGGCCAGCTTTTCCTCGGTCATGGCGTTCAGCGAGCCGGGGGACGCGGTTCTTCTGCAACTGCCCTCCTATCCGCCGTTCATGCGCGCCATCGAGGACACCGGCCGCCGCCTGCTCGCCAACCCGATGCGCGACGACGGCACGCGGTGGGTGCTCGACCTCGCCGCGTACGAGGCGGCGCCCGATCCACGCCTGCGCATGCTGATCTTCTGCCACCCGCAGAACCCCACCGGGCGAGCCTTCAGCCGGGCGGAACTGGAACAGGTGGCGGACTTCGCGATCCGGCATGATCTGGTGGTGGTCTCCGACGAGATCCACGCGGACATCGTCTATCCCGGCAACACGCATATTCCGCTGGCGTCGCTGCATCCGGAGATCGCCGCGCGCACCATCACCATCACCTCGGCGACCAAGAGCTTCAACATCCCCGCGCTGCGCTGCGCCGTCATGCATTTTGGCGCCCCCGCGCTGAAGCAGCGCTTTGTAAGCCGCATCCCGTCACGGTTGCTCGGGTCACCAGGCGTGACCGGTGTCGATGCCACCGTCGCGGCCTGGGACGACGGACAGGCCTGGCTGGACGAAATTCTCGCTCAGTTGCGCGCGAACCGCGATTGGCTGGCGCACACCATCGAAGCCGAACTTCCGGGCGTGACGATGCGGGTGCCTGAGGCAACGTATCTGGCGTGGCTCGATTGCCGTGCCCTGGAACTGCCCTCCCCCGCCGGGCAGTTCTTCCTGGAACATGCCAAAGTCGGGTTGAACTTCGGCGAAACGTTCGGTGCAGGATACGCCGGTTTCGCACGGCTGAATTTCGCGACGCCCGCGCCGGTTCTGCGGGAGATTGTCACGCGGATGCTGGAGGCGGTACGGAAGCGGTAAGGCGAAGTCCGCCGCTTGTGCCCCGGTCGCGAGGCCAGTTCCGGCCCGAGAGCCGGCCGTGCCGGATGCAAGAGTTTATCGCCTTTCACCGATCAGGAGGAATGCGTTGTCTGCTGTCGTGTCAAATTCCGCCGGTGTCCTGGTCACTCCCTGGCGACTGTTAAAGGCCGTTTGTTCGCGGTTCCCGGGGTTCGCTCAGCCTCGATCTCAATCGAGCCGGCCATATCCCGGCCGCCGCGACGTCATTCAAATGGCCGCGACGATCACGTTTACCTATCCATTCAGCCCCGACGATATCGCGCTGCTTCACAAGCTGTTGGAAACCCCCGGTGGCGACAGCACGCCGTCCACTGGCGGCGCGGCGACGCCTCTCGCGGGCGGAGTAAGGGCGCCGCCCGTCATCGACTATTTTCCGGCCGACCCCGGTTTGGCTCCATTCCCGTCGCCCGAGAACTCGCAAATACTTGTTTTTGGAAAGGCGGTCAGTGGGCGCCCGTATCTGAAAGATACGTTCGGCAACGTGCACCAACTCAAAGTCAACGCGACCGGCGGCGCGGAGTACTGGGTGAACGGCGGCGGCCTGATGAATGGCTGGGGCGTGCACGCGAACGCGCCCCCGGCGCAACTGCTGGTGCGGCAGGGCGGCGTCTACATTATCCTGACAAATGGCATCAGTCAGATGTTACGAAACGGCTCGATCTACAATACGGCGATTCCGCCAGCCTGGACGGCCACGGGCGGCGGCGGCACGCCCGTGCCGGCTGCTTCACCCCTTCCCACGCCATCCGCCATCGCGCCGGGCAGTAGCGGCCGCACCATTGAGTGCGGGATCGGACACCCTGTTCCAACGCTTTCAGCAGCCATCCCGACGGCGCGGGCGGGTGACAAGATCCAACTCTCCGCTGGCATCTATACGGATACGCCGCCGGCCTGGATGGAGCCGCTGCTGATCGATCTCGGCGGCGCGACATTCAATGCCACTGGCAAGACGGCCGGGCTGGCTCGCGGTAAGGGACTGCTGTGTCCGGCGGCGGATTCCATCATCCAGAACGGCACCATTACGAACGTCGCGATGGACCAGGCCCAGGGAGAACTGACTTCGGCGATCCGGCCGGATGCGGGCTGCGGCTACCTGACCATCAACAAAATGACGCTGACCAACAACCAATGCGGCATTGGGCACGGCGGGTTTCCCATCGTCATCGCCGTCTCGGACAGCGATATCAGCCACAACGGACTCAAGGCCAATACCGGGGCGCTTACGCACAACCTCTACGTTGGCATCGAGTGCCGTCGTCTGACGTTGACCAACGTGATCGCCAACGGCGCGAACGAAGCGCATTCGATCAAATATCGAGGTCCGGAACTGATCGTCAACGGCGGCACGTTCGCGTCGGCGCCCGGAAAACCGTTTGATATCCCCAACGGCTCCAGCGTGCCGTTCAAGATCACCGGAGCAACCATCATCAAGGGGACGAACGATCCAGACCATGGCATAATCTCATATGGCGCGGAGGGGACCGACAACGGGCTGGCCGGCGGCATGATCAATGGCGGCTCGATACAGGCGAATTGCATCAACCCGTTCATTCTGGGCACTGGCGGCACGATAACCCTGAGCGGCGTGGCTTTGAGCGGCAACAAAATTACCGGCACGGGTGGGGTGGTGCTTGTCGGGAACTGAACCCGACTCTCCCGCCGCGGCATGCCGCACCCGATGCTTCCGGTGCGATACCTATTCTCCAGACTGGTCTCTTGTCGAATGTACGGGTCGCGGGTCAGGCTTCCCGGAGCATAAATCGCCCAACCCATTCGTGAAACATCCGGATCATCGCGCGCTGTCTCGGGCAAGGCCGCGGTGGGCCGCGACTGTCAGCACTGATATCCCGCTCGTCGCATCACACCGCCGGCGGTCGCGAGAAATCCGCGGTTCGCCTCTGGCGAGAGATGGTTGAACCAGTCGCCGGGAAGTCCCTGACGCACGAACGAGGACCGATTTTCAACACCGGCCGGGCGGCCGTTGCTGATTTTCTCGAACGCGCCACCGACGATACAACGTCGCACGGCCGTTTCAGATGCGTCGACGTTCAGGAAAGCGAGCACCGCTTTTATCGTGTCGTGCGAACGCGCGAACAAGTCCCGGTAACGAACGACCATACAGCGGCCAGGACGAGAGGCCCCGAATGCCAGGCCGTGCTCCACCACGGCGGCCCAACCTTGAGCGATATGGGTGACGAAACTTTCCATGTCGGCATGTTCCCGAAGGAGGCCTTCCGGGTCGGTTCGAAGCCTGTGGAACCAGGCGGATACCGCCGCGTCACGTCCATCGCGTACGACATGCAAAAACTTCGCGTGTGGAAACAGGTTTTCAAGTTCGTCGAAATAGCAGATATTGTCGGGTGTCTTCTCGCCCGCCACGCGCGCGTCGCGAATGCTGCCGGCGCGCATCAGCGACAACGCGATCGCCGACACCGTCAGATAGCGAAATTGCTCATCATCAATTTCCGGGAAGGGTTGAAACTCCTGGAAAACCGTTTGGTTCCTGAGATGGATCTGCTGATTATGCCGCGTCACGGCCTCGCGCATGAGACGAGCGAGATGATTTGTGAAATGTCCTTCGCCAACGCATCCGATCTCCGGATGAGCATTCAACATCACCTGAAGCCAGGTGGCTCCCGATTTCGGAAAGGAACCGATGAAGAATAAATCCTTGGAAAGAAAATTCTCAACATCGGCACGTTGCCGCGAATACCCGGCCAACGCGATCGTGGAAGTGTTACGTTCGGAAATGTTTATCATGAGTCAAAACCGGCGGTGGTCGAGATTCGCAACTGCGATCGGTCGTAACCATCCGGCGTTTGGCTGTCAATCACAAATCGGGAATCGTAACGGACGCCTCATGGTCTCGCGAACGCGGATGCGTCGCCCACCCCGTGGCGCGCATCGACGATATTTGCCCTGGGCAACCAGGCGGGATCGCGACACGAAATGCCGCCAACCGAAGTGAAAAATGTAACGCTCAGGCGACGACCGGCTCTCCGGGCGGCCAGTTCAGGCCAACCAGATTGTTGGCGCCCGGCTTATAGGTTCGCAACGCGAACCCGTTATCGGAAGGTATCACGGCGCCGTCGATTTCGCCGAGAAATTGCCGCATCTCCCGGTCGTTACGCCACGCTGCCCGGTACGTCTGATCTTGCATCAGATCGTCGGCGATCTGACGATTGCGTTCGACCTCTTCAGGCGAACCGAAACTCTCCGTCGCGGCGCCTTCGAATTGTCCGCTGATCAAATGCCAGGTCACGTCGCCATGATCGGACGTGCCGCCAAAGCCAAGCCTGACCATGCGCGCCGAGTGCTCGACGTGCTCATGCCCATAACCTCGGAAGCGAGAGTCGAAGTAACCCGCCCGCTCCAGCGCGGCGGCACTGTAGACCGAACATTGCGCGGTCACGTTACGGCTGAGGATTGGGTCGGTCGCTGAACCCGATCCCGATTCGAAATAGTCGCGCAGCCAATGACCGGCGAGATTGGCGTGCCCCATGATCTGGGCCGCCTCGATCCAGGGTTGCTCCCAGCCGGCACTGGTCGGGTATGTGTCATCCTCGAGCAGGATTGTCACATCGCAACGCAGCCGGGCGTTCAACAAATAAAGCGCGCGATTTTTATTCCAGGCGACGCCCATGTTCTGACCCGTGACATACGGCACACCCATCGCACGCAGCATGAACTGTGTGCCGTCGGTCGAACCGTCATCGGCCACCACGATCATCGAAGGCACATGCGTTGTAAGACCACGGACCCGCCTGACTGTCTCCCGCACCGTCTCGCGGCGATTAAATGTCACGATTCCGATCCCAAGCGTGGTCACGCCGTGTTCTCCCCGGCGAACAGCCGCATCCGCCATCCAATGGAGCAGCCTAGGCGCCGGCGCCGGCGCCCGGCAATTGGGGCCGCGATCATCGCCAGGGCAAGCGTGTGAACCGGGAAGCGCGAGGGCTCCTCGGACCCGCCAGGAGGCGTTGCCTCCTGGACCTCCAGCAAAGGGCGAGGCCCTTTGCAATCTGTCAATGGGTTGGGGAATGGGAGGGGGCCGACACGGACCTCGCGAGGCCACGGTCGGCCCCCTCCCATTCCCCAACCCAATTAATGGTTCCAAGGGATCTCATCCCTTGGCGGAGTTCCAAGAGGCAGCGCCTCTTGGTGGGGTCCGGGGTGAAACCCCGGCCTTCCTCGTTCAAACGATTGCCCCGCGATCATCGCGTGCACTGGCCGCCGGACGAGGTCAGGCTGGACCGCGCCTCGCGAGAGACGAAATAGGAATCTCATAGTGTAGTTTCGTCTGTCAGAGGCAACGCCACAATCCAGACACAATCATGGCAACATCGGCCCTGTTACCAATCTGCCGCGTGACATGAGACAATAATACCACATACTCTCTCAAGTCATTGATATAACTGACATCGAATAATCCGTATTGTCCGCAACTTGACGAACATGTCCGCGACGTGAATAAGACCCCCAGCACAGTCCCGTGCTCACTCGAACAGGAAAGGAATTCGGGCGCATTTCCCAGCTCATCGCCCCGAGCACACAACAGAGAGGACTGAAATGTGTGGAAATACATCCTACTAAGCCCTTTGTGCTTAGGAGCTTGCACCCCACCAATAATGACGACCGCAAACGCCATGCCGGAAGCGGTCACCAAGGGCCCAGGGGTCCAGATCGAGGGCCGTGCCTCCTATTACGGCGGTAGGCACAATGGCAGAACCACCAGCAGCGGAGCGATATTCAATTCTTCCCAAATGACCGCCGCTCACCGAACGCTCCCGTTCGGTACCAAGGTCATCATCACCAATCTCGAAAACAGTCGCTCGTGTAACGTTGAGATCACTGACCGCGGTCCGGCACCTTGGACCGGCAGAGAAATCGACGTGTCCGAAGAAGCCGCCAGATGTCTCGCGATGATTCGCTCTGGCGTCGTTCCAGTCAGAATACGAACTCAGTGAACGGCGCCTGACGCCGCGGTTTGGCAATAGCGGCGTTCCTGCTCCCCTGCCCGTGAACCTGATCGCGACTCTGTCGTCGTGATCAGGTTGGGCGATCAGGCGGGCGCGACGGCGTGCGCGTATTTGTCCAGTTCTTCCTCGTCGATCACCGTCGTCATCATGAACTGGAAAATCGCCGCGCCGATCAGCGTGATCACCGAACCGATGGCCAACGCCACGACGAACGAGCCGGTGACGTCGACGATAAATCCGGTCAGAATCGGCGATAGCGTGCCACCGATGAAGCCGGCGAAATTCTGGTTGCTCGCGGCAGACGCGCAATAGGCCTGCGGTGTCACCGCGGTCACCAGAATCCATTTGCAGGTGATGCCGAATTGCATGAAGAACATCGACACCGCGATAAACGTGATCGCCAGGCCCGCGCTGGTGGTGTAAGCGGCCAGGCCGGTAAAGGCGGCAGAGGCGAGCAGACCCAGGATCAGCGGCCGGCGGCGGCTGGCGATCAGATCGACACCGCGTTTCACCAGCCAGTCCGATACGTAACCTCCACAAATCGCGCCGAAGAACGCGCAGATCAGCGGCACCGAGGCCAGAAATCCGGTCTTGGCGATGCTGATATGCTGTTGCATCTCAAGATAGGCCGGCAACCAGGTCTGATACATCCAGGTGATATAGCCGGTGCAGAACGCGCCCAGCATCAACGCCCACATGGCGCGAAAGCGGAACAGCGAGCTCCATTGCTTGATCGAAACCGATGATTTGGCCTCGCGATTCGCCCTCAGGTACTCTTCGTCCTGAGGCTGCAGAACCTGAATGCGCGGTTCGCGATAAATCCAGAACCACACACCGGAGGCCACGACGCCCGCCAGGCCCATGACGATGAACATCACCCGCCAATCGTAAGCGAGCATGACCGCGGTCAGGATCGGCGGCGCGAGCGTCGGCCCGATATAAGCGCCCGAGGTGTAGACGCCACTCGGCGTGCCGCGGTCCTTGACATCGAACCAGTCGCTGACGGCGCGGGTCGCGGATGGAAAGCACGGCGCCTCGGTCGCGCCAAGTCCGATGCGCGACGCCATCAATTGAAAGTACGTGGCGGCGAGCCCGCCCGCCGCCTGAAACATCGACCACACGATCATGGTGATGCCGACAAGGATTTTCGGGCCGATCCGATCCAGCAAATAGCCAGACGGCAACTGCGCGATGCCGTAGGTCAAAGCCCAGGCGGAGCCGAGCGCGCCGATGGCGGTGGCACTGAGGCCGAACTCCTGGCGGATTTTCAGATTGCCGATCGCCAACGTCGATCGATCCATGTAATTCAATGCGATCGCGGCGGTCACGAGAATAATCGCGATCCACTGCATGCGGCGAAGCTGACGTGACGGACCGGTTTCCGGCATGGTTCCCCCTGTTGTATTCGCACGGCCTGGGCCGTGCGGCGGTCACCCTACGATACAGGAGGGCGCCGGTAATTAAAACCTCGTGCCCCACCAGGACCCGGCACGTTGCATTCGTCACGAGCCGCCTCGGTTGCGTCCGGCGCCCGGCGGTGCTTCGTTCGCACCGGGAACGACGATAAACGGAGGAAGCCGATGATGAGGGGAATCGCCGCGAGGACAGCTTTCGCGAGGACAGCTTTCACGCTGGCGTTGCTGCTCTGCGCGACGACGGCGCGGGCTCAATCAACCGTCGCGCTTTCGGGTCACGTTCGCTCGGCGGAAGAGGGCGCGATGGAGGGTGTGCTGGTCAGCGCGCATCGCGACGGGTCGACCATCACCGTGACCGTGGTCAGCGATGCCAACGGCCAGTACGCATTCCCGGCGGCTCGGCTGGCGCCTGGCCGTTACGCGCTGGCGATCCGCGCCGTTGGCTACGATCTGTCCGGACCCGCGGCAGCCGATGTTTCGGCGGAGGCGCCGACGACCACCGACCTGACGCTGAAAAAGACGACGGACCTGGCCGCGCAACTGACCAACGCGGAATGGATGGAAAGTATGCCGGGCACGCCCGAGCAAAAACAGTTTCTGCAAAACTGCGCGGGTTGCCACAGCCTGCATCAGCCGCTGTATTCGAAGCACACGGTTGACGAGTTCGTGACGGTTCAGGAACGCATGAGCCACTACTCGGCCGCGTCTTCGTTGCTGATCCCGCAGCCTCTGGTCGCCGATCGCGTCGCCAATCAGGGCGAGTTCGCGCTGGAGAGACGGCGGGACGCGATCCGCAAGCAGTCGGAATATCTCGCCAGCGTCACGATGACCGCGGCGGACACCTGGAATTTCCCGCTGAAGACGTTCCACCGTCCAACCGGACGAGCGACTCACGCGGTCATCACGGAATACGATCTGCCGGAGCCGACCCGCATGCCGCATGACGTAATCGTCACGCCGGACGGCACCGTGTGGTACGACAGTTTCGCGGAACAGGTCCTTGGTAAGCTCGATCCGAAGACCGGTAAGACCGTCGAATATACGATCCCGACAATGAAACCCGACTCGCCGAAGGGATCGCTGGCGCTGCGCGCCGACCCTCAGGGTAATTTGTGGATCGGCATGGCGTTTCAGGCCGGCGTGGCTCGGTTCGATCCCAAAACGGCGACGTTCCGTGTCTTCCCGGTGCCACCCGAGCGCAACAAGGACTACGTGCAAACCACCGAGGTGGAACCGACCCACTCCAACGTCGACGGCAAGGTGTGGATCGAGGATTCAGGCACCTACTCGATTTACCGGATGGATATCGCGACCGGCAAATACGAGGTGTTCCAGCCGTTCCCGATCCCCAGCCCCAATCTTTACGATATCACCACCGATGCGGAGAACAACGTATATTTCACCGTGTTCGGGCGAGGCGATATCGGCCGGATCGACGCGAAGACCGGTGCGATCACGACGTGGCCGACGCCAACGCCGAACTCGGCGCCTCGGCGCGGCGCGCTGGATGACCATGGGAAACTCTGGTTTGGCGAGTTCCGCGCCGACAAGTTCGGCATGTTCGATACGCACACCAAGACGTTCCGTGAGTGGACGCCGCCGACGCCCTGGTATTTCCCGTACGACGTCGTCGCGGACCGGAATGGCGACGTCTGGGGTGGTTCGATGCAGGCGGACCGGGTGGATCGGCTTGATCCGCGGTCCGGCACGTTCACGGAATATTTGTTGCCGAGACACACCAATATGCGGCGATCGTTCGTCGATGACAGAACGACTCCGGTATCGTTCTGGGTCGGCAGCAATCACGGCGCGTCGATCGTGAAACTGGAACCGGCGGACTGAACGGGCGCCTTGACGCGTCACGGCTCTCCTCCCCCTTCCATTCACGCGTCATGGCCCGGCTTGTCCGGGCCACCTGACGCAAATCAGTGCCGCGACGGGTGGCCTGGACAAGCCGGGCCATGACGCGTGAGGAAAGGAATGACGAGAGGCGGGAGGGAGGGAAACGGCCACGATGAGGGCGCAACGCCGCTCACTTCTCGTCCACGTCGATCACCTCATGGCTCGCGGTGGTGACATCGACGCCCGGCATTCCGTCGGACTGAAAGCCGCCGCCGATGACGTGCAATTTCGCGCCCACGAACGCCGCCGCGAAGCCGTGCCGCGCGACCAGCATATGCGGCAGCGCGGACCAGGCGCCGGTTTTCGGATTGAACACTTCCACCGCCCAAAACGTCATCTTGCGCTGAAAATCCTGAAACTCGCCGCCGGCGATATAGAGCAGGCCGTCGTGCTCATCGCCGGTGACGTCGCCGCGGGTGGTTGGCGCGCGCGAGGCATAAGCCCAATGGTCGGTGACGGGATCGTAGGATTCGACAAGATCGATGGTATCCGACTTCGTCACGAACACCGTGCCGATCCGGCCATCGAACGCATAAATTTTACCATCCACCGCGCCGGCGAAAAAGTGATTGCGCGCGGTTGGCATCGGCGTGCGAGCGCGCCACGTGTTGGTGGCCGGATCGTATTCCTCGACCGTGCCGACGACGATCTGGTCGACGGACCCGGGAATGATCGGTGCGCCTTCATCACCCGGCTTGTTCGATCGCGCACCACCGATGACATAAATCTTGCCGCCAACCTCCACCGCCTGTCCGGCGCCGCGCGGCGTCGGCATCGGCGCGAGTTCTTTCCAGTTGTCGGTCGCCGGATCGTATTCCCAGGAGCGATTGATCGGCTGCCAGGCAACGAAATCATGCGGGCGAACAAAGCCGCCAAAGACGTAGATCTTGTCGTTCAACGTTGCGACCATGATGTGATGCGCCGGTACCGGCATGGATTTCCGGTCGGACCAGGCGTTGGTCGCGGGGTCGTAAACCCAGTTGTATCCCGCCGGCGAAACGACTCCGGGCCGATTGTCGAGACCCGATAGAACGTAGATTTTGCCGTTCACTGTCTCCGCCTCGATCTCGCCGATCGCTTTCGGCAGCGGTGCCACCATCTTCCATTGCGGATCCGCATGAGCCGCCGGCGCGACGGCGCCAACGACCATCAGTGCCAACGTGGCACGATTGAGCCAGTAGCGTCGCATGATTGTTCCCTCCCGTGTGATATATTGAAGTTATAGCAGCCCGCGTCGATAATGACACGCTGGTTGTCCAGGTCTGACCCGAGAAGCTTCGACCGCACAGGCCCATTTGCGTTCTTTGCGGTTCTTTGCGTTTTTTGTGTTCCACACTTGCTTGCTTTCGACGCCGATACCGCCGGTCACCATTCCGCGACCCGGCTACAAAGTTAAAACGCAAAAAACGCAATGATTCCGTGGCGAAGCGTCGATCGCGTGACGCGCGCGCGGTCACGTTGGTTTTGGCCGAAGTGACGGCGGCCATACCCCGCGATTGGGTACGCCAAAGATGCGATCGTCACCTCAACTCTGTTAAGCTGGTGTGCGGCAAGAGGTGTCACGCCCCAACCCAGTCGAGTTCCGTCTCATTCTCCAACCCACACAACCGCTCGAATATCGCGTCCGCCGCCGCGCCGTATCGTACCCGCGTCAACGTCATGAACTTATCCTTCAACGCCGCGCGGTCCAACGGGCGGGCCGGCGTTCCATCGAACTCCTCCACTTCCTTCGTCAGCGACCGGCCATCCTTCAGCAGCACAGTCACGATACTCGCCCCCGCCACCTTGGCCGGCGGATCCGCGGCGACGACCGAAACACGCGCGCACATCGCCCGGATCGCCGCGTCGGTCAGCGCCGACTCATCGAATGAGGCCGGATCGCGCGGATCGCGAAACAATGCCAGCGCGACGCAGAACGGAATGGAGTATTGCGCCATCATGATGTCGGTGGGATTGGCGATGTTGTTGATCGTCGCCATCCGCTCGGTTCCCGCCACCGTCACCCGATCGACATCGGCGCCGCGGAAACCGTGTTCCTCGCGCAACTCCAGCACCGCCTGCACGCCGGTCTGCGCCGTCATGTGCACCGGGAATCGTTTCAGGCACAGAGTCATCGTTTTGAACTCCGTCCCCAGGCCGCGGGTCAGATCGGCGATATCCCATTCCGTGCAGAACACTTTCAGGAATCCGGCCTCGCCTTCCAGAACGGACACCGGACCAGTGAAGCCATCGGCGGCGAGGTTCGCGGCCATCACGCCGCTTTCGCAGGCTCGCCCGAGATGCAGCCGTTTCACCATCGCACCGGTGCCGGAGCGGGCGAATTCCATCAGCCCGCCCGCCAACGAGCCCGCGATCCCAATCGCATTGGTCATCCGGGCCGCGTCCAGTCCCAGCAGGCAGCCCGCCGCGACCGCCGCGCCGAACGGACCGGTCGTGCCGGGCGCGTGAAAGCCGCGCCGCTCGTTGTTGTGTTTGGTGGCGAGGCCAACGCGATACATCACCTCGTACCCGGCGACCACGGCGGTGATCAACGCTCGCCCGGACAGACCGCGGTCCTGCGCGACCGCCAGAGCCGGCGGCAACAGAGTCCCACCCGGATGCACGCCGGCACCAGGTTTGGTCAGATTGTCGGACTCGAACGCGTGCGCCAGCGTGCCATTGGCCAAAGCCGCCGCCGGGGCCTGTAACGTTGGTCCCTCACAGCCCAGTACGCGACTGCGCCCGCCGGTGCCGATGCTCTGGGCGTAGCGGATAACAATCTGGCTCCACGGCAACTGATTGCCGAGCACGATCACCGCGACCGTGTCGATGATGCAATCTTTGGCGCGTTGCACCACATGCGGCGGCAGGTCCTCATAACGCAGTGCCGCGGCGTATTCGGCGAGGCGGATTGTTTCGTTTGCCATGATTGTCTCCTCCGCGGCCAACTACTCCGCCGCGTGTATTTTATTCCACTCTGATAACATCATCCGCCCGGTGCGCGGCCGCGGCGGGTCCGGCAGCATCGCGATGAATTCCAGCGCGTGCCCGTCGGGATCTTTGAAATAGACACTGGCGGATGGGATCCAGGGAATGACCTCCGGTTCGTCGATGACCCGTCCACCGCCGCCAGCCAGCGGGTCAATGCCCGCCTCGCGCAATGCCACGACCGACGCTTTGACGTCCTCGATCGTGACCTGGAACGCGTAGTGCAGCTTCATCGCCATCGGCGAGGTATGAATGCTCCACAGTCCGAGCATCGCCTGCCGCGGCTGACCGATCCAGAAGAACGCCACATGCCGCTCCGGCACGGTGTGCGCCAGAGTCAGCCCGACCACATCGCGATAAAACGCGATCGAACGATCGAGATCGGCAACCGTCAGATGGGTTTCCCACAGACCCTGGATTGGGACGATGGTCACGCTCTCCTCCTGTCCATTGTGGTTACCTGGCAGGTTGCACCAAAGCACTCCGCCTGACCACTTACACCAAGTGACCAAACAGCCGGCCGGTCGTAACGCGCTTAACCGTCATCCCCGAGCTCGACCCGGGGATCAGTATCAGCACCGTGCCGCGATTGATCCCCGGCTCGAGCCCGGGGATGACGAAGAAACGTCAGAGTCAGTCGTTCGGTCGATTGGTATTATGCCGCCGATCCGAACGCCGCGTTAACCGGACGTCAACGAATTCGCGCCACCCTCCCGGCATCCACAACGCGTTCCTGGAGTGACGATGTCCGCCGCCACCATCCACGCCCGCTTGCGCGCCGTCTCCGGAGGGCCGGAGGCACGACTGCTGCTCGCCGACCGGCTGGCGGAACACGGCGACGGCATCAAGGCCGTGCGCCATATCGCGGTCGCCGCCAAGGACGGGCTCGCGCAGGCCCAGGCGAAGCTTGGCGTGTGTTATTTGCGCGGGCTTGGCGTGCCGGCGTGCCTCGCGGAAGCGCGCTACTGGCTGGAACAGGCGGCCGACGGCGGCGACGCCTCGGCGCAGACCGAGCTGGCCTCGCTGGCCCTGTCCGGCGTGTCCGGGCCGTATCGTCGCGCCGCCGCGTTCCCGGAGCCGGATATTCGCTCGGGTCCGGATTATCCCCTCGCCGCCGGTCTGGCGCGCCGCGCCGCGCATGCCGGTTCCCCCGAGGCCAAAGCCCTCCTCGCCGCAATTCTCCGCCTCGCACCCTGGTCCGCCGAGGACGGCGATGACGCGGTCGCACTGAACCGGGAGGCGGCCCAGGCGGGGTGGCCCATGGGGCAACTGGGTCATGCGATGACGATGTTGCAGGAAGGCAC
>Ga0182018_10002178_pt1 | contig 20260 bp, 15 predicted proteins | sample 812P2MmetaG_FD_120490 | JGI IMG/M metagenome (GOLD analysis project Ga0182018, IMG submission 120490) | Permafrost microbial communities from Stordalen Mire, Sweden - 812P2M metaG | ecosystem: Environmental > Terrestrial > Soil > Wetlands > Permafrost | place: Sweden: Stordalen | collected...
AGTAGCCGACGGTCTGGTATCCCCAGGAAGCGTCGAACGGATGCTCCATGATGGGCATCAATTCCAGGTGGGTGTAGCCCATTTGCTTCACGTAGGGAATCAGTTCTTCGGCGAGTTCGCGATAGGTGAGCCAGCGGTTTCCTTCTTCGACTTTGCGCCGCCACGAGCCGGCGTGAACTTCGTAAACGGACATCGGAGAATGCAGCCAATCGCGCGCGGCGCGCGCTTTGAGCCACGCGGAATCCTTCCATTGGTACCGATCAATGTTGTAAACAACCGACGCGGTCTTAGGGCGCAGCTCGGCCGCGAAACCGTAGGGGTCGGACTTCAACCCGAGTTCGCCTCCGACTCGGGAACGAATCTCGAACTTGTACAGCGCGCCTTCATCCAACCCGGGCAGGAAAACTTCCCAGATGCCGCTTGCGCCCCGGCTGCGCATCGCGGAAACTCGCCCGTCCCAGGAATTGAAATCACCGACCACGCTGACGCGCTTCGCGTTCGGGGCCCACACGCCGAAATGAACTCCGCGGACGCCGGCAACCTCGCGCACATGGGCGCCCAGCTTTTCGTATTTCAGGTAATCCGAGCCCTCGCCGGAGAGGTATAGGTCGTACTCGGTGAGGATAGGCGGAAAAGCGTACGCGTCGTACGTTTCGAATTCGGCGCCGTCCGCAAAGCGGAATCGCAGGCGATACGCGGACGGTGCGACCGCCCCTCCGCTGGCGAGTCCGATCGCGCTCGCTGGAATGATTGCCTCGAAGACGCCCGCCGGATGGATCAGTTTTGCGGAATAGGCAGCCTGACCAGCGCTCCATATCACGGTCAACTCGCGAGTCCCCGGACGAAGCGCCCGGATGGCCAACGCCTTCTTGCCATCGCGTTCGACCCAGTGTGGGCCCAGCGTGCGAAACGGATCCGACTCTTCCGCGCGAAGCAGCTCTTCCAGATCGTCCGGAAAGCCTGCCGCTACAGGCGTCGTCGCACTCGATGGCTTCTCAGGTTTGTTCATGCGCTCCCATCTTACTACCGGAGCGGGATGCGCAGCGCCAAACCTAGCGTAGATATCCCCAGGGGCGTTGCGGTCTTCGCCATTTCGAGCCGGCGAATCGTGGGACTCGCCACCCGCCGGGGTTCTCAAAGGGTTACGCGTTGATCAGATGTAAACCCCTATGTAACAAAGGGCTTTAGTAGTACCGACGTACCATTGTGGGCCTTAGTACCCGCCTCTATAAAGGGATGCGGGGTACATTTGTGCGGAGTGCTGTGTAAACTCCAGCCCTTCAGCTCTCTACCGAGCCATGTCCAGCAGAAACACGACGCTTCGTCCAAAGCAGAATGGCTCGCCGCACGCCTCCAAGCGTGCGGACGGTAAATCTGCACCACCATCTCAACCGAGCGCTGCCGGGCCGGGAAAGAGCGGTCTGCCTGGTGACGGGCAGTTCGAAGCCGTCTTCTCCACGAATCCGCTGGCAATGTACATCGCCAACGGAGAAACGCTCCAGTTTCTCGAGGTCAACGCCGCCGCCGTCAGCCAATACGGCTATTCGCGGGAAGAATTCCTGCGCATGAAAATTACGGACATTCGCCCACCTGCCGAAGTGCCGAAACTCCTGGATCAAGTTCAGCGGAACGGGACGGCATTCGCCAAACTGGGCCATTGGTGGCACCGCCGGAAGAATGGTGAGGTTTTCGAAGTTGACGTGACCACGAAAGGAATCTCATTTGCGGGCCAGGAAGCGGTTCTGGTGGTCGTGCAGGACATCAGCGAACGCCGGGCTGCCGAGCAGAGACTAGCGGAACATGCGGCCTATTCAAGCGCGCTCACGGAGAACAGCCCACTGGCGACCGTCGCACTCGATCTGAACCGCCGCGTGCGGACCTGCAATCCGGCCTTCGAGCGCCTGTTCGGCTATTCGTTGGCCGAGATCAGCGGGAAGGAACTGGAGACTCTGATCGCGTCCCGAAACGATCGGGAAGAAATGCTCGGATATGTTCGCCGCGTCATGTCGGGCGATATCGTGCGTGCCGTTAGCAGACGCCAGCGGCGGGATGGCTCGCAGGTGGACGTGCGGATTATCGGCGTGCCGCTGATCGTCAATGGAAAGCAAACGGGCACGTTCGGCATTTACGAGGACATCACCGAAAGAGGCCGAGCGGAAGAAGCGCAACATCGCGCCGAGGAAAAATACCGCCGCCTTTTCGAGGGCGCCGTCGAAGGCTTTTTCGAGTCAACGCCGGAGGGGCGGTTTGTCACCGTGAATCCCGCCATGGCGCGCATAGCGGGCTATTCTTCGGCCGCGGAGATGATTCGAGAGATTCAGGACATCGGCAAACAACTGTACGTGGATCCGGTCACGCGCGAAGACCTCCGGCGAGGGTTGGAAGAGAGAGGAATCCTGGAAGGATTCGAGTGTCCCATGCTGCGCAAGGACGGCAGCATGATTTGGGTTTCGATGAACGTGCGGGCGATTCGTGATTCGACCGGAAAGATCGTCAGCCACGACGGCACAGCAGAGGATATTACCGATCGGAAGCGATCCGAGCTGATCCGCCAGGTCACCACTGAAATCATTCACGCGGTCAGCGTGACGGACAATCTCGATGCGTTGCTGCGGCTCATTCACGCGTCGCTGGGGAAAGTACTCGACGCGGGCAATTGCTTCGTTGCGCTGTGCGAAGCTTCAACCGGGAAATTCCACTTCCCATTTTTCGTGGATCGCTACGACGCGGCCCCAGCTCCCGACAAAATGGAAGACCTGGACCGGAGCTGCACTTCTTACGTCTATCGCACCGGCCAGGCGATGCTGATTTCGCAGGACCGCTTCGATCAGCTGGCCAGCAAGGGCGAAGTGGAACTGGTGGGCACGGCTTGCCCATCGTGGCTCGGCGTTCCGCTGCGGACGCCCGCGGAGACGATCGGCGTGCTCGTCGTCCAGAACTATGAGCGCGAAAATGTTTACACATCGCGCGACCTTGAATTCCTCTCCTCGGTCGGGGGGCAGATCGCGCTAGCCATCGAGCGAAAGCGCTCGGAAGAACGCGCGCGGGAAAGCGAAGCGCGCCTGCGACTGCTGATCGAACAATTGCCGGCGGTATTGTGGACGGTGGACAAGAATCTTCGTTTCACTTCCGCCGTTGGATCGGGTCTGGCGCGATTGGGCCTCAAGCCGAATCAGATCGTGGGGATGTCGCTTTCCGAGTACTTCGAGACCGGGGATCAGTCTTTCGCACCCATTGCCGCCCACCTTCGCGCGATTGCCGGCGATCCCGTCACGTTTCCTGTGGAATGGAAAAAAGGCTCGTATGCATGCCACGTCGAGCCATTGCGGGACGCAGCGGGCGAAGTCCAAGGCGCGATCTGCATGGCGCTTGACGTCACTGACCGCAAGCAGCTCGAGGAACAGTTCCGCCAGGCCCAGAAGATGGAAGCTGTCGGCCGCCTCGCCGGCGGGATCGCGCATGATTTCAATAACCTGCTGATGGTGATTCAGGGCTACGCCGATTTGCTTGCAGACCGGCTCCCCGCGGGCGAATCACTTCACCGGAACGCGGAACAAATTCAGACGGCCGCTCAGCGCGCCGCTGCGTTGACGCAGCAATTGCTAGCCTTCAGCCGCAAACAAATACTGGCGCCAAAGATCCTCAACGTTCACAGCGTAGTCGCCGACATGGAAAAGATGCTGCAGCGGCTGATCGGCGAGGATATCGAGCTTCAGACTTCCTCCAAGCCCGATCTCTGGCTGGTGAAGGCCGACCGCAGCCAGATCGAACAGGTGGTCATGAATCTGGCGGTGAATGCGCGAGACGCGATGCCCAAGGGCGGACGCCTGATGATTGAAACCACCAACGTGGAGTTCGACGCGTCGGTGTCGCATTCGCCCGCGGTCGTGGCTCCCGGAGAGTACGTGATGCTCGCGGTCACCGACAACGGCTGCGGCATGGACACCACGACGCAGGCGCACATTTTCGAGCCCTTCTTCACGACGAAGGAGAAAGGGAAGGGCACCGGCCTTGGTCTCGCGACCGTTTACGGAGTTGTGAAGCAAAGCGGCGGTTACGTCTGGGTGTACAGCGAGCCGGGTCATGGCACGACATTCAAGATTTACCTTCCGCGCATCGAGGATGGAACCGCGACTGCCACGCGCGACCGGAGTGCGTCGGCGGTCCCGTTGCTCCGAGGCTCGGAAGTCGTTCTGCTGGTGGAAGACGAAGCGGGAGTTCGCGAACTCGCTCGCGAATACCTGGAGATGAGCGGCTATACCGTGATTGTGGCGCCCGACGGCCACACGGCCATTGAATTGGCCGCCATGCACGCTGGAACAATTCATCTGCTGATGACGGACATGGTGATGCCCGGAATCGGCGGGCGCGAGCTGGCGGAACGCGTGCTTGCGGTGCGCCCGGATATCAAAATCCTCTACATGTCCGGATACACAGACCAGGCAGTCGTGCATCAGGGCATTCTCGGAACCGATGCGCCTCTTCTTCAAAAGCCTTTCACGCTGGCCACGCTGACTATGAAGTTGCGTGAGATTCTAGCGCCCGCAGTCGTGCGCTAGATTCCAAGCGCGTCTCCTCCCCGTTCGAATGCGCGTGCCGCAGGCAATCCTCCGGTTATTCAGGCTTGGGATAACGTAGAATCTCCTCGCGGACCGCAAGCATCTGTGCCCGTACGAATCCGGGGCGGATGGCTGCAAAGCGTTGATGACCCTCTCGTCCAGCGATCTCGGTTGTCCGGAAAAGCGGCTGCTCGTATGCTGCGCGCGCACCAGGAACGAGCCGCGGATCGCGCAGGAGATTCGCGAACTCGCCGCGGGCCCGCTTGATTGGGACTTTCTTCTCACATCAGCCGCCGAGAATTCAATCCTTCCACTGCTCGCACGGCAGCTTTCCGCAGCGGCGGCGGATATCGTTCCGCCCAGCCAGCTCGAGCGCCTCAAGATTGGCGCGCGCGCCAATGCGGTGCGCTGCCTCGTCCTGACGGCGGAATTGATCAAGATCACGGACCTCTTCCGGTCGCAGGCAATTCAAGCCATGCCGTACAAGGGCCCGATTCTGGCGGTCCAGGCTTACGGGGACGTGACGCTGCGCGAGTTCGACGACCTCGACATCATTTTGCGCGAGCGCGACATGGGGAAGGCGAACGACGCCATCCAGGGAGCCGGGTATCGCCCGCGCTTTCCGTATGTTTTCGCGTCCGGCCCCTCGTCCAGTAGATCGTCCGTGATCCCCGGCGAATACAATTACCGCGAAGAAGAGCGGCGGCTAATCGTGGAGCTTCACACGGAGTGGACGCTCCGCCATTTCCCGGTTCGGCCGGACTTCGACGATATGGCGCGGCGGCTGGTCCCTGTCGCGCTCAGCGGGCACGAAATACCGACATTCGGGCCCGAGGATATGCTTCCCCTTCTCTGCGTTCACGGATCGAAGGACTTTTGGGAGAGAATTTCGTGGATCGCGGATATTTCAGAATTCGTCCAGTCGTATCCGCAGCTCGATTGGGATCAAGTGTTCCGGCGCGCGGATATCCTGCGCGCACGGCGCATGCTGGACATTGGACTGGCGCTCGCCGCCAATCTACTGGCCGCGCCTCTGCCGAATGAAGTATCCGCGCGAGTGCAAAGCGACTCAGTCGCGGCGGCTGTGGCATCCGACGTGGCGCAACGGCATCTCGCCCGCGAATCACCCGAGCGCGACGCGGGCGCGCGATTCCGCTTTCGCCGGCGAATGGTGCAGGGAATGCTTTCAGGATGGCGTTACTCGATGCGGCTCGCCACCCAGCCTGCCGACGAAGATGGCGCGATGATGAACTTGCCGCGTCCGCTTTTGCCGCTGTACGCCGTTCTGCGCCCGCTTCGCCTCTTGCGCAAGTATGGATCGTCCGGCGAACGCCCCGCAGGGCATAATTGATCTTTGCAAACGTCAGGTTGAGCATCTGAACCGCGGAGGAGCTTCAAAATGGAACTTGGGCTTAAGGGAAAAGTTGCGGTCGTCACGGGATCGAGCAAGGGGATTGGCCGCTCGATCGCTGAGGGGCTGGCGCGCGAGGGCGTGCAGGTGGTCGTCAACAGCCGCAATGCGAAGGAGCTTGAGGCAGCCGCTTCTGAAATGCGCAGCGCGGGCGCGACGGTACATGCCGTCGCGTCAGATGTGACCGATGCCGAGGGCGCGAAGCGGCCGGTTGATGAAGCGGTGCGGCGCTTCGGCGCGATCCACATTCTCGTCAACAATGCGGGCGGCGCCGGACGCTTCGGCTCGTTCGACGACCTCACCGATGACGAATGGCTCGGCGTATTCAATCTCAACGTTCTTTCCGCCGTTCGCGCCACGCGCGCGGCGCTGCCTCACATGCAAAAGCAGAAATGGGGACGCATCATCAACATTTCTTCAGAGTCCGGCGTCCAGCCCGATGCCATGATGCCGCACTACAACGCTTCCAAGTCCGCGCTCAATAGCCTGACGAAAAGCCTTTCGAAAGCGTATGGCAAGGACGGGATTCTCGTGAACACTGTGTCGCCCGCTTTCATTCGGACGCCGCTGCTGGATGGCATGCTCGCGCAGCAGGCGAAGGCACGGGGCATCAGCATGGACGAGGCCGAACAGGTGATGCTGCGCGAGTTTCGGCCCAACATCCTGCTCGGCCGCGCCGGCAGATCCGACGAGACGGCCGGCATCTGTGTTTTCCTGGCGTCGGAGCAGGCGTCGTTCATCACCGGCTCGAATTATCGCGTTGATGGCGGATCTGTCGCGAGCCTGTAATCTCGAATATTGGATAATTTCAACGGGTTCGGGCCGCGGCCCCCGCGAGGGCTAAGGAAACATCCCCGGGCCCGTGCCACGTGCGCTAAAATGATCGTTCGAAGTTCAGGAGGAGAGCATGAGCCTAACCGCGAAACCGACCGCCGCCCCCCAGGATGCGACGCAAACCGAGAATCCACTGAAGGCGCTGATCCGCTTCGGCCAGTCCGTTTGGTTTGATTACATTCGCCGCGATCTGATCACCAGCGGCCAGCTCGCGCGATTGATTCAAGACGATGGCCTGCGCGGCATGACTTCCAACCCGACCATTTTCGAGAAAGCTTTCGCAGGAAGCCCGGATTACACCCAGCCGCTCGCGGAACTCGCCAAGCGCGGGGACCTCGATGCCAAGGGAATCTACGAGCATCTCGCCATCCGCGATATTCAGGACGCTGCCGATGCGCTGCGGGGCGTGTACGACCAGACCCGGCGCCGCGACGGTTACGTGAGCCTCGAGGTTTCTCCCTACCTTGCGCACAAAACGCAGGAGACGATAGACGAGGCGCGCCGCCTCTGGAAGGCCGTTGCGCGCGAAAACGTAATGATCAAGGTTCCCGGCACGCCCGAAGGAATTCCCGCCATTCGCGAACTTATCGGCGGCGGCATCAATATCAACGTGACGCTGCTCTTCGCGCAGGACGTGTATGAGAAAGTCGCCGAGGCTTATATCGCGGGCCTCGAGGATTTTGGGGGACGAGGAGGCGATCTGAGCCGCATCGGCAGCGTGGCGAGCTTTTTCGTCAGTCGCATTGACGCGCTGATTGATGGCAAGATTGCGGACATACTCAAGAATCCGCCGGCCGCGACCGACAAAGATTTGCTCAGCAGCCTGCAAGGCAAAGTGGCGATTGCGAATGCCAAGCTCACCTACCAGCTCTACAAGAAAATCTTCAGCGGGCCGCGCTGGCAGGCGCTCGCGGGACGCGGCGCGCAAACCCAGCGAGTCCTCTGGGCCAGCACTGGCACGAAGAATCCGGCGTATAGCGACATACTCTACGTGGAGGAACTGATCGGCCCCGATACAGTGAACACCGTGCCGCCCGCGACCTTCGACGCGTTTCGCGATCATGGCAAGCCACGCGCCAGTCTTGAAGAGGATTTGGACGCGGCGCACAAGACGATGCTCGATCTTCCGCGCTCCGGAATCTCCATGAAGGCAATCACCGACCAGTTGACCGAAGACGGCGTGAAGCTTTTCGCCGATGCCTTCGATAAGCTCCTCGCCGCCGTCGAGAAACAAGCGAAGCTCACCACGGGCGCCTCTCTAAAGCGATGACCGACAAATTGCCGGAATCGCTTGCGAAGGCCGTGAAGGCCACGCTCGAAGACTGGAAAGCTAACAACAAGGTGCAGCGCCTCTGGGCGCGCGATGCGTCCCTCTGGACCAATACCGACGAAGGCAAGTGGCTCGGCTGGCTCGGGATTGTCGAAGAGCAGCTCGCGAAACGAAAAAGTTTCCAACAGATTGCCGAAGAAATTCGCGCGGCTGGATTCACTCACGCTGTGCTTCTCGGCATGGGCGGCTCGAGCCTCTGCGTCGAAGTCCTGGAGCTTACATTTGGCAAGTTTCCGGGTTACCCCAAAGTCTCGACACTTGATTCCACGGATCCGGCGCAAATCAAGTCTGTCGAGTCGAAGCTCGACATCGGTAAAACGATTTTTATCGTCTCGAGCAAATCCGGGAGCACGCTCGAGCCAAATATTTTCAAGCAGTATTTCTACGAACGCGTGAAACAGGTTGTCGGCGCGGCCGAGGCCGGGAAACATTTCATCGCCGTTACGGACCCAGGCTCGAATATGCAGAAAGTCGCCGAGGCCAGCGGCTTTCGCCACGTCTTTTTCGGACTCCCTTCCATCGGAGGACGCTATTCGGCGCTTTCCGATTTCGGGGCGATTCCTGGCGCGATACAGGGGATTGACGTCGGCAAGTTATTCGACCGCGCGGAGAAAATGGTTCACGCCTGCGGCGCCTCTGTTCCCGCCGATCAGAATCCCGGCGCGATTCTCGGCGCGACACTGGGAACCCTCGCCAAGAGCGGCCGGGACAAGCTCACGTTCTTCACCTCGCCCGGAATTTCGGATTTGGGCGCGTGGCTCGAACAGTTGATCGCAGAGTCCACGGGCAAAGAAGGTCACGGCATCATTCCAGTGGATCGCGAGCGGATCGGCCCGCCCGATGTTTACGGGAACGACCGGGTGTTCGCCTACCTGCGGCTGGAAACAGCGCCGGACGCGAAGCAGGATGCCGGCGTCGCTGCGCTTGAGAGCGCCGGCCAGCCTGTTATCCGCATCTCCGTGCCGGAGATCTACGACCTGGGCCAGGAATTCTTCCGCTGGGAATTCGCCACAGCCGTGGCAGGTTCGGTGATCGGCATCAACACATTTAACCAGCCCGATGTGGAAGCGAGCAAAATCGAAACACGCAAGCTGACCGATGCGTACGAAAAGTCTGGATCGCTTCCGCCGGAATCTCCCGTGCTGCAGGATAGCGGCATGAAACTTTTCACCGACGAAAAGAACGCGGCGGCCCTGAAACAGGCCGCGGGTAGCGATGCGACGCTCGCCGGTTACCTGCGCGCGCATTTGAATCGCCTGCACGCGGGCGATTACTTCGCGGTGCTCGGCTACATCCAGATGAACGACGCGCACGAATCGCAACTGCAGGCGATTCGGCACGCCGTCCGCGACAAGCGGCGCGTGGCCACATGTCTCGGCTTTGGTCCCCGATTCCTGCATTCCACGGGGCAGGCGTACAAGGGCGGCCCGAATTCCGGCGTCTTTCTGCAGATCACTTGCGACGATGCCGCCGATCTGCCCGTTCCCGGCCACAAGTACACGTTTGGCATCGTGAAAGCGGCGCAGGCGCGCGGCGATTTTCAGGTGCTCGCGGAACGCAATCGCCGGGCGTTGCGCGTCCATCTCGGGGCGGATGTGGCGGCCGGGCTCGCGAAGCTCGCGCAAGCGATCCAGCAGGCGTTGGCCTAGTCGCAATTCTTCTGCAGTTAAACCGGCCCGAAGTTATCCGGAGGACCATCCGTGGACACGACCGACTCGCCGAACGTCACCCAAGACACTCTCGGCGCCCCAGCTGGCCCTTGCGCAATGGTCATCTTCGGGGCGAGCGGCGACCTCACCAAGCGTCTCTTGATTCCCGCAATCTACAATCTTGCGGCAGGGAAGCTACTGCCGGAGCAGCTCGCCATCGTGGGAGTTGCGATTGAGAACTTTTCGATGGACCAATTTCGCGAGCAGGCCACCAAGGACATTCATCAATTTGCGACGCGAGAAGTTGCCGACGAACTTTGGAGCTGGTTCGGCAAGCGCATCTATTACGTTGCCGGTGATTTCAAAGATCCGAATCTGTATTCCAAGCTAAAGGACACACTCGCGCAGGCGGAAAAAGAGCAGGGAACGAAGGGAAACACGCTCTTCTACCTCGCCATCAGCCCGGATTTTTTCCCGGTTGTCGTGCAGCAGCTCGGCGCGGCCGGACTGACGAAACAAGAAGACGAAAAGTGGAAGCGCGTCGTGATCGAAAAACCGTTTGGTCACGATCTCCCTTCCGCGATCGCTTTGAACAAGACCATCGGTGAAGTGCTCGAGGAAAAACAGATTTTCCGCATTGACCACTATCTTGGAAAAGAAACGGTCCAAAACATAATTGCTTTTCGCTTCGCGAACGGCATTTTCGAGCCGGTGTGGAACCGGCGCTACGTGGATCACGTGCAGGTGACCGTGTCGGAGACCCTCGGCGTGGAACAGCGCGGAGGGTACTACGAAACCGCCGGCGCCCTGCGCGACATGGTTCCGAACCATATTTTTCAGCTGATCACACTGTGTGCCATGGAGCCGCCGATTTCCTTTGAGGCCCAGGCGGTCCATGATGAGCAGACGAAAATCCTGCGCGCTATTCAGCCTCTCGTCCCGGAACAGGCCGTGCGCGGCCAATACGGCGCCGGAGAGATTGACGGAAAGCAGGTTGTCGCGTATCGCAGCGAGCCGCACGTCGCGCCCGATTCCCAGACGCCCACGTTCGTGGCCATGGCGCTGCACATTGATAACTGGCGGTGGGCAGGTGTGCCGTTTTACCTGCGCACCGGGAAACGAATGAGCAAGGTGGCCACGCAGATCGTCGTGCGGTTCCGGCGTCCTCCGTTCATCTTGTTTCGCAACACCTCTGTTGCGAAACTCGCTCCCAACGAAATCGTGATCAACATCCAGCCGGACGAGGGAATCTCGCTGAATTTTGAAGCCAAGGTCCCGGGACCGGTGGTGCGACTCGGCGCGGTAAACATGACGTTCGAATATTCCGAGTATTTCGGCAGCACCCCGCAGACCGGGTACGAGACGCTGATCTACGACTGCATGATGGGCGACCCGACCCTGTTCCAGCGCGCCGATATGGTCGAGGCTTCCTGGACCGTCGTCCAGCCGATTCTCGACGCCTGGAAGGCAACTCCCGCAGATGACTTCCCGAATTATGCGGCTGGTTCCTGGGGACCCGAAAAATCCGCCGAGCTTCTGCGCAAGGACGGGCGCGAGTGGCGCGTTCCCGCCAGCGGTGATGGCCGGCATCGCCCCGCCGGGTCTGGCCCGGAGAAAAAAACAGGATGACATATCGCCTTTAAACCTGCCGCAGCCCCGCTTTTTGCTATAATTCGCCTCACTGAACCATGGACTTCGACCACCTCATCACATTTCTCGAGATCGCTAAACAGGGCAGTTTTTCGCGCGCGGGGCAAAAGCTATACCGCTCGCAACCTGCCGTGAGCGCCCAGATTCGCCAGCTCGAGCAGGAATACGGGCAAAAGCTGTTTGATCGGGTAGGCAAGTCCGTGCGATTGACGGTCGCGGGCGAGGCGCTTCTTGAATACGCCGGCAAGCTTCTGACGCTGCGCAACGAATCGCTGCGCGCCGTGGCAGACCAATCCAGCTCGCCGCACGGCACGCTGGCCATCGGCGCGAACGAAGCCACGTGTCTCTACGTGCTGCCCGACATTTTTGCCGAATATCACCGTCGGTTTCCGGGCGTGCAGATCAGCATCTATCGCAACTTCAGCCACAAGGTCCTGGAGAAGGTCGAGGACGGCACCGTGGACGTCGGCATCGTAACCATGCCGGTGAAATCGCCGAGCCTGAAGGTGCACTCCATATATCGCGATCGGCTGATGCTGATGGTCAGCCCGGCAAATGCGCTCGCGTCCTACAAATCCGTGCGCACCAGCGACATCGCCGGGCAGCCGCTGATCTTCCCGAAGACGGGTTTCACGCGCCAGGTGCTGGACAAGCAGTTTCGTCCCTTCCGGTCCCGGCTGCGCATCACGATGGAATTGGCAAGCGTCGGGATGATCAAGCGCTTCGTGGCCGCGGGGCTCGGGGTTTCATTGATCAGCGAAGGATTTGCGCAGGACGAAGTGCGCGCGGGCCAGGTGAAGCTGATACCGGTCTCCGATATGGAGGTATGGCGGGAATTGGGGCTGGTATACCGGCGCGACCGTACTTTGCCGCGTTCAGCTTCCGCCTTCGTTGCCCTGGCACGCCACGGCGTCAATGACGCCAGCGCCGAGGGCGAGGGAAAAGCCCCGCACAAGCGCTGACTGAAAACAACACGCCGCACGGAGCCCCGCTCACTTAACCCGCTTTGCCACCAGGTCTTCCTTCGCCGCACCGGCAACGTCGCGAGTGAACTTGATTTCGTCCCCAGAGATCTTCCCGGTGTAGGTAATTGCGAGCTTCTGGCCCTGGTAGTCCAGATTCTCGACGAACGAAACGTCGTCGCCTTTGACGGTCCCGTTTTGTATGTCCGTCGTTCCATTGTCGGACTTCGCCGTGCCCGTCAGTTTTTCGCCATCCACTTTGAATGTGTAGGTGTAGTGCTGCTCGCCGACTTGCGTATTGAATGTTGCAGTCCATTGCCCAGTGATGTCCGCAGCCAATGCGGACAGCGCAAAACCCAGCACGAGGACAGGTACAACGGCGGCTATTCGAAGTTTCATCTCGTAGTTCTCCTAAGGAGGTTTTTGGCGCGGGACCCAGATCTCTTGTAGGCCGGTGCAGGGAGAAAGTCAATCAGGAGGGCTTGCGCAGCTGCTTGTAGAGGTCGTTCGCGGCCTGGAATTCCTGCCGAATTTCCTTGCTGGCGAGATTCGTGCGCAGAAAATCCACTGCTTGGGCGAGGCGATCGAGCGCACGCGAGATATTGTCGGTATTTGTCAGCAGGATGTCGCGCCAGATGTCGTATGGGCTTCCGGCGAGCCGCAGCATATCCTGCAAGCCCGATCCCGAAAGGGCCAGCGGAAGGCCCGTCTCGTCCGTTTCATCCTGCACCACGCGCGCGAGAGCCACGGATAGAAGCTGCGGCAGATGCGAAACGATCCCAACCGCCCAATCGTGCGTTTCCGGATCGGACCAGATCGGGCGCGCTCCGATGGCGCGAACGATTTCGACGAACGCCTTCACGCGCGGATCGGCGTCGGCCTCGGTTGCCATCAGGGCGTAGGGCGCGCCGCGGAAAAGCTTCGCATCCGCGTGCTCGACGCCCGATTGTTCCTTGCCCGCCATGGGATGCGCGCCGAAAAATCGCGCCCCGCCTCGAAAGTGGTTCTTCGCTGCGCGGCAGATGACGGCTTTCGTGCTGCACGCGTCGGTGACGAATGCGTTCGGCCCGGCCGATTTCGCAATTGCGCCCAGCGATTCGATGGACGCGCCGATGGGCAGGGCGATGTAAACGAGGTCCGCACCGCGCACCGCGGCCGCCATATCTGGGGTGGCTTCGTCAACCACTCCCGCAGCGCGGGCGCGTTCGGACGAACCCCCGCGGCTATAGCCAACGAAGGATACGCTGGGAAATAGTTGCCGCAGCGCCAAGGCAAACGAGCCGCCGATCAGGCCTGTGCCGATGATCGCTACTCGGGAGAAGGGAACTGTGCTCGCCATGATTCAGTTGCCGCCCGTCATGCAGGCCGCATCCGCGCCATCGCGAGCAACCGAACGCTCACTTCTTGCTCCTGCCTGCGGCTGTTGATTCCGGCTTGATCCAGGACATTTGGGCGCGCAGTTCCCGGCCCACGGCCTCGATGGGGTGATTCTTGTCCTTCTCCAGAAGCTTCGTATACAGCGGGCGCCCTGCTTTGTTTTCGGCCACCCATTCCTTCGCGAATGCGCCGGATTGGATTTCTTCGAGAATCTTCTTCATGTTTTGCCGGACGTGGTCGTCAATCACGCGATTTCCGCGGGTGAGGTCGCCGTACTTCGCCGTTTCGCTCACGAACTTGTGCATCTCCGCGATTCCGCCTTCGTAAATCAGGTCCACGATCAGCTTGAGTTCATGGAGGCATTCGAAGTAGGCGGATTCGGGCTGGTAGCCCGCGTCAACCAGCGTTTCCCATCCGGCTTGAATCAGCGCACGCGCGCCGCCGCAGAGCACGGCTTGCTCGCCGAACAGATCGGTTTCGGTCTCTTCGGCAAAGGTCGTCTGAATGACGCCCGGCCGCGTGCCGCCGATAGCGTGCGCGTAGGCCAGCGTGCGGTCGAACGCATGTCCCGAGGCGTCTTGTTGGACAGCCACGAGACAGGGAACGCCGCGGCCAGCTTCAAACTGCCGCCGGACAAGATTCCCGGGACCTTTCGGAGCGACCATGGTGACGTCCACTTCCTTTGGCGGAGTGATCTGGCCGTAGTGAATGTTGAAGCCGTGCGAGAACATGAGCATGGATCCGGCCTTCAGGTTCGGCGCGATTTCGTTTGCGTAGATCGGCGGCTGCGAAGTATCCGGCGCGAGCATCATCACCACGTCCGCGCCCTTGGACGCTTCAATCGGCGCCGAGAGCTTCCAGCCATCCTGCTCCGCCTGCGTCCATGAGGCACCACCGCGGCGCAGGCCGACAACCACGTCAAGCTTGCTATCGCGCAGGTTCAGCGCGTGGGCGCGTCCCTGGCTGCCGTAGCCGATCACCGCGATGCGCTTGCCCTCCAGCGCCCTCGGGTTTGCATCCTTTTCCCAGAACATCTTTGCCATCAGTCTTCTCCTTGGAATTGCAAAATTTCTGTTTATCAGGCGTTCGTGATCGCGCCTTCGGACGCCGAAGAAACAAGTTTCGCGTATTTCGCCATGACGCCGGATTTGTAGCGCGGCGCGGGCGGTTTCCATTGCGCGCGGCGCTCGTCGAGATTGGCTTCCACGTCGAGCCGCCTGGCGCGAACGTCGAGTGTGATCTTGTCGCCGTCGCGCACGAATGCGATCGGGCCGCCCTGCGCGGCTTCCGGCGCCACATGTCCCACCATCAGGCCGTGCGTCGCGCCGCTGAAGCGTCCGTCGGTGAGCAGCGCGATGGATTCGCCCAGCCCCTGGCCGACCAGAGCGCCCGTTACTGCCAGCATTTCCCGCATCCCCGGACCGCCCTTTGGTCCCTCGTACCGGATGACGACCACATCGCCAGCTTTGATCTGTTGCTTCTGCACGGCTTCAAACGCGGCTTCTTCCGAATCGAACACGCGCGCCGGGCCGGAATGAAAAATTCTCTCGTGGCCGGCTAGTTTCACCACGCAACCCTCGGGAGCGAGCGAGCCGCGCAAAATCGCCAGGCCGCCATCCTTCTTAATTGGATTTGCGAGCGGCCGAATCGCTTCCTGCCCGGGCGTCTCCTGAGCGCTTTGGATTTCCTCGAAAAGGCTTCGTCCCGAAGCGGTTGGCCCATCCTGCAACAGACCCGCTTCCCGAAGGCGCTTTCCCAGCAGCCGCATGCCGCCTGCGTGAAACATATCCGGCGCAGTGAACCGGCCGCCGGGTTTCAGATCGGCAAGAATGGGAGTCTTCGCCGAGATTTTGTCGAACTCGTCGAGCTTCAGGGGCACGCCTGCATCGCGGGCGATTCCCAACAGGTGCAGCACGGCATTCGTCGAGCCGCCTGTGGCTGCTACCGACGCGATCGCGTTCTCGAGCGATGCGTGCGTGATGATCTGGCTTGGACGAAGGTCTCTGCGAAGGAGTTCCATCACAGCTTTGCCACAATCTATCGCGACTTGTAGCTTGCGCGGATCAACGGCAGGGACTTCGTTTGCGCCCATGGGGGAAATTCCGAGAAACGAAATCGCCGTGGCCATCGTGTTGGCCGTGAACTGACCGCCGCACGCGCCCGCTCCGGGGCACGCCCCGTCTTCGAGCTCCGTCACCTGCTGCGCGGTCATCTTGCCCGCTGCGAATGCGCCGGGCGCCTCGAACACGTCTTGAATGGTGACATCGTGGCCCTGAAATCTTCCGGCCATGATCGAGCCGCCGTAGAGCACCAGCCCAGGAATGTTCAGTCTCGCGAGCGCCATCACCGTGGCGGGAATAGTCTTGTCGCACCCGCAGATCGCCACGACCGCGTCGAACGCATGCGCACGAACAAAGAGCTCGATGGAATCAGCGATCACTTCGCGCGAAACCAGGGAAGCCTTCATGCCTTCCGTGCCCATCGTGATTCCGTCGGATATGACGATGGTGTTGCATTCGATGGGCGTGCCGCCCGCCGCGCGGATGCCTTCCTTTACCTTTTCCGCCAGCGTGCGCAGGTGGAAGTTGCAGGGCGTCACCTCGCTCCATGTGTTGGCCACGGCGACGAGCGGCCGCGCCAGGTCGGCGTCGGTCAGCCCGGTTGCTTTCAACATGGCGCGGGCCGGCGCCCGTGCGATTCCTTTTTTTATTGCGTCGCTCTGCATCTCGAATTGGCCTTTCGCGCGTTCCTAAAACAAAAAGCCCCGCGACCTGTCTTCAGGTGCGGGGCGCATTCGCCTAAGCGTGGCTTAGACGGGCGGCCCACACCCTACGATTACATATACGGAATAGCTGATTGGTCGCGTCATAGAGTAGCGTCTCATTCCACAATGGACAATCGGTTTCCTCTAATTCGACCGGCCGCGAATTCCCTCGCATGCGAGAGATGCCGCGCCACACAAGCTAGTAGGCGAGATTCCATCGGATAAGTCAAATTTGCAATTATTGCGCGCGGTATAAGCCTCATTTATGAAGGCCGAGCAGGAGTCTCCCGCGCCAAAATCGCCCACGCGAATGCCGGTTGACTGCATCGGCAGCGCGGCGTAGAAGATGATGTCGCCGACGCAACATTGTTTCGTTCCGCTAACGTTGTAAGACACGGGCCCAATAATGACCCTGCAAGCCCTTCTAAGAATCGAGTTGCCCATCATCCAGGCGCCCATGGCTGGCGTGCAGGGAAGCGCGTTGGCCATTTCGGTTTCCAATGCCGGTGGGTTAGGCTCGGTGCCATGCGCCACGCTTGGTCCTGACGGGATGCGCGAAGAATTAACGCGGATTAAGGCTCAAACCTCGGGACCATTCAACGTAAATTTCTTCTGCCACAAGCCTCCAACGCCCAGCCCGGAGCGGGAAGCCGCCTGGCGAGCGGCGCTTTCTCCTTATTACAGAGAGCTCGGGCTTGACGTAAACGCCATCGCCACGGGTCGAGGGCGTGCGCCGTTCGACGCCGAAGCCGCGGATGTGCTGGCCGAGTTCGAACCCGCCGTGGTGAGCTTTCATTTCGGCTTGCCGTCGGCCGACTTGCTGCAACGAGTGCGAAAATGGGGCGCGCGGATACTCTCGTCGGCTACTACGGTGGACGAAGCGCGTTGGCTCGAGGCGCGCGGGGCCGATGCCATCATCGCGCAGGGACTTGAAGCCGGAGGACATCGCGGGATTTTTTTGTCGGACGACTTGACCAAACAGGTCGGCACTCTCGCGCTACTGCCGCAAATCGTCGCGGCGGTGAAGGTTCCCGTGATCGCTGCCGGCGGAATTGTGGACGCGAAGACCGTCGCAGCCGCCATGTTGCTCGGCGCTGCCGGAGTGCAGGTCGGCACGGCCTACCTGCTTTGTCCGGAGGCGACTACCAGCGCAGTGCATCGCGCCGCGCTGAAAAGTGAAGCTGCGGGCCACACAGCGCTCACAAACCTCTTTAGCGGCGGTCCCGCGCGCGGGATCACGAATCGCGTCATGAGGGAACTTGGCTCGATCAGCGCTCTTGCGCCCGCGTTTCCCCTGGCGGCCGCCGCCATGGGCCCGTTGCGTGCGAAGGCGGAAAGCGACGGCAGCGGAGATTTCTCGCCCTTGTGGTGCGGCCAGAATGTCACCGGATGCAAAGAGATATCCGCCGCCGAGCTTACTCGAGAACTGGCCGCGGGATTCATTCGCTCACAGCCGCAGCTGCTTTCCTGAATTCCAATTAAAGCGCTTTCGTTTCAAACGATGCTTGACGCGTCCCGAAGGCGTTTTGTATAGTTGCGTTTCGAGCTGCAAATCGGAAGTAATTGCAAAGGATAGCCGAGAGCGCGTGATGCACTTGTACTCTAGCTATTTCGCCTTTACTTACCGCTTCCCCTTCGCGGGGGAGCGGGCCGGCGAAACGCGCGCGGACAAGACCAGCAGCTAACAGCCGCACAAAGTTTCGAATACCGGCCGCGAACCTCGAAGCGAGGGCGCGGCTTTTTTGTTGTTCCGGCTCGATGCCGGGGAGGCGACGCGAGTTCCATGAAAATCACCGACTGGCGAGGCAAAATCGACGCAATCGATACAGCCCTGCTGCACCTTCTGAATCTCCGCACCGAGCTGGCTCTGGAGGTCGGAAGACTCAAGGATGACGAAGGCGCCGCGCTTCGCGTCCCCGCGCGCGAACAGGAAATTCTTGCCCGCATGAAGAGCCTGAATCCCGGCCCGCTGGCGATCGACTCCGTGTCGAAAATCTATCAGGTGATCCTCGACGAATCCATTCGCACGCAGCAACAGCACGGTTTTGGCGGCGCGCCGCAGCGGCCGCCGAAGAGGCCGCCCCGAAAATGAAAGTCGCGAAAAACGCGCGCGTGGCGTTTCAGGGGGAGCGCGGCGCCTTCAGCGAGGAGGCAGCCGTGAAACTCCTCGGCGAAGGGATTTCGCTCGTTCCGCGCCCGACGTTCGAGGCGGCGTTCAGCGCGATCGGCGACGGCCTGTCGGATTTTATCCTCGCTCCGATTGAAAACAGTTTGGCGGGCTCGGTCCACAGGTCTTTCGATCTGCTCGTGGACAGCCAGTTGAATATTCTGGCGGAAGTGATCATACCGATCGCGCACAACCTGATCGCGGCGCCGGGGAGTTCGTTCGACGAAGTTGCGGTGGTTGAATCGCATCCGGTTGCGCTCGCGCAATGCGAGCAGTTTTTTGTCGCGAACCCGCGTTTGAAAAGAGTGGTGACGGAGGACACGGCGGGCAGCGTGCGTGCCGTGGTTCACGCCGGCGACCGCACGCGCGCCGCAATTGCAGGACGCCGCGCCGCGGCGATCTACGGTGGCGTGATCCTGCGCGAGCATCTCGAGGACAACAGCGAGAATTACACGCGATTCTTGCTTCTTTCGGCCTCGGCGGATTCGGCCGAGAATGCGGACAAGCTTTCGCTCGTCTTTCAGCTCGATCACCGGCCAGGCGCGCTGGTTCACTCGCTTGAGCCGTTTGCGCGGCGGAACGTCAATCTGATGAAGATTGAGAGCCGGCCGGTGCATGGAAGCCCGTGGCAATACCGTTTTTATCTGGACTTGCAGGCGTCGAGGCGCGATCCGGAAGTTGCCGCGGCGCTGGCCGAATTGGAAAACCTGGTGGTGGATCTGCGGATTCTCGGGTCGTATGTTTCCGCGCCGCGATCGGACAGCACGAAATCTTAGCAATCTGCGAGGACTCGAAAATGATTTTCAACATGCTGGGTGCAGCGACCGACAAAGATATCGACCATATCGTCGAACGCATCAAGGAGTGCGGCTACGAGGCGCACTTGATTCGAGGCAAGGAGCGGACCGTGATCGGCGTGGTCGGCAATAGCGACCGCCGTCGTGAGGAGTTGCTCGCGCTGAGCTCCGCGCCGGGCGTGGAAGAAATCGTGCGCATCTCGCATCCGTACAAGCTCGCTGCCAGAAGCATGCGGCCCGAGGGGACCGTTCTCGATCTGGGCAAGGGCGTGACGATTGGCGGAACGGAAGTCGTGGTGGCGGCAGGGCCCTGCGCCGTCGAAAGCCCGGAACAGATCGCGAGCATCGCGGCGAGCGTGGCCAAGGCGGGAGCGAAGCTCCTGCGCGGCGGGGCGTTTAAGCCGCGGTCGTCGCCGTACAGCTTTCAGGGTTTGGGCATCGAAGGATTGAAGATGATGCGCGACGCAGCGGACAAAAACGGCTTGCTGGTCGTCAGCGAAGTGATGGACCCGTCGCAGATCGAAGCCATGCTTCCCTACGTGGATGTGCTGCAGGTCGGCGCGCGCAACATGCAGAATTATCACTTGCTGCGCGGGCTCGGTGAAGTGGACAGGCCCGTGCTCCTGAAGCGCGGAATGTCCGCCACGATCGAGGAGTTGTTGCTCAGCGCGGAATACATCATGGCGGGCGGGAATTACAAAGTGATCCTGTGCGAGCGGGGAATTCGAACGTTCGAAACGGCCCTGCGCAACACGATGGA
>Ga0182018_10002179_pt1 | contig 20248 bp, 5 predicted proteins | sample 812P2MmetaG_FD_120490 | JGI IMG/M metagenome (GOLD analysis project Ga0182018, IMG submission 120490) | Permafrost microbial communities from Stordalen Mire, Sweden - 812P2M metaG | ecosystem: Environmental > Terrestrial > Soil > Wetlands > Permafrost | place: Sweden: Stordalen | collected...
CGCACTTTGTCCGGCGGAAGAATCGTTGCCACGACATCCCATTGTTCTTTGGTCAATTCCATTCATAACCACCTATACATCAACAATAAAATTGCAAGCCCCATTTATGAGATGGCTTCTAGTATTTTGGGTTAGTCTAGCAGCCTCAACGATTGGTTTCCATTGCCAGCTAAAGCACTTGCGGAGTTTTTATATTTCGCAAGTGCTTGATTGAGAGTGGTGCGTCCGGCAGGACTTGAACCTGCAACCTTCTGATCCGAAGTCAGAAGCTCTATCCAATTGAGCTACGGACGCAAGATGTTTTAAAAACGGAAATATGTATCTTACGCAAGGCCGTCATTTTGGCGACTTTTCGCAAAATGCCAAGCAAATCCGCTGGCCGCTGAAGTCACCCGATTCAGCCCTCCCCGGCGCAGGGTGAACAAATTCCGCGGCAAGGTTACCAAAGCCCGGTCACGGCGCTTCGCACGGCAGGGTTTTTATTCTTGTTTGGGATTATGCCGTTCACAAACTATCAAGGTAGGGACAGCGCGCTGTCCCCGTCGCCGAGCGCAGCGCCCGCCGTGCTCGCGCCCGTCGCGGCAGGTCAGGCGACGGAAAAACGGAGCGTTTGCCACGTTCGTTCCGTCCTGCCGGACGGGGACGGCGCAGCGCGCCATCCCTACCATCCGAAAGGGGACGCCGCAGCGCGGCGTCCCTACCACCCGAAAAGTTTGTCAAAGACATAATCCCGTTCTTGTTTATTCTCTGTTGAATTTTTGCCAGCCGTGGTTTATGTGTCGTTGGTTGAACCGCAATGAATCTTAAAATCATGAAAATTATATTTGCCTCCATGTCCCTGGCTTTGGCCATCACGCTTTCGGTCGGTGCCGCCGATGCAACGGTCACGATCACCGATGTTCACCTGTGCTGCCAGTCTTGCGTCAAAGGCGTGGCCAAAGCGGCTGCCAATGTCAATGGCTTGACCGCCACGGCGGATGAGGATGCGGGGACCGTGACCCTGACCGGGCCGGACACGGCTACGGTTCAAAAAGGCGCGGACGCGCTCGTGGCCGCCGGCTTCTTTGGCAAGAGCAGCGATGCCACGATCAAGCTCAACGCCGAGACCGGCGCGAAAAACCAAAAGGTGCAATCCATCCGAATTAAGGGCCTGCACCTTTGCTGCGGCAAATGTGTCAAGACGGTGAACGAAGTTCTCGGGACCGTGCCCGGAGTAACAGGCAACACGGCCGCCAAGGGCGCCAAGACATTTGAAGTGACCGGCAATTTCAACGACAAGGACGTGTTTGACGCCTTGCAAAAAGCGGGCCTGACCGGCCAGGAAAAATAATTTCACCTTCTGGGATTCATGCGGCAAAAATTGGCGCTCCCGTGAAGGCTCTTCAGCCATCCGGGACCGCCGCATTTCCATCTTTGAGAGCATTGCCAACCTGCGGTGGGATTATTGGCAAGCGAGGCTGAACGGATTGCAAATCAAACCAGTGTCAGGTCATGACTCCCGTTCCTGTGGGTATTGGAAATCGAAAGAAAAACGGAGCTTTTACCACGTTTGTTCCGTCCTATCGGACGGGGACGCCGCAGCGCGGCGTCCCTACCAGTTTATCTTCCGTCAAATACATAATCCCATATTTTTCAGCTTGTTTATTGTTTCCCGGACGGGTAGTGAACACCATCAAGTGTTTGAAACTATTTTCCCACGGTTGCCTTGCGCCGGGTTTTACCCGTGAATCAAAAAACGGATGCGCGGTGAAAACGAGTTTTGGCCGTGCAGGATGTGTGCGATGGTTGAAAGCGGGCGGATGAAATCTTTTCTCTCTTTTTTCATCCGCAGATTTGCCTGAATTATTTTGCCCTTGGCTGGTTCCAGATTATGCGAGTGATGGTTGCAATTCGTTTGACGATGCCGGCGTGGCTGTTTTTCCTGGGCACCGCCGGCGCGCCGGCGGCTTCCACCAAGTCAGCCTGGTCGGTGCGTGTCTGGCGGTCGGATGACGGCCTCCCGAACAACATCGTCACCAGTCTGGCCCAGACCCAGGACGGCTATTTGTGGGTGGCCAATCCTACGCGGCTCGCTCGATTCGATGGCGTTCAATTCGAAGAAATTCCCGGCAGAAATTTCACGGGCGGATATAATCAGAGAATCACCACCCTGACCAGCGGCCATGACGGCGCGTTGTGGCTGGCGGCGGACCATGGCGTGGTGGCCTGCCTGAAGTCGGGCAACGTCCGGGTGTTCACAAACAATCTGCCCTCCTTGTTCGTGGAATCGCTGGTCGAGGACGGCGAAGGCGCGCTCTGGATCAAAAACCGTGGCGGCAGCAACATCTGCCGGATTGTGGACGGACAGGTGGAACAACTGCCGATGGCGGGCAGTTACCGTTCGGTGACGCAAGACAGCCGGGGGCGCATTTGGTTTGTTAGAAATGGCGAAGCCGGGTTGTTTCGCAACGGGCAGTTTGAAACGCTCGCCCAACTCGGCCGATCCGGTGCCGCGCGTTTGACCGGCGCGAAAGCCGGCGGCGTCTGGATCTGCCTTGGCGCCGAACTTTTCAAATTTGATGAAGGAAGACCGCCCGTATCCTGCGGAGTTTTCAAATCACCATCGGCCGGCACGGAACCCACGGTCATGCTCGAAGACCGCACCGGTGCGGTGTGGATCGGCACTTCCGACAGCGGGTTGTTTCGCTACGGCGGCGCCGGTTTTGAAAAAATTCCGGTGTCACACGATCAAATCTTGAGCTTGCTGGAGGATCGGGAAGGAAACATCTGGGTCGGAACCGGCGGCGGCGGCCTGGACCGCGTGCAACCGCGGGTGGTGGAGTTGGAAGGCGCGGAAAGCGGCCTGCCGTTTCAGGCCGTGCAGTCGCTGTGCCAGGACACGAACGGCAACGTGTGGGCGGTCACGGAAAATGGTTTGCTGATCTGCCGGACCAACGGGGGCTGGCAGACGGTTTCAAGCCGCACAAACTGGCCCGGCGGCCGGGCCGCCTGCGTGACGGCGGACCGGTCGGGGGCAGTCTGGATCGGCACACGGAGCCAGAGACTTTATTGCCTCCGCGACGGGCAGTTCACCATATTGCAGGCGAGCAATGGTCTGGCCAGCCGGAACATTCACGCCCTGCTGGCCAGCACCGGGGGAGATTTGTGGATTGCCGGAAACGGGGTGGAAGGACTCCAGCGGCTGCACGCCGGACATTTGGAAACCGTCAAACTTCCGCCCGACGCGCTGGTCATCCACGGATTCATCGAAGATGCCGCCGGCGACATCTGGTTCGGCACCTCAAAAGGCTTGCTGCTGCGGGTGCGCGACAAGGTGGTCACGGATGAAACCCCCAACACCACTGGCGACCCGTCATCCATCCGCTGCCTGCAAACGACCCCGGACGGCTGTTTGTGGATTGGTTACGCCGGTGGCGGGCTGGGCTGGATCAAAAACGGGCGCTACACAAGAGTCACCAGCGGGCAGGGACTGTTTGATGATCACATTTCACAAATCATTGCCGACGACCAAGGCTGGCTCTGGCTGGGCAGCGATCATGGCATTTTCAAAATACAGCAGCCGGAACTGGAGGCACTGGCGGAGAAAAAAATTGACCGGGTGGTTTCAGTGCATTACGGGCCGGGCGAAGGTTTGGCGGGTTTGCAGGCGAATTTCGGCGAGTCGCCCGGTGTGCTGCGGGACCGCGATGGCCGCCTCTGGATGCCGATGCGCACGGCCCTGGCGGTCATCAATCCAAAATTCCTGCGCGAAGACCAGGAACCCCCGCCGGCATTTCTGACACAAGTCATCGTGGACGACCAGATCGCAGCGCAATATGGCGGCGTTGTGCCGGTGGAAAAAAATGTGGACGCACAGACGTCCTTGCGGTTGCCGCCGGATCATCGCCATCTGGAATTTATTTTCACAGCCTTGAGTTTCAAAGCGCCGGAGAACATCCGGTTTCAATACCAAATGCAAGGTTTTGACAACGACTGGGTGAATGCGGGAACGGAGCGCCGGGCCAATTATTCGCGGCTGGCGGCGGGGACCTACCGGTTTCGCGTCCGGGCCAGCAACAGCGAGGGGGTTTGGAGCCGCAACGACGCCGGGCTGGCCTTGGTCGTGGCGCCGTTCTTCTGGCAGACCTGGTGGTTTTGGTTGCTGGCGTTGCTGGCATTTTCATCAGCCGTGGTTGCGATAGCGCGCTATGTTTCCCTCCGCCAACTCCGGTTGAAAGTGCAGGCGCTGGAACGGCAGGCGACGCTGGACCGGGAACGCACCCGCATCGCGCGCGACATTCACGACGACATCGGCAACCTGCTGACCCAGGTCACGCTTTTAAGCGGCCTGACCTTGCGCGACCGGGGTGAGCCGGAAAAAACCGGCGAACACGCGCGGCAGATTTCTTCCACGGTCGAGCAGGTGACCAGTTCGCTGGATGAAATCGTGTGGGCGGTCAATCCGCGCAATGACACGCTGCCGCAGTTGATTGATTACATCGGCCAGTTCACCATCGAATTCATGCAGACCGCCGGCATACCGTGCCGGTTGGATTTGCCGGACCACCCGCCGCATCGGGCGGTCTCAACCGAGGTGCGGCACAATCTGTTTCTGGTCGTCAAGGAGGCGCTCAACAATGTCGTGCGGCACTCCGGCGCGAACGAAGTGTCGTTGCGTGTCGCGGTGACGGAACAAATGCTGGAACTGACGATACAAGACAATGGCCGGAGTTTCGAGACAGCGCTGGTCAACGGCTCCAGCAACGGGTTGCGAAACATGCGGCAGCGCATGGATGAACTGGGCGGCAAGTTTCAAGTCGGGAACAATCCGGGCGCCGGCACCCGGATCTTGTTGAGTGTTCCCTGGTCGCAGCGAAATTGAATTTGATTCGGGATTATGCACTTCACAAACTTTTCGGGTGGTAGGGACGCCGCGCTGCGGCATCCCCGTCCGGCAGGACGGAACGAACGTGGTAAAAGCTCCGTTTTTCCGTCGCCTGACGCTGCGCTCGGCGACGGGGACAGCGCAGCGCGCCGTCCCTACCTTGATAGTTTGTGAAGTGCATAATCCAAATTTGATTGATATGGCCATCACCATTTCCGTTGTGGAAGACGACCGCAAGACGCGCAGCAACCTGATGGCTTTGTTGAATGGCGAAAACCGGCTGCGCCTGCTCACGGCCTACGGCAGCGGTGAGGAGGCCGTGCGCGGCATCCCGGTGGAGAAGCCACAGGTCGCGCTGGTGGACATCAACCTGCCGGGGATGAGCGGCATTGCCTGCACCACCGCGCTCAAATTACGGCTGCCGGAATTGCAGGTGCTCATGCTGACCGCGTTTGAGGACAGCGGCCTGATTTTTGATTCGCTGCGCGCCGGGGCCAGCGGCTATCTGCTCAAGCGGATGGTTCCGACGGAACTGATCCGGGCGATTGAGCAGGTTCATCTCGGCGGCGCGCCGATGTCCATGTGCGTCGCCCGGAAGGTCGTGGATCATTTCCACCAGATCCGGCAGCCGGTCTCGGAAGTGGAAAAATTGAGCAAGCGCGAACAGGAGGTCATCACCCTGCTGGCCAAAGGCTATCTCTACCGCCAAATAAGCGATTCGCTTGGCATCAGCCTGGGTTCCGTGCGCACCTATCTCCAGCGCATTTACGAAAAACTTCATGTTCAAACGCGGACGGAGGCCACGGTGAAGTTTCTGCGGCGGGATTGACTGCCTTCCGCCGCCGGGGAAATGCGCTTTGTTGGCGGGTGCCGCACAGCCGGCGCATAGAACAAACATCCGACAGGCGCAACCGGGCGGGTCATGTTAGGTTGTCTCACCCTATGGTTAACAAATGCCGCCGTTCAGGTTTCACGCTGATTGAATTGCTGGTGGTGATCGCCATCATCGCCATCCTGGCGGCCATGCTGCTGCCGGCCTTGAGCGCCGCGAAATTGCGGGCGCAATCAGCGGCGTGCATCAGCAACCTGAAGCAGGTAACCTTGTCCAACATCATTTATAGCAATGATTATGGAACTTTCATCCAGCCTTCCGGCGGCACCGCCGCGGCTCCCACTCTTTATGGCGACCAAGGTGAATGGGAGGGCAGCTTGATCGGTTATTTCAACAATGCCATAAATCTTCTTGTCTGTCCCACGGCGAGTTCCACAAACTGGCCGGCGTCTATCGTAAGCTACAACACAATGGGCGCCAGCCAGCAAGGGGCGGCCAATTTAGCCTATTTCCGCGCCATAGATAACACATCAACGCTTTATCCCGGAGTGCAAGGCATTGTTTGCAGTTACACCTATAATGGCTGGCTTTATAACAATGGCAATGGGGGTGGCTCTGGTGATGGTGTTGCTAGTGGTGATGCGTGCAGTGAGCCGGCGCATAACGTCACCGACCCCACTTGGTATTACTTGAAGGATACCACCATGCAGGTTCCCGCCAGCACCCCGGTTTTTATGGATGGCCCTTGGGAGGATGCCTGGCCGAATGAAAATGATGGCCCGGCGAAAAATCTTTGGACAGGAAGCTTCTCCGCTCATGCCAACGAAATGGGGCGGTTCACCATCCTGCGGCATGGAGGAAAACCTGTGGTCGCGCCAACAACGATCGTCACGCCGTCGCAGTTGCCAATAAGGGGTGGGATCAATGTCGGGCTGGCCGATGGCCATGCGGAATTTTCCAACCTGCGCGGCCTCTGGAATTATTACTGGCATCGTTCCTGGGCCACCAGCATTAACGTCAGCATCGGTGCCCCGCAACCGTGAACGGCCCATTTTATAAAGTCAATGGTCCGGGCGGTTGAGTTGAATTTGAGTATTGAAACCTGTGTCGTTGAACCTGAAAAACATCCCTTATGAAAACCACAAGAACCCCACTGCAACATGTTCCCATTTGCCTGCTTGCCGCCGCGCTCGGCGCATTGACCGTTCAACCCGCCCTGGCCGCCACGGATTACTGGCTTGGCGGCGTGTCGTCCGGCAACTGGAATTCCGGCGCCAACTGGATTTCCGGGAACGCTCCGTCGCCATCCGATTCGCTGGTCTTCACCAACAAATCGGGCGCCGTTGACACCGCCAGCAATAATTTTGCCGCCGGCACGGCGTTTAACGGCATTACCTTCAGCAATTCCGCCGCGTCCTCGGCCTTCCTGCTCACGGGCAATGGCATTCTTCTTTCCGGCAGCACCAATGGCGTCATCATCGGCGTCACCAATGCCACACAGCTTGCGGAGACGGTCAGCAACAACCTGACTTTGGATTGGGGCTATCACATGTTCTACAGTCCGTCAAACGGCAGCACGTTGAATCTCAATGGCGCCATGACAGCCAACCAGGGCGGCGTGGCAAACTTCGGCCCCACCAACGTGGCATCCACCTTGTATGCCGTTGACGGCACTGGGTTGATCGCCGGCCTTGGAGGCGCGGGATTGATTGGAAACTCCGACTTGGGCGGGGGCTTCTCCGGCCTGGCGACCATTAACATTGTTAATGGAAAAGTCACCAATTACACCTACAGCGCCTCCCAAACCATTGCCTCGGGCAATATGGGCGTGGATGCCACCACCACTCTGACCGGTGGATTTACCAATGAGACGACCACCCTGACCGCTGGATTTACCAACGCGGCCACCACTCTGACCACGGCATTTGCCAGTTCCACGCTCGTGAGTTCGCTTGTGGTGTCCAATGCAACGAACATCTTCCCCGGACAGGTTGTCAGCGGAACGGGCGTCCCTTCCGGCGTCGTAACCGTTAGTGGCGTCACCGGAACCACCGTAAGTGTCAGCCTCTTTACCTCAACCGCAGCCAGTGACACGAACAACTATACTTTCGCCTCGGTCGTGAGCTCGGTCATGGTGGCAAATCCCACCAACATCGTTTCGGGACAGGTTTTTAGTGGAACGGGCGTCCCATCCGGCGTGACCGTCAGCAGTGTCACCGGAAGCAACGTGAGTCTTTCCACCTTTACCGCAACGGCGAGCAGTGGCGCGGGCAACTATACTTTTGCCTCGGTCGTGACTTCAGTGGTGGTGGCGAGCGCGACGGGCATCGTCCAGGGGGATGTATTTACCGGGACGGGTGTTCCCGTGGGCGTCACGGTCAGCAGCGTTGCCGGAACCACGATCAATCTCAGCAGCTTTACCGCGACGGCGTCCAGCAGCGGAAGTTATGTCTTTTCAACAGGCCCGTCCGAGGAGCCGCAAAACCTCGAGTTGACGGCGATAACCGCCATCAATTATTCCCTGGCCGGCGGCGCCGGCCCGACTTATGGCGTCGGCAATACTTACATCAACACCATTGTCCTGACCAACAACACCAGCAATAAAGTGGGCATTGGCGCCGCCAACGGCGGCACTTTGGTGCTCGGTTCAACGAATGCGGGCACCGGCATGTATGTGGGCGGCATCTACATGCCTGTAGGCAACAATGCCCAGGGAATTACCGTCGGTGATGGAAGCGCCAATTACATCACCTGCGGGCCCATGACGGGCAATCCCGTGCCGGGCGAAATTATCATTGGCATCAACGGCAACAACACCAGCAACGAGGGGGAAATGAATGGTCCAATCAAAGACAACTTAAGCGGCGGCAAGGTGACCGTCGTTTACACCGGCAGCGGTTCGCTGTTTGTTAATGTAACCAACTCCTACACCGGCGGCACCTATGTCAATCTGGGCAGGGTGCAGTGCAACACCGCCACGGCCCTCGGCTTCGGTCCAGTCTATATCTCCGGTGGCAGCGCGGATGTGTCCTTGCAAAATCTCGGCGCCAATACCATGGTCAACAACTTTTTCCTCTCCCAAGGCTCCATCTATGTGGGAGCAGCCACCGAAGGTTCGCTGCGGCTTGATGGGACGGGCAGCGGCATTTTGACGGGCGCAATCACCTTGCAGGGAAATCCGATTACGCCGGGGGCGGCGGCCGGGACGACAGCAGCGACCATTGGAGACAGGATCAGTTCCTTCACGGCCGGCGATCTTACCGCGCTGGCCGGGCAGATCACGGGTTCCGGCACCCTGGAGTTTTATGCCGGAGTCAGTGGCATGGTTTTCGTTTTGAGCAACGTCACCGCCAACGCGAACAACTGGACCGGCGGTTTGATTATTGACGGGGCCTCCGGTGACTCTTCGGATCTAAAGATTCTGGCCAGCAATCAGCTTGGCACGAACAACGTGACCCTGATTAACGCCGGAACCGGCTTTGCCCGGCTGGATTTGAACGGTTTCAACGACACCATCGGCGGCTTGTCATCCACTCTCAATTCAACCAATCAAGCGGCCAACTTCGGCGCGGCTCCTTCCACCCTGACGATGGGCGCCAACAATGCGAGCGCAACCTTCGGCGGTCTGATTGAGGATAACGGCTTCGGCAGCCCCAATGTTCTTTCCATTGTCAAGACCGGCACCGGCACGGAGACGTTGACGGGGACGAACACCTACTATGGCAGCACGACCGTTAGCGGGGGCACATTATTGCTGGGCGGTTATGGCATGATAACCAACAGCTCGCCAATTACCATCAACGGTGGCACCTTGTCGCTGGGGACCAACGGTTCGGTTGCCAACAACCCGGTCACCGTCGCCAGCGGCGGCACGTTGGATGTTTCCAAATACAGCGGCGGGTTCACATTGCAATCCGGGCAGATGTTGGTGGGCAACGGCGGCGTGGTGACGGGCAGCGTCACTATTGCCAGTTCCAGCACGCTCAACCTCAATTCCGGCTCGCTCAACTTTTCAAACAACGTGACTTTCAACGGCAATTCGACCAATTACTACACGCTGCCCACCACGACCGGTGGTGCCTATGGTTTGGTCGCGGTTCTGGGCAATGTGAATTTCGGTGTCAACACCAAACTTTTCATCAATTACACAACCTTGCAGCCCGGCCGGTATCACCTGATTACTTACGGCACGGCCAACACATCCACTCCCGTCGAGAATGGCAATGTGACTCTGGGTGGTATTTTCCCGTCCGGCAGAGGGCAAACTTATACGCTGGATGATTCCATCTCCGGGGAAGTTGACCTGGTGGTGACCGGTTCCACCGGCGGTGATTTTCTAACCTGGGTGGGTGATGGGGTGAACAACAATTGGGACATCCAAACCACAACCAACTGGTTCAACAATAACAGCAGCAGTCTGGACTATTTCTACAACGGCGATTTTGTCACGTTCAATGATTCCGGCTCCGCAAGTCCCGCCGTGAATCTCACCACCACATTGCAGCCCCATACACTCACCGTTTCCAACAATGCCTCTGCCTATGTTTTTGCCGGCGGCGGCAGTTTGAGCGGGAATTTTACCCTGACCAAGCAAGGCCCCGGCTCGCTGGCCTTGATGGAGAGCGGCGGGGATGCTTTTTCCGCTGGAATCGTCGTAAATGGCGGCTCGCTCATCCTTTCGAACTCCAACGTGAGCATCAGCGGCGGCATTACGGTCAACACCGGCAGTGTGACGGTGGCGCAGAGCGGCACCATCAGCGGCGGTTTGACCGTGGCCGGCAATGGCACCGCCCTTGTGATTGGCAGCGGCACCATCAACGGCGGTCTGACCAGCAGCGGCAGTTTGACCGTTTCAAATGGTCCGAACATCTCCGGCAATCTGGCGGTCAATGGCGGCGCGACATTGATGGATCAAACGACCACGTTTTCCGGCAATGCGACCATTGCCAATGGCGCTGTTCTGCAGGTTGGCGACAACGACGCAAACGGGACTTTGGGCACGGCATCAACCGCCACCATTCTGGACAATGGAGGACTGGTGTTCAATCGCAGTGACAGCGGGCTTGAGGTGCAGGCACTCATTTCCGGCACGGGCGGCCTGACGAACAATGGCCCCGGCACGGTGGAATTCGGCGGCACCGAAACCAGCGGCGCCGGCACCACCCCCGCCGCAGAAACTTATACGGGCCCCACGGTAATCAATGCCGGCATCCTTGAACTTAATACCGGGAATAACGGCAACAGCGGTCTTTATGCGAGCAGCCGCCTGACCATCAACACCAACGGCACCGTGGAAGTTCTTACCGACAATTCGCTGGCTGGCAGCAGTTCGACTGTGGGTTCGCTGCCGATCACCATCAATGCCGGCGGCATACTGACTGCGGCTCCCGGAGCCGATAGCGGCACCGGCACAAGCTGCCATATCCGGGGCATACTGACTCTCAATGGCGGCACGCTGACCAATAGTGGAACATCAATCAACACGTCGCATGGTTCCTGGGATGTGGACGATGGCGTTGCTGTTCCCGGCGGACCGTTCACGTCCCTCATTGCCTGCCTTTCTGTGATTCCTGACCAGAGCGGTGGAACCCTTTTCAGTATCACCAACGGGACAACGCCCAGCGGCATTGATCTGCTCGTAAGCGGCCAATTCGTCAACGACAGCAGCACGCACGACACCGGCATCATCAAGACCGGCCCCGGCACCATGGCGCTCGACAACACCAACACCTACGCTCTCGGTACGACCATCAACGGCGGGACGCTGCAATTGGGCACGGCCAATGACACGACCAACCTGACCGGGTTGCTGGGCACGGGCAACGTGACCAACAACGCCACCTTGAGCTTTGCCAGCAGTCAAACGGTGACGATCACCAACCTCATCTCCGGCACCAACGGCACCGTCCTGGTAAAAAGCGGGCAGGCAGTAATCAACGGGATCATCACCGGGACCAACACGCTGCTGGTCACCGGCGGGAAAGCAATCCTCACCGCGACCAACACTTACATCGGCAACACTCTTGTGAACGGGGGCACGCTCGCATTGGCCGGCGGAGGCTGGATCATCAGCACCGCCCAGATTGCCGTCGGCAGCAATGCAATCTTTGACATGTCGGGCCTGACAATCCCCGCCCGCACCAACCTGACGCTTTCGCTGACCAACGGGACACTGGTGCTCACGATTCCAACGACGCCGAACACCAACGAAATAGCGACCACGTTGAATCTGGGCGGCACAACCAACCTGATCAATTTCTCGACGCTGCCACAGGCCGTCATCACCAGTTATCCGCAGCGGTTCCCCCTCATCGGCTACACGACGTTGAACGGCACACTGAATCTCGGCATCGGCTTGCTGCCGACGAACGTCACGCCATCGTTTGTGGGTTACATCACCAACGCGAACGGCCTGGTGGATTTGGTGCTCACCGGCGGCCCGGCCCCGGTGCGGCCGCTGACCTGGAAGGGCGAGGATCCCAACAATCCCACCTTTTGGGACGTGGCCAACTCCGTCAACTGGGTGACCACCAATGGCACGCCGACGACATATAACCAGGTTGACTTGGTGACGTTCAACGACACGGCGACAGGACCGACGAGCGTCAACCTGACAACCGTGCTGACGCCGGGCACAATGACGGTGAGCAACAACAACCTCACCTACACGTTCAACGGCAGCGGCAGGATCAGCGGGACGAGCGGCTTGACCAAGCAGGGGGGCAATCTGGTGGTTCTCGACGAAAACAACAACAGCGGCAGCTACAATGATTTCAGCGGCGGGCTGACCATCAGCGCAGGCACGGTGCAGGTGGGCACTGGCGACGGCAACGGCTGGATTGGCACCGGGCCGGTCGTTGACAACATTGGCGGCACGCTGGCGTTCGACGACGCCGGCAAATCGGTATCGACCAATGGCTTCTCCGGCGGCGGACTGGTGATACAGGAAGGCGGCAACACGCTGCAACTGGCCGGGAACAACACGTCGTTCGCCGGGGACTTCGTGGCGGTCACCAATGCGAACGGCAGCAGCAGTGTGTTGCAACTGGGCAGCGCCACCGCGTTGGGCGCCTTCGCGACTATGCTTATCAGCAACAACTGCACGCTTGATTTGAACGGCTTTACTGGTGAAGGTATCGTCCAAGTTGGAAATGGCACGGTGGACAACACCAGCGGCATCATTCCGCCCACCGATATCGGTCTGACCAATGTGACGCTGACGGGCAATGCAGTTTTCGCCACCTCGGGTGACCGCTGGGACCTCCGGTCGCCGTCGGGCACCACCGGCAGTCCGGCCGGGGCCAGTTTGATCTGTGCCGGGGGCCAACCTTACAATATCGCGAAGACCGGGACTGGTCCCGCTGGAACCGCCGGGTTCTTCAGCCTGGCCAGTGTGACGGTGGACACGAATCTGGCGAATATTGACATCCAAGGCGGAACGTTTGAGTTCAATGGCAACACCACCGGCCTGGGCAATCCAACCAACACGGTGACGGCGGAAAGCGGCGCCATCTTTCAAATGTATGAAACCACCAATCTATTGAACAAAGTCATTGTGGTTGATGATGGCGGAACCCTTGGAAATGCCAACTCGGCCAACACCATCATCGGGCCGGTGGTGCTGAACAACACCAATGGCAATGTTCTTTGCTACTTTAACATAGTCGGCACGTCCCTGACATTGAACGGCCCGTTAAGCGGCAACAGCGACCCGACTCTTTACAAGGAGGGCATTTCCCCGCTGTACTTGAACGGCAACAGCGCGAACTTTGTCGGCAACGTGACTGTCACGTTGGGCGCTTTGGTGATCAACGGCACGTTGGGGGTGGGCGCTGGCAATGAGGTGCAGTTGACGGGGAGCACCATCACCAACCAATTAGTTGTGAATGGCACGCTGCTGGGGGGCATAACAAACAGTTCCAGCAGCGGCTCGGTGGTGGCCGGCTCCGGCACGGTCAGCAACTCTGTGGACATGACCGACACGCTGGTGCCCGGAGGCTTTGGCGTGGCGGGAACCCTGACCATCAGCGGCGACCTGGTATTGGAAAGCGGCTCCACGGCGGACTTCGACTTGAATGCGAACAACACCTTGGGCAGCGGCGTCAACGACCTGGTCGCGGTCGGCGGCAATCTGACGGTGAATGGCAACGTCAATATCAACCCCATCGGGCTGCTCAAGTTGAACGTTCCCTACACCATCTTCACCTACCCCAGCACCAGCAATCTGGTCTGGAACGCGAATATGACCGAACCCGGCACAAATGGTTACACATTCACCTTCAACACCAATACACCCGGTCTGGTGACCGTCTATGTTAATGGCGGACCGCCAGTGTGGAACGGCGGCAGCGCCTTTGACAGTGACTGGAGTGACTCCAATAATTGGGGCGGTATTGTTATTACCAGTCCGCCGGACCTGCCCTTGTATTTTGCCGGAGTCACCCGCCTCAACAACACAAACGACTCCACAGTGGGCAGCACTTATGGGAATGTTCAGTTTGCCGCCAGTGCGGGCGCATTCGTGCTGAACGGCAACCCGGTCACAATGGGCGGAACCAGCGTCCTCAACTCTTCCACCAATGCGCAGACGATCAACATTCCGTTGAGTTTCGGCGGATCCGTCACATTCGACGGCGCCGGCGGCCCGTTGATCATCAGCGGCGGACTGACCAACAACGCGGCTGCCTTTACAACGACGACCCTGAGTGACACCGGCATGGTGTCTGATTTGATTGGTGATTCAGCCGGCGGAACCAACGTCCTTTTATTGAATTCGACCAATGCCAACTGGACGATGGTGGACAATGCCGCCTCGGCGCCAATCACCGCGCCGTGCAGCATCGAAGTTTTCAGCGGCACGCTCATCTTCGGCTCCTCCAACAGCGCGCCCAACTTCACCAGCACCACGCCCAATGGCGCGCCCAATGACACCCTGCTCGGCCAGAATGCCAACCAGATCGCCAGGCTTAACATGATTAACGGCAGCCTGACGCTTGCGTCACGATTGGACACGGGCGCGAACATTGCCGGCTCGACCGGCATTGTGAGTCAGGTCGGCGGAATTATCACCATCAACGGTCAGTTGCAAGGGGCCAATATCGGCGGCGGCGTCTCCATCATTTCCGTAAGTGGTGGCACGAATAATGTCCCCGGCGGCACCCTCTTTGTGGCCAGCCGCGGCAACGGCACGCTGAACATCAGCGGCAATGGCATAGTCAACTGCGGCGCGATTGACGTTTCACGCAACGCCCAAGGTGCCACGCTTTCCAGCGTCGGCGTCGTCAACCTGAATGGCGGCACACTGAAATGCAGCAGCATCAACACAGCCACGGCAAATTCGGCGACGGGGGCAACTCCTCCCGCTTCCGGCAGCTTCAACTTCAACGGTGGAACGCTGCTCGCCAGTGGAACTTCAGCCACCTTCATGACCGATAGCGCCACGGAACCGGTGCCGCTTACGGTGACGGTCAAATCCGGCGGCGCGATCATCAACGACGGCGGCTTTGCCATCAGCATTCTTGAGGCGCTGCTGCACGACGCCACTTTGGGCGGCGCGGCGGATGGCGGCCTATTCAAGCTGGGCGGAGGCGCGGTGACGCTGACGAAGGCCAACACTTACAACGGCGGCACCATCGTGGGTGCCGGCACGCTGGCGTTGAGCGGCAGCGGCACCATTGTCAACAGCACGAACATCAATATCTACCCGGGAGCCACGCTGGATGTGAGCGCACTCAACACTCCGACGCTGGTAATGTCCAGCGGCCAGCTTGTGCAAGGCAGCGGCACGATCAACGGCAATCTGTCCGTCGGGGCGGGCGCGACCGTCATGCCGGGCACCAATACAACCTCATTCGGCACGCTGACCGTTACCAACGCCGCGACATTGCAAGGCACAGCCTTGATGAAATTGAACGCCGCCGGGGCAAACGATCAGATCAGCGCCGCCTCCAATTATTATGGCGGCACCCTGACCGTCACGAACCTTTCGGGCACGCTGACCGGTGGCCAGAGCTTCCAGCTCTTCGTGGGAAGTTCTTCGGGAACGTTCAGCGCCACCAACCTGCCGCCGCTGGGCGGCGGGCTGTTCTGGAATTGGAACCCGGCGAACGGCACTCTGACGGTGATGCAGACGGTCAACCTCAACCCGGCAACGGTGAATTTCCAGGAAGTCACCGCAAGTGGCTCGATGCAATTTTCATGGGCGCCGGATCACCTCGGCTGGCAGCTTTACACAAACGGAATCGGCCTGGCTGCCACGGGCAGTTGGTTCCCGGTGCCGGGATCCGCAGCCGTCACCAACGAAACGATTACCATCAATCCGGCAATCCCGAACGTGTTCTTCCAATTACGTTATCCGTGATGGAACCGACTGTATAGATTTGGGGTTGGGTTAAGGCCGCCGGGCTTGAAGTCCAGTCCGGCGGCCAGAATATATGACGTTGCAAAAAGCATTTTTGGATTTTTGCATCGCAACCAATTTAAGAGCCAGCCATGATCTGTCGTCCTGCGGGCTTTAAATTTGTAGCGCTGCTGGCTGCGTTGTGTCCGCTTCAAGTCTTCGGATTGACCAACAATCTTGCCCTGACGCCGCCGATGGGCTGGAACGACTGGAACGCTTACGGCTGCGGCATCAGCGAATCCATTGTCACCAACAATGCGGGCGTCATCGTCGCCGACGGCTTGAAGGCCGCCGGTTATCAATACGTTGACATTGACGACGGCTGGGCAAGTTCACGGAACTCCAACGGCGTCGTTCAGGCTTATTCCATTTCCAGCAAGTTTCCGGACGGCATCCCCTGGCTGGCCAATTATGTGCATTCCGCCGGTCTCAAGCTCGGCATTTACACGGATCACGGCACGAACACCTGCTCCAGTTGCATCAGCGGCGATACGCCGCCCAAGGATCCGGGCAGTTACGGCTATGAATATGTGGACGCCTTCACCTACGGCTCCTGGGACGTGGATTATTTGAAGGAAGACAATTGCAACGTGCCGGCCAGCGCCAACGCGGAGGTTGACTACGGCAAGATGAGCGACGGATTGATGAAAAGCGGACAGCCGATGGTCTTTTGCCTTTGCGGCGGCGCCGGCACGTCTGGCGCCAAAAGCTACCAATCATGGTCGCCCGTTTTGGGCAATTACTGGCGGACGACCGGCGACATCGGCAGCACTTTCGCCAGCATGATTTCACACATTGACCCGGACAGCACGACCGCTTTTGCCGCCGGACCGGGGCGTTGGAACGACTCGGACATGATGGAAATCGGCAACGGCCAGTTTGCGACGAATTTTATTGCGTCGCAAACCCACTTCACGATGTGGTGCATCATGGCCGCGCCGCTGATCATGGGAAATAATCTGACCACCCTATCGAATCAAAATTTGACAATTCTAACGAACACCGAGGCGATTGCGGTGGATCAAGACCCGGCCGGGGAGGAAGGCGTTTTTGTTGGCGGCGTCAAGGACAGCGCGGAAGTCTGGAGCCGGACTTTGGGCTATGATTTTTCCACCAAGGCGGTGGCCTTGCTCAACCGCAGCACGAACAGTTCGGCGACCATCACCTGCAATTGGACGAACCTGGCGCTGCAAAGTGGCACGGCGACGGTGCGCGATTTGTTGGCGCACCAGGATTTAGGAACCTTCACGAACAGTTTCACCGCCACGATTCCGCCCTACGGCTCGATGCTGTTGAAAATCGTCGGCACGCCGATTCCGCCGCCCGGATTGGGCACGAATTATTTGAGCGACAGCCAGCCGGTTTACGCCTACACCGGTTATGGAACCATCGTTCCGGACAAAAGCATCGGCGGCAACACGATCACGCTTGGCGGCGCGGCCTATTCCAAAGGCATCGGCGTCAACTCGTTTGCCGGCTCGGACTACAATCTTGGCGGAGTGTGTTCGCGCTTTCAAGCGACCATCGGCGTGGATGACGAAGTGGGGACCAACGGCTCGGTTATTTTCCAGGTGTTTGCCGACGGAAACAAGATTTACGACAGCGGCGTCATGACCGGCAGTTCGCCTTCGCAAAACGTTGATCTCGACGTGACCGGCGTGCGGCGGCTGATATTGGGCGTGGGGGACGCTGATGATAACATCAATTATGATCATGGAGACTGGGCAAACGCGCTGGTCATCGTCACGAACACCGCGCCGCAAGTGCCGGAAACGCCGGCGGGTCTGGTTGCAAGCCCCGGCAACGCCATCACGCTGACGTGGAACAATACGCTCGCCGCGACCAGTTACAACGTAAAGCGCGCGACCAACAGCGGCGGGCCTTACCCGACGATCACGAATGTTCCGATTACCGTTTTCACCGACAGCAATATCGTTTCAGGCACGCCCTGTTATTATGTCGTCTCCGCCGTGAGCAGCATCGGCGAAAGCTCCAATTCACTGGAGGTGGCTGCCACACCCTGTTCATCGCCAGCCGTGCCGGCCGGGGTGGCGGCTGCGGGAACCAATTCCCAGATCGTCGTGAACTGGAACGCGTCCGCCGGCGCAACGAGCTACAACGTTTCACGCTTCACCGCCAGCACGCCGCCTGTGGTCGTTGCCACGGGATTGACGGCCACCAACTTCACCGACACCTCCGTGATGAACGGCACCATCTATTATTACCTGGTGACGGCGTCAAATTCCTGCAGCCAGAGCGCCTATGCCACTTTCGTCCCGGCCATCGTTTCGCCCGCCGCGCCGACCGGCCTGAACGCCGCCGGAGGCAGCGCCGAGGTGGTTTTGAATTGGAACGTTTCTTTGGGAGCATCCAGTTACAACGTCAAACGCTCGACGACCAATGGCGGGCCTTACCTTGTTATTGAAACCAACATGACAAGCACCAGTTATTCGGATTTCTCCGTGACCAACGGCACGACTTATTACTATGTCGTTTCGGCGGTGAACGCGGGCGGCGAAAGCGCCAATTCCAGTCAAGTTGCCGTCACGCCTGCGGCACCGCTTACGGCTTACTGGACCAACACCGTGACCAGCGCGGCGCAAAACTGGAACGTCAATGCCAATTGGACAAACGCGGCAGCGTTTCCAAACAGCGGCGGCGAATTGACGGTCATCAATGCCAGCATCGCCGCGCCCCAAACCATCAATCTCAATCAAGCCATCACCACCGGATCGATGAACATTGGCGACGCCAACGGCTCGGCAAGTTACACCATCGCGGCCAACGGCGGTTCGCTCACATTCAGCGACACAAACACCGTCGCGCTGACGCAGCTCCCTTTCAGCAAAGGCGACATGATTGCGTCGCCCGTGAACCTCACGACCAACCTCGTTGTGATCAATGATTCGACCAATCCGTTGACGCTTGCGGGGATGCTTTCCAGTTCGGGCGGCGCGTTGACGATTGGCAGCGGCGTGCTGCAAGTGGGCGACGGCACGACGAACGGCAGCCTCGGCTCCGTCAACGTGGCCGACAACGCCGCGCTCGTTTTCAATCGTAGTGACACCGCCACCACTTCAGGCGTCATTTCCGGTTCGGGTTCGGTCGCGCAAAACGGAACGGGCATTTTGACATTGAGCGGTGCGAATACTTTTTCCGGCATCGTGAACATCCGAAATGGAACGCTGCAACTCAACAACAATTCCGCTTTGGGTCCGACGAACGGCGGCGCGGTGACCATCACCAACGGCGGCACGCTGGATATTGGCGGGCCGGCCTATGCCAATCAAGGGGTCGTGCTCGGACTCAAGCAAATTAATGTGTCCGGCTGGGGCGTCAACAGCAACGGCGCCATCATCAACAGCAGTTCCACTTACCAATACGCCAACAACAATCTGGCGTTGGTCACGCTGCAAGGCGACACGGCCATCGGCGGCGCGGGTCAGGCGACTCCGGGGAATGGAAACACCGGCGGACGCTGGGATTTGCGCGGCACGACCGCCGAACCGACGATTTTGAGCACGGGCGGACATCCCTGCAATTTGTTCAAAATGGGCGGCAACCAGATTGTTTTTGTGAACACGGTGGTGGACACCAATCTGGCCAACATTGACGTGCGGCAGGGTTTTTTTGAAGTGCAAGGCACCACCACGCTCGGAAATGCGAACAGTAATTTGACGGTGGAAACCGGCGCGACGTTTGGAATGTTCCAGGCCGGCAGCAATCCGAACAAAAATTTCATTCTGAACGGCAACGGCCAGACTTACACCGTGTTTTGCGAAGGCAGCGCCAATTCGATTGCCGGGCCGATTACCTTGAACAGCGGCGGCTGCGTTTTCGGCTGCGCCAGCGGAAAAAACCTGACCCTGCTGAATTCCGTGAGCGGCGGCGGAAGCCTGGTGGTCAGCAACGCTGCCAGCACGACGACCCTTTTTCTGGCTGGCGCCAGCAACACTTACACTGGAAACACGCTGGTGATTGCCGGCATGCTCGCCTTGACCGGCAACAGTTCCATCGGCAGCAGTCCGACAATCACGGTCAACTTAGGCGCGACCTTGGACGCGAGCGGGCGCGGCGACACGACGCTGACGCTGGCAAACGGCCAGACGCTCAATGGCAAAGGCACGGTGAAGGGAAATGTGATCGTCGGCAG
>Ga0182018_10002180_pt1 | contig 20246 bp, 17 predicted proteins | sample 812P2MmetaG_FD_120490 | JGI IMG/M metagenome (GOLD analysis project Ga0182018, IMG submission 120490) | Permafrost microbial communities from Stordalen Mire, Sweden - 812P2M metaG | ecosystem: Environmental > Terrestrial > Soil > Wetlands > Permafrost | place: Sweden: Stordalen | collected...
TCGCGCTGCGGCGTCCCCGCCCGGAGCGAAGCGGAGGGCGGAACGGGCGTGGCAAAACTCAAGTTCCGGCAATCCGATTCCGTCGCCTGACGCTGCGCTCGGCGACGGGGACAGCGCAGCGCGTTGTCCCTACCACCATTGTTTGTGAACCGGATAATCCCGTTAAATTCTGAAAAATCCTTGAATTCCGTCAAAATCACAGCCCCAGCTTCTTGAACCGGCTGTTCACTTCCTTGAAGTGAAAATCAAGCGAGCAGAGCTTTTCCAATTCACCGGGTTTGAAATGTTTCGCCACGGCGGGGTCGGATTCGAGTTGTTCAACGAAGTCGGCGTCGTCACGGCCGGCATGTTTGACTTCCCACGTTTTCATCGCGGCGTCCTGACAAATTTTGTAGGCGGCTTCGCGGGTGAGTCCCTTCCTGATAAGCGCGAGCAGGACGGTCTGCGAATTCCACATGCCGAGCGAGAGGCCAAGGTTTTTCTTCATGTTCGCGGGATAGACGACGAGGCCGTCCATCAGCCGCGTTAGCAGCCCGAACATATAATCCAGCAGCGTGCAGGAATCGGGGAAAATAATCCGCTCAACCGATGAATGGGAAATGTCGCGCTCGTGCCAGAGGGCGACGTTTTCCAGCGCGGCGACGGCGTTGCCGCGCAGCACACGCGCGAGGCCGGTGAGCCGTTCCCAAGTGATGGGATTGCGCTTGTGCGGCATGGCGCTGCTGCCTTTCTGTCCCTTGGTGAACGGTTCCTCGGCTTCGAGAACTTCCGTGCGCTGCAAATGACGGAACTCAACCGCCCAGCGTTCGATGCTCGCGCCGACGAGCGCGAGCGTGGTTTGAAATTCGGCGTGGAGGTCGCGCTGGACAACCTGCGTGGCGATGGGTGCGGGACGGAGGCCGAGTTTTTTGCAAACGTAATCTTCAACCCGCGGCGAAAGATGCGCGCTGGTGCCGACCGCGCCGGAAATTTTTCCAACGGCGACGGAATACTTGGCGGATTCGAGCCGGCGCAACGCCCGCCCGAATTCGTCGTGCATCAAAGCGAGCTTCAGCCCAAACGTCGTTGGTTCGGCGTGAATGCCGTGGCTGCGGCCGATGCACGGCGTGAACTTGTGTTCTTTTGCGCGTTTGGCGATTGACTTGAGCAGCAGCTTCACATCGGCGATGAGAATGTCCGCGCTTTGTGTCATCTGCACGGCGTAGCAGGTGTCACCCACGTCGCTGCTCGTGAGGCCGAAATGAAACCAGCGGCTGGCGCGGTCGTTGATTTTTTCGGCGACAGCGGTGGTGAAGGCGATGACATCGTGGTTGAAAACCTTTTCCAGATCACGCTGGCGGGCGGCGAGACCGGGCGTGTCAAGCTGCCACGCTTCGCACCCAGCCTTGATTTTTGCAAAGTCTTTTTTCGGAACAATGCCTTCTTTAACCAGCGCTTCGCTGGCGAACAGTTCGATGTCAAGCCAAAGGCTGAGTTTGTTTTCATCCGACCAGATGGCCCGCATTTTGGGGCGCGAGTAGCGCGTAATCATCCGTCAATTAAAAATGAAAAATGAAAAATTAAAAAGCTGAATCGCGCCGGGTTTGCACCGACGCCGATGCCCGTCCTACGGCCGGCTACCGCTTCGCCATTTTTGTGCGGGCTTTTTCAAGAATCTCGCGTTCACGCGCGGTGAGGCTTTGGATGCCGTGGGCGGAAATTTTGTCGAGAATCGGGTCCACTTCCTTCTGCAAAAATTCCTCGGCGGACAAATCCTCGCTCGCCGGGCCGGCCGCCGACCGCCAGAATTTGCCTCTGCCCACACGGGCGGTGACGAACTCGCGCGGCGCGCTGCGGCGGACGGGAAATTTCCATTGCCACCAGCGGCCCTGGATAAATTGTCGCACAAAAATAAAGCCCATCACCATGCCGCCCAAGTGTGCGGCGTTGGCAATGTTGTCGGTGGGGAAAACAACACCGGCCACTGCCAGCACCGCCGAAAGAATCAGCAATGTCCTTGCGCTCAACCGCAAGGGAATGACGAAGAACAACAGCAGCGTCAGTTCGCGGTCTGGAAAAAGCGCGGCAAACGCAGCAATCAATCCAAAGCCGGCCGCCGACGCGCCGACGACCGCGCCGCCAAAATGTTCCGGCCACGCCATCGCCGCCAGCATTTGAAAAATTCCACCGAGGACACCGCTGGAGAGATAGAGCGTGAGAAATTTTTTCCAGCCCAGCGCCGCTTCAATTTCCCGCCCGAAGACAAAAATCGCCCAACTGTTGAGCAGGATGTGCCAGAGATTGGCGTGCATGAACTGATAGGTCAGCAGTTGCCAGATGTAACCTTGCGCCAAACCTGCTAGGCTCAAAGCAAAATAATGATCTTGTATGGCTTGGCCCTGGGCCGAACTGGAAGCGGCCATTTGCACGAGAAAAACAACGGCGTTGAGGATCAGAATGGCGACGGTCAACGAAATCCGGGATTCACGGAATTCCGGCTGTCTCATGTAATCACGATCTTCAAGCATAACAGTTCTCAATTAAGCAGACGGCGCGGATTAATCAACGGCTTTTCTGCGCCACCAAAACATCCATTCCAGACCCGCGCGGTTCGGATACGAGCGCGGCGTCCACTCCGCGAGCAAATCGAAATGCGGCGAAAACCGCCGCCACTGTTCTTCCCGCGTGGTCGTGAACGGCGGGCCTTCGTCGCGGTCAGCCGGAACGAGATAGCTCACCGCGAGATAATTTCCGCCCGGTTTCAGCCACCGCAACACGGCCTGAACATAATCGTCGCGCCCGGATGGTTTGATTGCGCAGAACAAAGTGTGTTCAAACAACCAGTCAAATTTCTGCGGCGGTGCGTCGCGCAGGAAATCGGCGAGTTTAAATTCCGCCTTGAGTCCGACGGCGTTGGTCTTTTCCATGGCCAGCGAAATCGCGCCCGGCGCAATGTCGAAGCCGAAGGTGTCAAAGCCGGCCCTGGCAAATTCGCGCACATCATGGCCCGTGCCGCAGCCGGGAACGCAGACCGTGCCACGCGGCAATTCGAGGTGCGCCGCCAGAAAATCCACCAACCCCGGCGACGGCTCACCCTTGTCCCACGGCATGTCGAGGGTTTGATAACGTTGCTCCCAGTAATCGCGGCTCATGGTTGTTTGTGCCTCGTACCGCTAAATCGTGAATCGTCGCATCGGTGGGTCGGTCGGTTCAACGATGTAACAATTCAACGATTCATGCTTTAATCTGCCCGTCCAGCAACTCAATCACACGCGGCGCGGTCGCGGCCACGTTCGCGTCGTGCGTGGCGATGACGAGCGTGGTTTGTCTTTCAGCGCGCAGATTTTTGAGCAGTTCGATGATTTCGCCGCCGGTGTGCGAATCCAGATTGCCCGTCGGTTCGTCGGCGAGCAGCAGTTCCGGCTCGTTGATAAGCGCGCGGGCGATGGCGACGCGCTGCTGTTCGCCTCCGGAAAGCTCCAGCGGCTTGTGCTCGACGCGCTCCTTGAGTCCAACGCGGGCGAGCAGATCGCGTCCGCGTTTTTCCGCGTCGCTCGCGGACATCCGCACGACGCGCGCGGGCAGGCAGACATTTTCCAGCGCGGTGAGTTCGGGCAGCAGATAATACGCCTGGAAAACAAAACCGACGCGGCGACGGCGGAAATTCGTCCGTTCGCTTTCGGAAAATTTCGCGAGATTCTGGCTGCCGAAGAAAATTTCCCCCGCGTTTGGCGTGTCGAGTCCGCCGATGAGGTGGAGCAGCGTGCTTTTACCCGCGCCGGACGCGCCGCGCAAGGCCAGAAAATCGCCGCGCGTTACGGTCAAGTCCACGCCGCGCAGGACTTCGAGCGTGCGCCTGACCATCACGTAGCTTTTGGTGAGACCGCGCGCGGAGAGAAGCGGTTCTTCATTCATGGCGCAACGCCTCCACCGTTTTCATTTTGCTGGCGTGCCACGCGGGCAGGATGGCCGCGAGCAGGCAGATGACCAGCGAACCGCCGCAGATGATGGCGATGTCGCCGGGAACAATCATCGCCGGAAGTTCACCGAAGCCGTAAATGGACGAGGAAAACAAATTGCGTCCGGTCAGATGATTCATGAAATGCAGAAAATCGTTGCGGACGTGCAGCGCGAACAATCCCAGGCCAAGACCCGCCGCGATGCCGAACAAACTGATGACCAGGCTTTGCGCGACGAACACCGACATGACCTGCCGGTTGGAAGCGCCCACCGCCTTCATCAGGCCAATCTCGCGCGTTTTCATCATCACAAACGTGATCATCGTGCAGGTGATGCCGAACGCCGCCACGATGACGATGAAAAACATGATGTAGAACATCAAACTTTTCTCGACCTGTATCGCGCTCAACATCGCCTCATTCTTTTCCATCCAGGTGTTGACATAATAATCGTCACCCAGCGCGCTCTCCAGTTCCGACTTCACCTGCGGCGCGCGGTCGGGGTCGCTGAGGATTACGAACAGGCCGTGGACCGTGTCGTTCAAGTCATATAAATCCTGCGCGTTCTCCAGCGACGTGATGACGACATGCGCGTCGTATTCGTAATAACCGGTGCTGAAAAATCCGCGCACTTCGTAGTCCGCCGGCAAGATGGTCTCGTATTCCTTGCGGTCATAGGCGGCCTTCATTTTTTTTATTTCGCTCACGGAATAAATCGAAAGATGGTCGCCGATCTGCAAGCGCAGGTTGTTCGCGAAATCCAGACCGACAATGATGCCGTGCCCGCCCAGGTCAAAATTTCCCGCGACGATTTTTTCCGACAGGTCGCTGATCTTGTCCTTGGTTGCCGGGTCAATGCCGCGCAACACCGGCGTGTCCTGATAGGCCGGGCGGTTCGTGTCGCCCTGCGTCTCGACGATCACCGGCCCCATGACGAACGGCGACACGCCGCGCACGTTTTTGTTGGCGGCCACGCGGTCGGCCACCACGGCATAATTGCTCATCGTCGTGCCGGCCTGATAGACTTCCAGATGCGCGTCGAAACCGAGGATTTTCTCGCGGAAATCGTGGTCATAACCGCTCATCACGCTGATGACGATGATGAGCACCGCCACGCCAAGCGCCACGCCGATGACGGAAATGAGCGTGATGATGGAAACAAACGTCCGTTTGGGCCGCAGATAGCGCAGCGCGAGCAGCAGTTCAAACGGCAGTTTCGACATGGGCGGCAAGGTTAATGTCGGCGTGGGTTGGCGGCAATTTTAATTGCGCGGCGGGTGCAGGAAAATTAAATTTCAATCTCGCGCTCCGGTCTCATTGCCTGTTAAATCCTTCGCATGAGTTATCCATCCGTTGACGCTTTGCAGCGGACACTTGCGGACACGGTTTTCAAATACGCAACCGACAAGAAAAAAGCCGCCGGTCGCGCACTCGGCACGCTTGTCGAAATCATCACGTTCTACACACTCAAATCTTGGGGATTCCGCAACAACATCGCCATTGAACGCCCGCTGTCAGAATATGCGAACGCGGGCATTTCTCACAACGTCGAGTATTCGCTGCATCCGCTCATTGCAAAAACAGCGCTGCCGTTGGAAAATTACGATCTTCCGCTCACGTCCTCAAAATTGCGCCGCGAACTTTTCAAAACCAACGCCGCGCCCGAAAAACTGGTGGTCAAGACCGCAAGCATTCTTTCACGCGACGGCATTTTGCGAAATGCCTGCGCTTTTGCTGAAACGGAAATTGGCCCTTACGTTGCCAGCATTGACGCACGCACGAAAATGGGACTCATGCTCTCCATTGCCCACTTGCACAAACATCCGTTTGCCATTTTTGAATGCAAACGCGTTGGCGTCGAAGAGGGAATGAAAAAAGGTCCGCAGACCATCGAGAAAGCGAAGCAAGGCGCGTATGTCGCACGCTCCGTTTCCGCGTTGCAGAAAATCCGGCTGCGCGACGGCAGCATGGCCGGGGTGATTCATCGTTCCAACGGCGAACTTTATTCCGGGCCGTATCATAAACTTTTGCGCGAAGTGATTGATTCAAACGAAGTCGATCTCCTGATGAATTTCATTCTCACCGTCGGCGTCGTCAGCAATCACGGCAACTGGTTCACCGCCGAGAATCACAACAAAGAATTGAAAGTGCTGGCACAATCGTATGACTGGCTGCTTTTTCTTTCGGACAAGGGACTAGCCGAATTCATCAACGAACTTTTGCTCCACCCGACGCCGCAATTGAAACCGGCCAAAGATGCCTTTCTCGCCAGCTATCCGACCGGCAAAGGCAATCGCTTCACGAAAAAGACGATGGATGTCGAAGCCGATATTGTATTGCAGAAATATTTTCAGGAGAATGAGCCGCGCGTGGATTCATGGTTCAACGTGATTTCACCCGCCAAGAGCAACATTGAGTTGCTCCAAAAAGAACTTTTGACATTGCACAAAAAAGATTGGAATAAGATTTATAGTTTATGAGCGCCGGACGAACAATCATCTCGCAAAGTCAGGAATGGGGAACTCCCCTGAAATATGTCACCTCCGTCAGGAAAGTTTTCGGCGGCATGATTGAACTCGATCCCTGTTCAAATGAACATTCCATCGTTGACGCCGAAGTTGTGTATCGTCTGCCAGTTCACGACGGTCTCAAAGAGTCGTGGAATTACCGGACGATTTTTGTAAATCCTCCATACGGAATTGATCAGGAACGTGGCACGTCAATTAAACACTGGCTGTATCGTTGCGCGGCGGCGAACCGCAATCACGATTCCGAAGTTCTCGCGCTTGTTCCCGTCGCGACCAACACCGGCCATTGGAAAAATTATGTTTTTGGACGCGCAACCGGTGTTTGTTTTTTATACGACACGCGTTTGAAATTTCTGGTGGATGGTCGCGACGAAGGCAAGGGTGCGCCGATGTCCTGCGCGATGGTTTATTGGGGAAAAAGCTACGACCGCTTCCATGAAATTTTCATCCGTTACGGCGCAGTGATTGATTTGCGTCCGTTATATGAAAAACAAATCGGAGAATACAATCGGATCGTTGAACCAATTTTGCTTTCGGAATTCTAAACCGCTGCCATGAAAAGCAGTATAAGACCAGGTTTTGCAGAGAACGTGAATTATGGCAAGGTATTGGCGATTCCGGATTGGAAGCCTACAAGCCAGAGTTATTAAAAAGATAAATGTTCCATCACCAGCGCGCCGGTGTGCCGTAATGATCCCAAGCCGCACAACACCTGCAATTGCTGGCAACTCGCGGTCAAACATGGCAGCCTCCCAGTCCGATTGACCAGTCCAACCACCATGCCGGACGGCAGGAGTCTCCTGTCACGATTGATTGGCTGGGGCCTGGTGGGCCAAATCGCGCTGGCCGTTTTGCTGCTTGCTCCTGGCACGCTGAAATTCTGGCAGGGCTGGGCATTCATGGCCGTGAATTTTGCCGTCTCGCTCGCGTTTTGTATTTATTTTTACAAGCACGACCGCGAACTGCTCGAACGCCGGATGATCCGAAAGGAAAAAATCGGCGCGCAAAAAATCATCCTGTTCCTGATGAAAGAAGTCTCCGTCGTCTTCTACCTGTTGTGTGGTTTGGACAATCGTTTTGGCTGGTCGCGAACTTATCTGGTGGCGGTGCCGTGGTGGCTGACATCGTTGGCCCTGCTCCTCTATGCGGGTTGTTATTTCTTGTTTATTCCGGTTCTCAACGCCAACCGCTTCGCCGCAAGCATCATTCAAATCGAGACCGGCCAGACCATTGCCGACACCGGGCCTTATCGTTTCGTGCGGCATCCCATGTATTCGGTCGCGATTGTCTTATGGTTCTGGATGCCGCTGGCGCTCGGCTCGTTCGTCGCGCTGCCCGTCGCCTTGCTCATCATTCCCATTTTGATGTGGCGGCTGCTCAACGAGGAAAAATTCCTCCGCCATGAATTGCCCGGCTATGCCGAATACTGCCGGCGCACCCGCCACCGGCTCATCCCTTTTGTCTGGTAAGACCGCGCGATGTCAAAATCATGGCAGAATGCCAGACGCCGCCGCCGGTGTGCGGCAACACCCCGCAACGCGCTCGCCATTACAAAAACCTGAATTTTACTTGTTAGTGGGTTTCCGTGGTGGTCGTCTGGGCGGCGGGCACGGCAGGCGTCGTGGTGGTGGTCGTGCTGGTTGTGGTTGCCGGAGTTGAACAGCCGGTCAACGACATAAGGGCGGCGGCGGCGAAACATGAGAGGACGATTTTTTTCATAATTATAATTGTTGTTTGTTTTGTTACTTTACAATCCATTATTGCGCCATCGGCTGGTCAAGGGCTATGGGGTGAAACCCTACCCTGCGGCAGACGCCAGACGCCGCTGCCGACGTAAATTAAAATGGTGGCCGTCCGCAAGGACTTGCGGACGTGGCGGCTGTCCTGCAATTGTTGCAAAAATCCCGTTGCGTTCTTCCGAAATTTTGAGAAGTTCACACGGAGACATCAACCATCAATCAATTATGAGCAAGAAAATGCAACGCCCGAAGACCGGCCATTTCTGCTGGAACGAACTCGTCACCAACAATGTGCCGGCGGCAAAAAAGTTTTACACCGGCCTGCTGGGCTGGAAGGCCCAGCCCTTTGGCAAGAGTGCAGTGGGTTACACGCTCTTCAAAAAAGGCAGGGACAACACTGGCGGCCTGATGAAATGTCCCAAGCCCGGCCTGCCCGCGCAATGGATTCCCTACATCTTCGTTGACGATGTGGACGCCACGTTGAAGAAAGCGGCCAGGCTTGGCGGCAAAATATATGTGCCGCCGTTTGAAGTGCCAACCGTCGGGCGCATCGCCGTTCTGGCTGATCCGCAAGGCGCGGCATTTGGAATTATCAAGCCCATGATGTAAGCGGCCACGAGCGAATCCACCAACAAACCCGCGTTACGCAAGACTTGAAACAGCCTTACCAACACCATGAAAACGAAACATGGCAGCACGAAGATTGAAGTCACCAAGGACGGCCCGTATCTCGTCAGCGGCGACCTGCCGTTGAGCGAGCAGTGGATCGTCACCAATGCCGGGGGCGATTCGCTCGAATATCGCGAAGGGAAAAAATACCCGGCACAGTCGCAATATGCCCTCTGCCGCTGCGGCCAGTCCGCCAACAAACCCTTCTGCGACGGCTCCCACGCGAAAGTTAAATTCGACGGCACGGAAACGGCCAGCCATCAGCCCTACTTGAAACAAGCCGAGACCATTGAAGGCCCCACGATGCTGCTCACCGATCAGGAAAACCTGTGCGCGTTCGCCCGGTTTTGCGATCCGAAAGGCAGGATTTGGAACCTGGTCAAGCAGGACAGCCCCGAAGCCCGGGAAATTGTAAAACACGAAGCCGCCCATTGTCCCGCCGGACGACTGGTGATTTGGGACAAGGCGACCGGCAAAGCCATCGAGCCGAAGTTTGAGCCGTCGCTAGGATTGATTGAAGACACGGAGAAAAAGGTCGGCGGCCCGATTTGGGTGCGCGGCGGCATCCCGGTCGTTTCCGCCGACGGGAAGACCTATGAGATTCGGAACCGGCTGACCTTGTGCCGCTGCGGCAGGTCGGACAACAAACCGTTCTGCAACGGGGCACACGAGGCCTGAATTTCAACTTGCTGAGGATTTACGGTGGCTGACCGCAAATGGTGACCCTGTGCAAGCAGTGGCCGTCCACAAGAACCGGTTGGCCGGATGCTGTCATCAATAGCCCTTGCCAAAATGAAACGAATTTTTCAAGCTGCGCGGGAAGGACAAAATATCGTAACGCTCAAACTGCCAACACCAAGGCCGGCCCTGCCACGGAAGCATCCGCGCCGCCATGAAAAATCTTTTGCCGTATGAAACACTATTTATCCACCGCCCTCGCGTTAGCATGCATCGTGCTGGTCATATTTCTTGTCATGATGAAACGGGGTGATGATGCGCAGCATGAAAGTGATGCCGGTGCGATTACCGATTATTCGAACCAGTTGGACTCGGCACAGACACAACTCGCCATTTGCAATGGAACGAGTCTCGTGTTTTCCAACAGCCTCGACGAAAGCCGGTCCGTGGCATTGACGTTTTCAAACCATCTGATGGAAGCTCAATCCACCCTTGCCCTCGACAAGGAACAAATCACCAGCCTGAACCGGCAGGTCGCGGAGGTGGAATCGGAAAATCAGACCTTGGGCCAGCGCGTCATGGATTTGACCAACCAGATGGCCGGCCTCACGAGGCAAATCGCTTCGACCCAGGCCGGTCTGGTCCAGGCAAATAAAGATTATGCCCTCCTGGAAAACCGTTTGCGCCGGGACGTGGCCGAGCGGCTTGTGGTGGAACGAAAATTTTACAATCTTTCGGAACTGAAGGCTCAAATGCAGGAATTAAAGGAGGACCCATTCGAAGTGATTTCCGCCGAGAGCATCTATGCGGGGTTGGATGTGGAGGTGAAATCAAACTCGTTCCATGTCATTTCCCCGGACTGATTCGGATCTCCGCCTCCGTCACGAAATTTACTTTACGGCAAGACGCACGGTGGGTTCGTTTTAAGAACGAAGCCAAGATTAAAAACACGTTAACCTGTTTATTTTAAAATACTTATGTAATTTCAGGCTTGGGTTCGTTTGGTAAAAATGCTATTTTCAATTTCTATCCGCCACCTCCATCGTCAGCGGTGGCGGCACGGCCTCGCCCAGCCGGCGGCGTTGCAACCGCTCCAACTGGAGCATGTCACGATGCAACTGCCGCTGCAACATCGTCTCGTAACGCATGATTTTGTCCAGCTTCTCCGGTGACGGCAGAACCGCCGCCGCCTGACGCGCCTCCTCCTCCATCTCCTCCCGCCTGGCGCAAATGGCGTGGCAATGTTCCAGCATGTCCAATTCCCGGTTGATGTATGACAGCATACGTTCCTTCTGATCTGCGCGCAGGGCTGATTCAGACAAGCCGTCGGGATTTTGCCGCCAGAGTACACGCAACCTCGTCAATTCATTCGTCAGGAAAAACGGGTCGCCGTGAAAGGCAACCGCCTGGATGGCGGCGTCGGTCAGTTCGCCTTCCTTCTCGACCGAGTCGCGAACCTTCAACAAGGCGCGTTGCAAAAATGAACATCCAAAAGTTGACTCCAACATTTCAAAATACGGGTCGCCTTGAATCGCAGTAATCCAATGGGTCAAACGCGGCTTGTAGCGGCGACGGCTCTCGTGTCCCTCGTCCACGTTCAGGGCGATTTCGGCGGACTCGGCCTTGAGCACGCGGCGCAGCCGCCAGTGCGTGGTGGCGATCTGGTCCACCAGCATTTCCTCCAGCAGGCCGGCGGGTTGCAAATCCTCCCGAAGCCGCTGGTGGAGTTCGACGAACTCCCTGCCACTTTCCCTGATGCAGCTTCCCTGCACCACGACTTCCTTTGACAGGATGCCGTGCTTGAGGGCGTTCATTTTGGATTTGGCGAGGCCTGCCGGGGTTTTGGGGCCGGTGGATTTCTGGCCGTTCCGCCGGCTCGCTTCAATTTGTTCCGGTGATCTGTTTTTTTTCATAATTTTTTAAGCGGCATTTTTGCCATTGTTAAAATGAGGTTACAGCAACCGGTTGGACAAATGCTGTCCAAGCCCCGGTTTAATTATTCTCCTTACCTGCCCTGTCAATTCAATGCTTTTGGGCCGGTTACGGCAAACGCTGGAGGCCGGAGCCAGTTTTGGACAGAATTAACAGAATGAACAAAATTGCGTCGCGCAGGACTTGCAACTGCCGGCGGATTTTATCGTAAAGTAAAGGGGTCAGTCCCAAGTATTTTATGCCGGTTTGAATTCATTTGGTTCGTCCGGTTCAACTTTCAAATGCGTCACTGCCGGGGCATGACCACCAGCCTATGCCAACCGGGCATTCCTGTAAATAGTCAGGACGGACCCCTTTACGACAACGCCGGCAAAGACTTTGCGCCTGGAATTAGCGGAGATGGATTTAACACATAAAGATACGGCAGTTGAAGCGGCTGAAAAAAATTAAACAATATCCCAATGCGGCGTTCTGCCGAAACGCCGCTACACTTCCGGCAAAAAAATTCAAAATAAATTGTCCACTTTCCGCGTTGGCGGGGATAATTCATCAGATGCCTGACGCGCAAGACATGGATTTGGTGCGGGAATTTGCCCACAGTAATTCCGAGGCCGCCTTCACCGAACTGGTGCGGCGGCACATCAACCTCGTCTATTCCGTCGCGCGGCGCTGCACCGGCAACGACGGCAACGCGCACGACGTGACGCAGGCCGTCTTCATCATCCTCGCCCGCAAGGCGGCGGGACTGCGCGAAAAAACCCTGCTCACCGGCTGGCTTTATGAAACCACGCGGTTCGCCGCCGCACGGCTGCTGCGCACCAACGCCCGCCGCCACGCGCGCGAAAACGAGGCTTATATGCAATCCACTTTGAACGAGAGCAACGACGCTGCGTCGCCAAACCATAAAAACATTTGGACGCAACTTGCACCGCATCTCGAAGCTGCAATGGACAAATTGGCCGCGCGCGACCGCGCGTTGCTGGTATTGCGCTTTTACGAAAACAAAAGCGGGCCGGAAGCGGCGGCGTTGCTGGGCATCCGCGAAGACGCGGCGCATAAGCGCGTGGCGCGCGCGCTGGAAAAATTGCGGAAAATTTTCGCGCAGCGCGGCGTGACGCTGACGGCAACAGCAATTGCGGGAGCCGTTTCGGCAAATTCTGTTCATGCTGCGCCTGCCGGACTTGTTTCGACACTGGCAGCGACTGCGTGTGCTGCCGGCGCAAATTCATTTTCACTATCAACCCTCATCCAGACATTACTTATGAAAAAAACCACCTATGCTGTGTTGGCAGCGGCGCTGACCGCCGTCATCACTATTTCCATCGTCAATGGTCATGCCAATGGCCCATCAGACGCACCCGTCACCGAAGCCAGCCTTCAATCGGGATTGGTTCTGCATTACACCTTCGATAACGCACCGTTGGCTGGCAAAGTCGCCGATGTCAGCGGCACTGGCAATGACGGCTCGGTCATTGGGGCGCAATGGAAACTGGATCCCCAGCGCGGCGGTGTGATGCAATTTTCGCCGCCTGATCAATACATCCGCGTTCCCAACAATGATTCGCTAAATCCCTCGAATCTCACCCTTGCGGCGTGGATTAAAACCAGCAACCAGGGCGACACCTGGCGCCGGGTTTTTGACAAAAGCTTTACGAATGGTTTTTCGCTAAGCATTGGCGGCGGCCATGGCGGGGGCAACACGCTTCAAGGCAAAGCCGTCGTCGAAATCGGCATGGCCATCAACAATAAAAAGGGCTTCGTCCGAAGTGACCAGACCGTGACCGACGGCGAGTGGCATCATTTGGTGGTTACTTACAACGGCACGGAACAAATTCTTTACGTGGATGGCGTGCGGCAACAACGCGTCGCGCACTGGCGGGGAAGGGTTCCCACGAATTCCTACGACCTGACCATTGGAATGAATCTGGTTGACCCGAATCCCGGGTATAACGAGGTTGGGGCTTCGTTCGACGGCCTGATTGACGAGCCGATGATTTACAATCGCGCTCTTTCGCCGGACGAAATCAAATTCCTGTTTGAGTCACAGCGGAAGTGATCAACGTTGGATGATTCATCTTAAAATCAAAAGCCGGCAAGTCTCTTCTGGAAAATCTCGATTATTATGAAGGCACGCTTGCGAGTCGCATCCCCATGCTTGCTGTGAGCAGCCGAAAGCTCAACACGAACGAGAGCCCTTTGGCTTTTGGATGACAGCGAGTCCCTCTAAAAAGATAGAAGTTTATGTCTGCAAAGAAATACAAGGGATTTACTCTCATCGAATTATTGGCCGTCATCGCCATCATCGGAATTTTGGCGGCGATGTTATTGCCGGCACTTGAAGGCGCAAAATTACGGGCCCAACGCACGCAGTGTTTGAGCAACCTGCGGCAATTACAGACTGGTTGGTTGATGTATTGCAACGAGTGCAATGACAGCCTCCCTGACAATCCCAAATTGCCCGCTGCCAATGGCGATCCCGCATGGGTATATGGCAACGTAAGCGTGTCATCGGATGCTACGAACCTTGATCTTATCAGGGCTGGCCAGATTTACAGTTATAGCGGAAGTGTCGGTATCTATAATTGCCCCGCCCTATATGATCTCCCGGACAACCGTCAATCACCTCCCATTACATATCGAGTCCGCTCATATTCGATGAATTGTTACATGAATGGCCAGGATATTGGTAATTCGCACGGAGGCCTGCCCGCAGGGCTTTATCGGGTCAACATAAAATTGACCGGTATAAGGACGCCGGGGCCATCCTCGGCCATGATTTTTCTCGAGGAGGGGCCGTTCTCAATCGATGATGGTGATTTCGGTTTCTGCCCGAGCGGTCTCCCCGACTATGGTCCGGTAAATCAATGGTATAACATTCCTACAACGGTGCATCGAGGCTCGAACTTTACTTTTGCAGATGGACATGTTGAGTTCCATCATTGGGTCAATCCGGAGACCTATGGAATTAAAACGGTAAATTACACAGATTTAAGCTCGGACCATGCAGATCTTCGGTGGATTCAAAATGCCCTTGCAACATATTGACTATTGACAAATGAAATGATTTAAGAACTATGTTCAAACCAAAACTAGCTTCAATTACTTTTGCTGCTGTGCTGCCTTTCGTGACGATTGCATCCGCCTACAACCCGCTGGCATCGCCGAACGCGACGTTCAACTTCAATCCGGGCTGGAAATTTATCCGGGCGGATGCGACCAACGCCGAGCAGGTGGATTTTGACGATTCCAAGTGGACCGACGTAAGCGCACCGCACACCTACAACGATGTGGATTCCTATACCGTAATCATCAGCCACAGCGGCGGCGACCGCGGCGCTTGGAGCGGGATCACTTGGTATCGCAAGCATTTCAAATTGCCGGCCAGCGCGAAAGACGGAAAAGTTTTTTTGGAATTTGAAGGGCTGAAACAGGCTGGATGTTTTTGGGTCAATGGAAAGTTTGTTGGCAAATATGAGAATGGAATCACGCCACTTGGTCTGGATTTGACAAGCTTTGTCAATTTTGGCGACCAGGAGAACATCATTGCCGTGAAGGTGGACAACAGCAACAACTATAAGGAGGAGGCGACCGGCACAACCTACCAATGGATGACGCGCGATTTTAACCCCAATTATGGTGGCCTCAACCACGATATCTGGCTGCATTTGACGGGCAAAATTTATCAAACGCTGCCGCTCCACGAAAATTTGAAGACGACGGGCATTTACATTTACGGCGCGAATTTCGACATCAAAAATAAAACCTGCGACGTAAACATCGAATCGCAAGTGCGCAACGAAAGCGGCGATCAACAATCCATCATTTTGTCCGCAGTCGTCGTGGACGCGGATGGAAAAGTTTGCGCGAAATTTTCCAGTGACGCCTTGGATTTGGTTTCCGGCGGGACGGAAATTTTTTCCGCGAATGGAAAATTGACGAACGGAAATTTTTGGAGCGATGAAACTCCCAATCTTTACGACGTTTATTGCACGCTGACCGTGAATGACAAAGTTGTGGACGTGCAAAAAATCCGCACGGGTTTTCGCAAGGCGGAATTCAAAGGCGGCGTCGGCACCGGCGGCGTTTATATCAATGATAAATTTGTCTGGCTGACCGGTTACGCGCAACGTTCGAGCGACGAATGGGCGGGACTTGGGGAGGCATACCCCGATTGGATGCACGATTACAATGCGGAGCTGGTTCGCAGCACGCACGCCAATTACATCCGCTGGATGCACATCTCGCCGCAGGCCGTGGACGTGCGCGCCTGCGACAAGGCCGGCATCTTCGAACTCTGTCCGGCGGGCGATAAGGAACAAGACCCCATGCTCCCGCCGCCCAGCCGCGCCCCGGAACCTCACCAGTGGGACCAGCGCGTCCAAGTGATGCGTGATTCGCTCATTTATTTTCGCAACAACCCGAGCATTTTGTTTTGGGAGGCGGGCGGCACCGTCATCACTGCGGACCATATGCGGCAGATGGTAGCCTTGCGCAAACAATATGACCCTAACGGCGGTCGCGTCACAGGCTCGCGCGGCAACGCCAGTGTGGACTTGAACACTGCCGTGACCCCGATTGCCGAATATTACGGCGTGATGCTGGCCCAGGACCCGCGCACGGATGAACTGATCAACCGCACCGATATGTTCCGCGCCTACAGCATCGAGCGCCGCGACCGCGCGCCGCTCATTGAATGCGAAGATTTCAGGGACGAGGCCGCGCGCCGGTTCTGGGACGATTATTCGCCGCCGTTTTTCGGGTTCAAGCCCGGACTGAACGACACGTATCATTGGAACTCGGAAACATTCTGCCTCGCCGCCGCCATTCGCTATCACGATTATTTCAGCAACATCATCACCAACACCGACCCGGCGCACTCGAAATGGTCGGCCTACGCCTCGATTTACTGGTCGGACTCGGACGCGGACGGGCGGCAGGACAGCAGCGAAGTCGCACGTGTCAGCGGCAAGGTGGATTCCGTCCGGCTGCCGAAGCAGGCGTATTATGTTTATCGAGTGATGCAAAGTGACACGCCGGACATCCACATCATCGGCCACTGGACTTATCCAACGAACACCGTAAAAACCATTTATGTCGCAGCCAGTCATTGCAACAGCGTTGAGCTTTTTGTGAATGGAAAATCGCTTGGCGCGACGAACACGCCATGTGATTTTGCGGACACTTTCAATGGTAACGACAAAGATTTCGGCGATACCGGCTATATTTACGAGTTTCCGAACGTAAAATTTGAAGCGGGGAAAATTTCCGCCGTGGCAAAAGCAAATGGCAAAATTGTTGCACAACATGAAATTGAAACCACCGGCGCGCCAGTAAAAATCAAACTTACACCGCACGTCGGCCCGGATGGATTTTTGGCCGACGGCTCCGACGTGGCATTTTTTGATATTGAAGTGATGGACGCACAAGACCGCCGCTGTCCGACCGACGAGGCGCGCGTGGATTTCAAACTAGGTGGTCCGGCCATCTGGCGCGGCGGCTACAATGGCGGCAAGACCAACTCCGTCAACAATCTTTATCTTGATACCGAGTGCGGCATCAATCGCGTCGCCATTCGCTCGACTCTGGCGCCCGGCACCATCACGCTGACGGCCTCACGCGACGGGCTTGAGCCGGCCACTGCGCAGGTTGAATCAAAGCCGGTGGACATCGCAGGCGGATTATTGCCGTAGTTGCTTGGCTAATTATGTCCTTAAAGGGGTCAGTCCCAAGAATTTTATACCGGTTTGAATTCATTTGGTTCGTCCGGTTCAACTTTCAAAGGCGTCACTGCCGGGGCATGACCACCAGCCTATGCCAACCGGGCATTCCTGTAAATAGCCAGGACGGACCCCTTTAGACCCCTTTACGTCCATAACTGGGATGCCTCGGCCAAGAGCATCGCGCCCGTCGCGCCGAATCCCGTCACCATCAACAACGCGCCCGCTCAAAACCCGGTGCCCTCCGGATCACAGCCGCTTTTATCCTTGCCTTTAGTAATCTTGATTTGCTACCATTATTTTTTCAAAGTCAAAGCCGGTCTGCAAGACGGAGGGAGTGGGTTTTGTGCCAGGCAAGAAACCATCGGAATCAACTTGGGCCACAATGCGCCGTTTTGGCGTGGGCTGGCTTGGTTCCCTAGTCTGCGCCCGTGATGGCTGTTCTCCCCGCAGCCCGGTTTAATTTCGTCTTTCCCTTCATCCCTCAAACTCCGAAATGGCATCATTATGAAAAATCAAATTAAACACCTCCTGATCGCGCTGGTCCTGCTCTCCGCGCTCAACACGCAACTCTCAGTGGCCTTGGCCCAAGGCACGGCCTTCACCTATCAAGGCCAACTCCAGAACAACGGGAGCCTGGCCAATGGCAATTATGATTTGAGGTTGCGTCTTTATGACGCCCTCACGAATGGCGACCTCATAGCCGGGCCGATCACCAACTTCGCCACCCCCGTCAGCAATGGCTTGTTCACGACGGTGGTGGATTTCGGCGCGGGAGCGTTCGACGGCACCAACCTTTGGTTGCAGATCTCCGTTCGCACCAACGGCGACGCGAATTTCAACCTGCTGAATCCACGCCAGGAATTGACGCCCGTGCCGTATGCGGTTTTCGCGGAAGGCGCGGACGCGGCGGGATTGAGCGGAACCCTGCCGATGGCCAGTCTGAACGGCACCTACGGTGGCGCGGTCAGCTTGACCAATGCGGGCAACAGTTTTACCGGCATTGGAGCGGGTTTGGCGAATGTCAACGCGGCCACCCTCGGGGGGCTGGCTTCGTCGGGTTTCTGGCAATTGGGCGGCAACAATGTCCCCAACGGCTCATTTATCGGCACCACCAACAATCAATTCCTGGATTTCCAGGTCAACAATGTTCGCGCCATGCGTTTACGACTGACGACGGACGCCGCCGGCCTCTTCACCAATGCGCCGAACATCGTCATGGGTTCCCCGGTCAATCTGGTTAACGTCAGTGCTGTCGGGGGGACAGTTTCCGGCGGTGGTGGGAATGACATGTATGGAAATTCCTATCCCAATCACGTCACGCAGGACTTTGGCACCGTGGGCGGCGGGCTCGGCAACCTGGCCAGCGGCCCCGGCGCGTTTATCGGCGGCGGTGGTTTTGATGGAAATAACATTGAGGGGAACACTGCCAGAGGTGGCGGGTCTGTCATCGGGGGCGGAATAAATAACACCGCCAGCAGCGATGAGGCGACGGTGGGCGGCGGCTATGACAACATCGCCAGCGGCAGTTTGTTCGGCACCGCGACGGTGGGCGGCGGCGGCGCCAACACTGCCAGCGCCGACTATGCGACCATCAGCGGCGGCTATGACAATGTCGCCAGCGGATTCGCCTCGTTCATCGGCGGCGGTGGCGCCGACGGAACCACCGGCGGCTTTATGGACGACTTTCTAAATAGTTGGCCGAACACCGCCAGCGGCGCCGCCTCGGTGATCGGCGGCGGCCTGGGCAATACCAACCTCACTTATGCCGGAACCATTGCCGGCGGCACGTTTAACACGGTTACCGGCACGAACTGCACGGTGAGCGGCGGCTATGACAATACCGCCAGCGGCCCTTCCTACTGCGCCTCGGTGGTGGGTGGCGGCGCTTTCAACACTGCCAACGCCCGCTATTCGACCATCAGCGGCGGCTATGGCAATATCGCCAGCGGATTCGGCTCGTTCATCGGCGGTGGTGGTAATGACGGAGCCAACGTCTATTCGAACATCACCAGCGGTGGCGGGTCTGTCATCGGCGGTGGCGTCGGGAACCTGGCCAGCGGCGGGGACTCGGTGGTGGGTGGCGGCGCTGAAAACGCCACAAGCAACTTCGTGGCGACGGTGAGCGGCGGGCTCGGCAACCTGGCCAGCGGCCCCGGCGCGTTCATCGGCGGCGGTGGTTTTGATGGAAATAACATTGAGGGGAACACTGCCAGCGGTGCCGCGTCTGTCATCAGCGGTGGCTTCGGGAACCTGGCCAGCGGCATTTATTCAACGGTGCCGGGCGGCCAGTATAATTCCGCCCTCGGGACCAATTCCTTTGCGGCCGGCAATAACGCCACCGCCAACTTTGCAGGCTCGTTTGTTTGGAGCGATGACACCGGAACATCTACTCATGACACTGGACACAATCAATTTGTGGTGCGGGCCAGCAGCGGATTTTTCTTTTACACCGACACGGGCGGCGACGGCGTGCATCTGAACCCGGGCGCGACTGCCTGGACCACCCTGTCCGACCGCAACGCCAAGAAGAATTTCAAGCCGGTGGATTATGTGGCCGTCCTGGACAAGCTCGCCACCGTGCCGATTGAACAATGGAATTACAAATGGGAGAAGGACAGCGACGTGCCCAACATCGGGCCGATGGCGCAGGATTTCAAACACGCCTTCTATCCGGGCCGCGATGACAAGGGCATCAGCACGCTGGAATTCGACGGCGTGGAACTGGCGGCGATTCAGGGATTGAACCAGAAACTGGAGGTGGAGACGAAAGAAAAAGACGCGGAGATTCAGACTTTGAAATCACAGAACGATTCGCTGGCTGAACGATTGAATGAACTGGAAGCAACCGTGAAAGCACTCGCAGAAAAGAAACGAGGATTATGAAAAAGTTATTTCTCCTGTTCACCTTGTAAAGGGGTCTAAAGGGGACATAAAGAAAACATGAGGGCAGACACGGGGCGCACACGCGTTCCACAATGTCTGCCCCTATGAACTATTACAAAGTTGTTTCTACACCGGCGGTTGCCTCAACGCAACCGGTAA
>Ga0182018_10002183_pt1 | contig 20231 bp, 18 predicted proteins | sample 812P2MmetaG_FD_120490 | JGI IMG/M metagenome (GOLD analysis project Ga0182018, IMG submission 120490) | Permafrost microbial communities from Stordalen Mire, Sweden - 812P2M metaG | ecosystem: Environmental > Terrestrial > Soil > Wetlands > Permafrost | place: Sweden: Stordalen | collected...
ACGATTGACGAATTTCTGACGCTCGACGGATTGCGAATTATTTGGGAGCGAAATTCCGGCGCGAGCGTTCGGGGCGGCAAAGAACGCCACGCGTCACCTCAGGCGGCTGGCGTTCCGCCAAAATCAGAGCGCTGAACCGCAGCGGCTAGCCATCGCGCATGGAATCGTTCAACTACTTCAATTATTTTACTGAGATTGAGGAATATTTCTGGCGGAAGCGCGGGGCTCACATTCTGGTTTCGCCGCTGGACTGGGCGATAGTGGAGACGTGGCAGAAGTCCGGCATTCCTCTTACCGCCGTGTTGAAAGGGATCGATCGGGCGTTCGAGAGTTACGGGCGATCGCGGCGGGCGGCGGGAGGGCGATCGCTGAAGAGTCTCGCCTATTGCGTGGATGCGGTGCTCGATGCTGCTGCGGAGTTGCAAGAAGCAACTGCGGGCGCAGGGCCATCGCAGGATGCGTCGAGGGCTGTACGGCCGACAGTTGAACCATTTTCGCGCGACGAGCTTTGCGGCTATTTGAGGCGAAACGCGGAGAGACTTCGGGCTGCCTGCAATACACACGGTGTCGAAGCTGGATTGGCTGCCAAACTTGCGGAGACGGCGAAGCGCCTTGATGAGATTGCGACGGAGTTCGATTCGCCGGCGGCACTCGACCTCGAGGATTTTGAGCGAAGATTGACGGTGCTGGAAGAAAAGCTCTTGCCTGCGCTGCAATCGGGCGCGAGCGAGGAGACGCTGCTGAACATCCGGCGTGAGATGGACCGGCAGCTAGCGCCTTATCGCCGCAAGATGACCGCGGAACAGATTGCGCAGCTCGAACGGCAGTACACGCAGAAGCGGCTGCTCGAAAGTTTTGGCGTGCCGCGGCTGAGTCTCTTTTATCTGACCTAAGCCACATCGGACGGCCATGGATGTAAAAATCGAAAAACTAATTTACGGGGGAGATGGCCTCGCGCACCACGAGGGTGCGACGGTGTTTGTGCCGTTCGTTCTGTCCGGTGAAACTGTCGCCGTTGTTCCTACGGAGACGAAAAAGAAATTTGTTCGCGGGCGGCTGGAAAGCGTGCTCACACCCTCGCCGGAGAGGATTGAGGCCGATTGTCCGCACTTTTTAATTTGCGGGGGCTGCCATTACCAGCATATTTCTTATGCGGCGCAACTGGGCTACAAAGAGCAAATTTTAAGGGAAACGCTGCGGCGAATCGGGAAAATTGATTGGACGGGGCCGATCGTTGTGCATGCATCGCCGCCGTGGGGATACCGAAACCGGGCGCAGTGGAGAGTGCGCGAGAGCGGGATCGATGATGCGCCGCAAATCGGATACTTTCAGGCGAGTTCAACGGCGATTGTTCCGATCGAAACTTGCCCCATATTGTCGCCGCGGATTTTGGCGACATTTCACGCGATACGAGAGTTGCTTTCCAGCGGCGGACTCCCGCCGTCTCTGCGAGAAGTGGAGGCTTTCGCCGACGAGCGAGACGAGTCGGTGCTTCTTACGCTCACATACGGTAAGTTTCCGAAGACGCTCAGTGAGACTCAGCAACTTTTGCGCGAGAAAATTCCGGCGCTTGCGAGCGTTCTCTTTCAAGATGTTCAGCAGAATCGCATGGAGCTGAAAGGGCCGGGATCTCTAAACTACAGCGTCGGAGAGTTTCGATATCGAGTGAGCCACCTTTCGTTCTTTCAGGTGAACCGATTTCTGGTTGGCGAAATGGCACAGGCGGTGGTTGAGGCGGCGGGAACCGGGGAGTTGGCCGTCGACATTTTTGCGGGCGTGGGACTTTTCTCGCTTCCGCTTTCGCGGAAATTTCGGCGGGTGATCGCGGCAGAATCGAATCCGGTGGCCGTGCGCGACTTTAAGGATAATGCAGCCGCGCCTGAGAACCGGGCGACAAATAAGATCGAGATTCGTGAAAGCGATTCCGTCGAATTTCTGAGCCGGGCGAGGCAAAAGACCGACTGCGTTGTGCTCGATCCGCCGCGCGCGGGGCTTGGCGTCGAAGGGACAGCGGCGCTGCGTAAGGTGGGGCCGGCGACGATCGTATACGTGTCGTGCGAGCCGTCAACGATGGCGCGGGATTTGGAAATACTCGTCGCGCAGGGATACGCGGTCTCCGTAGTTCACCTTTTCGATCTATTTCCTCAAACTTTCCATATTGAAAGCATGGTGAAACTTGTGAAACGGTGATGAGAGTTCCGGCGGTGTGGATCGTCGCGGCGTTCGCTGGCGGCATTCTGCTTCGTCTTGCGCGGCCGCTACCACTGCCCTTCTGGCTTGTATCTACTGCGGTACTTATTCTTCTCGCCGCTTTGGTTCTGCGGTTCTTACATTCAACATGGCCCGCATGGCTGGCTGCGCTCATCGCTTGGGCAGCTTTGGGCGGAGCTGCGGCTTCTCTCCAACATCTGATCGTGCCGGCGAACGGAATCGCGCGGATGGTTTCCGAAAAGCGAATTGACACGAGCGAGCCGCTGCGATGGCGAGGGCGCCTGCGCGAGGATCCGCTCCGATTGCCGTGGGGCGTGCGATACGAGGTGGACCTGGAGAGCGTGGAGGCGGCGGGGCGCGCGGTGCCTGTGTCGGGCGGATTGCGCATGAATTATTACTTCAATCCGCGGCATGACGAGAGTTTGCCTCTCATTCGAGCAGGAGATCGAGTTGAGGCGTTAATGCGCGCGCATGCGCCGAGGAACTTCATGGATCCGGGGGCCGGTGATGCGCGAGGGCAACTGGCGCGCGAAGGAATTGACTTGATGGGGTCGCTTCGAAGCGCGGAGTTGCTGCTGAAAGTGGGCACGCCGCCGCTTGGAATCCCCTACGGGCTGGCGCGGGCGCGCGGAGCGTTGCTCGCGCGTCTTGATGCCGCATTTGCCTCGGCGCCCGAACAGGCCGCGATCCTGCGCGCGATGCTCTTGGGTGACAGGATGTTCGTCACTTCCGAAGTGTCCACCGAATTTCAAAAGACGGGCGCGTATCACGTGCTTGTGGTGGCGGGATTGCACGTCGGCGCTTTGTGCGTGTTTTTGCTTTGGCTCGGGCGGAAATTGCGCTCGCCTGCGTGGCTGACAGGGCTTGTGACGTTAGGCGCGCTGGTCGCGTACGTCGGAATCGTGCAGGATCGGCCGCCGATTTTGCGCGCGGCTTTGATGGCCACATTTTATTTGTCGGCTCGGCCCTTTTTTCGGCGCGTGGAGCAGCTGAATACGGTCGCACTTGCCGCTCTGGTGTTGTTGCTGTGGCGGCCGTCGGAGTTGATTGACTCGAGCTTTCAATTGTCGTTTCTTGCGGCCGGCGTGATCGCAGGTCTCGCGCTGCCGTGGATTGAGCGGAAAGGCGAACCTTATCTTGCGGGGCTTGCGCATTTAGGAGACGTCACGCGAGACGCATCGCATCGGCCCAAGGTTGCGCAATTCCGGCTGGACTTGCGCGCCGCGTCGCATTGGCTGGCGCAGCGACTGCCCGTGGCGCTTGCGCCGCGCTCAAATGATTTGCTCGCGGCACCGATTCGCGCGGGGTTGCGAATCTTTGAACTCATTCTTCTGTCGTTCGCGTTGCAAGCTGGAATGCTGGCGATGCTGGCGCTTGAATTTCATCGTGTGACGCTTGCGGGGCCGCTTAGTAATGTGCCGGCTGTTTTTTTGACAGGACTGATCGTGCCCATAGGTTACCTGATGCTCGGAGCGAGCTTCCTATGGAAGCGACTGGCGGACGTGCTGGCGATGGCACTGCTAGTTTTGTGCAGATTACTTCTTGTGTCGGTGCACTGGTTCGCGGCGCTTCCTCGCGCGTCCTATCGAGTTCCCGCGCCGCCTGGGTGGTTGATGATCGAGTGGCTCGCCGCTCTGGTGGCGCTATGCGCGCTGGTGCATGCGAACAGAACGAGACGCTCAGGACCGAAGCGACGGGTTGCGATGACATCACAAAAACGCACGCGCGTTTTACGCGTATGCGAATTGGCGGCTGCCGGAGTGTTCGCGACAATTACTCTTGCGGCGGCGACGCATCCATTTCGGCCTCAAGTCGCGACTGGCGCGATGGAAGTGACTGTCCTCGACGTCGGCCAGGGCGACTCAATCTTCGCGGCATTTCCCGACGGCCGCACCATGCTGATTGACGGCGGAGGCGAAACGGGCAGCGAGTTCCCCGGGCAATATCGCGCGGCAGTTGATATTGGTGAGGAAGTGGTTGCGCCATACCTCTGGTCGCGCGGGCTGAAACGAATCGACGTTGTCGCGTTGACGCACGCGCACCACGACCATCTCGATGGTCTCCGCGCCGTTCTGAATGATTTTCACGTGGGACAACTTTGGGTCGGGTCCGACGTGGACACGCGCGCGTATCGAGAACTGATCGCCCAAGCGCAAGCTGCAGGCGTTCCGGTGATTCACGAGCATCGCGGCGATGCTTTCGATTTCGGCTACGCGCACGGAGAGGTGATTTGGCCGAGCGAGACGAGTGAGTTGGCATCAAATCCAAACAATAATTCGCTGGTGCTACGGGTGGAATCCGGAGCCGCGCGATTCCTGCTCGCGGGCGACATCGAACAAAAAGCTGAAAAGGAAATTATCGCGGACGGCGATGCCCTGTCCGCGGACATTCTGAAGGTGCCGCATCACGGGAGCAAGACTTCGTCTACGGATGAGTTTCTGGCCGCGGTCGCGCCGCGAATCGCGGTGATCTCCGTGGGCGAGGGAAACATTTTTGGCCAGCCGCACGCCGCGGTTCTCGATCGCTATCAGAAAGACGGCGTGAGAGTGCTGCGAACGGATCTCGACGGGGCCGTCACGACGATTTCGAATGCGAAGAGCCTGCGCGTCACAACATACCGGGACACGCACCCAACGGAATAGCGGAAGGAAAAATCGGAGTAGCTTTATCGCGGTACAGCGGCACCCGCTCGATATATTTGAACGGTTACTTCTTCGTGCCGCCGGAAGGAGAATCGCTGGAGCCGGCGCGAAGATAGGTTGCGATGACTTCCTTCGCCGTCTTTGCCTCGGACTCCATTACGACGATTTCTTCGCCGTGCGTGCCTTCTGGCGCTTCACGAAGAGGAAAGGGATCCATGGAGACGGAACCCGGAGAGCGAATGCCCGCGCTTTGGAGCAGCGAGCGAATCACCATCGCCTCGGCCATCGTTCCGGCAACGTGAATCACCACGCTGCGTTCGTTTTGGTCTGCTTCGGTTTTTTTTGCTTCGTTTTTGTCTGCTTGCATTGTGGAAACCTGTCCCGCCGTACTATTGGCGCGCCGAATTCAAGGGTTCATACTAATCTGGATTACGATTCTAGGCCAATGATGGATTCGACCGAGACGCAGAAACCAACCCAAGAAGAAATCGACGACGAAAGCAGGCGGATGCGCCGTTTGCGAATTTTGGTTTATCTGGCGCTCGACACGATTGCTTCCGGCAGTTTGTCACCTGAAGAAGCGTCCTCGATGGCCGCGGCGACACGCAGGCTCGCACTCGACATGTTTCCTGGGAAAGAGCGGGCGTTCGATTTGCTCTATCGGCCAAAATTCCAGCGCGTGATGCACGAAATCTACCGCTTGCAGTAACTTCTAAAATTCCATCGCAGCTTTCAACACTACCATCCTGTGCGGTGACGCACGATCATTCGCAGACACACGAGAAGAAGTGCGCCGAGAACTCCGATGGCCGCCTGATATTCGCGGTTGCGCTGGTATTGTTTCCAGGAAAAACTGGCTTCGCCGTTTCCAGCGACGGCGGCACCGGGGCGCCGGGGCGGGCGCGGCCAAAATAGGGGCACGCGGGCAGCGTATTCATCGAATGCGGTGCCGTAACGCTGGTGAAGTTCGACTTCCTCTTTTTTCATCACAGCGGGATAAAAGATGAGGAAGTACGCCGCAATCACCAATGCGCTCCACGGCGAACCGCCCGCGATGGCGAAGCCGGCTGCCAGCAAGGAACTTCCCAGATAGAGCGGGTTTCTGGTCCAGGCGTACGGGCCTGAAGTCGTGAGAGTCTCGAGCTTGCGCAGATGTCCCGCCGCCGCGCCGCGAACGATGAGTCCGATGGCCGCTACTGCTGCACCGATTGCGATGAACGTGATCGTTGGCGCCGCCAGTGCGATATAGAGAATCGAAAGCGGGTAGCCGGCACGAACGCGCCAGCGCGTAACCCAGCTTCCCGCCATCAGGAATTCTCCACGAGCGTGCCTACAGCGGGCACGACGTCCGCGACTTCGATGCGAAGCATAGCGGGAGAATGTGATGCGCCGCGCTTGTAAGTCGTTTCCCAGGACAGCGCCTTGCGGACCACTGCGGCGCGAGTGCCGAACGGACCGTTGCGCGCGGGATCCGTCGGGCCATACAGGCCGACGACGGCGGTGCCGAGTGCGGCAGCGAGATGCAGCGGGCCCGTGTCTGCCGCGACGACGAATTTTGCGCGGCGAAGTAACGCCGTTAATTGCAAGAGGTCCGTCGCGAGCGGGATTGGAGCGGAGTCGCCAGCGGCTTCTATCACTTCATTTGCCAGAGCGTCCTCGCCCGGGCCGATGCTTACAACCCCGCGCAAGCCGTAGCGCCTGGCCAATTCCTGGTGAAGCTCTCCAAATCTTTCAGCAGGCCAACACTTCGATCGCCAGCCGCCGCCTGGGCTGATGATATAAAAATCCGTCAGCCCGTGCTTAGCAAGCTGCTCGCCGACCCATTTATTTGCTTCAACAGATTCCGGCAAAACAAATCGCGGGGTGACGTGCTTCGCGCCGGCGGCTTCCGCGAGCGCGAGATTGTGTTCCACTTTGTGCGCGCCGGAAGGATGGATGCGCCGGGAATACAGAAGCGACGCCGGGGCCTCGCGCGCATAATCCCAATCGAAGCCGAGCACTTCCTTCGCACCGGCAGCGCGGGCGAGAAGCGCAGATTTGTAGAGCGACTGAAAATCGAGCGCCGAAGTGTAATGCGCGCTGCGAAGGCATGCCACGGAGTCCAGCACGCCCGCGGTGGTTGAACGATCGAGAGGGATGACGCTATTCAGATCGGGATTGCCGTCGAGAACCGGCATCCAGTGAGATTCGACCACCCAGTCGATCTGTGCATTCGGAAAGGAATCGCGAAGCGCTGCTGACGCCGGGAGCGTGTGAATGATATCGCCGAGAGAGCCGAGGCGAACAATGAGGAATCGCCGGTCAGCCATCGGCGCGCTTGCGAATATTGGCGAGCAGATCGCGCGTCGAGTGAGTTTTGGGGTCGCCGACGATGGCGACGCGGATACCGAGGCGCGCGGACGCGCTGCGCTCAGGGACAGTCTCGGGCGTGTAGTCGGTTCCTTTGGCGTGGACGTTGGGACGGAGATCTTGCAAGAGCGATTCGACATTCGGTTCGGGGAAAATAACGACGAAATCCACGGAAGAGAGGGCGGCGACAAGAGCGGCGCGGCCGCGCTCGGGTAGGACCGGGCGTCCGGGGCCTTTTAGCGATTCGGTGCTCGAATCGGAATTTACGGCCACGACGAGAATATCGCCTTCGGCTCGAGCGCCCTGGAGGTAGCGGATGTGGCCGGCGTGCAGAAGATCGAAGCAGCCGTTCGCGAGGACAATCTTTTCGCCGCGTTTGCGATGGGGCTCAAGCGCTTGCTTGAGTGCGTCGCGGCCGAGAATTTTCTTTGACGTGTCCATTGGCCTTCAGCGCATTGATGTGGCAGAGGAACGCACGGCGTTTTCGAGTTCGGCGCACGTTACGGTTGCCGTGTCGCGTTTCATTACAACAATTCCGCCCGCGTAGTTTGCGAGGTGCGCCGCTTCGAGGAACGTGGCACCGGCGGCGAGAGCCAGCGTAAAAACGGCGATCACCGTGTCGCCGGCGCCGGTCACATCCGCAGCCTCTTCGGAGCCGAAAATTGAGATCAATCGCGCCGGCTGGCCTTGCTCGAAGAGCGCCATGCCGTCTTTCCCGCGCGTGACGAGGAGCGCCTTCAGGTGCAACTCGCCGAGAGCGCGGCGGCCAAGCTCTTCGAGAACCTGCGCGTCGTTCCCGATGCGCCGCTGGTAGAGCGCTTCGAGTTCGGACTCGTTCGGCGTGGCAGCGGTGATACCGGACTGGCTAAAGGCAGGAAGCGAGTGGCGCGAATCGAGCGTTGTGGGCCTGCCGTCGCGGACACTCGCGAGGATTTCGGGCGTCGCGCAGCCGAAACCGTAATCGGAGGCGAGAACTGCGCGTGCGTGGCGGCTACGGTCGCGGAGCTTCTTTCCGATTTTCCTTTGCACGTGAGCGGGCAAGAGTTCGGCCGGCTCGTCGTCTACACGCAAAACTTGTTGCTCGGTGGTGTGCGTCCAACCGGCGAGAAAGCGCGTTTTGGTCGGCGTGGTCCATCCGCGGACTTTCTCGATGCCGGAAACATCGATTCGCTTTCGGCGGAAGTATTCGAGGAGGGCGAGGCCCGATCTATCGTCGCCGACCGCGCCAACGGGAAGAACGCGAGCGCCGAGATCGGCGAGATTATTGAGTGCGTTTGCGCCGCCGCCGGGGAGAGCGCGGGTACGGCGGTGGCGCAGGATCAGGACGGGAGCTTCCCGCGAGACGCGGGAGATTTCGCCGGACACGAATTGATCGAGGACGAGATCGCCCACGAGCGCGATCGTCTGCTTGGGAAATACGGTGATTAAATCGAGCAGGCGCGTCAAATCCGCGCTCGACCCGGTGGCCGCAGCCGGCTGCGGTCGCTTCTTTCGCGCGGCGGTCACCGCATCTCCTTCAGAATAATTTCGACGGCGTCCGCGAGATTTTCGACCACGTGATCGGGCTGGCGCGGCCACTTCGCGCGATTCCATTCGTAATCGCCGCGGCCATAGCCAGTCAGCACGAGGATAGTGCGGCACCCATTTTCGTGTCCCATTTGAATATCGTTATAGCGATCGCTTACCAGCACCGAGCCGGATATTTCGAGATTGTGCTCGCGCGCGGCCTGCTCCAGCATACCGGGAAGCGGCTTGCGGCAGGAACATTGGTCGTCGCGAATGTGCGGGCAGTAGTACATCCCGTCCACGTGGGCTCCGCCTGCGGCAAGCTCCTCGACCATTTTTTCGTGCATCCGGCCGATCAATGATTCTGGAAAAAATCCGCGCGCGACGCCGGATTGGTTCGTGACGACGATGACCGGCAAACCTGCTTCATTCAAGCGGCGAATGGCCGTTGCGGCGAACGGGTAAACGACGAAACGGCTAATGTGATTCGCGTAGCCGACTTCTTCGGCAATGGTCCCATCGCGATCGAGAAAAACTGCGCGGCGCTTCAGCTCGGGATTCGATTTCGCGCCGCTCACGCCGTTATTCCCTGCCTCGCTGCTCGAGCCATTTCCCGGCGGCCTCTTCGACTAAGCCTACTTCGATGCGCGTCATGCAGCGATGGTCCACCGGGCATTGCCGCAAAAAGCACGGGCTGCAAGACGGCGCCACGCGCACGAGAGTGCGCCGCGAAGTTACCGGCGCGGTGCCATCGGGACCAGTGGAACCGAAGATGGCGACTACGGGAACGCCCGCCGCCGCGGCCACGTGCATCGCGCCTGAATCGTTGCCAATAAAAACGTCGCATGCCGAGAAATACGCGGCCAGATCTTCGATCGATGTTTCGCCCGCGAGATTCACGGCGCGGTGCCGCATGCCTGAGACGATTCGAGCGGCAATATCGCGTTCGGATGGCGCGCCGAAAAGTACCACATCGGCGTCAAAACGGGCAATCAAGCGGCCGGCAAGATCGGCGAATCGTGCGGGCGGCCAACACTTCGCCGAACCGTAAGCTGCGCCGGGGGCGATGGCGATGCGGCGGGAAGACGGTCGAGCACCGGCAGAGATGAGTTGCTTCGCTGCTCGATCTCGGCTCTCGGGCGAGATTTTGAGTCGAATCTCATCAACCGCCGGCAATCGCGCCACCCAGCCTGCGCGGCGTAGCAATTCGAGAAAGTAATAAGTTTCGTGAGCGGGAATTTCGCCGAGCAATGGTACGGGAATCGCGCGCGTAAGTAACTCGCCGCGGCCGTCCCGTGCATAGCCGATGCGTTCTGGAATTCCAGCGCGCCACGTCAGCCATGCAGCGTGAAAGGCATTTTGAAAGAGAATTGCGGCGTCGTAATGTCCGGCTCGAAGCGTCGCGGACGGATCCGCAAGACCTTCCATCACGAGCAAGTGGTCCGCGAGTCCCTGGCCTTGATAGAGAGCCGAGACCCATCGGCGAGCGAGAATTGTTATTTCAGCATTCGGTTCGTGCGCGCGAATCGCCTGCAGAGCGGGAATGGTCATGATCGCATCGCCGACCCAATTCGGGGCGCGGACGAGAATTTTCAAAGCGAGATCTCCGGGCGTTTGAGCATCAGAATTTCAGTGGCGTTACGCCAGAAGCCGGCGGGATCGTGGATTTCGAGCGATACGTTGCAGACCCACACCGGAAACGTGCGGATCACCACACCCTGAAGATTCATCGCATCTTTCTTCGTGCAGACCAACGCGTCAGCGCCGGCGGCTCGGGCTTGAGCTTCCAGATGTTCTACATCGCCGGGTGAGTACTTGTGATGATCGGGAAAAGCAGCGTGGCCGACTATAGGAAGTCTCCAGTCGCGCAGATCAGCGAAGAAAGCGGCGGGGTTGCCGATGGCACCGAAGGCGAAAAATTTGGTTCGAGGCGTCGGTGTATAGGTGCCGCCGTGATGGTAGGAAATGAGCGTGGTAAGTCCTCGGAAATTTAGAGTGGCGTAGTGAATTGGAGCCGAAGAGTGGCGCCGGACAATTGTTTCTATAGCCGGGGCATGTTTGCTTCGCGTAATGACGACGATATCGGCGCGCTTGAGGGCGGATCGCGGCTCGCGAAGACCGCCCGCCGGCAAAACGTGGCCTCCGCCGAATGGGTTAGTGGCGTCTATCAAGAGAATGTTGAGATCGCGGGCGAGCGAAAGATGTTGGAATCCGTCGTCGAGAACGAACCAATCAAAGCCAGCCTTCGCCAGTTCGGAGCCGGTGGCGAAGCGATCCGGACCTACTCCGATGGCGAGGAGGGATTCGGCTTCCGGGTGTTTTGCGAGTTCGCTCTCCAGGATGCGGGTTTCGTCACTGAGGCCACGCGACATTTCAGGCGATTTCTTAAACTCGTCCTTCCAGTGGCTACGCAGGATTCCGCGGAATTGGCCGCGGTAGCCGCGCGTAAGAACCGCTACGTGCTTCCCTTGATCCAAAAGATTCCCGGCGAGCCAGATGACGAAGGGGGTCTTGCCGGTGCCGCCAACGGTGAGATTGCCGACGCTGATGACAACGCCCGGGAGGCGGCGCGTGCGCGCGATTCCCTTTCGATAGCTCCAGGCGCGCAGACGCGCGAAAAGCTCATACGGTACGCAGAGCGGGAGCAAGACGGAGCGATATGGCGTCACGCCGGGCCCCGATCCTGCTGAAAAAGATCTGGCTGAAGAATTTTCGCGACGTATTCGATCGAGCGCTTCGTGGCGCCGCGATTCTTTTCGGCGAGTTCTTTGGCCTTTTTTCCCATGCGGTCGCGCACAGCGGTGTCGCGAATGAGTTGAGCCCACGTCTTGCCAAGTTGCTCGCCGGTGCGAACTTGAATTCCGGCGCCTTCACTCGAGAAGAGCTGCGCCATGTCGCGGAAGTTCTCCATCGAAGGACCGAATACAGGAGGGCGCTCGAACCAGGCAGGCTCGAGAATATTGTGGCCGCCCGAATCCACCAACGAACCACCGACAAAGACGGCATCGGCAATGGAATACATTCCGCCCAATTCCCCGATGGAATCAAGGATGAGCACGTCGGCATTTTCATCCAGGGGGCCAGCGGGATCGAGAGTGCTGCGCCGCACAGCCTTCCAGCCGCGATCGGCGACGATGCGAGCGGCAACGTCGAAACGATCCGGCTTTCGCGGCGCTAGAACCAGCAGCGCGCGGCGCCATTGCCGCTGGACGATATCGTAGGCCGCGAGCACGGCCTCTTCTTCATCTGCAACGACGCTTCCCGCCACGACCACCGGCCAGCGCTCCTGCGCTTGCGTCTGTTCAGCGAGCCACTTAACGAAGGCACCCACGGCCGGAGGCTCGCCGTCATATTTCAGGTTGCCGGTGACGACGACGCGATCTTGCGGGGCGCCCATTTCGTCGAGACGCGCGGCGTCGGCCTCGCTCTGGGCGAGAAACAGCGTGGCGTCGCCCAGCACTTCTTCATAAAACCCAAAGGAAACGTGACGCCACGCTTTCGAGCGCCGGAACGAACGCTCAGAAATCCGCGCGTTGACAAAGACCACGGGAACATTGCGATCGCGCGCTTCGCGAAGAAAATTTGGCCAAATTTCTGTCTCGACGATGACAACGAGCGCCGGCCGAATAGCACGAAACGCCCGCCGAACGGCCGCGCGGAAATCGAGCGGAAAATAGAAAACGCCGTCCGCGAAATCGAACCGTTCTCGCGCGAGGCGCTGTCCCGTATCAGTGGTCGTCGAGACAAAGATGCTACGCGCCGGGTAGCGCTGCTTCAGTTCCCTTCCGAACGGAATCGCCGCCAGAACTTCTCCCACAGAAACGGCATGAATCCAAATTGAGCCTTCCACATGCGACGCGCGCGCGACAACGTTCGCAGGTAAATTCCCGAAGCGCTCACGCAAATTGTGCCAGTACTTGGCTGTGCGGAAGCCCTTGATAGCAAAGTAGGGAGACAGGAGGAGCATCCCCGTGGCAGTCAACACGCTATAGAGAAAGTACACAGTCGGCGCCGATGAACAAGCTGATGAACAACACGCTCAACATGCTAAAAACAAAACTAGTATTATAGTGTTTACCGAGTCGCACGAGCATCTCACAACTTGGTCCGGCCACGGTGCATCTTAACTTCCGAACAATGAGACAAGCGAGCTTGATTCTGGGGCTGCTCATTTTGGCGGCGAGTGGACGCGCGCAATCCACACAGCAGGGACAGCCTGCTCCGGCGCCGACTGAGACGATACCTGCGCACGATCATCACGAAGGACTAACCGTATCGGCCGAGCCGTGCGTTGACGTGGCCAAGGCCGAGCAAATCTTCGGCAGACAAAATCCGTACAAGGGCGGAATTCTTGCGCTTGAGGTGACTTTCCACAACGAAACGCCGCAGCCGATGCGCCTCACGATGAATTCGATCCGGCTCGAAATAGGCGCGGCGGGCGAAGTGCGCGATAAGGTGGAGTCACTCACTCCGAGGCAAGTCGCGCGCTTGATTATTTATCCCGGAGGATCACCGGACGTGACGACGAAGCGGCGATTGCCCACAGTCAACACTCCGACGCACGACAAGAAAGTGGACAAGCTCACGGAGGAACTGCGCCCGTTCGCGCTCGATGCCGATGTGATCCCGCCGATGGCGACCATTCACGGCTATCTTTTTTTTGACGTGGACCACGATTTCGCGCTCGTGCCGGATGCCATGCTTTATATCCCCGATATAAAAATCGTTGCGGGCAACAAGCCGTTGATGTTTTTTGAGATTCCGCTGGCCTCGACGATTCAGCACTGATCCTAACTGTCGACCTCAATTTTGCAGAGCAATTCGCGCGAATTTGCCGAAGTGACCGCGCTCCGCTAGAATTGGCCGGTCACAAACAGAATCTGTCTCACAGAAGACCGAAGCGATTCATGCCCGAACTCGAACAATTGAATGAGAAGCAGCGCGCGGCAGTGTTGGCGACCGAAGGGCCGGTGCTGGTGCTTGCGGGCGCGGGAACCGGCAAGACGCGTGTGATCACCTACCGCGCGGCGCATCTGGTGGAGATGGGCGTCGATCCGCGGTCGATTCTCTGCGTCACATTCACCAATAAAGCCGCCGAGCAGATGAAACAGCGGATCACGGATTTGCTGCGAACGCGAGGCCTCGACGCGTCGGACATTTGGATATCCACGTTTCATTCGTTCTCGGCGCGCCTTCTTCGCCGCGAAGCCACACGAATCGGACTTCCGCGCGATTACACCATCTACGATGACGACGCTCAGATCCGTGCCGTCAAGCTCGCGCTCGAAGAATTGCAATTGGACGACCGCGAGTACACTCCTCGGAGCTTCCGAGAACGAATCAGCCACGCTAAAAACCACGGCATCACGCCAGAGCAAATGGCCGGCGAGGCGTACGACGCCGCGGGACGCGCTGCTGCCTCCGTATTCGAAACCTACGAGCGGATACTGCGCCGCGCCGGTGCTGTTGATTTCGACGATCTGCTTCTCTTAGCGACTCGTGTCCTTAGGGAACATCCGGATGCCCGCGCCGAGTGGAACAAGCGGCTCCGATATATTCAGGTGGATGAATTTCAGGACACAAACGCGGCGCAGGAAGAACTGGTGCGGCTGCTCGCGGGCAAAGACAAGAATATCTGCGTCGTCGGAGACGAGGACCAGTCGATCTACGGCTGGCGCGGAGCGCGCGCTGGGAACATGAAGCGATTCATCGAAGATTTCCCCGGAACGCAAATCGTCCGATTGGAAAATAATTACCGCTCGACGCAGACCATTCTCGACGCTGCTGCGGGCGTGGTCTCGCACAACCGCTCGCGGCTTGGGAAAACACTCGAGGCAATGCAGGGCGCAGGGCAAAATGTCCGTTTCTTCGAAGCGCAAGACGCCAACACCGAGGCGGAATTCATAACCGGCGAAATTTCCAATTCCGTGCGGACCGAGCCGGATACGCATATCGCGGTTCTCTATCGCACCACCGCCCAGTCGCGAGCCCTTGAAGAATCGCTGAGGCGCATCGGAACCCGCTACCGCGTGGTTGGCGGATTTAGCTTTTACGAGCGCGCCGAAGTGCGGGACGCGCTGGCGTACGTGCGCCTTCTTTTTCATCCTGAAGACGACGTTGCGCTGCTGCGCGTGTTGAACACGCCACCGCGCGGAATCGGAAAGACGACGGTTCAAACTCTGCAGAGTGCGTCGAAAACGCAGGGTGCGAGCATTTGGGACGCGATTCAAACGGTCGCACAACCCGGAGTGACGCGAAGCGGCGCGGCGCTACGAGGATTCCGCTACCTCATCGAAACGCTGCAGGCTGAAGTGCGCGATCTCGAACCGGCCGAGATGCTCAGACAGACGCTCGATCGCACCGGATATCTTGCGTGGGTCGAACAGCAGGACAAGCTCGAGCACACGTCGCGGATGGAAAATTTGACGGAGCTTGTGAACGCGATGGCGGAGGCGACGGAGGCCGGGCAGACATTGCAAGACGTCCTGGATCAAGCTGCGCTCGTAAGCGCTGCGGACGATTATGAGGAAAACGTCAACGTAACGCTGATGACGCTGCACAGCGCCAAGGGGCTCGAATTCGACATTGTTTACCTCGCGGGGCTGGAGGAAGGGTTGTTGCCGCATAGCCGCGCCGTTGGCAACAATGATGACGTCGAGGAGGAGCGCCGGCTCTGCTACGTGGGGATGACGCGCGCGAAGAAGCTGCTGACTCTGTCGCGAGCGCTCTATCGCCGCAACTACGGTGAAGAGCGGCTGCGTTCGTCCGCGCCATCGCGATTTTTGCTCGAGATTCCGGGCAAGTTGATCGAGACGGTCGCGGGATCGCTCGCGGAAGCTGGCGAGACGCGACGTTACGAGCCTGATCCCGATTTTTACCAGCAGCGGCCGAGGACGGCATTCGGAAGACGCTCGAGTGGAGGCCGCGCGGTTGGATCGGGGCGATCGAAGGCGCATCTTCTTGTTGGGACACGAGTGAAGCATCAGATGTTTGGCATAGGCACCATCATCGGGGTCGAAGAGGAAGACGACGACCGGATGCTGACCGTAAGTTTTATGGATCACGGCACGAAGAAACTAAAGGAGCGTTACGCGAATCTGCAACTCGCGTAGTCGCGACTGCTCTCCGCCAGCAATTCCATTGCGAAGACGGCCCTCTCAGGTTACATTTCCTGGTCCTGCAACCCCGAAACGAGGGAAGGTGGCGAGTGAACCAGCAGCTCTTCCAAAAAAAGAGCATTGACCGGCTCATCTCCGATTCCGAACATCCCGATAGGCAGCTAAAAAAGACGCTTGGCTGGTTGAGCCTAACGGCGCTGGGCGTCGGGGCCGTGATCGGTTCGGGAATCTTCACCGTCATTGGGACGGCCATTGCGGGGCAAAAATTCGACACCAGCTCAATTCTGAATGCACCGCTGCTCGATTTCATAATTCACCATAGTGCAACCACCGGGCGTCCGGGCGCCGGGCCGGCACTGGCAATCTCGCTTGTGCTGGTGGCGATCGTTTGCGGCTTTACGGCGCTGTGCTACGCGGAACTTGCATCGATGATCCCCATCGCCGGAAGCGCGTATACGTACACGTACGCGACGATGGGCGAGCTGATCGCGTGGATCATCGGCTGGGATCTGATTCTCGAATACGCGGTGAGCAACATGGCGGTGAGCGTCGGATTCGCACAGCACATGGTGAATCTGCTCGATTGGTTCGGGTGGCACCCGCCTTTACGCTGGATTTCGCCAGCGTACCTCCCGGCCGGGCTGCAGGATTTCGCTGGGAAAGATCTTTATCTGCCGGGCTGGCATTTCGGATTCGACTTCCCCGCGTTTTTGGTGGTGATGCTGCTGACGGTGGTGCTGGTGCGCGGAATTCGCGAGTCCGCCGAAGCGAACAACATCATGGTGCTGCTGAAGATCGCGGCCATCATCGCCTTTATCATCGCGGGCGCCGAATTCATTCACCCGTCGAACTATCATCCGTTCGTACCGAATGGGTGGCCAGGTATTCTCACGGGCGGATCGATCATCTTCTTCACTTACATTGGCTTCGATTCGGTGTCCACGGCGGCCGAGGAAGCAAAAAATCCGCAGCGTGATTTGCCGATCGGCATTTTGCTGACGCTTTTCATTTGTACCATTCTCTATATTTCCGTAGCTGTGGTGCTGACGGGGCTGGTGCCGTGGCAATCGGTGCTCGACGATGCGGCGCCGGTGGTGAACGCGCTAAAGAGAATCGGCGATCAGACGCACTCCGTTGGATTGCACTGGACGCGGCTGGCGGTGCTATTCGGTGCGATGCTGGGCATGATCTCTTCCCTTCTCGTCTTTCAGCTCGGACAGGCGAGAGTGTGGTTCGCGATGTCGCGCGATGGCTTGCTGCCGAAGATTTTCGGCCACGTGCACCCGCGGTTTCGAACGCCGGATATCGCGACGTGGATTGCTGGATTTGTTGTGGGGATCCCGGCGGGCCTTTTTGATATTGGCACGCTCGCGAATCTTTCCAATATCGGAACCCTATTCGCGTTTGTGCTCGTATCGCTGGGTGTGTTGATACTCCGGTATCGCGATCCAAATCGCCGCCGCAGCTTCCGGGCGCCGGGCGGACCTGTGGTGCCGATTCTGAGCGTTGCTTTCTGCCTTTTGCTTATGATGGGGTTGGAGATCGAAACCTGGATTCGCTTCTTCGTCTGGCTGGCTATCGGTCTGGTAATCTATTTCAGTTACAGCCGGTACCACAGCGAGTTTGCGCCGCCGCAGGAGCCTAAGAAATGAGGTTTGTTTTTCGCGCCGCCTTCATGATCGCGCTGGTGAGCCTGCTGTGTATTGCACCGGCGGCGATCGGCTGGGCTGCGAACGCGGAGCGCCTTATCACGACGAAGGCGGTGGACATTCTTCCCGATGAGATCCGTACGTACTTCGAAGGCAATCGCCAGTTTCTGATTCAGCATGTGCTTGATCCGGTTGAGGCAGCACAGAAAAATCCTACGCTCGCGCACAATCGTTTCCTCCGCTTCGAGAAGTACGGCGCTTATCCATACGCGGATTTGCCGCGCGATTACCGCGTTGCGGCCTATAAGTACAGCAAGCGGACGCTCGACACGAATGGACTGCTGCCATGGAGCGTCGGGCTGTGGAGTCAAAAACTGACAGATGCATTTCGCGCGCATAATTGGGAGGATGCGCGCGAAGCTGCCGCGCAACTAGCGTTCTACGTGGCCGAAGCTCACGATCCTTTCGCGACGACTACGAACTTTGACGGGCATCTTTCGAATCAGACGGGCGTGGAGGCGCGCTTCGGATCGAGCCTGATCGACCGGTACTCGCAATTCTTCTACATACGTCCGAACCAGCCCAGTTACATTCAGGATCCGACCGACCACGCGTTTGAGATGTGCCTGAGCGCGCACTCGTGGATCGAAAACGTGCTGCTATCCGATCGGCGCGCTCGCGCTAATTTATCGGATTATACGGATGAATATTACGACCGGTTTTACAGCCAGGCCGGCGCGGTGCTTGTGCGGCAGATCGCCGACGCTTCCACCGACGTGGCATCTTATTGGTTGACCGCCTGGGTCAACGCCGGGAAACCTCAGCTTCCCTCACGCTGAAAATGAAATGGCAGACTCGCAAGATCTGGCAGCGAAAATCGCAAAATTGCCGAAGGCGGAGCTTCACCTCCACCTCGAAGGCTCGATCACCCCAAGCACGGTGAGCCTCCTCGGCGAGCGCCGCGGCGTGGCGATTTCGCCGGAGAGTGCAGCGGCGCGCTACCAGTACACCGATTTCGCGGGCTTCCTCGACGCGTTTAAGTGGGCGACGGGCTATTTGAAATCGCCGGAGGATTACTCGTTGATCGCGCACCGGCTGGCGGATGACCTGGTCCGGCAGAACGTAATTTATGCCGAAGTGACGGTGTCGGTCGGGGTGATGCTGCGATATAACCAAAACGTTGAAGTCAATTTCAACGCGCTCGCCGAAGTCGCCGATCGCTATCGCGAGAACGGCTTGCGCATGATGTGGATCTTCGACGCCACTAGGCAATTTGGCGCCGATGCGGCGATGAAGGTGGCTGTATTGGCAGCGAAGTTTCAGAAGCGCGGCGTCTTGGCGTTCGGAATTGGCGGAGATGAGCTGTCGGTGCCGACCGGAAATTTTCGCGCCGTATATGAATTCGCGCGGAGCCAGGGTCTGCACTTGCTGATTCATGCGGGCGAAATCGGAGGACCGGAGGTTGTGCGCGAATCGCTGGATCTGCTCGGAGTGGAGCGCATCGGACATGGCATTGCTGCGATGCGAGATCCCGTGCTTGCGGAGCGGTTGGCTACGCTGCGGATTCCGCTGGAAATTTGTCCAACGAGCAATCTGCGCACCGGCGCGCTGGCGCGGCAAATTGGCAAGCCGAAAGCTGAGCTGTCAGATCATCCCCTGCGGGATTTTGTGGAGAGAGGCATAATCGTGGTGCTCTCGACGGACGATCCGGCGATGTTTGGCACGGATTTGGTGACCGAGTATTCGAACGCCGCGGCGCTGGGGCTTTCGCAATCGCAGATTACGAGGCTCGCGGAGGCAAGTTTTTCGAACTCTTTCCTGCCGCCGGAGGAGAAACGGCCGTTGCTCGAGCAATTCCGCGCGGGCGCGAGAAAACTGGACTTACTGTGAGAGGCCGATGAAAGCACACGTTTGGGTGATGCTGAAGCAGACGGTGTTCGACCCTCAGGGCCAGACGATCCATCATGCGCTCCAGTCGCTTGGCTATGCGGAGGTGCATGACGTGCGTCAGGGAAAGTTCTTTGTGTTGCAGCTCGATGGAATCACGAAAGACGAAGCACGGCAGCACGTAGAACGTATCTCACGGGAGGTCCTCACGAATCCGGTGATCGAAGAATTCCGATTTGAAATCCTCGAATGATCGCAATCGCTTCGGTGTTTGCATGGAATCCGCGTTTCTCCCGCGAATTTGCCTCCGCAAAAAGTATGCTAGTCTGAATTGACTGAACTCTCGCAGCTCTGAATCGAGAGATTTCAGCAGGAGTCGCGCTCTGTGTGCGGAATTGTCGGCTATATCGGCCCAAAAAAAGTGGTTCCTCTAATACTCGACGGGCTGCATCGGCTCGAGTACCGCGGCTATGATTCCGCGGGAATTGCCGTCGTCAACAAAAACGGAAAGCTGGAAATCCGCCGCGCTTCAGGGAAGCTGAACAATCTCGAAGAGGTGCTCCGAGAATCTCCGATCGAAGGCGTATATGGTATCGGGCATACGCGCTGGGCGACGCATGGCCGCCCCACGGAAGAAAATGCCCACCCGCATCGAGATTGCACCGGCGAAGTCGTCGTTGTGCACAACGGCATAATCGAGAATTATCTCGAGTTGAAGAAAGAATTGATCGCCGAAGGCCACAAGTTTGTCACCGAGACGGACACGGAAGTTATCGCCCACCTCGTCGAGAAGTATTCGAAGGATAAGCCGCTCGAAGAAGCCGTCCGGCTCACAGTGAAGCGGCTGACAGGCGTGTACGCGCTCTCGG
>Ga0182018_10002184_pt1 | contig 20216 bp, 19 predicted proteins | sample 812P2MmetaG_FD_120490 | JGI IMG/M metagenome (GOLD analysis project Ga0182018, IMG submission 120490) | Permafrost microbial communities from Stordalen Mire, Sweden - 812P2M metaG | ecosystem: Environmental > Terrestrial > Soil > Wetlands > Permafrost | place: Sweden: Stordalen | collected...
ATACGCGCCCACCGGAGACCGGCGCGATCGACACGAGCGTCATCGAGCACCTGCGCCAGACGCATCGTGGCGGCGCTTCATCCAGGCTGTCGCGGGTTGTCAAACAGTTTGACCAACACGCGGTCACGCTGGCCGCGAGCATGCGGGAAAACGCGGCCCGCGGTGACACCGAGGCGCTATGGCGCACCGCGCACAGCCTGAAATCCAGCGCCGGCGCGCTCGGCGCGGTCCGCTTGTCGGAATTGTGCGGCGAAATCGAAGTGGCTTCGCGCGACGCCGGCATCCGCCGGGCCGGACCACTGGTCGATGCGATCGGCGAAGAACTCGACGCGGCCCGCCGGAGCCTGGCCGTCCTCGTTGGAGAATCGTGATATGCCGCCGATGATCCTGATCGTCGACGACGATCCGATTCTTCGTTCGCTGCTGCGCGATGAACTGGAGGACAGCGGCTTCCTGGTACAGGAGGCGGTGAATGGCATGGAGGCGCTCGATCGCTGCGCGGACCAGCCGCCATCTCTGCTGGTCGTCGACGCGGTCATGCCACTCATGGATGGTTTCGAGCTGTGCCAAATGGTTCGCCGCGGCGTCGCCACGCGGCACGTGCCGATCCTGATGGCGACCGGCCTGCACGACGTGGACTCCATCAAACGGGCATTTGAAGCGGGTGCGACCGACTTTATCTCCAAACCGCTGAACTGGCCGATCATCACGCAGCGCATCCGCTACATGTTGCGTACCGCCCGCATCGCGGATGATCTGCGGGAGAGCGAGGAGCGGCTGAATGCCGCGCAGGCGTCGCGGCGGATCCAGGCGAGACGTTTCGAGGCGGCATTGGATAACATGTCGCAAGGTCTGTGCATGGTCGGCGAAGATGACCGGGTCATCGTGACCAATCAACGCTTCCTGGACCTGTACTTGCTCGGGCCATCCGCCATGACGCCAGATACGACGCTCGTCGAACTGATGCGACACAGTCCGCTGTTCAGGGATTCCACGGATCGCCGCAGGGAAAATCCCCTGTCGGCCTGGCTGTCGTTGACCCGGCTGGCCGCGAGCAACACATTCAATCAGGAATTGATGGACGGGCGGGTCATCGCGATCGCGCATGAGCCCATGGCGGACGGCGGATTCGTCGAGACCTTTACCGACATCACCGAACAGCGGCGGGCCGAGTTTCAGATCGCTCACATGGCGATGCATGATCCGCTGACCGATCTCCCAAACCGCGTGTTATTTCGTCAGCAATTGGAAGAAGCGCTGCGCCGCGTGTCCGAAGGGGCGAATTGCGCGGTGCTTTACCTCGATCTCGACAGGTTCAAAAGCATCAACGATACGTTGGGCCATCCAACCGGTGATGCTCTCCTGCAGGCGGTCGCGGAGCGGCTTCGCGCCATCGTACGACGTGGCACCACCGTCGCGCGTCTGGGCGGGGACGAGTTCGCGATCGTGCAGCCTTGCCTGGATTATCCCGGCGATACCGATGCACTGGCCGAGCGCATTCGCAATGATCTACGCAAACCGTTTGAGGTGGCGGGCCATCAGGTCGCCATCGGAACAAGCATCGGCATCGCGGTGGCGCCAGCCGACAGCATGGATCCGGACCGACTGCTGCAATGCGCCGACATGGCGCTTTATGAAGCGAAGGCCAGCGGACGCAATCGCTACCGCCATTTCGAAGACCACATGAGCGAAGCGTTGCAATTCCGGCGTCTGATGGAACAAGATTTGTCCAAAGCGTTGGCCGCGCGAGAGTTCGAACTGTATTTTCAGCCTTTGGTTAATCTGCGCCATGGACGAATCGCCGGCTTCGAGGCACTGTTGCGCTGGAACAGCCCGCGCTACGGTAATGTATCGCCGGCCACGTTCATTCCGGTTGCGGAAGAGAGCGGGCTGATCGAGCGAATTGGCGAATGGGTGCTACGGTCAGCGTGTTCGGAGGCGGCCAGTTGGCCGGAAAAATTGAAAGTCGCCGTCAACATATCCGCGATTCAGTTCAAGAATGGCGAACTCTCAAACGTGGTGGCCGCGGCCCTGCGAGGTTCCGGGCTTGATCCGCGCCGGCTGGAACTGGAGATAACGGAATCGATCCTGATCGACGACTTCAGCACCACGATCGCCCAACTTCATAGCCTGAAGATATTGGGAATCAGCATCTCGATGGATGATTTTGGTACAGGATATTCTTCGCTCAGTTATTTGCGCAGCTTCCCGTTCGACAAAGTGAAGATCGATCAAAGTTTCGTGCGCGATCTCGGCGGCGATTCGAGTTCGACGGCGATCATTCGCGCCGTGACCGGTATTTGCGGCAGCCTGGGTATTGTCGCCACGGCCGAGGGCGTGGAAACACGCCAGCAACTGGACATTCTCGCCGCCGAGGGTTGTGACGAGGTACAGGGTTATTTCGTCAGCCAACCTCGGCCGGCAAGCTGTATCGCCGACATGATAAAGACCCACGCGAGCGTATGGATCAGCCGAGAGAACCCAGATCGCAGGGTCTTCCGATCATTGGCCGAGGTCACGCCAGCGGCATCTCACTAAATCGGGCACACGAAATTCGCGGACCTGAATTTTCACACGAGCGTCCCGGCCATTCGCATATTTCTTGATTAATGCACCAATGCAGCCTGCCGCAGGTGCTTACTGGACCGGGATCGCCGGGCCTCCAAAGGTCCGTATTCCACCCATCGCGCACCTTGGCGTGGCAGCGAACAACGCCATTCGAATGGCCGCTATTGAGATCCGCCATCACGACCTGGAATTTTGATGGCTCGCCTCGACGTTTATCCAGCACCGGGCCACGCCGCCACCGAAGCCGCCGCTTCCGCCTTGAACGTATCCAAATCCGCCGAAGCCACCTGCCCCTCCATTCGCGCCAAGAGAACTTGTTCCTGCTTCGCGCATTGGTTGTCCACGGTGGCGATCCCGCCACCCGATCAGGCACCGGTGTCTTTTGCCACCGCGACGCCCTCGCCCGTCCGGAACGCCAGGCCGTCCCGTGTCGCGCGTCGAGCCAAGGTTTCGCGCTGGCGGCGATGGCCGTTTCAGGCTATGCGGAATGCCATGCCCGACGACCTTTACGAGCACGACGTCCTCGCCTGGTCGGAACGCCAGGCCGAACTGCTACGCCGCGTCGCGCGGGGGGAGCGGGTGAACGACGTCGACTGGGACCATGTTGTCGAGGAGATCGAGGACGTGGGCCTCTCCCATCTGTACGCGGTGCGGTCGCATCTGTTTCAGATGCTTGTCCTTTTGCTGAAGCTGCATGGCTGGCCTGACATCGAGTCGGAGCAGCATTGGCGAGCCGAGATTGATGCATTTCAGATCGGCCTGATGGATCGCTTCGCGCCATCCATGCGTCAGCGGATCGATATTGAGAAGATTCATGCCCGCGCCGTGCGGCAGATTGGTTTAATCCAATACGGCGGCAAGCCGGCGTTGGCTCCGCCCGCGACCTGCCCGGTTACGCTCGATCAATTGCTATCGGCGCCGGTCGAGGACCTGGAAGCCGCCTTCTCCGTCAGGACAGCGGCCTGACCGAAGCCAGTCGCCGATCGGGCAACCGCCGCCCATACCAACCGGGTCGTGGTGCCGCGCCGCCCGCGACCGCGGTTCGCTCCGCCGCCGACCGTCTGAACCCCATCTTCGAAATCGGACCCATCTTCGAAATCGGGCCCATCTTCGAAATCGGGCCCATCTTCGAAATCGGGCCCATCTTTGAAATCGGGGGTGAGCGCCACGTGCCGATCGTGCGGTCGATCGCCACCGTGCCACGCCGGGAACCACGCGGTGCCGTGGCATCGCCAAAGGATCCGCACGAGACAATTCTCGCCGCGATCGATTTCCCGCTGACCGGCTTTTGACCACCCGGCCGCGCCTGGCCTAAAACGCGCCTCCGCCTCCGCCAGCCTTGCTTTCGACCCCATCACCGGAGACAATGGGCGGCACCAACCGAGGGATCTTGCATGGCTTCCGCCGCCGAACAGCTCGCCGCGAACCTGAGCCTCGGCACCTTTTCCAAGGCCACCGAACTCAAGCAGCGCATCTGGTTCACCCTCACCGCGCTGATCGTCTACCGGATCGGCACCTACATCCCGATCCCCGGAGTCGATGCCTCTGTCATGGCCGAGATGATGCAGCGGCCGGGTGGCGGCCTGTTCGGCATGCTGGACATGTTCTCCGGCGGCGCGGTGCGCCGGGTCACGGTCTTCGCCCTCGGCATCATGCCCTACATCAGCGCCAGCATCATCATCCAGTTGATGACCGCCGCCGTTCCCTCGCTGGAGGCGCTGAAAAAAGAAGGCGAGATGGGGCGCAAGAAGCTCAATCAGTACACCCGCTATCTGACCGCCTTCATCGCCATGTTCCAGGCCTACGGCATTTCGATCGGGCTGGAATCGATGCATGGCACGTTCGGTCCGGCGGTGATCGATCCGGGCTGGTTCTTCCGCTTCTCCTGCATCATCACCCTGGTCGGCGGCACCATGTTCCTGATGTGGTTGGGCGAGCAAATCACCGCCCGAGGCATCGGCAACGGCCAGAGTCTGATCATCATGTCCGGCATCGTCGCCGGCCTGCCCGGAGCGCTGGCCTCCTTGCTGGACCTTGGCCGCACCGGCGCGTTGTCGCCGCTGTTCGTGCTCGGGTTCCTGATCATCGCCGTCGCCACGATCGCCTGCATCGTGTTCGTCGAACGAGCGCAACGGCGCATACCCGTGCAATATCCCAAACGCCAGGCCGGCAACCGCATGTTCGGCGGCGACACCACGCATATGCCGCTGAAGATCAACACCTCGGGCGTGATTCCGCCGATCTTCGCCAGTTCGCTGCTGTTGATCCCGGCGACGCTGGCCGGCTTCACGACCAACTCGCCAATCTGGGTGCAGAACATCATGGGGCAGTTCGCCCATGGCGAGCCGGTCTATATGATCACCTACGCGGGGCTGATCATCTTCTTCGCCTATTTCTACACCGCGATCGTGTTCAACCCCGAGGAAACCGCGGATAACCTGAAGAAATATGGCGGCTTCGTCCCGGGCATCCGGCCCGGCAGCGCGACAGCGGCGTATTTCGACCGCATCCTGACAAGGCTGACCACGGTGGGCGGCCTGTACCTGGTCGCCGTCTGCATGCTGCCGGAACTGCTGATCAGCGATTACGGGCTGCCGTTTTACTTTGGCGGCACCTCGATCCTGATCGTGGTCTCCGTCACCATGGATACCGTCACGCAGATCCAGTCGCATCTGCTGGCGCACCAATACGAAGGGCTCATTCGTAAGAGCAAGGTGAAGGGACGCCGGTGAAACTGATACTCCTGGGTCCCCCGGGCGCGGGGAAGGGAACGCAGGCGCAGCGTCTGCGGGACCAATACGGTATCGCGCAGATCTCCACCGGCGACATGCTGCGGGCCGAGGTCGCGTCGGGCTCACCCATCGGCCGCGAGGCCAAGGCGGTGATGGAAGCCGGTCAACTCGTCTCCGACGACATCATCATCCGCATGCTGGGATCGCGGATCGAGCAGGCGGATTGCGCCAAGGGCTTCATCCTCGACGGATTTCCCAGGACGGTGCCGCAGGCGGTGGCGCTGGACAAGTTGCTCGCGAGCAAGGAAATGCACCTCGACGCGGTGATCGAACTGAAAGTCGATGACGCGGCGCTGACCGAGCGCATCGCCGGCCGCTTCACCTGCGCGAATTGCGGCACCGGCTACCACGACACGTTCAAGCCGCCGAAGCGTCCGGGCGTCTGCGACGTGTGCGGCCGCAACGAGTTCTCTCGCCGCGCCGACGACAATCGGGAGACTGTCATGGCGAGGCTGGCCGCCTATCACAGCCAGACCGCGCCGATCCTGCCGCACTACGCGGCGCAGGGAAATCTGCGCCAGGTCGACGGCATGGCCGACATCGACGAGGTCACCCGGCAGATATTCGCGTTGTTGGACAAGCCGGCCTGAGTGTCGACGCCGGGCGCTTCCTCCGACGCGCGCGCCTGGCTGGAAGAAGCCGATCGTCTGCATCAGGAGAAGCGGTTCGGCCCAGCGGCGGAGCATTACCGGCGGGCGCTGGCGCGCGATGAATCGCTGTCCGAGGCTTGGTACGGACTTGGTTGTGCCGAGGCGTCCGGTGGGGAGTTCGGCGCCGCGATTCCGGCATTAAGGCGGGCGCTGACGCCGCGGCCGAATGCCACGCGGCTGCGTATCAACCTCGCTGAAGCGCTGTTCGGACTGGGCTATGTGTCCGATTCCGTCCGCGAATATCTGCGGGCCATCGCTGAAGGCGATCCCGAGACACAAGCGCTGGCTTTACGCAACATCGCCTGCATCGCACCCGGCGACCTGGCGATGGACAACGCCGCGATCATGCGGACCCGGCGGCTCTGGGCGGAGACCGAGGCCGCTGCCGCGCGGCCCGTGCGGCTGGTGGACCGCGCGCCTGGCGCCAGGCTGCGTGTCGGCTACTACGGGGCGTTCTTCAACGCCCGCAACTGGATGAAGATGTATATCGGCGTGATCAACGCGCATGACCGTGACCGGTTCGAAGTCACCATGATCGCGGATGGCGCACTCCCCTCGGCGGAGGCGGGGTATCGCGACTGTCCGGACGACCGGGTCTGGGAGGTCACCGGCGTTCCGAACCACGAGCTGGCGGGCCACATCGCCGAGTATGGTCTCGATGTTCTGGTCGATATGAACGGCTACAGCCACCAGACGCGAATGGGGCTTTTGGCGTTCCGCTCCGCGCCGGTGCAGATCGCGTGGTCTGGGATGTACGCCACGACGGGTTTCGCCGCCGTCGACTGCGTCATCGCCGACGCCTGGTCGATCCCGCCGGAAGAGGAGGTGTTCTGTGTCGAACGGGTGCGCCGCGTCCCCGGGTCCTATCTGGCGTTTGACACGTTCTACCCCGCGCCGGACCCGGTGCCTCCGCCCCATGCGATGTCCGGTCATGTCACATTCGGCAGCCTGATCTCGGGCTACAAAGTCACCGCCGAGGTGATCGCCTGCTGGTCCCGCATCCTACGAGGCGTGCCAGGCTCACGTCTGCTGCTGCGTAACCGTGTGTTGGACCGGGCTTCCAACCGCGCGGACGTCATCGCCCGCTTCGCCGCCAACGGCGTTGAGGCCGGGCGCCTGGTCCTGGAAGGCGGCGGCGCCCATGACGCGTTCCTGCGCACTTACGACCGGATCGACATCGCATTGGACGCTTTCCCGTACAGCGGAGCGACCACCACCGCTGAAGCGATCTGGCAAGGGGTGCCGGTGCTGACCTTCAACGGCGACCGTTGGGCCGCCCGCACCAGCCGCTCGATCCTGATGGAAGCCGGGCTTGGTGAGTGGGTCGCGCCTGATCAGGCGGGGTTCGAGGCGATGGCGATCCGAATGGGCCTGGCGCCCGACGGTCTGGCCACGATTCGGGCGGGTTTACGGGCGAAAGTGGCGGCCAGCCCGGCCTGTGACACAGAAGGCCTGTGCCGGGCGTTGGAGGCGATCTACCAGGAGGAACTGGCCGCGAAACGGTGAGTCACCCGGAGGCCCGGGTTTGGCATCCGGCACGCAAGCAAGAATTTATGCACGGAGAGCGCGGAGAACCACGGAGGGCCACGGAGCAGGAAGGATATAGCGCGTCGCGCGGCGCCCGATCACACACGCGCTATAATTACTTCTCTCCGTGGCCCTCCGTGGTTCTCCGCGGTGAAATTCTTCCCTTGCGCGCCAGATCGGGCCGCCGGCCCAACCTCGGCGCGGGACGCTACCCACGTTATATTTGGGGTACTTGTTTTGGCTTCGGACTATCCGTCCCGTCCGGCGAGATCCCGATATTATTGTTCGAATATCTCTGATCATGCGTTACCTCCGCCCCCAACCAATCGGGTCGCACGAAGTCATCCGAACTGTGATTGAGTTCCACTTCAGCAAGGACAAGTCCGGGCTCTGGCTCGACGAACTCGTCTATTTCCCACCTGGTGCCGTCCGCGGCGATCAACTCGTACCTGCGCTTGTGGATTATCGGGGCGATACAAAGATTGTTGAGCATGAACACGGCGTCATCGACCGGGATGGAATACTCGAATTCGCTTCGTCGCAAGCTGTCCGAGACAACCTTCCCGGCGCTACTTTTGATCGTGAGGTAGCCGCGATCATCCCGTTGCCGGACGCGGACAACTCGCTCCGGATCGCGGCTCAGATATCCCTGCCGGATGATCGATGGCGGGTCGCTGAGCGAACGCCATTCCTGGGTCGCCACGAGGAACTTACGTTCGATCTCAACGGTCATTCCGCGAAACTCCAAAATGAATTCTCGGTTGTCGCCCGATGGCGGAGGCATGGCGGGCAAGGTCGCTGGCTTCCCATGCGCCGAGGCAAGGCTGCCACCTTGTAGATCAGGACACCCAGCGTTTCAGGGCCGCGTCGAGCTTGCCGGCCAGCCGGTGATCCGTCCCGAGCCGCCCGGAAATGATCCGCGCCAGTTCACTGTAATACCAGACCGTGCTGGATTTCGGCTGCGAGAAGCGTTCGAAAACGGCATCGCCAATCACCGCATGGTCGTCCGCGATCGCTGTCGCGTTGTGCAGCTTGTCGCAGGCCGACACGAGAACGACATCAAGGTCCGCGCGCTCAAGGTGAGCGAGGTAACTTTCCTTGCGTTCCCGCCATTCCGGCTTCACGCCCCGCGCATCGGGCACGCCGTCGGTCAGCGCTTCCACGATCGTTAGAACGTCTTGCCCAAAACGATTGCCAATCTCCCGCCCATGATGGGCGCCACAATCTTCCAGCACGTCATGCAGGAGCGCGGCGATGGCCTGAACCTCGTTCCCGCCATGCTCAATGACGAGCGCCGAAACGGCGATGGGATGTGAGACATAGGGGATGTTCGTGCCCTTCCGAACCTGCCGCGCATGGGCTGTGGCCGCGTAGCCAACGGCTTTTGGGTATTTATCGCTGAGAAACAGCATGCGTCATCGTCCTTCGCGTTGATCGCCAAGGCCGCCGGGCGGGTGCCCGGCGTGAACCGGGCGATTTTCGGGGGGGGGCGGCTCCAAATGAAGCCACAGCTCCCATATGGGCCAGGAATGACCTGTCAGCAAGCCCCGTCGCCCGCCGGGGCGCGCGAAGCGCCCGAAACCGTTCCTGCTCCGTGTTCCCCGTGGTCTCCACGTGTCTCCGTGCTGAAATCCTTCCCTTGCGCGCCAAATCGGGTCGCCGGCCCAACCTCTCGGCGCGGGAAGCCAACGCCGCGGCCCATCGCCGGCCCTTGAAAACCACCTCCCAAACCCCAAACTCCGCACTCGGAGATTGACCCGGCCGGATCGCCGTGTATATTCCGCGCCCTTGGCGCACTCCCCGTTCGGGGCAGTGCCGTTTACGCGTTTTCTCGGCGGATGGCTCGTTTCGGCCGTCCCCGACCCGACAGGAGAAATGGGCGTGGCACGTATCGCCGGCGTGAATATTCCAACCAACAAACGCGTGCTGATCGGGCTACGCTACATCTACGGCATCGGGCCGAGCAAGGCCGCCGAGATCTGTGGCAAGCTCAACATCCCCGACGACCGCCGGGTGAACCAGCTCTCCGACGACGAAGTGCTGCGCATCCGCGAACTGATCGACCGGGACTATCAGGTCGAGGGTGACAAGCGGCGTGAAGTGGCGATGAACATCAAGCGGCTCATGGATCTGGGCTGCTATCGCGGTTTGCGGCATCGCAAAGGCCTGCCGGTGCGCGGTCAGCGCACACATACCAACGCGCGCACGCGTAAAGGCAAAGCGGTCGCGATCGCGGGCAAGAAAAAAGTTACCAAGTAGGGATATCCGTCCGTTCGGATTTTGGATGCCGCGCGAATGACTTCGCGTGCGGCGGTTGTATGGAGCACCACAGACAATGGCGAAACCCGCCGCGGCAGCGCGCCCCCGCCGCAAGGAACGTAAGAACATCACCTCTGGCGTGGCGCACGTGGCCGCGACCTTCAACAACACCGTGATCACCATCACGGACGCTCAGGGCAACGCGATCGCGTGGTCCTCGGCCGGTAGCCAGGGCTTTAAGGGCAGCCGGAAATCGACGCCCTACGCCGCCCAGGTCGCGGCCGAGGACGCCGGCAAAAAAGCGCGCGAGCACGGCATGGAGACGCTGGACATCGAAGTCAGCGGTCCCGGTTCGGGGCGGGAAAGCGCGTTGCGGGCGCTGCAGGCGGTGGGATTTCAGGTCGGCGCGATCCGCGACATGACGCCGATCCCGCACAACGGCTGCCGGCCACGCAAGCGCCGCCGGGTTTGAATTCTTCGTCCGTGTTTTCAGGCGCGGGCGTCGCGATGGCGGGCGACCGCTGTCGTTTGGAAATAATAGGCCGGAGACGGCGAGAACAATATCAGGTGTGACATGAGACAGAGCGCGGTCATTCAGCGGAACTGGCAGTCACTGATCAAGCCCGAGAAACTCGAGGTCGAGCCGGGCGCCGATCCCGCGCGCATGGCGACCATCATCGCCGAGCCGCTGGAACGCGGCTTCGGCATGACTCTGGGCAACGCGATCAGGCGGATTTTGCTGTCGTCCTTGCAGGGCGCGGCGGTGACGGCTGTGCAGATCGATGGCGTTTTGCACGAGTTCAGTTCGATCGCCGGCGTGCGCGAGGACGTCACCGACATCGTGCTGAACATCAAGCAGCTCGCGCTGCGGATGCACGGCGAGGGGCCGAAGCGGATGACTCTGACGGCGGTGGGTCCGGGCGAGGTCAAGGCGGGCCAGATCCAGGCCGGGCATGATATCGACATCATGAACCCGGAACTGGTGATCTGCACGCTGGATGACGGTGCGAAGCTCGGTATGGAGTTCACCGTCAATCTGGGCAAGGGCTACCAGCCGTCCAGCGTGAACCGGCCGGAGGACGCACCGATCGGGCTGATCCCGGTCGACTCGATTTACTCGCCGGTGCGCCGGGTGTCGTATCGCGTCGATCAGACCCGCGTGGGCCAGGTCACCGACTATGACAAGCTGCTGCTGACGGTGGAAACCAACGGCGCGGTGACGCCGGAGGATTCAGTGGCTCTGGCGGCGCGCATCCTGCAGGATCAGTTGCAGTTGTTCATCAACTTCGACGAGCCGCAGCAAATCCGTTCCGAGGAGCCGCGCGACGATCTGCCGTTCAACCGCAATTTGTTGCGCAAGGTGGACGAACTGGAATTGTCGGTGCGTTCGGCCAACTGCCTGAAGAACGACAACATCGTCTACATCGGCGATCTGGTGCAGAAGTCGGAACAGGAAATGTTGCGCACGCCAAACTTCGGCCGCAAGTCGCTGAACGAGATCAAGGAGGTGCTGACCTCCATGGGCCTGTCGCTCGGCATGAGCGTGCCGACCTGGCCGCCGGAAAACATCGAAGAACTGGCCAAGCGGCTCGAAGAGCCGTTCTGAGGGGATTGAATCATGCGTCACGGGGTAGCCGGCCGGAAACTCGGCGTCACATCCACCCATCGCCAGGCGATGTTCCGCAACCTGGCGCATGCGCTGATCAAGCATGAGCAGATCACGACGACGTTGCCGAAGGCGAAGGAACTGCGCCCGGTGGCGGAGAAGCTGATCACTCTCGGCAAGAAGGGCGGCCTGGCGAATCGACGGCTGGCGCACGCGCAGCTGCGCGACGACGCGATCGTGAACAAGTTGTTCACCACGCTGGCGGAACGATACAAGACGCGCGCCGGCGGATATTGCCGCGTGCTGAAGGCAGGTGTTCGTTACGGCGACGCGGCCGACATGGCGGTGATCGAACTGATCGACCGGGATATCGGCGCCAAGGGCCTCGACAGCGGGCCGGTGCAGGAAACGGCGGACGAAGACGCCGAGGCCTGACGGGCCTTACGACCCGTCGTTCGATAACTGCCTCCGCTCTCTGGGCGTGACCACGGAATCCGCTGCAGGCCGGCGTTACGCCGCCGGACTGATGTCGACGACCTCCATGGACCTCACCTCATCCGGCTCGCCAGTATAAACAATCAACGACACCGTCTCCTGGGCGATCATCGCGCTGTGCGGCTGTCCTTTCGTGTTGAGACCGTAACCTCCGCCACCACGCACCCGTTCACCCGCTTTGTTGCTTCGGCCGCCCTCCAGGCCAAAGATGTGTTCATCCGACAGCGCCATCGCGACGATCTTGATCAGCTTACCGGGAGGCGGTTGAAACCGCGCGATCCAGCTGATGCCGCCACCTTCGCTTCTCCGGTCGGTCAGGATTTTCAGTTGCACGAGGTCCTTGCCCTCGTAAACGCAATCCGGCCCGTAAAACGGGACGCCGGATATCCATTCGACACTGCCGATGTCGACGTGAATTGACGCCATGTTTTGCTCCCGTTCAGGTGATCCGCGCAATAAAGCATGACCCTGCTGACAACGTCCTGTCAGGAGTCTTCCGCCGAAACGCGTGACCTCTCGGTCATCCGCGAGAGAGCCCGGAGGCTGGCGGGATTTCCGCTGGCGGCGACTGTTGCGGAACGCCCCCGGCGGCGGTTAGCCTGGCCGGGCGGCTGCGAGGTGGCCGTTCGCCGGGGGATCGCCGGATGCCATCGCGGACCGAAACCGTTACCGTCATCGTTCCCGCGTTCAACGCGGCGGCGACCATTTCAGAAACGATCCAATCGATCCTCGCGCAACGGATACCGGGCGAGATCGCGGTGGAAATCATCGTCGTCGACGATGCGTCCACCGATGACACGCTCTCGGTTGTCGGTTCCCATGTGGAACGTCATCCCCACACCATCCGCATCATCGGGCAGGCCGCCAACGCGGGTCCGGCGGCGGCGCGCAACGCCGGTCTACGCGCCGCCACCGGGACGCTGGTCTGTTTCCTGGACGCGGACGATCAATATGCTCCCGGATTTTTTGGCAAGGCGGCCGCTCTGTTGGCGGATCAGCCGAGGGTCGCGGCGATCCTGACGGATGTGGCGTTGATCGACATGCATCGCGAGATCCATCCGATCCAGCTTGACGACATCAGGAAGAGCCTGCCGTCGAACGTGATGCTCCGGCGTCCCGTGGCGGAGATCATCGGTGGTTTCCCGGAACACGCGATATTCCGCGGCGAAAGCGCCGGCGAGGACCTGGCATTCAAACAGGCTTTGATCGACAACTTCACGGTGCTGCAAATCGATGATCGGTTTCTCCGCCATCGCGTTCGCCGCGGCGGGCATCTGGACCGCTTTCTCGATGCGACCGAAATCGTCGGCAACCAGCGAATTTTTGTTCACATGCCACCGGAACAGGCGGATGGCTCGCTGCTCGCGGCGATTGACAATTTCTCGCGCGCCGTCACCGAGCGGCTCCGTCACGCCGACCGAACCCGCATCCCGGCGCCGTTCGATGTCGACGGCACGGCCGGTGTCGAGGTCTATGAACCGTTACGGATTAAATTCGATCCGTTGCCGGGTTCCCCGCGGCCGGTCACCGGCTATGCGCTGTATCGCGTCGCCGCGTTCGGGTCCGGCGCGGGGAACATCGTGGTCCGCGCGCGATCGCCCGAGCGGGCGATCGCCTGGTTGACCGCCGGAACACAGTCCGTGTCGCGGCGTCCTATCGTTTCGTACCCGATCGCGACCGAACCTGTCCGCCTGTTGTTCATTGATCTCGGCCTGGAAAGCTGGCGCGCGGAATTTCAGCAACTCGCGAGACTCGTCGTGAAATCGGGCTGCGTCGCGTTCGACGGTGTCCGCGGCGAAGCGGAGGTGGAAGCCATTCATGCGGAAATGCTCAAAGCGCATCTGGTCTGGGATGAAATCGGCCGGGTCGGCGAGCTCCGCGTTTACAAGAAGGGTTAAACGCGCGCGGCACGGCAACGACCGGCGCCTCTTGCTCCAATCGCCCGATCGTCCGATCCTGTCCGCGAAGCGCGGCGTCCGCGCGGAGGGGAGAAAACGATCATGGCCATCTTCGTCATCGGCGGCACCGGGTTCATCGGCATTCGCGTCATTCCGCTGCTGGTCGCGCGCGGTGAAACCGTCGTCTGCATGGACATCAATCCGAACGCGCCAACTTTCTCCGATCTGGGCGATAAAGTCACCGTGGTCCGCGGCGATGTCACCCAGTTCGACGACGTCATCGGCAACATGGAAGCGTCCAAGGCCGATCGCGTGATCAACCTGTCGTATAATCTGGGCGTCGATCTGCCGCCGCACCGCGCCACCAAACTCAACATCATCGGCATGGACAATTGTTTCGAGGCCGCGCGTATTCTCGGCGTGAAGCACACGGTGTTCGCCAGTTCGCTCGCCGTCAGCGGTCAGCAGAAGAACTTCGGCGAGCGTGCGGTGACCGAGGACGATTACAAATACGCCGTCGTGCAGTATGGTTCGCACAAAGCGTTCAACGAATTCCAGGCCAAGGACTACATCGACAAACACGGCATGACGATCACCGCCGTTCGGCCGGCGAACGTCACGGGTCCGGACAAAGTTCGCGGTTCGGTCGATCACGTGAACATCGTCACAAGGCCCGCGCGCGGCGAGGCGATCTCATTCCCCTTCGCCGACGCGATGCGCATTCCGATCCACGTCGACGATATCGCCGAAGTCTTCGTCCGCGTGCTGATGGCGGACAAACCGGCCTATGCCATCTACAACTCCGGTGGCCAGACCATCAGCCTTGGGGAGATCGCGGATATCGTGCGGGGTTATTTGCCGGATGCGAAGATCAGCTTCGAGAAGCAGACCGGCGGGAAGGAGTCGTCTGGTAACTATCTGATCGACAACTCACGTCTGGTTCAGGAGTTTGGTGTGCAGTATCGCCCGTACCGGGAGCGGGTGTTGCAGATTATCAACGACGTCCGCGCCGATATCGGGCAGCCGCCGATCAAGGGTTAGCGCGATGCCGGCGCCCGGTTAAGCAAGTAAGAATTTAACACGGAGAAGAAGGGAGAACCACGGAGGGCCACGGAGAAGAAAATATGGCGCTGCGCGCGGTGTCTGACCGGACTCCGCGCGAAGCGCCCAAAATTCTTTCTTCTCCGTGTTAAATTCTTCCTTTCTGGTGCTGAAACAAATCTCGTGGCCCCCAGTTTATCCCCCCGCGCTTTCCAACCCCTCGATCTCCGCTTCCATCCGCGGCAGCAGCACGTGCAGCGTTTCGATCACCGCGTCCAGCTTCGGCCGCAGATTGATCGTCCAGGTTCGCACCGGAACATCCCACTCGCGCAGCGACACAACGTTACGGTTATAATCGTTGACCCGGTGCATCAGCACGTAAACCCGCGCCGCGATCGCCGCGCCGAACACGTCGATCCGGTCCAGTGTGGTCATGAAGATCTCGGGCAGCGGGATCGTCAGTTCCTCGGCGCGCGGCGGCTGTTCGTCCAACGGAGCACGGCTGATCGTCTGCAGCAGACCGTTGCGCACCCGGGCCATCGTGTTCATGTCGCGCAACACCGGCGCGATCGCGGCGGCCAGCACCTGCCTGCGCAACGCGCGAGCCGCCTCGGCGCGGCGAAGTTCGCCTCGTTCCTGCCGCAGCGCGATGCCAACCGCGGCGCCGGCCGCCGCGAGCGAGCCGATGCCTTGCAGCCAGTCCGACAGTTTCTGGTCCAGAAACCAGTTTACGATATACATCGCGCCGATCCGTCCCCCGGCGACAGGTGGCAGATCATCGCCGTCCGGGCAATGCCGGCGCCGCCCCCCGGGCGCGACAGCTTCCCCACCATTGCATTCCGCCGTCCGCCACCCGAATCTGTCACCCATGGCCCTCAACCCCGGCGATTTGTTCGGCTCCGACGCTGCTCCGGAATCCCAACCGCGCGGCGACCGTCCGCTCGCCGATCGCATGCGTCCGCGCACTCTGGATGAGGTCGTCGGCCAGGATCACCTGCTCGGACCCGACGGGGTGCTGACCCGGATGCTGGCGCGAGGCTCGCTCGCGTCGCTGATCCTGTGGGGACCGCCGGGCGTCGGCAAAACCACCATCGCGCGATTGCTGGCGGCGCGCGCGGAACTCCATTTCGTTCAGCTCTCAGCCGTGTTTTCCGGCGTCGCCGACCTCAAGAAGGCCTTCGACGAAGCTGCCCGCCGCCGCCGGGTGGGTGAGGGGACGCTGCTGTTCGTCGATGAAATCCACCGCTTCAACCGAGCCCAGCAGGACGGGTTCTTGCCGGTTGTCGAGGAAGGGACGGTGACGCTGATCGGCGCCACGACGGAAAACCCTTCCTTCGCGCTCAATGGCGCGTTGCTGTCGCGCTGCCAGGTGCTGGTACTCAGGCGCCTGGACGATCCCGCTCTCGATCTGTTGCTGTCCCGTGCCGAGACGGAACTGCATCGAACTTTGCCGCTCACACCGGAGGCACGCACCGCGTTGCGAGCGATGGCCGATGGCGACGGCCGGTATTTGCTCAACATGGCCGAGCAGATCGCGGCGTTGCCGGAAGACACCGGCCCGATGGATCCGGGCGCGTTGTCGTCGCTGCTCGCCCGCCGCGCCGCGCTGTATGACAAGGACCGCGAGGAGCACTACAATCTGATCTCCGCGCTGCATAAGTCGTTGCGCGGTTCCGATCCCGACGCGGCGCTGTACTGGTTCGCCAGGATGCTGAACGGTGGCGAGGACCCGCGCTACATCGCCCGCCGCCTTGTGCGTTTCGCGGCCGAGGACATCGGCATCGCCGATCCCAACGCCCTGACCCAGGCGCTGGCCGGTTGGGAAACCTATGAGCGTCTCGGTAGTCCGGAGGGTGAACTGGCGATCGCTCAGGTGGTGATTTATTTGGGTACGGCACCGAAGTCGAACGCGGTTTATACCGCGTATGGCGCGGCTCGGGCGGCGGCGAAATCGACCGGCAGCCTGATGCCACCGGCGCATATCCTGAACGCGCCGACGAAGTTGATGAAGAACCTCGGCTATGGCGCGGGATATGAATACGATCACGGCGCCGAAGATGCGTTCTCCGGGCAGAATTATTTCCCTGACGGCATGAACCGCGAGCAGTTCTATCAACCGAAAGATCGTGGTTTCGAACGCGAGATCGCCAGACGCCTGGAATATTGGGAAAAGCTGCGCGATGAACGGATGAAAACCTGATGCTGGATCACGTCTCCGTCGCGGTGCGCAATCTGCGGACCAGTGCCGATGCCTATGAACAGGTTCTGGATGCCGCCGGTCTCAGACGGTTGGTGGAACGGCCCGCGATGATTGGCTTCGGCAAGAACTACCCCGAGTTCTGGCTGAATGCCCGGCCGGAGCTGACGCCCTTGCCAACGAGCACCGGCATCCATATCTGCCTGCGCGTGCCGGACGAAGACGCGGTGCGCGCGTTCCACGCCGCCGCCATGAAGGCCGGCTGGAAAGACGCAGGCGCTCCGGGCCCTCGGCAGGCGGCGATGACGACTTACTACGCGGCTTTCATCCAGGATCCGGACGGCAACAAACTCGAAGCGGCGACATTTCCCCGCGAGGCCTGATACAAGCTCGCCCCTTCCCCATCATGGCCCGGCTTGTCCGGGCCACCTGCCGCGGCACCACGCTGGTAAAGGTGGCCCGGACAAGCCGGGCCATGACGGGGAAGGGGCGGGTCGCGACGGGAGAAAATGCCGGGCCATGACGTGGAGGGGCGGGCCATGACGGGGCAGGAACGCACCATGGCGGGGGGGAAGGACGTGCAACGCCAGGAAGAGAGATGAAGGCCTGACATGAATATCGCACTCCCTGGCGCCACACGAACCGTCTCCGACGACGAGGCGGACATCAGACTGGACCGCTGGTTCCGGCGGCATTTTCCGGGCGTGCCGCAAAGCGCGATCCAGAAACTGTGCCGCACCGGCCAGGTGCGCGTCGATGGCAAACGTGCCGAGGCGGCGACCCGCCTCTCCTCTGGCCAGGCGGTCCGCGTTCCGCCGCTGCCCGCCGCTCCCGAGGCAAAGCCCATACCAGCCGCGAACCCGGCCGCGACCCGGGAAATCGAGGCGATGATCCTCTACCAGGACGACCACCTGATCGTGTTGGACAAGCCGTACGGTCTGCCGGTGCAGGGCGGCCCCGGCATTTCCCGCCACATCGACGGGATGCTCGAGGGGCTGCGCACGGACGGCGGTGACCGGCCGCGTCTGGTGCATCGCCTGGACCGGGACACCACCGGCGTACTGCTGATCGCCCGCACGCCAGGGGTCGCCGCCAAACTCGCCGCCGCCTTCCGCGGCCGCGACATGGACAAGACGTACTGGGCTGTCGTCGCCGGCCGCCCGGTACCGGTGGAGGGCGAAATCGACCTGCCGCTGAAACGGATAGGCGGCGAGCGCGGCGAGCGCACCGCTCCCGCCGAACGCGATGACGAGGATGCCGCCCGCACCATCACCGAATACCGCACGCTGGATCACGCGGCCCGCAAACTCGCCTGGTTGGAGCTGAAACCGCGCACCGGCCGCACCCACCAATTGCGCGTCCACTGCGTCGCCATTCGCGCTCCCATATTGGGTGATGTGAAATACGCCCGGCCCGATCAGAACAACGCCTTCGCGGCCACCGTCGCCGGTCTGTCGGAGAAGCTGCATTTGCACGCCCGGTCGCTGGTCTTTCCCCATCCCGCTGGCGGCACGATGCGTGTCGAGGCCAACCTGCCCCCGCATATGGTGGAGACCTTCCAAACGCTGGGGTTCGCGGCGCCGCCGGCTCTGCCGCCCAGACGCGAGGGCAACTGACCGGTGGCCGGGCGGGCATTCCTCATCGGATTGGCGCTGGTCTGCGCCCTGGCCGCCGGTCTTGTGGCGGTCGCCGCGCGGGCGCTGGACCCCGCGAGCATGAAACCGTGGTTGATTGAGGCGGCCCAGAGGGCGACCGGACGCACACTGAGAATGTCCGGCGGCATGGGCATCAAGCTTTCGCTGGTGCCGACGATCTGGATGGAGGACGTGACCCTGTCCAATCCGCCCGGATTTTCCCGCCCTGACATGGTCAAGGCCGCCCGGGTCGAGTTGAGCCTCAAACTTCTCCCTCTGCTGCGGCACCACCTGGAAGTCGCGCACATCGTGCTGATCCGGCCGGATCTTCTGCTGGAAGGCGATCCGACCGGCCCCTCCAACTGGTCTTTCGTCCCGGAGCGCGCCGAAACCAACACTGAAGCGCCATCCGCTGAGGAAGTGCAGCCAGCCGAACAGGCATCGCCCGTCGCGGCTCCGCCGGGACCGGCGAAGGCCAGGTTCACGACGACTCTCCAGGATGTCAGCGTCGAGGATGGTCAGATCGGCTGGATCGCGCCGTCCGGGCGCCAGTATTTGGCCGGGATTCAACGGCTCAGCTTCACCGAACCGGCCGTCCGGCTTACCCAACTCAGTGGCACTGTCACCTACTCTGGCCGGACGATTGAACTGACCGCCCGGACCGGCTCGCCCGACGAACTGAATTCGGCGTTCGGCGCGGCGCCTTGGCCGGTCACGCTGCAGTTGCGGTCGGGCGATGCGAGCATCGCGCTGGATGGCACAATCGCTCACCCGCTGGAGGCGAAGGGATATGCCTTCACAGTGGACGCTGACGTACCTGATCCGGCGGCGTTCGCGGCCGCGGCGCCGTGGCTTCCGCTGGCATCGCTGGGGGCCGTTACCGCGCACGCCGAGGTCAGCGATACCGGCGGGCCGGCGCCCACTGTGACCGCACTGGCGGTCAAGGTCGGATCGGCCAGGCTCGACAGGGTTCTACGCGGGGCGAAAATGACCGACGTCACGCTCAGCGCGCGTGGCGCCGCGCCATTGCGGGTCTCGGGGCGGCTGGCGATGGCCGGCTTCGAGGCTTTGGTTGGCGGCACGATTGGCGATCTTGATTGGCTGATCCATGGCAGGTCCGCGCCGGTGACGGTCGATCTGGCCTGGAACGCCGCGGAGGCGCACGGCACGATCAGAGGCACGATCCAGACACCCCGGCGATTGCGGGACTTCGCTTTGGATGTCGAGGCCGACATACCGGATCCGGCGCAGGTGTATGCCGGCGCGCCTCCAGCGCTGAAGTCGGTGGCGTTTCAGGCGAGGCTGACCGATACGCCGGGTCCGATGCCGTTTCAGTTCACCTCCAATGCCGGTGACCTGGAGGGTGAACTCGCGGTGACCCGGTCGCCCAGGTTGTCGGTGAACGGGACGGTTTCGTCGCGGCGGCTGAACCTGGACATGCTGCGGCCTTCGCCGGAGATCGCGCCGGCGGGAGTTCCGTCCACCGGCGGCTCATCCAGTCGAGCGCCATCCAACGGAACGCAATCCCCGGGGGGGTCATCAACGGGGG